>SDBV01005790.1_pt1 | contig 17337 bp, 17 predicted proteins | sample 2277081 | NCBI WGS metagenome assembly SDBV01 (sample SAMN10402039, study PRJNA504765) | marine sediment metagenome | isolation source: marine sediment core GS10_PC15, 223 cmbsf | place: Arctic Ocean: Southern Knipovich Ridge | collected 2010 | reverse complement strand
CTTCTCCTTTAGGAGATTATGAGGTGAGCGTGAGTGAGTTTGGTGCTAAACCAGATTGTGAAACCAAAATTCATCATATAGGAACCTGTAAGAATAGAGGAAATTTTAGGTGAAGGATGCCGGCTGGTGATGGTTTTTAGAAAAAGAGAATAATGTTTAAACCGGTCAACACTAATCAGGGATGTACGTACCTTCAACAATGTATCAACATTCCAGTATTCCATCATTCCACCTTGTAATCACTAAACCATCATATTATCCTATCCTCGTACTAATAACCCACTATTCAATAAAATTTGCAACTTGTAATAAATATAAATATCTTAATGCCTTAACCTTTTAAACCAAGATATTATGTCAAAGATAACAGAAATAACAGAAATGAAAGAAGTGACTGAAAAAGCGCCCGTCAATTATGCTGGATTTTGGATCCGTTTTGTAGCAGTTATCATCGATTCCCTTGTCCTTTCCTTTTTATCCTTCTTATTGATTATTCCCTTGTTAGGATTAATTGGATTTAGCTCTTTAAATTTAAGTGATCTGTCTCAAATGGATGAGGAGGAAATTTTAATGACAGTTTTTGCATTGTCAGCACCAATGTATCTCGCAAATGCGATCATGACCTGGCTTTACTATGCACTACTTCAATCCGGTTCCTGGCAAGCTACACTTGGAAAACGTGCAATAGGTGTAAAGGTTGTAGACAAAAATGGTGAAAGGATCAGCTTTACGACTGCCTCTGTGCGCTACCTTGGCCGTATTATTTCGGGGATGACAATGCTTATTGGATTCATAATTGCTGGATTTACACCTAAAAAACAAGCATTGCATGATATGATCGCTTCTACATATGTTGTTTACAATAATTGAAGATCCTTCTGAAAATAGCTATTAAACCAATCTTGAAGCAACTAATATTTTTCTTTTTTCTTTTGATTTGGGCTGCTCAACTTAGTGCCCAATCTATATCTACATTTGATCAGCTCCGGGATAGCATTGAGAAGGAGATGGCATACAAAGAGATTCCGGGATTAATGATTACATTGGTTACCCGGGATTCTGTTATTTTTAGTGGGGGATTTGGCATTACGGATTTAGAAGAAGAAATTCCTGTAAACAGCAGTCACCTTTTCAGGTTTGGTTCGATCACTAAAAGTTTTGCTGCCCTTGCAATTTTTAAACTTGTAAGGGAGGGTAAACTATCACTCGAGGATAAGTTCATTGATATTGCACCTGAAGTTTCCATCCAAAATCCGTGGAATGATACACATCCAGTGCTGGTAAAACATCTGTTACAACATTCTGCAGGATTTGACGATATGCATTTTACAGGGATCTATAATCCTGAAGGCATTGAAAAGCATGGGTTGGAAATGATACAAAATTTTAACAAATCCCTTTATTGTCGTTGGCCTCCGGGCTCGCGGTATTCTTATTCCAGTCCGGGATTTATTGTAATCTCCTACCTGATCGAAAAATTTAGCGATCAGACATACAATGATTATGTCAGTGAAAACCTATTTATTCCTCTTGGTATGGTCCATTCGAACGTAGACCTTATCCTTGATGGGCCGGGATATGCATCAGGATATAATTACCAGAATGGGGTTCATGAAAAAGTGCCTCTATATGCGATCAATGCTGCAATGGCAGGAGCGTTGAATTCATGTTCGGATGATATGGTCAGGTTCGTCCGGTTTTTTCTGAAAGAGGGTGTTTCTGATTCGGCTTCGCTGTTCACATCTACCGATCTCGATAAAATGGAAACTTCCGAAACGACGCTTGCTGCGGAGGCCGGAATGCAAGCGGGTTATGGATATGCAAATTATTGGAGCCATCTCAATAAGAAGGTGCCGTTTCATGGACATGACGGTGGTATTGATGGATTTATTTCTAAATATGCTTACAATCGTCAACTGGGTGTAGGCTATGCGGTTTCAAATAACGGATCATCAGGTTTTGGCAAAATAACCGGATGGATCGTAGAATTTCTTACACATTCAGCTTCGGAACCAGAGTTAGCTAGGATATCATTCCCAAGGAAACCATAAACGCCTATAAAGGATATTACCGTTTTCACAGTTCACGAAACGAACTTTTTGCACCGGTCGATTTTCTGCTCAATGGCAGGATTTTCAGATACAAAAATGACACACTTTTTCTATCACGTCTCTAAGGATATTACCGTTTTCACAGTTCACGAAACGAACTTTTTGCACCGGTCGATTTTCTGCTCAATGGCAGGATTTTCAGATACAAAAATGACACACTTTTTCTATCACGTTTCTTAGGTGAGAAGAAGCATGGATCTATACCGGCAGTAATCTATTCAGAAAAACGGACAATAAAATGGCATCTCTGGTACTTTTAAAAGATTCAGAAGGGAAGGAAATAGTTGCAGGTATGCGTTCCGGATATCTGGAAAAATCAGGATTTGTTTGACCCGTCATCCTTCGTATTATCCTTGGGGGAGCGCTGTTGTTCAATATTGTTATGATTCCTGCCGGTGTGATCATTTCGATACTTCAGGTGTTTGGTAAAGTTGACAGGTTTATTAGCCGGTCGATCAGCGTACCGTTTCTTTCATCTGCCAGTTTACTGGCAATTATTGTATTTTTTATGAGGTCCCTGAATAGCATGGCAGGCCTGGGGTCAGTCAACTTTTACACAGTAGGAACATATTCAGCAGGACTTTTATTTGCAGCATTAACATTGATTTCAGCGATTCGCATTATCGGTGAAATCAGATCAAAGCGATCTAAGAAATTGACCTATGTTATGCTGTTCTTTGTAGTTTTTCAGTGCTGTATGCTTGTTTTTTTGGTTTGGGGCAATTTTATCGGTTTAAAATCCTGGGTTTATTAGATTGGCGTCATTTGTTAACTTGTACCCCAGTGATAGTTGATGGTTTTTGTAAACCGGATGAGTTTAATTGGTAAATCCGAAACCTTAAATCTGAAATTCGAAATTCCGATTCGTTAATCAGTGTTCGGCGTTCGATATTCAAAAAAAGTTGATTTGATTGTATAAAAACAAACATCATACTTTACAGGAATTCCAATTTTTGCCAACTGCCAACTGCCAACTGCCAACTGCCAACTGCCAACTGCCAACTGCCAACTGCCAACTGCCAACTGCCAATTGATAACTGGGCACTGAATCTACCAACTCCCGCCGGCGCCACCACCGCCGAAGCCACCGCCACCAAATCCTCCGAAGCCGCCGCTGCCACCTGAAAAGTTACCGAAGGTGGAACCACCGCGACCTGATCCACCCCTGCCGGAGTTCATGAGCATTAGGATCATCCAAAAGGAAGGACTGGAAGTACCATAATGGCGTTTTGCAGAACGACGTGTTATGAAGTAGTACGGGAGGAAGAAAATAAGGCCCATAATAAGATAGCCAAAGATATTTGCAGACACACCAGGTTCTCCCCTGGCTGAAATTTCATCGGCTGTAAATTCCCCTTCTGCCAGTCCTATCATAATGGTGGTTGCTTCGTCAAGTCCTTTAAAGTAATTCTCGTTAAGGAAGTTTGGGAGAATATAGTTTTCCACAATACGTTTGGCCAAGGCATCAGGGATAGCACCTTCCAGGCCGTAACCTGTTGATATAAATACTTTCCGGTCATTAATTGCAACTGTGATCAATGCGCCATTGTCTTTCCCTTCTTTACCAATGCCCCATTTTTCAGCTAGTTCGGCAGAATATTGAGAAATATCAATTCCGTTTGTTGAGGCGATAATAGCAATTGCAAACTGGTTGGAGGTGGAATCTGCATAGGATTCCAGTTTATTCTCGAGATAGCTGTATTCCTGTTCACTTAGCACCTGCACAAAATCATTTACTAATCGTGGAGGATCCATAGGCTCGGGATAATCCTGTGCCAGGAGATTTCCAATACCAATCAAAAAAACAAGTGTAGCGATTATGTTTATTCTTCTATTCATATCGTTTTTCAATTTTTCCCGAAAGATATTTCATCGGGAAGTTCATTCACGTCATCATCCTGGATAGGAAAATGTTCAGCGAGTGCTTCACCGGCCATTTCAATTCCGGCGCTTAGCCCTTCTGTAATTTTACCCTCTTTGAAATTTTCCATCATCTTTTCCTTGATGTGGTCCCAGAAATTGTCAGGCACGGTCTTATTAATTCCGGCATCTCCCAGGATCGCAAATTTATGATCCTTTGTGGCCATATAAAAAAGTACACCATTGCGAAGTTTGGTTTTATGCATCTTCAGGATGGCAAAAACTTCAGCTGCGCGGTCCAACACATCCTTTTTGCAATGGTTGTCAATATGCACCTGAATTTCCCCGGAGGTTAATTTTTCGGCAGATTTTATAGATGCAACGATCTGGTTTTTTTGTTCTTTGGTAAACATGTCTTTTGCCATGGCCTTTAGAAGTTAAAAGGTAACTTCCGGTACAATTTCAGCACCTGTTGTTGCCTCAAAATATCCTTTTTTCTCAAAATCAAACATTCCTGCATAAAGTGTGTTCGGAAACTCCCGAATATAGGTATTGAAGCCCTGCACTGATTCGTTGAATTTTTTGCGCTCAACAGCAATCCTGTTTTCGGTACCTTCAAGTTGCGACTGGAGCTCCAGGAAGTTTTGATTAGCTTTCAGGTCAGGATAGCGTTCTACCACTACCATCAACCGCGAAAGAGCTGATGATAGTCCATCCTGGGCACCCTGAAATTGCTGCATTGCTGCAGGTGTCAGGTTTGATGGGTCAATGGTTACCTGTGTAGCTTTAGCACGGGCTTCTATTACACCCGTAAGTGTTTCTTTCTCAAAATCCGCATAGCCCTTCACTGTATTTACCAAATTTGGGATGAGGTCGAGCCTGCGTTGATAAACATTTTCAACTTGCGCCCACTGTTGTGAAACATTTTCTTCCATGCCTACCATGTTGTTATAAGTACCTGTAAAGCTTCGGTAAATTATAAACACCACGATTACGATTATTCCAATTGTGATCCACTTTTTCATGTCTGTTATCTGTTCTTAGTAAATTTTTTGTGAAGTTAGCGCCTTTTATAAAAGTTTCATCCATGAAAATAAATGAATTTCGCAAACATGGTCATGAGGTAGTGGACTGGATGGCCGATTATTTTACTAATATTGAGTCCTTCCCGGTAAAATCCAGGGTGAAACCCGGTGAAATATTTGACCTTATTGAAGAGCATCCACCTGCTGAGGGAGAAAAATTCGATGATATCATGGATGATTTCAACGAAAAAATAATCCCTGGAATTACGCACTGGCAACATCCATCGTTTTTTGCCTATTTCCCCGCTACCAACAGCAACCCGTCGGTGCTTGCCGAAATGTTAACTTCTGCACTGGGGGCACAGTGCATGATGTGGGTAACTTCTCCTGCAGCTGCCGAACTGGAAGAAAAAATGATGGACTGGCTCAAGGAAATGCTCCGTTTACCGCAGGAATGGTCAGGGGTAATCCAGGATACCGCTTCTACGGCTACGCTTGTAGCAACACTCACTGCCCGCGAACAAAAGATAAACGGACGTGTAAATACCAATGGTTTCCCCGAGGGCAGATTTCGTATTTACGCTTCGGAGCAAGCCCATTCCTCTATTGACAAAGCGGTACGGATGGCCGGTTTCGGATCGGAGAACCTGGTGAAAATTGAAACAGATGAGCAATTTGCTTTGATCCCCTACAAACTGGAAGAAGCAATTATTCATGATAAGGAAAATGGATTTGTACCCGTAATGGTTGTTGGGGCGCTGGGCACAACCGGGTCTACGGCCATTGATCCCATCGATGAAATCGGTGAAATTGCTCAAAAGTATAATTTATGGTACCACATTGATGCTGCACACTCCGGTACCGCGCTGATACTTGAAGAATTTAGAGATAAATTTGAAAAACTCCACTTGGCAGATTCATTTGTATTCAATCCTCACAAATGGATGTTTACCAATTTCGATTGTACGGCCTATTATGTAAAAGATAAGGATGCTCTTATCGAAACATTTACGCTCACCCCGGAGTATTTACGAACCCGGGAAGAATCAGAGGTAAATAATTATAAGGATTGGGGTATTCAGCTGGGTCGAAGGTTTCGTGCTTTGAAGCTATGGTTTGTGATTCGCTCCATGGGAGTGGAGGAAATTAAAGAAAGGATACGCCAGCATATTGAATTGGGACATTGGTTTGCTAACGAGGTTGCCATGCATCCTCAGTTTGAATTACTTGCTCCTGTTCCCCTTAATACCGTTTGTTTTCGGTTTAACCCGGGAAACATGAAGGAGGAGGAGTTATCTGCTATAAATGACCGGATAATGCATGCATTGAATGATTCAGGTAATCTATACCTGACACACACCGTACTTAATGGTAAGTTTGCACTTCGATTGGTTGCGGGGCAAACAAATGTGGAGAAATCCCATGTAGAAAAAGCATGGGAGGCAATCAAAATTGAATCTGTTAATCAGTTATCGAAACGTTGATGGTTTTTTATCCGTCTTGCCGGCCATAATGTTCAGACCGATCCGGAAGCTCGCAATTCGGGCATCCTGTTGTTTGAAGAGCAGCGCATTGAAACTATCAGCCAGGCCATAAATTTGAATTGGACCAAACCGTGCTGAAAGCCCTCCACCTATGTTGCCGAATTGTTTATTGCGCCAGGAGGTATTGATACCTACATTCAGAATTCTTCCTAATTTGATATTATAGGTAAGGCCGATAATGGGTGTCAAATTTGATTTAAACACTTCACCGGCGAAAATCAACCCGAAATAGTGCATATCCATCAGGGAGTAGGTGCCACCAAGGTAAAATTTGCCTACCAGTGGTGTAGAATAAACTGTTCCTTCAACTTGTGTTGGCTCAAACAAATCTATTAAAGAGTCCAATTCCTGGTCCAGGACAGCAGTATTCTTGTTCGGGCCTATCATCTCCAATATATCAATACCATCAAACGTATAATTCACCTCGTCAAAAAAGAAACTTTCAGTTTCGTCTCTCCAGGTGATCTTTCCTATGTCAAGAACTGATGCGGAGAGATGAATGTTATCATTTAGCTGGTATTCGGCACCCAGGTCAAATGACCAGCCGGTGTTGCTGTTTCTGAATAAAAAATAATCAGTCTGTAAATTATCAAAACCTGAAATTCCGGCAGTGTGAAATGCCCATGCATCCATTGACACATGGATGCTGTCAATACTGGTTTCAATACTTCCATTCAGTCCGTCAATGTTTGCATTAATTATTCCCTGGAGGTATTTTACTTTAATACCTACAGATAGGTTCTCCAGGATATTTCTTGCATAACCTATCCCGATTTCATTAAACCATGAAGCACGAAGGTCCAGCCGGTTAATCTCCAGCCGATTGATTTCATTAGGGGTATCGGTGCCGGTTAATACAAAATTTACTAAATCGCCCGGAACAGAAAAAGCCCCGTCCACCCTTGAATTCGCAGCCAGGGAAAAGAAGCCTATTTTAGTCTTGATCCCCAGGAAGAGCAGCGCCACATTTCCATCCAGTTCAATCTTGTTGTTTTCACCTAATCGTTCAAGAATTGAACTGCTGTTTAAATGTAGGGAGTCATCTGAACCCCTCATAAAAACATCATTGTAGGAGAGAGGAGAACCAAATGCAGCATAGGTCGAAGATATTACCGGTAATCCCACAGTCACATTCGCATCGGGGGTAAAAGCAGGATTGATTAGATTTGATTGAGGTACACTGCTATTCATTTGATACAGTGTAATCTGATTTTGCCCTGCTGCTCCGGTGACTGAAATAATTATGAACAATATCAGGATATAATTCTTCTTCATTAATTAGCGGTGATTTCAAATTCAGTTTGCATTCCTATTTTAATCTGCATCTCATAATTATCAAGAACTTTTATGGTACTGGCGCCATTGTTCGTAGTATTAATGATTGCTTCAATGCGGATGGTAGAGGCCTCCAGTATACGGTTAATTTTGTCAGCATCCATTTGAATGAGTACTGTTTTTTGCGAACTTTCGGTAACATTTCCTGCGCCATCAACTTTTGCAGCTTCCAGGATCCGCTGGTCAATTTCCTCAATTAAAGTTTCTATCACATTTCCATTAGGGTCAAGAAAATGAATTTGCAAATCCACGGAAAAAGGAAATCCGTTGTCGGTAGATACTTGGAACAACGCAAATACGATTCCATCTACCTCACCCCCGTTAAAGGTAAAATCTTTTGTTATCTTCAAATCAGATACCCTTCCTATAAGCGGGATCCTTATCTCAAGACCCATGTTTATTACGCTTTCTTTCAATGCGAAATTATTGCTTGTCAAGCCTTGCGGGTTTATCGTACCCTGAAAACCATAGATAATTTTATCAGGTAGGATAGATAATAAATCACTCAGGTTGGAATTATCGGCATTGATAGATAGTGTAGAGAAAATAGTATCTCCCAACTGGTCGATGGTAGGGAATCCAATGACCTGTGGATCAGTGATTGAACCGGTAAGGCCAACTACTTGTGTATTATTGGCCCCAATTAATGAGTTTAATTTTACTTCAACCGGTATCCCAAAACCATTTCCTATGGTAAGATTTATCTCAGGCTTGTCAAGTTGAAAAGATCCCTCCGCAATGTTATTGTAAATATCCAGTATTATGGTATCTGATGCGGCGGAAATTGAGCGTTCAGCAATTTTGCCATAAATTGATTTAAACTCAAAATCAAGAAGCTCAAGTGAAATGTCAAATGATTGGTTGGCCGATACCGGCTGCCCGGTATAATTCAACGTAATTTCTACTTCAAAAATAAACCTGTTAACAGAAGTGCCATTGTCGGTTAAATCTAGCTTAAGGTCGGAAAGATCATTGATGTCTGTAAAATCTAATGAAGGTTGTTGCCCGTTATACACCCAATCAATTGAATCTTCCAGTATAACTCCATTTTGGGAAAGGGATAGAAAACGTAAAATGACCTCACCTGATGCCGGGAATGAAGAGGTCAGGCTCAATCCCATGCTTCCGGATTCAAGAATTATCGAATCCAGTTCATCGCCTTCAGGGGTTACAATGGTAAAAGAAAAAGTTTCCTTTTTGGTAATGGTAAGATCAATAGGCAATGCCACGAGTTCTCCGGTTGTAAAGTTGATGGACTCCTGCGTTGTTGTATTGGGTATTGTAATGTAGGATGCAGCATCCTGTGAAAATAAAGGTCCACTATCAAAAACAAGGGTAATCAACCCCGTTTCATCAATTTCAATAACGGATATGGAATCTGCGCTCTCCAGGAATTCTTCAAATCCAAAAGTAGAATTTACCAGGGGTACGGCAAGGGTTGGATTAAATGTTATCTGTGCAATTTTATTTGTTTCGAATCCATTAAGGCATCCCGAAAAAATAGCTGTTGCAATCAGCAGAATAAAAAATAGCCTTTTCAAATCAATTGAAATTATTTGATACCCTCATTAATGACCTCTCTTCTGCAATGGTAACCAATTTTTCCTAAACAAATGCAAATATTTGTTGAAACCCGATGTGATTGAAAGGATCATAATGCAACACCAGATAAATATGGAAGGAATGGAAAATAAGGTTCTTTTTACAATACTAAGGAGTAAATTATATTGCTGTCTGTAATCACTAACGGCCGTAAATTTCCGCATTCTTATAAAATGTACCCCAGGCAAACCAGTATGCCATATATGACTTGGCAATGAGGAGTTTCTGGCCTTTTCTGGGGCCATCTATAGCGTTGCCAAAGACATCCCATTTGTTTCCTTCAGCGTCAGTCATAATGGCTGGAAATTCGTTGTTCAATGCCTGAAAATTTATTTCCGTATCGTCTTCCAGGTGCGTTTCAAAAGCTACCATAAAACTTAAGTTATTGCTGCCGGCTACTACAAAGTTTACCCCCTGAAACTGGTCGTGAATAATAGAGATAGGACCTTCAAATGAATTGAAACGATATGCTTTCCCTTCACCATTTACGGTAATGCCAAATATCCGTTCCTTTCGGTGAAGCCGTTCGTCAATAACATCAACAGGAAAGATGAGAAACGGATCTGTCCTGTAATCGGCTCCCGTTAGCGGCTCAATGTATGGATAACTGTTATATGGCCTGTTGAATTCCGTATTTAACGAAACCACTTTCGATTGCGGATACATTTTCTTCCAGGTACTCCAGGTAGTTTCAATGATGGGATGCATGTCAGGCTCCTCCCCAATTTTTTCGCCATTGATACATTTCATCAGCATTTGAGACCACAAACTCCCACTTCGGCGATCGTATGGAATAAGATTGGAATTATACAAAAGTCCGGAAACACCAAACGATGAAAATTCTTTTGTTAATAGCATATTCCAGGCCATACCGCTGCCAGTAAGAGGGCAGTAATTTATTGAATATTGATTCGTATTTACGTTATCATTTATGATCTCATGCCAATCGAGAATTTTATGCGGATATGCAAAGAAGCCGTCACCAATATTAATCCCTATTACAAGGTCGTTTTCATCCAGGAAATCAATTTCTGTAACAGGAACCTTTTCGGGAATTTCCAGCGCAGGGATCCCATCCTGCCCGGGACCTGCATCAATCACTTTTGATTTGGGAACAAGCCACCGGTCGGTAGGAGTAACAGTTTGGAAGGCATTATATGGCAACGGATCTTTTTCGCAGGACCAGGAAATGCAAAGCATTAGTAGAACAGTAAGGTAGATCAGTGGTTTTCTCATAAGTAGCAACAAAACATCTACTCACCCCGAAAAGTTCGGTATGATAATATCTAAAAGCAAAATTGTGAATCCTATTAACAATTTTGGTTTTAAAATAAGTATTATAGCAAGTTGATATTGATCATTTAAATTAAATATAATGAATTTTAAAGTGCCCCTGTTTCTTGTTGCATTCCTAGGAATATCCCTGGTCGCTTGTTCTCAAAGTATGGACTGGGAAGCATATGATCCGCCATCTACACTTAAGGTTCCTGAGCATCCTGTAAAGAAAGCAAAATATCCTTTTATTGATGTCCACAATCATCAATTTGGGATGCCCGAACAGGACCTTTCGAAACTTGCCGGAGAGATGGATGACTTGAATATGGCTGTTATGGTGAACCTGAGTGGCCGGGGGAGGGGATCGGCTGAACATTTGCAGGGGGCCATCAACAATGTGAAAAACAATTTTCCGAACAGGTTTATAGTCTTTACCAATGTTGATTTCAACAATATTGACCAGGAAGGATGGACAGAACGAACTGTTAAGCAGATTGAGGAAGATGTAAAAAGAGGGGCCAACGGGCTGAAAATATATAAGAGCCTGGGGATGTATTCAAAAGATAGCCAGGGCAACAGGGTACACGTAGATGATTCCCGGATTGACCCGGTATGGGCAATTTGCGGGGAGCTTGGTATTCCGGTACTTATCCATACTGCCGACCCCAGACCTTTCTGGTCACCAATGGACGACCAAAATGAACGGTGGCTGGAGTTGAAAACACGTCCGCGGAGAAAGCGAAGTGATACTGATCCGGCCCCCTGGCAAACGATAATCGATGAACAACACAATGCATTCAGGAAAAATCCCGGGACACATTTTATCAATGCACATATGGGTTGGTATGCCAATGATCTTTCCACTTTAGGAAAGTTGATGGATGAACTCCCGAATATGTATGTTGAAATTGGTGCAGTGATTGCCGAACTGGGCCGGCAACCCCGAAATGCAAAGGCGTTTTTTACGAAATATCAGGACCGCGTTTTATTTGGCAAAGATTCATATCACCCCGAGGAGTACTACACTTATTTCAGGGTTTTGGAATCGGATGACGAATATTTTCCATACTATAAAAGATACCATGCATTCTGGAGAATGTATGGCTTGGATCTGGATGATGAAATTCTGAAAAAGTTGTATTACAAAAATGCTTTGAATATTATCCCTAATATTGATAAATCACTTTTCCCTGACTAATTTTAAAGGGAATGAAAATTGATCTTTCCCATCAAAATATACTGGTAACAGGGGCATCCCGTGGCATCGGACGGGCCATTGCTATACTTCTTGCATCCTGTGGGGCAAAAGTTGCTGTACACTATCACCAGAATGAACAACTTGCCCAATCTACAGCCAATGAAATTGGGCGAAGGGCGTATTTATTTAAGGCAGACTTGTCACAAATTATGGAAGTTAATGCACTTTTCCAGGATGTGGTAAGAGAGTTTGGGCAACTGCATGCTGTAGTTAATAATGCAGGAATAGCCATTAAATCCAATCCGGATGACGATGATCTGGAGTTTGTTGATAGCTGGCTCCAAACGATGGAAGTTAATCTTAACGCGGTGGGGTATTTATCAAAACTTGCCATTTCACATTTCCGTGAATTTGGCGGTGGCAGGTTCATTAATATTTCTTCGAGGGCAGCATTTCGGGGGGATACGCGTGATTACCTTGCTTATGCAGCTTCAAAAGGGGGAGTAGTAGCCCTTACCCGTTCGATTGCGCGGGCGTATGGAAAAGAAGGCATCATGGCATTCATCGTTGCTCCGGGTTTTACACGTACCGATATGGCGCAGGATTTTATCGATGAATATGGCGATGGGATTGCGGTCGATGATATTGCGCTTAACCGGATGACAGAACCGAAAGACATAGCACCTTTGGTTGCCCTGCTGGCAAGCGGCCTGGCCGACCATGCAACAGGGGGGACTTTTGATATCAATGCAGGAAGCTACGTTCACTAATTTGATTCTGTCATTAAAATTGCGATAAAGAAAAAATGAATTCCATTAATCCCCTCCTGGGAGAGTATAGGGGTGGGTTTATTAATGAAATCATTTAATTTTTCATTGAATAAACGACTTTATAAATAATCAAAAATTAATCATTCTATTAAACACTTATGGAAAAGATCAGATGCGAATGGAGTGCGGGGTTCCAGGAATATATTGACTACCATGATCATGAATGGGGTACTCCTGTACATGATGACCGGATACATTTTGAGTTTCTTATTTTAGAAGGCGCCCAGGCAGGATTAAGCTGGGCCACTATTTTGAAACGTAGGGAAGGATATCGCAAAGCATTTGCAAATTTTGACCCTGGAATAGTTGCGGGGTATGACCAGGATAAGATCGAACAGTTGCTCCTGGACCCGGGAATTATCCGAAACAAACTGAAGGTAAACGGAGCAGTAACCAATGCTCGTGTATTTTTAGAAGTTCAAAAAGAATTTGGAAGCTTTGATACTTACATCTGGTCATTTGTTGGGGGCAAACCAATTATTAACACTTGGAAAGCCATGAACGAGCTACCCGCCACAACCCCCGAATCGGATGCGTTAAGTAAAGATTTGAAGAAGCGTGGGTTCAAATTCGTAGGAAGTACCATAATTTATGCACATATGCAGGCATGCGGACTTGTAAATGATCATGTAGTTGATTGCTTTCGGTACAAGGATTTAATTTAGATGGGTTGCAAGTAATATCCACACTATTCTTCAATGCTATTCACAATGTCCTTTATCTGCAACCTGATACTCCACATCCCACGTAAATCTGACATGCTGTGGTTCATGGCATTGTCATCAGGGTAAAGGACTTTTATAAGTTCCACAGTTTTCCGGTCTACCTGGGTACCAGGAGATCCATGACACGTTAGACAAAGCGCCCCTTCAGTTAAAATCGGTTTGGTGTATAACAAATATTTTTCGTCATATTCCAGGATGTTGTCTTGGGTTGGCTGGTTATTAGCAATATTATATGCATAAGCTTCCAAAAGGATTTTTTCGAGACTGTCAGGGGCATCCTCAGGATTACGGATCCTTAAACTTGTACGCTTGATTGATGCATGATAAGACTTTGATAATGAGTCAACCAGGGGATAAGCGGCAATATTGCAATACTGTAAAGCGGCCGGAACCCCCTCGTTTTGAATCGTATTTTTTAACTGTTTCCCAAGGGTTTCTTTGGCTGCTTTGGCGATTATTCTGCCACGTTCCAAACCCAGGATAAATATATCTGCTTTATCAACCCTTTTGAGTTCCCGGTCCTTTAAGTCTTTCCTGGCAGCCTCTTTTGCCTCTTTGCTCATTTCACCCGAACAATTAATTATAAATGGGATGATGAAAAAGAAAAATATGCACCTGTTTTTTATCATGTTATAAAATTAACCATAAGCAATTACAGATGACTATTTATTCTTAAAAACAAATCACAATGATTTACTATTTTTGCATCCACGATTTGGTCGATAATTATAATGATTGAGAAGCTTGAAGAAATAAAACACCGGCATGAGGAAGTAGGACAGCTTCTTGTGCAGCCTGATACAATTTCTGATATGAAAAAGTATTCTAAGCTTAACAAAGAGTATAAAGACCTCGGAAAAATCGTAGAAAAGATTGATGAATACAGCATGGTCCTGAGCAATATTGATTCTGCAAAGGATGTTCTGGATACAGAAAAGGACCCTGAATTCCGGGATATGGCAAAGATGGAAATCGACGAACTTAATCCACGAAAGGAAGCATTGGAAGTTGAACTCAAGCGGATGCTGATACCCAAAGATCCCAATGATTCGAAAAACGTAATCCTTGAAATCCGTGCAGGGACCGGGGGTGATGAGGCGGCCATATTTGCGGGAGATTTATTTAGAATGTATCAGCGATTCGCTGAAAAACAAGGGTGGAAACTTTCGGTTATGGATTTACAGGAGGGAACTTCGGGAGGATACAAGGAAATTGTTTCATCCATTTCAGGAGATGATGTATATGGAATGATGAAATATGAATCCGGGGTACACCGCGTGCAGCGGGTACCGGCTACCGAAACCCAGGGTCGGGTCCATACTTCTGCCGCATCTGTAGCGGTCTTACCCGAAATGGATGAAGTAGAAGTGGAGGTTGACATGAATGAAGTAAGGAAAGATACTTATTGCTCATCAGGCCCGGGAGGACAATCAGTGAATACAACATATTCTGCTATACGGCTCACACACCTGCCTACCGGTATCGTGGTGACATGCCAGGACCAGAAATCGCAATTGAAGAATTTCGACAAAGCGCTTAAGGTACTTCGTTCACGTTTGTATGAATTGGAATTAGCCAAACACAATGAGGAAATAGGAGCCCAGCGCAGGTCAATGGTTGGAAGTGGGGACCGGTCGGATAAAATAAGGACCTACAATTATGCACAGGGCCGTGTTACGGATCATCGTATTGGCTATTCACAACACAACCTTCCCACGGTTATGGGTGGAGAAATTAGTCCTTTCATCGAACAATTGCGCCTGGCAGACAATGCGGAAAGATTGAGTGAAGGAAGAATGGATTAAGGATGATGCATAAAATAAATTCTTCCAAATTACGTTTTATCAGCGCGATTATCCCCTTGTGAGAACTCATTATCTTTTGTTTTTTTTCATTGCCCTGTTAGCTGCATACTCTTGCCGGCCGGAGGAGCAGATCCAGACTTTTGACCCTGCAGCAAAGCTTCGTTTTTCTGCCGATACCGTATTGTTTGATACTGTATTTACCGCAGTGCCTACTATTACGAAAAGGTTGAAAGTCTATAATGATAATTCAGGAGCCGTAAGTATTTCAAAGATATCCATTGAAGGCGGCGAAAATTCACCTTTTATTATTGCAGTGAATGGAATTGAAAACCATGAATTCCAGGATGTAAGATTATTGCGGGGAGACAGTATGCTCATACTTGTTGAAGCCCTGATAGATCCAATGGATGAAAACCTGCCTTTTATAGTGGAGGATTCCCTGCTTTTTGAAACCAATGGGAATTTTCAAAGTGTAATATTGGCAGCATGGGGGCAGGATGCGAATTATTTGCAGGACTCCATACTTGCCTGCAATACTACATGGACCTCTGACCGCCCTTATGTAATCTATAATTCAATACTGGTTGACAGTTTGTGCTCTTTAACAATTAATCCCGGAACGCAGATATTTTCTCATAAAGGATCTTCAGTTTTTATTAAAGGAAAGATCGAGGCAAATGGTAATCCCGATGAGCGCATATCATTTTTAAATGACCGGTTGGATGAAAAATTTCAAAATGCACCGGGGCAATGGGACGGTATTTTTTTCCTTGAAGGCAGTAAAGGAAATAAAATTTCATTTACAGACATTCGTAATTCCGAGTATGGAATCTGGCTTGGCACACCAGATAATGATACGCTGCCGGATTTAATATTGGAGAGTGTACGGATAGAAAATGCATCGCGAACCGGACTGATTGCATTCACCTCGGATCTTGTGGCAATAAATTGTCTTTTCAATAATGCGGCTGAGTTCGTGGTTGGAAATTTTGCCGGAGGTAATTACAGGTATGAACATTGCACCTTTGCCAATTTCTCATTTACATTTTTTAGACAGAACCCACTATTTGCTGTAAGTGACAACCTGGTGCTTGCCGATGGAAATATAATCACGGGTGACGTGGATTTGATATTGGCCAATAGTATCGTATGGGGAGATTTCACGGATGAGGTATTGTTGAATAATGAAGGCGGAAAAGTTTTCCAGGCAGAAATAGGTTTTAATATTTTAAAAACAACGCTTGAGGATCTTGATGTGAATAATAATCAACTGAATGCAGATCCGTTGTTTTTAAATCCTTTTGTGTATGATTTTCATTTAGATTCACTTTCACCGGCAATAAACAGAGCGAATATTGGTGTTTTACAGGATTTTGATGGGATCAAAAGAGACAGTATTCCTGATATAGGCGCTTTTGAATGGCAACCGGGAACACCTGATAATGATTAACATCAAAATCCTGAGAAACTGATTACTGCCATTTACTTTCCTCTGCAATATATCCGCTACTTTTGAGTATGGTCTTACAAAAAGAAATTATGCTTCGCCCTTATCCCCGGGGGTTTCATATAATAACTGAAATTATTGAAAAAGAGGTTCGGGAGATACAAACGATGCAGGCAGGAATTTTACAGGTATTTATAAAACATACATCAGCTAGCCTGACCATTAATGAAAATGCGGATCCTTCGGTAAGAACGGATTTTGAAAGTCATTTTAATGAGATGATACCTGAGAATGCCTCCTACTACCGACACACATTTGAAGGGCCGGATGATATGCCTGCCCATTTAAAAAATGCGATGTTAGGATCGAGTGTTTTGATTCCCGTTTCAAAAGGTCAATTAAATTTAGGCACCTGGCAGGGAATTTATTTATGCGAACATCGCAATCACGGTGGTGGTAGAAAACTTGTGCTGACAGCCTGGGGAGAATAAAATGCTTATCAGCCTGATGAAGAGATGATCTATTATTCTTAGGAAATCAGAATCGGAATCCAAGATCCAATCCCAACACATCATTTTTC
>SDBV01005789.1_pt1 | contig 17337 bp, 17 predicted proteins | sample 2277081 | NCBI WGS metagenome assembly SDBV01 (sample SAMN10402039, study PRJNA504765) | marine sediment metagenome | isolation source: marine sediment core GS10_PC15, 223 cmbsf | place: Arctic Ocean: Southern Knipovich Ridge | collected 2010 | reverse complement strand
GGCCAGCCGCGGGTGGCCCAGCCGTTTTTCCGCGGAGGACTCGGCCACTTGGTTCGGTGCTTTCGGAAAAACGTCTGGGTGGCAACGTCACAAGAGGATCCGCCGGCGCGGACAGGACGCCTCCTGTTGCTGCGCAACACCGACGATTCTGCGAACCGGCCCAACCCAATGGCGGGTGGCCCAGCCGTTTTTCCGCGGAGGACTCGGCCACTCGGTTCGGTGCTTTCGGAAAAACGTCTGGGTGGCAACGTCACAAGAGGATCCGCCGGCGCGGACAGGACGCCTCCTGTTGCTGCGCAACACCGACGATTCTGCGAACCGGCCTAACCCAATGGCCAGCCGCTCTCCGCAGAATCGGCGGTGCCACCCGCGACCGCATCACAAACAGTTTCTCGCGAGATGGTGGCAACTATCGTTCCCGCGTCCAGAGTTGGTTTCGAAAATTGAATCGCTGAACCGCTACATCGTTTGTTCTCGCGTCACCAAGCGACCGGTATTTGTGTTCGTCTCACCTTCAATTCGACCCGGGGACGCACTCTCATGCTTCTGCTTTGAGGACGATTACAGCTTTGGAGCTCTTCAATCGAACGCGCATTGGCAGTGGTTCGTGGCAAAATGCTCAAAGCTAACGGAGTGACTTCGGTACAGTCCCGAATCCGTCTTCAACACCTTCCCCTGGCCGCAATCGGCGCGCGCGAAACAGATCGAGGCGGTGGCCGAGGCGGGGTGTGAGGTGCGGCGGGTGCGGGGCGAGGCATTGGAGAAAATCAAGGGCGGACTGCGGGCCGTGTATCGCACGCTGGAGCTGCCCGGCAAGAATCCGCTTAAGGACGCCCACGCCGGGCTCGACGCCGCCGTGCTGGCGGCCTACGGCTTCTCGCCCAAGAAGGATCTGCTGAGGCAACTGCTGGAGCTGAACCTTGCCGTGGCCGGCCACATCGCCGACGGCCGAGAAGTCACCCCGCCCGGGCTTCCGGCGAGTTTTCCCGATCCCACACGCCTGATCACCGACGACTGCATCCGCCCGGGATGATTTGCGGGGAGGTGGTGTTGGCAAGGTGAAGCGTTTCCGCCAACCGCGAAGGGCAACGCCGTTAAGGATTTTCAGTCGACAGAAACCGGTCTTTCATGCACAAAGGCTCATCTCCGTAGTCTGTACGATGGCCCTCCGAGGCCGTCGGAATGGCAATATACCTCGACGGCCCCGGAGGCCATCGTACAAAAAAGTCCTTAACGGCGTTGCCCTACGGTGTATCGGCGAGGCTTTCGGTCCAGCGGCGGTCTGCCCGTTGCAGATCGACCTTCGGCGGATCGATGGCCAACACGCGAACTTCCCCCCGGGACTCCCCCACCCGAAGCGAGGTGACGATCCCGTCGACCTTCAGTACCGCCCGGACCCCGCCGAAGTCGGCAAAGCCCATCAACACCACGTCCTCGTCATCTCGGGGTCGGCTTACGTGGGCAGGCGCCTTGGTCGGGGGCAGAAAGAGGTCTTCCCGATGGGGAAACGGGTACTCGAACGCGGGCTCGACTTCCTGGGTCTCGGCGGCGGTCGGCGGAGACTTCAGATCGTCGGAAGTGGCCTGCGGTGGGGCTGGGGCTTGGGGCGCCGGCGTGCTGGAGACCGAGGTTGCGACGGCCGGCGCCTCTTTTCGGTCGGCAATCTGCGCCGCGCCACTGTCGTCGGCGCACCCCCCTGCGACGAGCACCAGCAAAGCGGGCCCCAGCAGCAATGCCCCCATGGTGGAGACGCGGTAGGAGATTCTTATGCTCTTGATCATCGGCGTTGCCGTCGATTCGCCCTGGTCAAGCCCCGGCGGCCAATCCGTTGCCCGCTCGGAATCACGCCGCCTTATTCGAAAGGATAGCTCAGCCCGACGGGGTTGCTTTGCTCCCCCCGGCTAAGAAAAGCGTTTTCTTGCGTGGGGTATGACTGCCGGGGAAACAGGTTTTGAGATCCGCGAAAGCGCTCGCTGTAGCTGCGGCGGAGCGGATCGGATGGTGAGCTGCCCCCTAATAATGGCACTCGGACGCCGAGGATTCTCGGCCGGGCGCTGGTTGGGGGTGTCGGCTGCGGAGGACCCTGCGGCGTTGCGGGGAAACTCGGCGGCAAAGGCAACCGCTGGAGAACGGGCGGCTCGGTCGATTTGGTGGGGGGCAGACGGAGCAGACTCGGCTGTCCCTCCCCCGTGTTGGGCACCTGAACTGGTACGAAGCCCGGTGGCGGGCAGGTGTTGGGTTGGTAGGGTGTGCCCAACACTCGGGGACCGCCCACGGGCGTTGGGGGCCAGCACGGGATCGGGCGGTAGGGGATCGCACCGCCGGTTGCCGTGGGTACCTGATCCAAGAGACACAGCCCGTGTTGCAGGGCGACCCCTTCGCGCAGCGCACCGACGTGCGCCGGCGCGACGATTTCCGGCATGATGAACACGACCAGTTCGCTTTCGCGGACCTCGGTGTCGCGGCCGCGGAACAGGGCTCCAAGATTGAACGGGCGGATATCCTTCAAGTAGGGCAGGCCGTTGAAATTGCCGGTGTCGTTGCGCTGGCGCAGCCCGCCGATGACCAGCACCTGCCGGTTGGCGACGCGGACGGTGGTTTGGGCCTCGCGGCGGTCGATGATCGGCTGGGGTTGTTGGCCGGGCGTGAAACCGGTCAGGCGGCTGAAACTGGGGCTGACCTCCATGCGGATGGTCCCGTCGGCGGCGATGTGCGGGGTGACTTCGAGCTTGATGCCCGCCTCGCGAAAGGCCGTGGTGCCGATTTGCCCGCCTTGCTGGGTCTGGGTCAACTCCTGATAAGGGATCTCCGTAATGATCGACATCATCGCCTTTTCGTGATCCAGCACGGTGACGTTGGGATTGGCCAACAGCCGGGAATCCTGGGCCTCCTGCAGGGCCTGAACCACCGCCGTGATGTCGAAGGCGTGACTGAGGTTCATAAAGGTCATCGTCCCGTTGGACAGCCCCGAGCTGACCGGCACGCTGAGCACGCTGTTGATGTTCCAGGTGCTTTGGGGATCGCCTTGCGCGTCGTAACGGTCCTTAATCGCATGATTCCAGTTGATTCCCAAACGTTCGACGTCTTTGACGGCCAGGTCGTAGATCAGCGCGGTGATGCGGACCTGAAGACGCGGCACGTCGAGTTGTTCGACGAGTTGCCGGGCGAGTTCGATTTGGGCCGGGTAGTCCGTGATCACCAGCCGGTTGCCGGGCTCCGTCACGGCGGCCTTGCCTTCCTTGCTCAGCAGCGTCTCAACGGCCGGCAGCAACGACGAAGCGGCGGCGAATTGCGGGGCAAACTGGGCCACCCGCATCGGGCGGATCTCTTCTGCCGCAGGCGTCCCGGCCGCCGGACGGGAAGCAGCATCCAGTTCCTCGACGAACTTGCGGATCCTTGCCACGTGGTCGGGGAAGTCGAGCACGATCAGACTCTTCGCCGAGGGGATGGCGTGCACCTTCCCCTGGGGAGAGCTGAGCAGCCGGAGGCCTTCGAGGACCTCGGCCGCCTCGGCGCGGACCAGCGGGATTCTCGCCGACTCGAACATGGGGTTCAAGTCGCCGAGGTCCTCCAGCGGCATGATCACCAGGCTTTGTCCCACCGGCCGGTAGCCGTATCCATTGCACAGCAGAATCGAGTCCAGGATCTCGTGCAACGGGGCGTTGCGGAATACGCCGTTGACTTTCCCTTGCACCTGGTCGCCGACCACCACGTTGATCTGCCAGATCTCGCTGATCGTAAACAGGGCCGCCGGCAACGACGTATCGCGGAGCGTCAAACCGCCGCGGCGACGAAGCACCGAGGACAACTTGGGGTCGATCCCCGCCGTGGCGGACGGCGGCAGGGCTGCGGCCTTGGTGGCAGGGGCCGGGGGAAGGGGCCGGCTCTGGGATCGGACCTCGGCGGCGGCGGCGAGGAGCATGCAAAGCACGACGACTCCCTTGCCCAGCGCGCACCAACGAGCGCGCACCGAGTTCATCGCAGCCATGACTGGGGCAGGAATTGTCATGTGTCCTCCGATGACACGTGCGGAAGAGCCCGCTACCTCCGTGGGTCCGTTCAATCAGGCCTTTTCAGCCCCTCCCGGCCGCTCGAGGGCTGGCCGGCGCGGGGGCCTTGGTCAGGTCGAACAACAACAACTCCAGGTCCACTTCGAGTTGCTTTCGGTTTTCGCGGGAAGGGTACATGGAGAGCTTGGTGCTGCGGATCAGCCGATTGGCCGAGCGCAGTTGCCCCAACAAGCTCTTGACGTTTTCCAACGTTCCCGATACCGAGATCGAAAGCGGCTGCATCTTCAGTATATAGGATGAATCGGTTCTTCCAGGTTGGGTGGTGGTTCTCTGAAGCAGATCGTCTGCCTGGTGCCACGGTCGAGAGCGGGGGCTCTCCAGGCGCACTCGCCGGATCTGGCATCCCGCGTCGCGCACCCAGTCGACGATCTCCTGGCGGAACAGGTAGACCTCATCGGCTGCGATCGGGAGCTTCTCCAGTTGGTCCAAACGGGCCCGTTTTTTCATTGACTTCCGCCGGGCCTCGTCTAGTCCCGACACCTTGTGCCGCAAGGCGGCCACCAGGGTCCGCAACTGGGCCCGACACCGTCGCGCATCACTGTAATCATCGGCGGCGGGCAGGATTACCGCGACACCTATGCCGAGGATTATGATTATGGCGGTCCAGCGGCGTGCCCGGCCTTCTACGCAGCGTCGTAACAGGGGTTCAATCATAATGGCTTAGCTTCTCGTTGTCATCGGTACGAGCGTCAAACTCGCACTGGATATCGAACTTGGTCGTTCGTCCCGACCGGGTCGAGGCCGGCCAGGTCCCTTCCAACGCCACGTAGGACCAGCCGGGCGACCGCTTGAGGTAGTCGACGAACTGGTAGATCGTCGCTTCGAGGTAGCTGTTGCCGGTCAGCGTCACCTTGCCCTGGGAATCGATCGTGATCCGGTCCAGCCAGATTTCCTCCGGCATGCATCGGGCAACCGTCGAGAGCATGGTTTCCCGCCAGGCGCCGGAAACCGCGTCGGCCAGCGCCTGAAGATGGGCCGACTTCGTTTCGATCTCGGCCGTCCGGCGGCGCAATGTCCAAAGTTCGGCGGCCGACGAATCGAGCTGTTCGATGTTGACGGCCAGCCGGCTGCAGTGGACTTGTTCGTACCAAGTGGCCGCCAGCAAGCCCACGGCCATCAACATGGCCGCCGCCACCGGCCAGAACGTGCGGCAAAGCTCGGCCCCTAACGGTCGGGAGCTTCCGCTGCGGATCTCGGCCATGAAGTTCGGGCCGGCCGACGATGGATCCGCCGCGGTCGATCTCACGCAGGTGCCCAGTGCGGCGCAACACGCTGCGGCGCCCGGGCCCGCGGCGGTGAAGCGCCATTGCCGCCCGTCAAGTTGGCGGATGGGCGCGGCTGGGTCGAACACCTCGACGGTCAATTCATCCTGTTGCCGGAAACTCGCCACCGCCTTCTCGACGGCCTCCGTGGCGCCGCAGAGCACGACTCGCGTTAAGCGTCCCCGGGCATGGCGATAGTAGCGATCGCAGTAGCGGCGGAGTCGGGCCAGGTGCCGCAGCACGATGTCGACCACGTCCTCCTGGGCGGAGCGTCCGCCGGGCCGGTAGTCGAGCAACAACTGTCCGCGATAGGAGATGCCCAACTCCACGCCGCCGCCGCCGAGACCGATCATCAAGACGGGCTCGTCGGCATCGAGTCCCTGGTAACCCGACAGGCGGCAAAGGCTCACCAGCGACGGCTCTACCAGGTCCACCTCCAGGCCCGCCGCGGCACCAACCTTCAACACGGCATCGAGCGTCTTGCTGCTGGTGACGGCCATCAGGGCGTGCTGATGCCGGGCGTCCAGTTCGTGGATGCTCGTGGCCGTTGATTTTCGGCCCGCGCCCAGCGACAGATACAGTTCGCTGCGTTTCTCCAGCAAGGCCAATTCCCGGCGTACGTGCTCCGTGTCTCCGGTCACGACCCGGGTGACGCAGTAGTCGCCGCCCAGCGTCAGTCCGACCTTGGCTGCGGCGAGTTTCTCCTCGGCCACCAGGGCTTTGAGTGCTTTGGTCAACTCCCGCACGCCCTGCTCGGAGGGAAGCGAATTGGCCTCGTGCCGCCAGCGGACCAATCGCGTGCGCACTCGCGACGTTCCGTCCGGCCCGGCCGGTTCGAGAAGCGCCATGGCCAGCGTGGAGTGGCGGATTTCGATGGCAGCTACCGGGCTGGCTGAGTTTTTTGCATTGCGGGTCATGGGGTATGGGCCCGGTTTTGATTTCTTGATTTGGGGCGCGACCACCGGTCGCGGCTTGGTGATTGTTGGCTCACCAGGATCGCAACCAGGCCCAACAACCGACGGTGCGGGTGCCGCCGGTCTCGCGGGGCAATTCGACGCTCACCTGACACTTGATCGAATGCACGTCGGCCGGCGTGTTGGTTTGCGTGGTTCCATCGGCTTCATAGGCGGTAAACCGCAGTTCGGTGATTCCTTGGCCCAAGACGGCATTGGCGCTTCCGATGCCGAACGAGACTTCCTGCTTCGCCGAATTGTGGTTCCAGACCATCGTTTCCCCCGACGGCATCAGCAAAGACAGGTTTCCCGACGCTTGGTTCGGTCTGCTGACGCCGGTGACCGCCTGGGCCTGGCGTACGCGGCGGACGATGTGGCGGACCGTGGCGTTGGCGGCGATGACTTGGGCGGCGTCGTCCTGATGGGCCTGCCAGGCCACGTGGCCGGTGCGCAGCGTGACCGCCACGGCCACCACCATGGTGGTCATCAGCGTGGTGGCCAGGATCAGTTCCAACAGGGTCATTCCGCGGCGACGCTTATCCACCTCCCACCTCATTCTGGTAGTTCACCAGTTTGGCGACCTTGCTGCCGAGCACCACGGACGGCTCCTGCTCGCTGTCGAACGATCCGTCGCCGTCGAGGTCATCCCATACGGTGGCCGTGACCGCCATCAGCTCGTCGGTGATCCCCCCGTCGCCACCCGAATCGGAGCACTCCACCTCGAACCGCAGATTCGAGTATCCTTCCGCCGAGAAGTCGCCGCTGTAGTCCGTGTCTTGCCAGTCGGCGCTGGTCAGCGCCAGGTGTTCTTCGAGCTTGCTGACGCAGAAGGTGGTCAACAGTTCGCCGGTTTCGATTTCGCGGCTGATCCGCAAGCCGTCCCGCATCAGCCGCAGGGCCGGCACCAGCGCCGTCGCAATCAGCGCCCCGGCCAGGATGATCTCCAGCAGGGTGTGTCCTCGACGCAGTTCGTGGATGGTCGGGCTGCGGCGGCGCATGGGACGTGCTGCCTCATGGAAACGGATTTTCAGGGCCCACAACAACCATAGCTCCCCTTCGGGGCTCAGGGGGCCGCCTGGGTCACCCGGGCCGTTCCGGTCACCGGTACCACGTCGACTTGCCAGGTCTGCTGCGGCCCGACCAGCGTGACCTGGTACGCCGCCAGCGCCGTTCCCTCGAAGGTGAACTCCGCCTCGGCGTGGGACGTGACGACCACCACGTCGCCGGGAAACGCGTGGGGTTCGTCCACCGCGATGTTTCCCGAGGAGGCGCTGCGGCGATAGAGTGTGTAGCCGGTGGTCGGTCCGCCGCCGCCGGCGAACGCCAGGTAGTGGTTTTCGCCGGTGGCGATGCTTCGGCGTCGGGCCTGCAACAGGTCCAGGGCCAGGCGCCGAGTATCGGCCCGGGCGCCGAAGTTTTGCAGCGCATCCGGGCCGATCCTGGAGACGGCGATCACGGCGAAGATGCCCAAGATCGCAACCACGGCGAGCAGTTCCAGCAGGGTCACCGCTCGCCGGGCCGTGTCCGGACCGTCCGCCCGCCGCGGCTTCGCGCCGCAGGACCCGGCGTGGCCGCCGGGACTAAACCGGGCACTAAACCGGGCACCGTGTGCTGTTTTCACGATTCCGCCTAGTGCGAACCGGCCGTGTGTCCCGAAACGCGGCCCGTCCCCGCGTCGAGCGTGTAGGCAGCGCCGGTTTCCGGGCAGACGGGCAGCCCGTCGGGGAAGTAGGCCGGGACGTTGATGTCGGCCACGGCGGGCAAGGTGCCGTTGTTGAAGTAGTACCGTTCGATCGCGGAGTTGATCTCAGCCTTATTCTGAAAGCAGGAATTCTCTCGGGCCGTGGTGGCCGAGAAATTGATCCGCGGAATCACCACCAGGGCAATAATACCCAAGATCACAACCACCGCCAACAATTCCAGCAGCGAAAACCCGTGGCGTCGAGTTCTTTTCTTCATGTTTCCAGTTTCCTGTTGTTGTTAGCCATGGGCTGTTTGACGTTCAGTTGCCACAAGATATGAAAACCACCCTCGCGGCTGCCGGCGACCATTACGCAGCAGGATGGTCATGACCGATCACCTGGTGGGTGGCGCCGTCCAGGACATAGGCGGTTCCATCCACCGGACACGTGGGCAGGCCGTCGGGGAAATACTCGACGTCGGCGCCCACGTCACTGAGGTCCGTGGCGGGCCAAGACCCCTTATTGCGGTACCAAAGCTCCGCCTGAACCTCAACGTCTGTCTTATTTACATAGCATGCGATTCGCTCGGAGTCCAACGAGCCGTCCGATAGTCGCGGAAGCACCACCCAGCCGATGATCCCCAGGATCACGACCACCATGGTCAACTCCAGCAACGTGAACCCTTGGGGGCCGGACGTGCGGGACGAGCGAGATCGCTTTGAACAGATCATCGGGGTGAATCGGCGCTTCACGGCGGACTTTCCGATAATTGCTCGTCGGCCACGCCACAGCGCTTGCCGCGGCCGGCAGGCGGACCGAACCTGTCCGCCCCCAGCGGTAGACGCGAGTAGCGAGACGCTCACCATCATCACAACCTCCTTGAAAAAGGTTGCGAACTTCGGCGGCCTGGCGAACTCCCGGCGGAGCCCCATGGCTTTGCGTCCCGATCTCACGATCGGTTTGCCGTTTCGGTTCTTGTGTCCGCCCCGTGAACACGGGGCTCGGAGAAATAGCTTCTAAGGATTATCTACGTCATTTTTTCGGGCTTGTCAAATCTCCCTGTACTACTGACCTAAAACATCGTTAGGTTCTTGACAAAGATCCTTAGCCAACGGGCGATAACACATTGCGTGCATAGAGCTTAGGGTTCAGGTTGTTAGGAGGTTAGGCTGTTAGGGTTGCGAGGACAAACCCAATTCGCTAATCCCCTAACCTCCTAATCCTCTTTGGTTGAGGCTACCGTCCGCGCCGGGTTTCGGTCAACTGTTGCTCACGGCGCCGATCATGTCGAACATCGGCAAATAGATGGCCAGCAGGATCACCGCCACGGTGGCGGCCAGGCCAATGGTCAAGATCGGTTCGATCGTGCCGACCAGAATGTTCGTCTGCCGCTCGACCTCCTCCTCCAGGTGTTCCCGGATGTGCGCGGTTGCCTTGGCGAGGTTGCCCGTCTGCTCCCCCACGGCGATCAACTGGCTGACGACCGGCGGGAAGAGGTCGCCCATTTGGGTCAGTTCGCGGCCGAAGCGTTCGCCCCGGGTGACCGCCGCCTGCAAGCTCCGCACGCTCTGGCGGACCGCCTGGTTGCCCGCCGAACCGGCCGACACCTCCAGGGCATCGACCAGCTTGAATCCCGACTCGATGAGGTTTCCAAACACGCTGATGAATTGCAGCACGGCCATGTTTCGCAGCCAATCGCCGATCAGCGGCAGGCGGAGCACGGCCCGGTCCATCCGGACGGCGAACTGGCGTCGCTTTCGGGCGCGCCCCAGGGCCGCCACGGCCGCCACCACCACGACCGGGACGATCCAGCCGTAGGACACCGTGTAGCCGCCGGTGGCCATCAGCACGCGGGTAACCAACGGCAGGGGGACGTGTGCCTTGGCATAGGTCTCTTCGAAGACGGGGATCACGAACACCAGCATGAAGGTTACCGCCAAGGAGGCGGCCACGACCAGCACCACCGGATAGCTGAGCTGACGGATCACTTTCGAGCGAAGTCGGTTGGCGTTTTCCATCTGCTCGCCGACCCGCTGAAGCGCCGCCGGGAGGGTCCCCGACTTTTCGCCGGCGCGGATCTGGTTGACCATCACGTGGTTGAACATGCCGGGGTGTTCGGCCAGCGCGCTGCTGAACATCTCTCCCCGTTCGACCTTGCGCTGCAAGCTCTCGAGCATGGGGGCGAGCTTTCGCATCGAGTGTTCGCGGGCCAGCGTGCCGAGCGACTTCGGCAGCGGCAGGCCGTTGCCGACCAACGTGGCCAGGTTGCGGAAGAGGAAGGCCAGACTGCGGCGTTTGATTTTCGGTTGGGTCCGTCCGCTGGACCGGGCCCAGCCGGCGCGCAGCCCTGCGGTGAGGGCCCCCAGTCCTCCGGCCGCGGGGACTTCGAGATTTCGGTGTGTGGTGGGCATGTTTTGGCGCTCCCGTTAAGTGACGATCCTCATCACTCCGCTTTGTGTCATCACTCCGCTTTGTGTCATCGCTCCGCTTTGTGTCATCGCTCCGCTTTGTGTCATCACTCCGCTTTGTGTCATCACTCCGCTTTGTCAGGGCAAGCCCTGACCTACCGTATGCACGGACGCCCTCGACTAATTGGAAACCTTGTAGAACACCTCTTCGATGGTGGTCCGACCGGCCAGGGCCAACTCCAACCCGGCGGCCGAGAGTTCCACCATTCCTTCGGCCAGGGCGATTTCACGGAGTTTGGTGGTGGGTACGTTCCGTTCGATGGCTTCGGCCAGGACCGGCGAGACGACCATGATCTCGAAGATCGGTGCCCGCCCCGAATAGCCCGTCCCCAGGCACTTCTTGCATCCTCGGCCGTGGTAGAAGACGGCGTCGGCGATCTCGGGCCGGTCTTGTGCGAGGGATTCCAGCAACCTGCGGTTGGTCTCACCAGGTTCCTTGCACTCCGGACAAATCACTCGCAGCAACCGCTGGGCGACCGCCCCCAACAGGGCCCCGCCGATCTTGAAAGGATCGATTCCCAGGTCGTTCAGCCGGGCCACGGCGCCCACGGCGTCGTTGGTGTGCAGGGTGCTGATCAGCAGGTGGCCGGTCAAGGCGGCCTGCACCGCGGTGCCGGCCGTGGCGTGATCGCGGATCTCGCCCACCATCACCACGTCGGGGTCCTGCCGCATGATGTACTTCAGCGCGTTGGCGAAACCCAATCCGTGTTCGTCGTCCGCGGCCACCTGGTTGACGCCCGTGAGGTGATATTCCACCGGGTCTTCCACCGTCACGATGTTGCGCTGCACGCGGTTCAGCGCATCGAGCACGGCGTACATCGTGGTGGTTTTGCCGGAGCCGGTCGGGCCGGTGACCACCAGCATGCCGTGCGGTTTGTCGATCAGCCCTTGCAGCAGTTGGCGATTGCCCGGCTGCAAGCCGAGTTGATCCAGGCCGAGGATCCGGTGACTCTCGTCGAGGATTCGCATCACCACCTTTTCGCCGCCCACGGTGGGGATCGTGCTGACGCGAAGATTGGCTTCCCCGTCCGCCTCGGCGATCCTCAGATGTCCGTCTTGCGGGCGGCGGCTTTCGGTGGTGTCCATTTCGGCCATCACCTTGATCCGCGCCACGACCGCTTCCTGGATGTGGCTGGGGATGGTCATCACCGCTTGCAGTTCGCCGTCGAGACGGTAGCGGACCCGCATTTCGGGAACGTGCGGCTCGAGGTGGACGTCGCTGACGCCGGCGTTGATCGCGCCGACCAGGATCGCGCGGACCAGCCGAACCACCGGGGAATCGTCTTCTTCCACGGCGGCCGGCGACTCCACGCGCGTTTCGCCGCGGCGATCGGCGTCTTCCAGGTCGGCCAGCTTGATGTCGACGATGGTTTGCCGGGCGACGATCCGTTCGTCAAAACTCTGGTCCAACGTGGCCTGGACCTCGCGTTGCAGGGCCACCGCCGGCTCCACGCGGTAGCCGGTGATCAACTCCGCCTCGGAGATCGTCTCGATGTCGTCCGGTGCGACCATGGCCAGCGTCATCACGCCGGCCTCCACCGAGATCGGCACCGCCTGGTTCGTGCGGGCCACTTCTTCGGGCAACAGGCGTGCTACCTGGGAGTTGACGGAGCCGGGCAGGACGCGTACGAACGGCACCTCGAACTGCTCTTCCAGCGCCGAGCCGAGCTGCTCGATCGTAATCAGCCCCCGGCGCAGCAGGATCACCCCCAGGATCCCCCCTTTGGACCGCTGCGTGGCCAGGGCCTTGTGGAGTTGCTCCTCGCTGACCACTCCCTGTCGAACCAGGATGTCGCCGAGTCGGCCGGCCATGAAGGGTGCTTTCTGGGGCTCAACGGCAAATGCTTACACGGCCTTGCCGGCCGATTGAAGTAGTTTCTCCAGCTTCTGTTCCAACACGATCGGATCGTACGGGACCACCAGGTAATCATCCACGCCCGCCGCGTGGGCCCGTTGCACGTCGCTCACTTCGGCCGCATGCGCCAGGATCATCACGGGGATCGGGCTGGTTTGCGGGTCGTTCTTGAGCCGATCGGTCAGTTCGATGCCGTCGACGCCGGACAACGTCAGGTCGACGACAATCGCGTCGGGTAACTGCCGCCCGACCGCCTCCATCGCCGCTTCCGCCGAAGCGGCCGTCTCGACCCGAAATCCCAGCAATTCCAGCCGGAATCCGGTAACTTCCGCCAGCACCGGATCTTCTTCGATCAACAGGATCAACGGGGAGTCGTACGGCATCTGCGTTCCCTCGGTTCCTTCTCAATGTAGCTTGATCCCGGCGGGCGCGCCGGCTACGGCGATTGTTGCGTGATCGTCGCCTGCAGGTAGCGCGTGACCTCGCCGGCGGTCCCGCTGCCGGTGATTACCAGGTCGCCACCGCTGTCGACCGCGTCGGCCTGATAGGTGTTGCCGCTTCCGGCGGGAAACTCGATCGGGCCAATGCTAAACGGCGCGGTCACGCCGGGGTCGTTTTCGATTTGGGCCATCGCATGGTGTACGGCCGCTCCGGCAAGGTACAACGCCTGTTCGTACTGCCGGGTATTCCGCAGGGCCGTCATTTGCAGCGTCTGCGTGTCGATCATCGACAGCACGATAACGGTCGTGATGCTCATCACGAATATGCACACCAACAGGGCGGCCGCCCGCCGCCGGGATCGCCTCCGTCGGAGTCTTGGTCGCGATTCGTCTTGTGGACTCGTGGTTCTCACTTGCACGGTTGCTTCGCTCAGTACTGCGACATCTCGACCGATCTGCCCGTTATCCACCTATCAAGTCTAGCCCCCGGTTGAGGCCGTGCCCGGACGTTCCGCCGTAAAAACGTAAGCCCCGATGGGTCGGGCAAGCTAGAATTCCTGTAGGTCCACCACTGCCAATACGGCAACCTGATCCCGCTATGCGCCGAATGGAAGGGAGATTACGACCATGCGACTTGCCGCGATGACGCCGATTCAACCGGCTATCCTGCTGATCGCCGTCGCGTTGTCGGTCAACCAGGCGGCGGCGACCACCTACTACGTCCGGAAAACCGGAGACGACGACAATTCCGGGACCTTGCCCTCTCAGGCGTGGCAAACGCTCGAAAACGCCGCGGAACAAATGCAAGCCGGCGACACGCTTTACGTCGGAGCCGGCACCTACAATGAAGAGGTCGAACTGCTGAGAAATGGAACCTCGAGCAATCCGATCCGCTTCGTCGCCGACGTCTCCGGAGCGATGACCGGAGACGCCGGCGTGGTCGAGGTCACAAAGAGCGCAGCTCCTGCCTTTACGGTCGATGCCGACTATATCGAACTCGTCGGATTCCGCCTCTTCGGATGGGACAACGCCCTGGAGTGGAACAGCGGAGTGGGCGGGCTGCTTCAGGACTGCGAGGTGGACGGCAACTCCAAAGAAGCAATCCTGCTCAGGAATGCCGGCATCGAGTTGACGATTGTCAACTGCGACATCCACAACAACGGTTGGGACGGACTGAAGCTGAACAACGCCTGCACGGTCAACGTGGCCCGGTCCTCCTTTCGCAACAACGGCCGCTGCGGACTGAACCTCGGCAATGCCGGCGGCACCTCCTTCACCCTCTCGGATTGCAGCGTCTACGGCAACACCGATCACGGCGTCCGCGTTGACCAGGGCAGCGGCACGATCACCAACTGCCTGATCTACAACAACGGGGGCGCCGGCGTGATTGCGGCCGGAACCTCGACCGGCAAGTCGCTGACGATCCGCAACTCCACGATCGCCTCGAACGCCGATTACGGCGTCCGTCAGGAGCAGGGAACCCTGGCGATCACCAATTCCATCATCGCCAACAACAGCACCTACGGGCTGAGCTACAGCTCGGGCACGCTCACGCACACCTACAACCTGTTGTTCGGCAACACCAACGGCGACTACCAGGGTACGGCGGCCGATCCCACCGAATTGTCCGAGGATCCGTTGTTTGAGAACATCTCCTCGTTCGACTATCATCTCACCTCCGGATCGCCGGCCATCGACGCCGGCGCCGACGCCGCCGGAACCGTCGACGACGACCTGGAGGGCAACGCCCGGCCCTTCGCCGGCGGTTGGGACCTGGGCTGCTACGAATCGCCCTTTTCCGGCTCCACCAACGGCTGGCGCGTGCGGCAGTGGACCGAAATCGACAAGCCCTGACCGGGCGTGCCCCGTCGATTCGCGGCGAGTGGGTCTCGCATCTCGGTTCTTCCAAGATCGTGCAAGGCGAGTCTCAATTCGGTACAATGGACGCAGTCACTACCACTCAGAGAAAAGGATCGGCCCCTCCCATGACCACACGACCAGACTCCAACCGGTGTATCAAAATCATCCTGCTGGCCTCGGTCGTACTCTGTGCCCTCGGCGGTTTGGCCCAAGCGGCGCCGGAGAAGCCCAACGTGCTGTTCATCTACCTCGACGACTTCGGCTGGAAGGACACCGGCTACATGGGCTCGGACTTCTTCGAATCGCCCCATCTCGACAAGCTCTCGCGGGAAGGCATGGTGCTGACCAATGCCTACTCGTGCGCCGCCAACTGCGCCCCCGCCCGGGCTTGTCTGCTGTCGGGCCAGTACACGCCGCGACACGAGATCTTCAACGTGGGCACCGGTCCGCGCGGCAACGCCAGGCACCGCAAGCTGCTGCACGTCCCCGGCGTCAGCACGCTGGATCCGCAAATCAAGACCTGGGCCCAATGCCTCCAGGACGCCGGCTACACCACCGCCACGATGGGCAAATGGCACCTCAGCAACGACCCGGTCTCTTACGGCTTCCACGTCAACATCGGCGGCACCCACTCCGGCAGTCCGCCCCGGGGCTACTACCCGCCGCACAACGTTCCCGGCTTGAAAGACGCACCGAAAGACGAATACCTCACCGACCGCCTCAGCGAGGAAGCGGTCAAGTTCATCCGCCGGAACAAGCACCAGCCCTGGTTCCTCTACCTGACGCACTTCGCCGTCCACACGCCGCTCAACGCCAAGCGAGAGCTGGTGGCAAAATACGAAGCCAAACCGCCGGGCAAGCTCCACCACCACGTCGCCATGGCCACCATGATCCAGGCCGTTGACGACGGGGTCGGCAGAATCCGGGCCGCGCTGGACGAACTTGGCCTGGAGCAGAACACGATCATCGTCTTCTACTCCGACAACGGCGGCTACTTCGGCGCCACGGACATGGCCCCGTTGCGCGGCTACAAGGGCACGTATTACGAAGGCGGCATTCGCGTCCCGTTTTTCGTCAAATGGCCCGGCGTCGTCCGGCCCGGCGCCAGCAGCGACGAGCCGATCATCGGCGTGGACCTCTACCCCACGTTCTGCGAAATGACCGGGGCCCGACCGCCCGAGGATCAGCCGCTCGACGGCGTGAGCCTGGTGCCGCTGTTGAAGTCAGCGGTCGACACGCTGGGTGATCGGCCCCTGTTCTGGCACTTTCCCGCCTACCTGCAAGCCGGCGGAGCCTCGGGCAGCGAATCCCGCGACCCGCTCTTCCGCACCCGTCCGTGCAGCATCATCCGCTTAGGCGACTGGAAACTACACCAGTACTTCGAGGACGGTGGCCTGGAACTCTATAACCTCCGCGACGACGTGGGCGAAACGACGAACCTCGCCGGGCAAACGCCCGAGAAACTCCGGGAGCTGTTGAAGCGTCTCGACCGGTGGCGCGAGGAGATCGGCGCCCCCGTCCCCAGCGAAGCGAACCCCGCCTACGACGCCCAAGCGGAAGCCGCCGCCATCAAAGCCTGGCACGCTTCCCAGGACGAGCCCCAAGGCAAACGGAAAAGGACGAAAGCCGTCCGGCGGTAACCAGACAACACGTTTCTGAAAAGCCGCCGGACCGAGCCAACCTATGGCATCTTCCAGACAACGCAACCGGGCCGCCATCGGATGGATGAATACGGCTTACAACGGGTCATAAACCGTCATGTAGATTACAAAGATCCCGATAATCATAATGATCACATTCAAAATCGTGGACTGCAGGTGATACTTCCTGAATTCTTGCTGAAGTTCGGTCTTTTCTACACCTTCATGAACCACTCTGATCTCGGCCTTGAGATCCCTGGCCTTTTTGCCGATCACAAGCCCCGAATAAAAGCAAAGCAACACCATGGCTGTAAGCGTCCCGCATCTGATCCATGGGAACGTCACTTTATGATAGGAAGCAATAACCAATGTCAAAAGACTCACCAGGCTGCATACATAACCCATCATCCAGTACTTCGGGAATAGGTCGCCAACCACCTTGCCTGCGGTCTCTCTTGGAAGCACTTTGAATATACTTGGCGCGGCTAAGAATGAAAAAAACAACATTCCGCCGATCCATGTGACCAGCGACATTAGATGGATGAACTTGACGATAATCATGATTGATGTTCCTCCCTTTTTTCATGAGTTTCTGAACAGGCACCTACGACACGGATCGGCGGCTCCGTGTTCATCGCTCGGTTACTTCAGCATATCGCCGGCCACTATTCGCGGCAAGAGAGAGTCGTGATGCTGAAGCATAACCTGCGTCACTGCGTCACTGAAATCCTTCTATCTCAATACGCCGGGCTACGAGTGGCCCCTGCTGTCGCCACCGGGCGTGTTGCGGTTGACCATCCGTCGTCGTCGGGCGGCGTAAACCCGGCCGTTGACGGCCAACCGAAGGCCTGAGGCGCCGCTTCCACGCGGAGGCGACGCCTTTTTTCCTTGTTTCTCCAAACTAACGGGCTGCCATAACCGAAGTCCGCCCAACAGCTTACGGCGTTGGGCGTGTAAACATTCGCCGAACCCGTAGACTCGGTAGCTACGGTCGCCAGACCGTGGGCGATTGCCCTCGAAAGCCACGCTCTGGCGAGCGTGGCTACGGGTTGGGCGAATGTTTACTTGGGCCTCGACTTTGCGGTGATCATCTGCTAGACTGGAGGG
>SDBV01005788.1_pt1 | contig 17341 bp, 12 predicted proteins | sample 2277081 | NCBI WGS metagenome assembly SDBV01 (sample SAMN10402039, study PRJNA504765) | marine sediment metagenome | isolation source: marine sediment core GS10_PC15, 223 cmbsf | place: Arctic Ocean: Southern Knipovich Ridge | collected 2010 | reverse complement strand
AGTTCACGTTCCTATGGCCGCGCCGAGAGGTTCTTGGTGATAAGAACGTATTCCGAAAGCAATGCGAACGCGACCAGACAGACGACATCAAGTCGAGGGTCAAGCCCTTCTTCCGACGTATTACCAAAGTCGACCTCCAACTTCCCCAGATGACTGTCGAGAGGTTGGAGGTCAACCTCGCACCAAACCAGGCACGTATCTACGACGCGATTCGCGACAGGATACTCGGCGACCTCGAACTCCAGCCTGCCGACCGAAAGTTGTTACGGAGATGGAGGAGGGCCCGCCTAATCAGACTCCTCCAGACCGCGTCGAATCCCTCGCTGTTGCCCGAGCACTCTGACGATTTCGATCTCCCCAGTTCAGAGGCGTCTGACTTGAATGCCATAGAGTTGGCAAGGCAGTACGAGAAATTGGAGCTACCGAGCAAGTTTACGACTGCCCGAGACCTCGTGGCCGAAATCACCTCCGCCGGCAAGAAAGTAGTCATCTGGACTTCATTCGTGAAGAACATCTCCATGTTTTCAGAGCTTGTCCAAGAGCTCGCGCCCGTCTTCGTTGTGTACGGCGCCGTGCCGAAAGACTATTCCGAAGACGATGAGTTCAACAGGGAACAACAAATCGACCACTTCAAGAGAACCGAAGGCGCAGCGATTCTGGTGGCGAATCCGGCGGCATGTGGCGAGTCAATTTCGCTTCATCGTGCCTGCAGAGAAGCCATCTATATTGACCGAACGTTCGACTGTGCGAAGTTCCTGCAGTCACAGGACCGAATTCATCGTCTAGGTTTGCAACCGGGCGAAAACGTCAGGCTCCGCATCCTTCTCTGTAGTGACACAATCGACGAAACGATTGACGCACGTTTGGAAACGAAGGCCGAACGCATGCGTGACCTCTTTGAAGGCGCTTTTCCGCAGGGTACATTCAGCGACGTAGACGACAGTGAGGATGAAGAGGAGCTCGATTTTGAGGCGGCCGTGAGCGACCTGCGCGGGAGCCGCTGACGGAAGGTAGTCCATGATATCGTCAGACCACCTGCGTGAATTGAATCGCCTTCTCATCATCGCCGATGACCTTCAACATACCTCTTCTACCCCTTACAAATCGGCGGTCCTCCTAGCATGTAGCGAGTCGACCTTCCGGGGCAGTTTCCACGAACATGAAGAGACCCTTGATTGCGCCCTGTCTTTGGGACTTCTGGTGCTTGGCAAGGAAGGCGAAATTCGGATAACGGGCCCGGGCACGCAGTTCATATCTCTGAACCCCGAGCACTATTACGAGCTACAGCCAGCGCAGCGGTCATATCTCTTCCGTGTGGCTGTCGCCGATGGGCCTCTGCGGGCTCCAGCAGCCAAGCTCGCGTCGTCTCTGGAGCGAGACCGCGCCAATGCCGGGATGGCTTTCAAGGCCGATGTACTAGCTACTGCGACGGCAGAAGTTTCTGCCTGCTTCAACGTCCTTCATCTACTGCGAGTAGTCCGCGAGCAGAACGGCATCTGGACCGTCAGCCCGGAGTTCTTGGCGTTGTTTGCGCGCCTTCGGCGGCATCGGACGATGGGCGAGGCTGAGTTTCAGGCAGTCCTTGAAGAGCAAGCTCGGTTCGGCCGGGCGGCGGAGGTCTTGGCTGTCGAGTATGAGAGGAGCCGCCTCCGCTCGCTGGGGGCTGACGCCGAGGCTCTCCTGGTGAGTCGAATTAGCGAGACTGATATCGCCGCCGGATTCGATGTCGAGTCGTTTGACGGTGCCTCCTCGAGTCTTAAGCCCGACAGGTTCATAGAGGTTAAGGCATCCAGCTCCGAGACCCTTCGCTTCTTCTGGACTAGAAACGAGCAAAAGATCGCTGCCACGCTAGGCCGTTCATATCACATCTACTATTTGGGGGCCTTCAAGCCAGAGCGCGGCCTCGAAGGCTTTTGCCCGCGAATAATCGTCGACCCGGTTGCGACGTTGCCGTCTTTGCCAGATGTCCGTGTCGAACCATACACCTACCTCGTAAACGAGGACTCGGCTGTCGGCGGCGAGGTTTCGGTCACCGCGACTCCGCTTTCGCCCGCTGACTGGTAGAGGTCACCTTCTCCGTCAGGCGCTTCGGCCAACGCTTTGAGGTCATCTAGGCTCGAAAGCCTAGGGGAGTGGCTAAGCGCGCAAGTCGCGAGGGCGTACCTTGCCATTTTCCGGTCAGCATCACGCTCTAGGTTTGGTACCTCCAAGGCTGGCTTGAGTTGAGACAGCATCCGGTCTCTGCACACAAGGACTGCGTCGAATTTGATATTGCCGGGGGCACTGTGGAACCCATTGTTCAACTCCGACGCTACAAATGTGCATTCTCCGACTGCCAGCCCAGCTTCCTGCATCGCGTGCAACAGGTGTAACCAGCCAGCCGCGGTTGAGTGATGGTAGCTGAACACAATGGGGCCTCCGGCTCGAACCACGCGGAGACACTCCTTGAATACGGCAGCCAACCCCTGCGAAAAGCCTTCGCTACGCTCACCCCTCATCGACAAATCGCCGGCGGCGATAACAGACGATTCGGAGAACCATTTGTGAGTCGGCATCGCCAGACGAAGCCACTGATAGTAGAAGTCCGCCAAGTCTGCATAGTCGAGGAAATCGAAGTAAGGAGGGTCAGTGAAAACTGCGTCCACAGACGCGTCAGGCAGCGTCATGTGAGCAGCATCACCGCATTCTATTCTGCCGGTCCCGTTGCCGACCAGGCCGCTGAGCGCTTGATACGCTCTTCCAGCCTTTCTCACGCAATTCTTGAACGAGCCTCGGCCTCGTGGGGCACCCCAGACGTTGCCTTCGACTGGACGACTGACGGGATGATATCCATGCATACCGAAGGCCGGAGTTAGCTTCATCCAATCAGCTGCGTAGCGGCACAACAGGTTGTTGCTTCCTGATGCGTCTGACAAGGCAAGAGCCAACGCGCCCCGCATCCTTTCATCCGGCCAACTTCGAATGCTTTCGGCTATCAGTCCCAGGCCCCAAAGCTGGGATGGGCTGAACAAGTCACCATACGTCTTGAACCCGTGGCTGACTGGTCGCGGGTCAAAACGCTTCTCGGTTGGTATCCGGACCTTCTTTAGCGCGCCAGCGATTCCGGCCCTCATGCCCGGAAGACTACCCGCAGCCCTCTTTAGGTCCTTTCGCGTCGGGGTACGATAAGTCCTCTCACCACGCTCGAAGACTTCTATAGCAACCATCCTGTGTCGAGGCTTCTTGGTGATGCTGCGCAACGCCAACAGCGCCGTGGTCCCTAGACAGCTAGAACACTTCACGAAGTTGTTTCTAATCGTGCCTTCTGACCAAGAGAACCTATGCTGGCATGAGGAGCATGTCACCCGGTCGGTGACGCCAGCGCTGAAGACCTCCTTGCAGGCCGGACACAGGTAGGCGGCCCATTCCGCATCGCTACGCCTTGCCAATAGCCAGCTATGATGTAGCTCGACTTCGCTACCGCAGTCGCAAACTACCACTCTCGAGTAGAAACAGGTGACGCGGTCTACTAAGTGGCCGTTCTGACGGCTTGAGTACGCGCTGCCAATCGAACGTCCAACTTTGGCTTCGATGACCTTCAGCGCCGCTGTGAGCTGCTCGGTGTTCGCCGGATGCAGGGTGTAGTCGGCGATGAGGGCCGCCACGGGATTGATGTCTATGCCTATGTAGTTGTGCCCTCGTCGCTTGGCCTCCAGGAGAAGCGAGCCGCTGCCACAGAACGGGTCTAGAACCGTGAGCTCCTGTGACTCGTCCGTGGCTCTAAGGAGGGCTTCGAAGGCAGTCGCGACCGCCTCGGGCCGCCGCCTCGCGAACCACTTGTGAATCAGGGGCGACAAGCGGAGAGCATCAAGCCCGTTGGTCAGCACGCACACTTCATCCTAACGCTAGCTCGCTCTATTCTACAGGCGTCCGCCTGCCAGGTCCAGCTCTTGAATATATCTGCTAAGGTGGTTACGCCACTGATTCTATCAGCGCCAAACCTGTGAGTCTATGACACGGTCGGATTAGAACCAGATATGTGGCAGCGTCACTAGAACGGCACGGTGCTCTACACCCCGGCCGAAGGCTGAAATGATCGCGCGTCAGACTAAGGGCGGGTTGCCACGTGACACTATCCCCACATAGTGTGGAGCTACTCCCACGCCACGCTGAAAACGCGCTGGCTGTCGGGGAGGCCTTTGAGCACCACGTCGCGCCCGTCGTCGAACGCGACGTCGCCAGGGCTCTCAATTAGTTCGCGCAGCCGGCCCGACACGAGGATCTCGCCCCCTTTCGCTTCGTTCGCGATTCGTGCGGCGAGATTGACGTCATTGCCATAGAAGTCTCCGGCCTCGCGAATCGCCTCTCCTGTATGGAGTCCAATGCTTACGCGGAGTTGCTGGGCTTCCTCCAAATCTAGAGAGGCCATCTCATGCCAGTCCTGCGTCGAGATGAGGCATTGGATCGCGACAGCGCAGAGGACAGCGCGGGTCGCGTCTCCGAAGGCAACCATGAAGCCATCGCCTTCAGTTTTGACTTCGTACCCTTCGTAGACGCGCAGCTGTTCTCGGATGATGGCGTTGTGCCGGCGTAGAAGCGCCATCCAGCGCTGGTCGCCCAGACGGCTGTTGAGCGGAGTCGAGCCCTCGATGTCTGTAAAGAAGAGTGTGATTGTACCGTCCGGCGCAGAATGAGGAGTTAGGTCAGGCCTCTCCGCTTGGACGGCCGAAGCCACCACGTCGATCGAGGTCTTTGCATCAACGTCGATGACACCTTGAAGCGCCATCTTCAAGCCTAGTGCTCGTTCAACCTCTCTCTTCATGCCGAGCTCTTCGAACGTGGCCAGTGCTAGGTTCACAAGATCGGCCGCGCTTCCGCGGTGAGGCATCAAAGCACTCCCGTGGAGCATAGCGGCGTACTCGTACCTGGCGCGGCCCAGCCAGGCGTTGGCGCCAACACGCTCATTGAACGTGATGGCTTCCTCGAAGTGACGCCTGGCGTCGTCCCAACGCTCCAGCGTCGCGGCGAGCTGACCAAGAGAGTAGGACACCGAACCGATGCAAAGGGCCATGTGGACGATCCCTTGCCGGGCCGCAAATGGCCGCAGCACATCGTAGAGGAGCTCGGCCCTGAGCGGATCCTGGAGTCGGTGCGCGGCGTAGGCGCACAGAACGAGCGTCACGATCCAATAGGAATTGTGGGGGATGTTGTCGAAGCCATCCTCTGCCAGCCGATCGAAGCACTGCCTCGCCTGTTCAGGTCTCCCTGTATCCAAGTAGATCACAGCGAGTGCTGCCCGCCAGGCATCGACGTTGCTGCCGCCTTGGAGACTTTGCGATACGGGCTGTTCCAGCTCCTCGAGCCGCCCCTGGCCCCAGCGAATCTCGTAGAGCTGTGCCCCGACTGACTGGAGAAATTGAGGTTGCTGCATCCGTTGCGCGATTGGCGCGTACTCAAGTACCAGCTGCTCTGCCTGGTCATAGTGACCGGACAACGCGGCGAGCATGCAGGTACCGATCGGCCTCCAGCCACCATAGGCGGGCTCTCGCATTCGATCCGCCAGCTCCCACATTACCGGTAGCTCGCTGCGCACCTGCTCCATGTCGCCGAGTTCTGACAGGTCGAGTATCCGAGCCTGGCGGGCAGAGAGGATCTCCGGCGCCTCGCCAATTTCCTCAGCCGTGCGTACCCACTCAGCCCCGATGGTGAGGCGCTCTTCGGTGAATTTTGGCCCAATTAGGGTGCTGCGCAGAGCGCCCAGCGACCTCGCCTGCGCGTGGAGGTCCTTCACGCGTCCGGCCATCTCGGTCGCTCCTTTTGCCAGGTCTGTTCTCTCCTCACGGGAAGACTGGCTATCGAGTGCGAGGCTAAGTTCGGCCAGCAGCTTGGCGCGCTCGGCGCTGTCGGTCTCGCTGAGGGAGGCGAGCGCCTGTCGAAGGAGTGGGCCGGCCGCACCGGTGCCCCAAAGGGGCCCCCGGTTGACGGCGAGGCTGGCGATTAGCGCCGCCTTGGTCTGGAGCCCGTTGTCTCCCAACCCGTCAGCGAGGGCGGCTGCCTGCTGGAGTGTGGCAAACGACTCCTCAGGCATCTCGGAGCGGAGCTCTGCCTCGCCCAGTGCGAGAAGCAGCGTGCTGCGCCGCTGATTCTCAGATGTGCCCTTCAAGTCGAGCGCCTGGAGGGCGACACGGTAGTGCCCGACCGCCTCCTCGTGCGCGAACAGCTCGACTGCGCGGTCGCCCGCACGCGTCGCGTAGTCCAGCGCCTTGTCCACATCGCCGCCTGGCGCCGCTTGGAAGAAGTGATGCGCCAGCTCTGCCAGGTGACGCTCCTGGCTGTCGCCGTAGAGCTGCTCCAGCGCTTCGCCGATCTGGCGGTGGAGAAGCACGCGTCTGGGCGTCGATAGCTCGCCGTAGGGCGTCTGGCGGATGAGCGCGTGAGTGAAGTCGTAGCTGCCTGCGCCGCTTCCGCGTCGTTCGGAGACGAGTTGGGCGGCGAGCGCCTCGTCCAGCAGGTCAAGCAGCGCCGCTTCGCTCTCGTCGCTGATCGCCTTGAGCGCCTCCCACGAGAAGCCCGTCGTCATTGTAGAGGCGAGTGTGAGCATGCGGTTGCAGCTCTCGCTCAGCCGCGAGAGCCGCTTACCCACGACCTCGCGCACGCCCTCCGGGATGCCCAGCTCTGAGATGTTGGTGCGCGCGATCCAGACACCGCCCTCCCGGTAGAGCTGCCCTTCCTCGTAGAGGTGACTGAGCACAGAGCGGATAAAGAAGGGGTTGCCTTCAGTCTCGCGATATAAGGCCAGGGCGAGGTCGTTCCGGCCTTCCCCGACCGCTTCGGACGACTCGCTCGCGGTGAGGAACGCGAGGACATCCTCCTCGGGTAGACCGCGTAGCAGCACACGCTCATATGGCTGCTCTCGCCTGAGGGTGGCGACTACCTCTGAGAGTGGGTGCGTTCGGTCCAGCTCCACGTCGCGGTAGGCGGCGAGAATCAGGACGCGTTCTGACGCCACGCTCCGCGCCAGGTAGCGCATCAGCAGCAAAGAGGGCTTGTCGGCCCAGTGGATGTCATCCAGGAAGAGCACGAGCGGGTTGGCGGCGGCGGCGTTGCGCACGAAGGCGCTGATGCTCTCAAAGAGGCGCATCCGTTCGGCTTCCGGGTCCAGCGGCGGCGACTCCGGAATGTCCGGAAAGCGCTGTCGCACCTCGGAGACCAGCTTCGCCACCTCCGGCGCGCCCTCGCCCAGCTGGTGATGCAGCTCCTGGTCGGGCCGCTCGCGCACGTACTGGCGGAACATGTCGATGAACGGCCGGTAGGGGAGCGCCACTTCGCCCTCGTAGCAACGGCCGGTGAGCACTTGCGCGCCCCGCAGGCTGGCGTACACCCCGAACTCCTCGGCCAGCCGCGTCTTGCCGATTCCCGGCTCGCCCACCAGCATCACGAGTGCGCCTTGGCCCGAGAGCGTGTTCTCCAGCGCGCCCTTGAGCTGATCGAGCTCTTCGCGCCGGCCGACGAAGCGGCCCCAGTCGATACCCTGGAGCCCCGTGCTCGGCACTTCTGTGGCCACGGCGGCCGCTTGGGGTGTGGCGCTGTCGTGGATGCGGCGCAGCTCTTCGATGACAGCGGCGGCGTTCTCTGGCCGCTCCCCAGGCGCCTTTGCCAGCAGGCGCCTTATCAGCGCGTCGAGCGCCTGCGGCATCTCCGGGTTGATGAAGATCGGCGCGACTGGCTGGGTGTTCACGTGCTGTGAGATGATCGCGAGCGAGTCGTCGCCCAGGAACGGCGGCCGGCCGGCCGCCATCTCGTACAGGACACAGCCCAGCGAATAGAGATCGGAGGCCGGGGTCACGTCACCGCCCAGCGCTTGCTCTGGCGGCATGTAGTGGGAGGTGCCGACCATCATGCCCGATTGGGTGAGCCGCGACTGGTCGACCGCCACGGCGAGTCCGAAGTCGCCCAGCTTCGCGGTGCCGTCTTGCGTGAGCCAGATGTTGCCCGGCTTGAGGTCACGGTGGATGATCCCCTGTCGGTGGGCGTACTGGAGCGCCTGGCATATCTCGTCGCCGATGCGCAGCGTCTGGGCGGCCGGCAACCGGTGCTCTTGTTCCTTCTGCAACAGGTCGTCCAGTGAGCCGCCGCGTAGCACCTCTTGGATCATGTATGGCTGTCCGGCTTCGTCACCTATGTCGAGGACAGTAACGATGTGCGGATGGTCGCGTAGCCGCCCCATTGCTTGCGCTTCACGCCGGATGCGAACAAGGCCGTCGGCATCCAGGCCGTCGGTCTTGATAAACGCGACTGCGACGTCCGTTTCGAGCTTAGTATCGCGGGCGAGGTAGACACGCTTCTTACCGCCTTCACCTAAGAGGCGCTCGACCTTGTAGCGTCCCGCGGCGAAGGTAGCGGGGAGGGCCGGAACAGGCTGGGGGGTGGGCGAGCGTGCTAATTCCCCAGGATCAGAGACAGTTTGACCACAGGAGTCACAGAACTTCGCTGTTGGTCTGAGTTCCGTCCCGCAGCTTGGGCAAGAACTGGCCAGGGCCGATCCGCAATCGTCACAAAAGGACGCGCCCGTGCGATTCTGATGGCCGCAGGATGGACAGCGCAAGTTCTCCTCCGTCTATCACTAGGACGGGCTTAGTATACACTCGCCTGCATCATTTGTAAGTTGCGCTGGCCGTGGCGCCCACAGGAGGACGATCTTGTGCTGCGCCTAAGCTCTCCGGCAGGGCCGCCTCGTCCGCCCTCTGGTAGACTGGCGCCGTATAGAGTATGTCCATCGAACCTTCAGCCGCAGAGCAAGTGGGTCCCGCGCTCCTCGGTTATCTGCGGGACCGAATTCCTGCTTCTGACCTCGGATTCGCCGAGCCGCTAGAACAGGTCACCCGCGGCTGGGAGACCTACATTTATACGTTCAGTCTCACTGGTTCGGACTTGGATCCGGCCTGGGAGCGGCCACTAATCCTGCGTATCTACCCAGGCGACGACCCGGCTGAACGTGCTCTAAGAGAAGCGGCCGTCCAACGCTTCGCCAAGGAACACGGGTACCCAGCACCTTACCCACTAGCCCTGGAGACGGAGCAGAGCGCGCTTGGCCGTCCTTTCATGGTGATGGAGCGCGCTCCCGGCCTCACGATGCTAGAACGTATCATGGGCGATCCGCGGCTGGCTTTCAAGCTGGCTCCGCTCATGGCCGACTTGCAGGTTGCTTTGCACCGCCTGCCCGTGGACGGCTGTCCCTTACCATCCGATAAGCCGCTCGTAAGCCGGCGGCTCAAGGAAATGCAAGATGCCCGCATCCAATTCGAACTGCAGCTGCCTCCAGAGGCGGAGAGGGCGCTGGCTTGGCTTGCCGACCACAGGGACATGGTGGTGCCCGAGGAAGTGTCTCTGTGCCATCAGGATTTTCACCCGCTCAACATCATCGTAGGCGATGATGGTCAGGCGACCGTCATCGATTGGACCGGTGCCGCCTTGGGAGACCGTCATTCCGATATCGCCAACACGCTCGTCCTGCTGGAAACGGCCCCGGCCAACCCGCCTAAGCTGCAAGACAGGCTGCTGGCTCGCTTTGGACGCGGCATCCTGGTCTGGTTGTACCTACGCCACTACCGTCGGCGGCTGCCGATCGACCGCGAACGCCTTCGCTTCTGGCAAGCGATGCGGGCGGCCGAGTGGTGGGGATACACCCTGGCGCTTGACGTCGCCGACTCGGAGGCACTCGGCCTGAAACCGAACGTGGGCAGCAAGGTGCCTCCAGGCCATGCGGAGCGGATGGAACACTACTTCTGGCAAAAGGCCCAGCCCAGGGCCAGACCAACCAGCACCAGTCGAGCTTGGGTACTCTTCACGCTCCTAGGGGCTCTCGGCCTGCTGCTCGTGAGGGCAACCCGGCGACAAGGTCAGACGTCTGAGACCGGCTAAGGTTTACTACAGTCGAGGTTGGTGGACGTGAGGCCACACGATGCAGACATAGTGTCACCGGGTCATTGCGGCGCTCCTGCGTATCTCCTGCTACGCAGTCAGAGACGCATGAGGGGCGGTGTTAGTCGTCTTCTCGCCATCTGACCTCGTGCAGCCGTACTGGTTCCTCGAACCCCTTAGCCACGAACTCTCCGCGGTCCGCGAACAGGAATCCCTTGCCGGAGCACAGCCCGCGCACGGTATCGGCCACCAATATCTCTCCGCCGTCCGCCTTAGCTGCGATCCGCGAGGCGAGGATCACCGTCGCCCCGAACAGATCCCCGTCCTCCTCAATCGGCTCTCCGGCGTTCAGGCCTATACGCACAGAAAGTGGCTCGCCGTCGCGCTCCGCGAACGCCTTCTGGAGGGCGATAGCGCACTCGACGGACTTGGTGACGCTGCCGAACGATGCCATGAAGCCGTCCCCCATCGTCTTGACCTCGGCGCCATCGTGGGCGGCCAGCACCTCGCGGGTAATGCGCTCGTGCTCCCGCAGCACTTCCCGGCCGCGTTCGTCACCGAGGCGGGACATCCATCTTCGTGTGGGCAACGAGGTCGGTGAAGAGGACGGTCGCGAGCCCGGGAACCTTGCGGACGACACGCCGCGCTTGCGGCTGCAGCGTGTCGGCTTCCTGACGACCGCCGTCGCCAATGAACTCGTCGAGTGCGTCGAGGAGCTGGGGCTCCAGTTCGTCGGACCAGAACGTTTCGGATTCGAGAACCGTCAGACGAGCACCCGGAATCCCCGCCGCGAGCTTCCGCGCGATATTGAGGGTGGGAAACATGGCGCCGCGTGGGTGCATGATGAGCGTTGGCACTGTAACCTTCGGCAGCAGTGTTGTTACGTCGCTCCGGCGAACAGCGTCGTAGAAGGCCTTCGCCTGTTCGAGGGTTCTGCTCGCGCGCTCGACTGCAGCCACGCGTTGGGCGGTCTCGGGCAGATGCCAACCGAACCAATTGAGGTACATGGTGTCTGTGAACAGCTCCCAGTCGCCCTGATCGAGCATCGAGAACAGCGTCTTGACGCGCGGTATCTCCTCCATTTCTTCACCTCGGGCGAATCCTGCGAACAAGGTCAGGCGAGAGACTCGATCGGGATGCGTAGCCGCGTAAGCGATCGCACTCGGAACCGCCCAGAGGTCTGCGTGCAGCACGAACGTTTCCAATTCGAGCGCATCCGCGACGGCGGCGGTGTCCAGCGCCATCTCGTGCGCTGAGTAGCCTGGTACATCACGCTGAGACGAACCGGCACCTCGCTGGTCGTACCAGATCATTCGGCGCCGCGCCTTCAGAATTCCGTACCACTCATGTTTAATCTCTAGCTCGATGTGGCTCAGAGCCGCAGCGGAGACGACCGGCGTGCCCGTGCCTGCCTCGCAGTACGCGATGCTGACGCCGTCTTCGGTCGAGCAGTACTGTATCTGCGGTTCCATGGCAGGGGTATTCTAGCAGGCACCGATCAGCTTAGGCGGCCAACCTGGCTCTCAGTACAAAGGCAAACCGCCCCCCAGGCGTATACTGCTGATACGCAGTCAGACACGCACGGGCCCTTGGCCGGGCAGACCCACTTGATGTGCGCCCTGAACAGCAGAACACGTAGCGAGTCTCTTCGTTGTCACCTGACGGGGATGGCGATGGCATTTTGGTTCGCTGCGAGACGCTGACTCAAGCAGCTGTGCCACTTGAGGCTCAAACCAAGAGTGCACTGCTCCAGTGACACTGATCCCCACCGATAGAGTGGGTCCAGCGGGACCCGCTCTATCGGCTGGGCCTAGTAGCAGCTCTGGACGGTTGGGCTAGTAGCGGCTTCGGACAGGCGCTCGCTTCGAGAAGCAGTCACGGCAGTAGACGGGCCGGTCACCGCGAGGCTCGAACGGAACCTGAGCGGTCTGGCCGCACTCAGCGCAGACCGCGTCGTGCATCTCTCGTGAACCGGAGCCGCCTCCGTAGCCGCCCCCTTCCCCGCGCTCCGCCTTTTTCGCAGCGCGACACGAGGGACAGCGCTTGGGCTCCGTGTATCCCTTCGAGGCGAAGAACTCCTGGTCATCCGCGGAGAAGGAGTAGGACTGTCCACAGTCCTGACAGGTGAGTGTTTTGTCGGTGTAAGGCATCGACGACCTCCTTAGTTAGTGTAGCTCCAGGTCGTCAATGGGTAAGAACAGAAGGCTTCTGCCAGCCGAGGACGAGGAAGAACTCATAACCAGCGTAGCAGGTTTGAATGTTCGCAACCAGCTGGCGACGACGCTGGCGCCGCGACTGGCAGAGGCCGGCACCTGTGGCGATCCCGGGCGCCGACTACGTAGTGAATTGACCTCTGAGGCGGCCTCGGTTCGACTCGAACTCGCGACTCTCTGCTTCGCAAGCTTGGCGCGCTGCTCTGGTGCAGTAGCGGACGTCGCGATCCATGGTGAGGGTATTCTAGCAGGCAGATGGGTCAGTTAGGCGGCCAACCTGGCTCTCAGCACGAACGAAAACCGCCCCCCACGTGTATATTGCTGGTACGCAGTCAGACACGCAGGAGAGGCAGTCCTAGTCGCTCTCCTGCCAGCGCACTTCCCAGAGCTTGACCGGGTCTTCGAAGCCGCGTAGTTCGGTCTCGCCGAGGTCAGCGAACAAGAAGTCTTTGCCAGCGGCGAGCTCCCGCACGACGTTTGCTGCAAGAATCTGTCCTGCCTCAGCATGGTCGCAAATCCTCGCAGCCAGGTTGACCGACGTACCGAAGAGGTCATCATCCTCCGCGATAGGCTCTCCAGCGTTGAGACCGACATAAACGCCGAGCGGCGAATCGGGGTGCGCCTCCCTATGCGCTGCGACGCCCTGCTGGACGTCGATGGCGCAGTCGAGGGCGGACGATGCTGCGGAGAACGATGCCATGATGCCGTCGCCCGTGTGCTTGATCTCGCTGCCTCCGTTGGCGGACAAGGCTGATCGCACGATCTCGTTGTGGGTACGGCGGACTTCTTGAGCTTTCGAGTCACCAAGCTGATCGGCGAGCGTGGTAGAGGAGGCCATGTCGGTGAAGAGGATCGTGTTAGTGTCTGCCTTCGCAGGCTGACCAGGCGCCGATCGTTCTCCGCCGACGCCGATGAATTCCAGCAAAAGTTTGGCACACGCCTCCGCCAACTCGTTCGTTGTGATCCACGTGCCGTCGATAGGTGCGAGCGTCGCGTCGGGGACAGCGGAGGCCAGCGAGCGGGCAACATCGACGCCGGGGAACGCGGCCTCTCGGTTGTACGACACGAGCGTCGGAGCCTGCACCTCAGCCAACCTCGCAGTCAAGTCGAACTCGTTCATCGCCGTGGCCAGGGCAGCGAGACCCTGCTCCCGCGTCACGCACTCACGAATGTAGACTGCCATCTTACGAGCCTCTTCACCCGGCGCCCAGCCGAAGACCACGCTGGAGGCCGCTTCGGTGAATGTGTTCCAGTCGGAGTTCGCCATTGCAACTAGGCCCTCTACGGCCGGAATCGCAAGGAAATCGGCTGATCGGGCGTACGTGTCCGAAAGGATCAGATGGTCGACGCGTTCGGGATGGCGGGCCGCGTACTCGATGGCGACGGGACCGCCCGTGCCATACCCGGAGAGATGGAATGAGGCAAGCTCGAGGTGGTTCGCGACCGCTTCCAGGTCGAGGACTCGTGCCTCCAGCGAGAGATCGTCCACGTCCCGTTGCGACAGACCTGCCCCTCGACCGTCGAAGCGGACCAGCCTGGTGCGCGCAGCCAGCTGCTCATCAAGGTGGCGCCAAGTGGGGAGCGACCACTCAGCGTCCAAGTGGCAGAAGGGCCACGCTGCTACGAAAACGAGGGGCGGACCTTCGCCACAAACGGAGTAAGCGATGCTCACGCCGTCCTCAGTCTTCGCGTACTGGATGCGCGGCTCCATAGCAGGGGCATTCTACACTACGGGCTGAGGCATCACTATCGGCGAATAGCAATGCGTCGAGAACGGACTCGAGCCGTCGACCCTCTGCTTGGGAAGCAGATGTGTGCGGTTCTGAGTCTGATGGAAGCTCCAGATGCCCTAGTCGGCTCGTCTTGGCCCTCTGCCTCCAGAGGCCGGGGCCCTCTGCTTCCGGATGACTCGCAGGCTACGGTGTAACGGCACCGCAACAAACGGTCGCTGGTGTTCTAGCGCAATACCGCGGTCGACGCAAACTCTAACCGCCGAGAACAAAGAAAGGGAGACATACTGCGACCTAGTACTCGATCGGTGCTGGCTGACATTCCTTCCATGTCGCTTTCTGCTCGTCCCAACAGACCTTGACCAACGTCGGCACCGAGTAATCGGCGTTATTCTTGGCGGGTGCATCATGCTCGTACCTTGCGAGCACTCTGGCCCAGTGCTCCTCGACAAGGCGTAGCCGACCTTCTAGCTCCGCCGCATTTGAAGCCTTCGGGAAAACAGAAGAGAATCCGGAGAGCCTTTGTCTCGCTGTCAATACCGATTGCCATAGCCCCGTCAATGTAGAGCCGAGCCCCATCCCTTGTTCGGATTTTCGAATAGATGCTCTTGATGAAGTCGCGCACCAAGGCATAAGCGTCGGACGATACCCTGCGTAGCATTTCGCCGACAATAATCGCAACGGCAATCTCTGGGCCTCCCCAGCCGGGCCCGCCCGCAGCAGGTCCGCCCCAGCGAGACGTGATTCGAACATCTCCGCCGGTGTTCGGGCCGTACCTCTTTGAGAACGCTTCGACCTCGACCAGGTCCAGTGTGTAGTCGCAAACGACAACAAAGAACTTCTGAGACAAGAGCCGTCCCGTTTAGAAATACTCGGGCAGTTCCTTGGCCAACGCGTCGCGGATACGAGCACGCACGGAGACCCACGGATCGGATTTCTCAAATTCCAAACCAGTCAGCTGTTCGAACAAGGCGACATATTTGTTGCTGGACTCTATCAAGATCTCGGCGGGGATTTTCGGAATTGGATCTTTGTAGGGGTCGCATTGGCTAACAATCCACAATCGCAGGAATTCCTTATCCAGACTGTCCGGCTCTTCACCGGCCTCAAACTTTTTCTGATAGGTTTCAGCAATCCAAAAGCGACTGGAATCCGGAGTGTGAATTTCATCGGCGACCACAATCACGCCATTTTCATCAAGACCGAACTCGTATTTGGTATCTACTAAGATGAGTCCCTTCTTGGCTGCCAGTTCTTGTCCACGGGCAAATAGTGCCAGACTTCTTTCCGCCAACTCGTACCATTGTTCGGTCGTCACAAGCTGGGTTTCGAGGACTTCCGATTCCGTAATCGGCGCGTCATGCTCTCCTTGAGCGGGTTTCGTTGTCGGCGTTATGATCGGTTTGGGCAGTTTCTGATTCTTCTTCAGGCCTTCTGGAAATTCATGACCGTATAACACCCTCTCGCCTCGGTCATACATTGGCCAAGCGCTGGTGTTGGTAGAACCTGTGAGGTAGGATCGTACCACCATCTCGATCGGCAACATGTCGAGGTCTTTGACCATAACGACGTTCGGGTCCGGGTAAGAAATCACATGGTTTGGACAAATATCTTCGGTTTCATCAAACCAATAGCGTGCTATTTGGGTCAGCACCTGGCCTCTATACGGTACGGCGGCCACAACCTGATCAAACGCAGATTGACGGTCGGTTGAAATCAACAGGCGTCGCTGATCCGATAATCGGTAGGCATCCCGCACCTTGTTGCGGTAAAAACCCGGCAATTCACTATATTCTGCATCGGTTAGACAATTGTCCATGAGTTGTAAGTTGCTGGTCCGTCGCGCCATAAAGTTGACATCCTCTCAATGCTACTCTCTCAGTAGCCGAGTACCTGCTATCTCCGCAAGATAGCATCTACGAGTACATTGACAGGGCCGCGGCCGGGCAGGAAGGGAGCACTTCTCCCGACAGCAGGAGGCGCACATGGCTAGACACCGCATCGACGAACTGGTGAGAATCCTCAACCGCTCGTTCGACGACAGTTCCCACTCGCTACTTGCCAACCTTGCCACGGTGACGGAGAAGGAGTGGGACGTTCTGCCGGTGGGCGCTCGGCGTTCAATCCGAAGAATGGCGGCACACGTTGGGTGGGGTAAGTACATCTACGCGAACCATAGCTTTCGCGATGCTTCGATGGACTACGGTGACCCTCCCGCGAACCCGCCGAAAGAGCGGCTGGCGACGCCCGCTACCGCGAGCGAGTGGCTTAGGGAAGCGCACGCCTATCTAATGGAGGCCATAGACGAGTTGCCGGACGACGCGGAGTTGAAGCAATCTCGGAAAGTCCATTGGGGGGAGATGGTGCCCACACTGTTCCTCATCGACACGATGCACGAGCACGATGTCTACCACGCAGGTGAGATCAACAAGACGCGAGCCCTGCTGCAGGATGACGACAAGTAAGGTCCGCCATGACGCTATCGCGAGGGAGCCCCCGGGATGACCACGCCAGAGCTGGCTCCCGCGATGTTAGGGACAAGGCTTAGCTGCTCGTGATCTACGTGCCACTATGAGCGCATTGCGCTGCCCCGAATGTGCCATAGGTCGTATGGTCGCCCACGTATGCTAAGCGACCGGACGCGACAGTAGCACGATTGCTTGAATTGTTCAAGGACTAGCATCACTGCGCCAGCGCAGCTCCCAGAGCTTGATCGGGTCCTCGAAGCCGCGCAGCTCCGTTTCGCCAAGGTCCGAGAACAGGAAATCCTTGCCTGCAGCAAGTTGACGTACGACATCGGAAGCAACGATCTGACCGGCCTCGGCGTGATCGCAGATGCGAGCGGCAAGGTTAATCGACGTGCCGAAGAGATCGTCATCTTCGGCGATCGGCTCCCCAGCGTTGAGGCCGACGTAGACGGCGAGGGGCGAGCCTTGATGCTCCGCCTTGTGCGCTGCGACGCCACGTTGGATGGCTATGGCGCAGTCGAGCGCAGATGAAGCCGCAGCGAAGGAAGCCATGATGCCATCACCGGTGTGCTTGATCTCCGAGCCGGCAGTGCTGGACAGGGTAGCTCGCACGATCTCGTTGTGCGCGTGGCGGACTTCCTGCGCGCCCGCGTCTCCGAGTTGCTGGGCAAGCGCGGTTGACGAAGCCATGTCTGTGAAGAGAATCGTGCGCGTCTCGGCGGTGTTCGGCCTTGATACGGCATCCGGCTGAGTTGTTGTCTCACCGAAGAAGTCTTCCACGGCGGCGAGGATGGCGGAACTGTCGCCGCGCTCCGGCAGCGCAGACTCGCCTTCGAGCATTACCATGTGGGCCGTAGGGATGGATGAGACAAGCTCCTTTGGGACGCTAGCAGCCAACGCTCGTGTTGCACGCGGATGAAACACCAATGTGGGGGTCTGGACCCTAGGAAGCAGTTCCGTCACGTCGGCTGCAGTAACCATCTGGCGAACGGTCTTGTATTCATCCGGAGTGACGCCCGCACGCATTAGC
>SDBV01005787.1_pt1 | contig 17342 bp, 16 predicted proteins | sample 2277081 | NCBI WGS metagenome assembly SDBV01 (sample SAMN10402039, study PRJNA504765) | marine sediment metagenome | isolation source: marine sediment core GS10_PC15, 223 cmbsf | place: Arctic Ocean: Southern Knipovich Ridge | collected 2010 | reverse complement strand
GGTGTCGGTCGCAGCCACCGTAGTTGTGAGCGCGGGGGAGAGGGTGAGTGTGCCGGGGGTACGATCGAAGGCCACAATCCGTGGCGTCTCGCCCTCGGGGGCGGCGGCGCCGGCGGCGTTGATGTAGACGTAAGAGCCGACGTAGTTGCGGTTCGTGACCAGGGTGGAGATGAGGGTCGCGTCCACGATGGTTGCATCCGTGCCGCTGTCGACAACCCCATCAAGGATGTCCTGGTGGGCGAACAACTGCTCGCGCACAAGGTCGCTTATCGCCAGTAGAGTGCCCATCAGCTATCTCCTCTGATTCTCGATTGCGGCGATGATCGGCTTGACGCACTCCTCTTTGTAGTAGGCCAGCGACATATCGCCCAGCCGAATGTCGTCCGGGTTCATGGGATGCGGGTTACCTGACACTCGCCGCGGCTTCCCGTTCGCCACTAACGTCCTGAGCACGACGCCCAACATCGTCATGTTGACAGCAACAACGCTCAAGACGAGGCCGAGAAGCGCAAGATCCGGCATCGCTAGTCCGAGCTTCCTCTCCGAACCTCGCCGGTGGCGGTGTTCTCGTAGTAGCCACCGCCCTTGTAGACCCACTCGCCCTCCTCTGCGCTGGGCGCGCTCGGGGCCCGGCGCACAAGGTCGGGGTGATTCTCGTAGTCGAAGCCTTTGTACCTACGCTTGTTCATAATGCCCTCCTTAGTGCTTTACCCAACGCAACAGAGATGAGGCCGCCGCCGCGACCCCCTCATCCAGAACCTTCCCGACGCCGGCAGTCATCGTTCCCACACGAGATACCACCCGCTTATATGTGGAGCCAGCCCGTGAGACGGTAGCCGTGATGGTGCCGCTACGACTGAGCGCCCGGACGATGACGGTTAGGACTACTCGCACGACGGAGGCAGAGACAGTCCCCGTGCGCGACACGGCCCTCTTGTATATTGAGCCCGTCCTAGCAACGGAGGCGGTAATCGCTCCGGTGCGAGACAGGACGCGAGCGGCGGTTTCCACTCGGACGACGGAAGCCGTGACGGCCCCTGTCCTTGCGGGTGCCCTCTTGTACTTGGCGAGCCGGACAACGGTAGCTGTGATGGTCCCTGATCGGGACACAACTCGAACCAGCTTGACCACCGCGGCGACCGTGGCGGTGATCGTACCGGAGCGAGTCACCGCTCGCCTGAACGTGCTCCCCGTACGGGATAGTGTCGCCGTGATGGTGCCGGAGCGAGTCACAGCCCGGAGGTATGTGCTTCCTGACCGCACGACGGAGGCGGTAACCGATCCGGTGCGAGACACCGCCCTGACGATCTTCTTGACAGTGGCTACAGAGGCCGTAATCGTCCCTGACCGAGACGGGGCCCGCTTATAGGTACTGCCTGTCCTGACGACGGATGCCGATATAGAGCCGGAGCGACTGGGCGCTCGAACGGCGGTCTCCTTCCGCGCAACGCTGGCTGAGATGCTGCCTGAACGGCTCGGGGCTCGGACGGCGATCTCCTTACGGGCGACAGACTGGCTCAGAGAGAGGGTGTTGGCTGGGGCTCGCTTGTAGGTGCTCCCTTCACGCACGACGGAGGCGACGATTGCCCCAGTTCGAGAGGGGTCGCGCCCATAGGTGCTACCACCGCGGGCGACGGAGGCTGAAATGGAGCCGGTGCGGGAGACGGAGCGTGAGAAGGTTGTCCCTGCGCTCGGAACGTGCAGGATGAACGCCCATATCTCTTTGCAATAGAGTTCGCGGCCCCCCGTGCTACGGCTGAAGCCCACCGAGAAGTGTTCAGTGGAGAGAGGAACAACGGCTGCTGCCTCGCTCATCGTAAAAAAGTTCTGGTAGGCCGTTGTCAGGGTTATTGCCGTCTCAGATTCAGCATCCACGGAATTCCCGTATCGCTTGCGGTGGGTGGTGCCTGAGCCAGCTCCCCGCCTCATCTGGTGCAGATATTTCGCGCCCTTGATAGTGCCGTCGATGTTGGTGTCTCCGTGAGGGCCATGACGTCCGTGCTTGCCGGAAGCGGTATCATCGGTGAAAATGTCGCCGCTCAAGACCGCATCCGTCACGTAGCCTGGGACGTTGGCGAGGGCCTCTTCCACTCCAGGGGTGAGCCCTGCGTCCTGCCAGACGCCGGAGCCGTTGTCGAGCGCGTTCCCCGTATCCGGCGTGGCGCTATTTGTGCGGTTCTGATAGCGGAAGACCTCAGCATCGCCCAGGAAGTCGCCCGTGCCCGCCGCGCCGGAGAGGCAGTAGACATCCTCTATGTTGTAGGACAACGTAGCAGTTTCCGTAAATCTGTAGAAGGCAGCATCTTCGGTTATCGTGCCCCCAGCAGTAAGGTCTCCGGTGCCAGTTATCTCACTCACACCGGCGATGTGCAGGTCGAACTGTCCAGGGTCGGCGTGTTCCCAATAGACCTCGAAGTAGTACCAAGCGCCATCGTTGGTGGCTGGGTCAGTGGCGGTGCTGCCTATCTGAGTCCCAACGCTATCTCGCGCCACAAGGTCGCCATCAGCCTGCCGTTCAATAGACCAAAGGAGAGCCCCTGCATCGTCTCTAGCCTCGTGGAGTACACTTGCCGAGCCAGGGGCACCTGCCGTGCGGAACGCAAAGCCCAAGATGTATGCGCCCCCACCACCATCACTTGAGCCACCAGTGATTATCGCAACATCGTACTCGTCGGCGCTAAACATAGCTAGAGAGTAGTCACCTGTCCGAACGTTGAATTCCTGCACGTTAGGGGTGCCCGCCACGGCAAGGGCCTCCTCTGTGCCGCCCGACTCGAAGCCGATAAAGTTGTTGAGTGTAAGAGCCATCAGACCCGCCTCAACCCGACGACGATCTCGGTACTAGGACCCGCTCCGGTCACCGTCACACTTGCCACAAGCACTCCCCGCCCCACTAGGTCAGACCCATCCCAGAACAGATCGGGACGTGCGGGGTCAATCGTCTTGTCAGGGTCGTCAACAGGGAGGCCGGAGATGGGCTGTCGTACATCCAGCCAGTCCTGTAGAGTCTGTTTCAACGCAGCGGCTTTGGCGTCACGGTTGCCAGGGAAGTCGGACGCCTTGAACTCCATGCACTTGTTGGCGGAGACGCAGACACGGAGTCCGCCAGGGATAAACGAGACGCTATGGACGGGCACCGTAACCCCTTAGTGCGTCCAGGTCCAGGTAATCTCCAAAGTATCGCCATTCACCACCGAGGCCGATGAGGCAAAGTCGTCCTCCACGAGCAGGAAGGAACCGGCGACGACCACTTGGTCAAACAGACCAGACCCGAAGGCTGTGCCGGTGCCAGTCACGGAGAACGACTTGAACACGTCCGCGGAGAACGTGCCGTTCAGGGTGGACGGGGCGACGTAGTTCTGGACGGTTCCAGCCGCCCGCGAGAGGCCGATAGTAGTGAACTCGCTGGTTGTCACACCTTGTGTGATGCTCTCCAACGACCTGTCGGTCTTGGTCCTGGTTAGGGCCTGGTCGGCGACCGCTACAACAGAGCCGACACCATTGGAGGCGCCGACCGTGCCGAACATCCGGTTGACGTTGTGCCCAGCGCCGTCGTCCACGCGCTCGTTGTGGGTGACGCTGGCCCAAACGACTTTAGTGAGAAAGTCTGCCGGGTCGAGCAAGACACGGAAGGGGGCCAATGCCCGCTCTATGAACGCCCGCCCGTCAGGATAAGGGTTCTGAACGTCGGGGAGCTTGATAAGCCCCTTCTCGGCCCAGGCGGGGCGGCGGATCGTAGCTACGACGATGTTCGTGGGTTTCTGGTGGACAGCTCGGGCCGGAACGCTCAAGCTCCGATTAGGGAGCCAGACTTGCCCAACACTGGGATGTGACTTGAGACTCATTGTGCCCTCCCCGACCTGATGGGGTACACCTGATAGATGAGGTTTAGTGTCTCCTGCAACCTCTGATTGCTGAGGTTCCATGTTTTAGTGAGGACGTGAAGAAGCCCCTCGTCCTCCGGGTCGATCGTCCCGTCTTTACGCACGGCCTCAATGAAGGCGTGCAAGGCAGGAGTGATCTGGCCGAGGAGTTCGTTGATCTCAGACTCCAAGGCAGGAAGATCGGCAGGAGCATGGAGGAGGAAGCCGAGAGACTGGAAGTGGCCTACCTTATCGGCGGGCACCTGTACCGGAATCCCGTCGCGGTACATGGTCGTCTCGCCCTCGCCGGCCTTTCGGACGACAGCTCCAACAGCCGCGTCTGCCGCAGGCAGTTCGGCAGCCAACCCAGCCTCTTGTGGCTCCTCGGGGTGTCTCTTGAAGATTGGCATATCGCTCTCCTACGTTGCCTGCACAAGCCCGTCATCGGAGACGGGGAGCCAGTAAACGGTATACTCAATGACCCCCGCGTCGATGTTGTTGGTCCCCACCACTTTGTTTGAGATGTTGTCGGTTATCAGGATGTCCTTCATGGTAGCGGGCAGGGCCACACCGCCAACCTCAGTCGGGTCGGTGTCCACCCAAAAGTCGCCTAGGTCGATGGCCGTAGCCACCGTGGCAGCGATGAACAAGTTGGTGTCGTTGTTCACTCCGAGCTCCAGGGAGGGGGTGCCGGCGTCTTGCCCTAGATCCGTGGTGCAGAACGGAACGATGGCTATGATGATGACCTCTCCAGTTACGTTGAAAAGGTCGGTCTCTGTCCCGTTGGCACCGTTCCCGCCCGCAACGAACGTGATCGTCTTGCGCTCTTTATACGGTGGCCTCGTGTAGAAGCGTGAGGGTATCCTTCCGCCGCTCATCCTACGCCCCTTCGCTGACCACGAATGTTCCGGCGCTCAGTGTGTCCAGCTGCCCCTCCATCAGCGCCGCCGGGATAATGACGGTGATGGTCTCGTCGGCGGTGACGACGTAGGAGCCTGCGGCCGTCAGGGTGATGGTGACGACCGTAGCGCTTGTGCGAACTACGGCCCCCACGACCTCGTTAGCCTTGACCTCCGCGTCCCAACCCGCCGCTTCGGCCTGGGCTGAGTCCATGCCGTCAATCATCGCCTGACGGGCCGCGTTGAAGGCGGCGGTGTTCGCCTCCCACTGTCCGTTGGACAAGGTGAGGATGATCGTCTCACCGCCGGTGACGATCTCAGCCTCAGTGACGCCGCCGGCGATGGCTGTGCCCGTCATCGCTACGGTCGGGACGGCGTAAGCCTCTATGCCTACGCCCTGAAAGTGCCCCCGGCCGTGCGTCCTCGCCGCGTGTACGAAATCTTTGTAGCCCATAGTTAGGCCCCTTTCCAGGCGCGTCGATAGCGTGGGCGCCAGGGTGGCCGTCGCAGCTCAGGCAGGGCGAGAGGGCTTTCCCCAGCTCGCCCTGCCTCTCGCCGCTTAGCTACGCAGAGTCGACAGATAGCTTGTCGCCCCTCCTTAGCCGACCTTCGAAGACCGAAGGCCACGAGCGGCTTACGCCCATGACACACCCTGCACCGCTTCACGGTGCCCCTACGACATCTGTTTCGGGATGGTGAAGGCGTAGCAGGTAGATCCCGCATCTATGCACGTCACCAGGAGCGTACCGTCGTCCTGCAAGAACCGAGACTTGTCGACGACGATGTACCTGACATCGCTCGCCGCCAGGATGAGGGCAAGGTTGCCCAGCCCTGACCGCTGAGACGGTGGCCGGTCGCCCGCTACGATCGTGATGGTGTCACCAGAGGCGTCCACCAAGAACTTGAGCAGGAGATCGGTGTCCGGCCCTACCGGCGCGGCGATTACCCATCCGTCAGACGGAGTGGTGGCGACCGTGCCGGCCGCGTCCAAGATGTCCGCAGACATCACGTCCACGACCAGAGGCGTCGGAGTGATTGCAGTTGTAGCCACTTGTTTGTTTCCTTCCTAGACCGTCCTATGGCCTCCGCTATGCCGCAGTCGCTACAACGCTCGCCAAGGCGTACGGCCTTGTGACGAGGGCGCCATAGAGATGCAACCCTTTCATCGCGTCGGCAAACCGGCGCTCCGGGCGGAAGCCCTCAACCCTGTGGATCTGCTCCGCGAAGGTAGCCGCACCTCTGTAGCCAGAGATAACGGTGTAATCGGAGCCGGAGACCGGCACGTTGTTCGACACCAGGACGTCGAAGCCCGAAGCGGTGCCTATCTTGCCGTTCTTCAGAGTCTCCAGGTTGGGGCCCGTGCCGAAGGACACAAACCGTGGGTCCTTCCGCAGAACGCCCTCAAACCACGGGGGCACGACGACCCAGCGGGCTTTGCGAGGCACGTTGCTCTCGGAGAGCAGAACGTCCAGGTCGACCAGGAGCTCATAGGCATCATCGTCGGACGCGCCTACGCCCACGGATGTTGCCGCCGCGAGGGTGTTGTCCGGGCTCGCTGTGGCAACGCCAGCTTCTAGCAGGCTGGCAAGGAAAGCGTCTGCGGTATCGGAGAGACCCCAGGCCGCTTCTTCCATCGCGTCCCGCATCATCTTCGGCTTCTGCTGCGCCTTGTCGATGTCGTCCACGAGGAAGTTGAACATCTGCGACTCAGTGATCGTGAGCATCGCCTGAGAGTCGTCCAGCGTCTCGGGGACAGCGTGATCGGAGCCAGCGGTGTAGGTGCTGATCGCTACCCGGCCAATGGAGTTGATTTTGACCGTATCGCCTGCCGCCTTGATGTCACCCTCGTAGTCCTTGTTGAGAACGGAGGCGTAGACGTGGTCATCGTTGAGGTTCTTGAGCAGGAGCCCCGCCCAAATGGTGGGTTTTAGGTTGTTTAGGCTCATCGTCCCTTCCTATCCGCTATCCCGCCAAGATCGCCTTGTCTATCTCCTCATCAGGCATCGCGGCGATCTGCTCTTGCGTCCGGGCACCCAGCTCGTCAAGGGATGTGGCCGGCTTGGTGACGCCCGATCCGCCGGGAGCTGCTGGCGGTGGTTGTTTTCCTCGTTGTGTCGCCCGGTCTGAGGCTCCGGTCATCTCGCGCTCCAGCTTGTCGCGGCGGGCCTTTTCGTCTGCCGCACCCAACGCCTTGATGTGCGTATAGCTGGCCTGAATTAGCTCTCGCAAGCCATCGGCCAGCGACACTTTCTTGTGCCGCACTTTCCACGCGAGCTCGCCTTCCAGGTCGCCCAGTTCGCCGACTACCTCATCGGAGAGACCGGCTTCTTTGTAGACATCCTTGACTCGCAGTACCACTTGCGCCTCTGCCGTAGCGGCTTGATAGCCGTTGTAGGCTTCGACGTATGCCTGGTTGCCGCCTATTAGGCTGACAAGCTCTTGCTTGTCCCCCTCCTCGGCAGAGGCGATGGCTTGCTTCAACGACGCCTTGAACGCCGTGACGATCTGAGACGATGCTCCTTGCTGGTAGGAGTCACTAACTTCAGCGCTGTACCGTGTCTCACGCCGATCCATCTCCTGTCGCAACTGCTTCTCGCGCTCTCCACGACCACGGTTGTAGTGCTCTTGGAAAATGGTATCGGCGTCCGGGTGTTTTTGCCACGCCTCCGGCAACGGGGCTGGCGGCTGAGCTTCTACAGCGGGGGCCGCTCCCTCCGACTCGGGGCTTTCAGCGGTGGGTTCTACTGGGGGAGCTTCACCAGGCTCATCCCCAGGAGCCACTTGAGTCTCCGAGTCGGGAGTAGCGGTCGCCGTAGCGCCAGACAGCTCTCCGTCCTCTGGGTATGACATTTCCATACCATGCTAAACGGCTACGTGCCAGTTGTTAATGACGAGATGTCATGCCCAAAGTACACGGCGCAGATAGAAATGTGCTGTTCGTTTGTGGAGTTGGGCCTGCGGGGCTATAATCAGCGGGCGATGAGCACCGCTGTAGAGAGAGCGGTTTGGTGGCTAATGATGCCGGTCCGAGCCGTCGCTCTGTCGGCCACGGTAGTCTTCCTAGTGCTGATCCCGACGATAGTGGTCATAGCGGGAATCGTGGGGGCAGCCTGGTTCGCGATAGACTTTCTGGTCTAGCGCTGGGTCAGCGCCGTCTCGAACTGACTTTCAGACAGCCCCGCGATCTGTGGGCGTGACAGTTGCTGAGACAGCTCGGGGTAGAAGGTGAGCAGCGGCTCGGCGTTGTCCTGAATGAAGTTGTCGCGGGCCGGGTCGCTGTAGAAATCCCGGGTCCTGCTGCCAGGACGAAGCAGGATGGCCCAGCCCTTGATGTTCTCCCAGCTCCAGCCCGACTCATGGGAGCCGCCATCCCTCTCAGCATTGAAGTCGGCCTCGGCGCGAATGGCGAGTATGAGCGGGTAGGTGATGCCTGTCTCTCTGAACCACCTATCGACAAGGTCGCCCGCGGCATCCAAGAACTCGTCCATGATCTCGCCCTGGTTCGCGGAGAGCTCTTGATACTTGGGGATCGACTCTACTTGATTCCGTAGGTCTTTAGCCTCTCGGAATCGACGCATGGTGGCGTCTTCCTCGAACGGGCGCAGGAAGTCCTCCACGATCTCGCCGCCTTTTCTTGTCGCTCGTGCAAAGGCCGCATCTTTGGCCGTGAAGTAGGCGTCCCAGTCGATCTCGCCCGTGTCGTCGGTGAACTCGCCAGGAACGACGTCGAAGTACGCTTCGATCATGGCGTCGACGCTGCCGGCGTCTGGCTCCTTGATCTCAAAGTCGATACCCAGGCGTTCCCGTATCGTCTCATCCTCCGTCAAGGCCCGGATGGTGCGGAGCTTGTCGAGGCGTTCCGAGAGCCGTTCGCGCCACTGGCGCCCGTCGATCTCGTTACGGGCGAGAAGGGAGTTGTCCTGTTCCTGGGTAGTCGTCAGGCCGAACACGGCGGCCGTCGCGGGGTCGCTCACCAACCGCTCGCGTACGTCAGCTATAGCCTCGAACGACTCCTGGGAGCTGTCGTCGAAGTTCTTGGTGGCCTTGAGGATAGCTTCTTGGATGTCCTGGCCCGCCTCGGTCTCCTTAAACGCTGGTTTCTGTGCCTTGTTCAGATCCCGATACCGCGTTGGGGTGTTGCCGTCCTCATCCGTGATATTGTTCGCCTTCGCCCAATTGGCGACGGCGTCGTCACGGTCTTGGAACGGAGAACGCGGGAAGGCGCGGCCACCGATGAACTCAGAGGCGAAGGTAGCGGCGACGCCCGCCGGCCCCTCGCCCTCCAGAGCTACCTCTACCGCCGACTGTGCGGCGAATGGGAGCGGCAGCTTGGCGATGTATTCGGCTATCGCACCTGGAGAGTCCAGCCGGTCGAAGGTGAAATCCTGGCCGCTGATGGCATCCCATAGAATCGAGACCGCGGGGGACGAGCGGCCCCGTGCCCAGCGAGCAACGATGGCGGGTGCGTTGCCAGGATCGTCTGCGATCTGCCCTCCCAGGCGGATGAATCCGTACAGGATGCCGCCAGGGCCGACATTCTGGCCCGCAACGCTATAGGTCATAAACTTGCCGTCCAGGTCCCAGTGAGGCTCCTGGCCGATCACCTTGCCGGTGAGCCAATAGGCGCCACCCATCCCGCCGGCAAACGTGAGAAGGGCGCGTCGGGCGATGTTGCCGTCCAGGCCATAGCTCGTAACCGCTTTAGCGACCAAGCCCACCCAGGCGGTGTAGTACCGGCCCGCGAAGGGCAGGGCGCGCAGGAACAGGGCTTGCGTCGGCCCCAGCCTAGCAGCGGCAGGAAGGCTCATCCGGCCTGAGAGGTTAGCCACGACGGCGGTGAGCTGCGTCAGGCCATCCTCGCCCTTCGCCACCGGCCCGAAGGCGGTACGAACCAGCTTACTCATGTTGCTCTCACCGATGTCCAGAGCGATAGCGCGTCCCTGCTTGTAGAGCTCCGTCGTCATCACGTTGAGAGCGCGGGTGAAAGCGTCGTTGCCCATCTTGAGGCCAGTCACACGAATGATCTTGTCGATCTGGTCTCCCAGCGGCCCGGCCAGGGCGTCCTCAAACGTGAACTCGTGCCCGCCCCACGGCATACCGCGACTGGTGGCTTCGAGGACGATGTCGATGTTCTCATCGACGTAGCGGTAGTAGTTGCTGGGATCGGCCAGACTGGACAGGACGACCGCCTGCATCTTGGCGTAAGCCGCTGGGTTCAGGCCGGCGCCGGTCGCGGTCTGCAACGCGGTGTAGGAGAGGTCGCCCGCTGCCCATAGCGGCCGGAAGATGTTGCTGACTTCGTTTGACGCCTCCAGCACCTTAGTCACAGCGCCAGGCGTGCCGGGCTTGAACCCTCGCTCTACCGCTCGCGCTGTCTCGCGGGGGAAGACGCGAGTGGAGGCGAACGGCTCCCGAATGAGCGCTTCCTGCTTACCCCGTGGCCGCCGGGCGATGTCTATTTGGCGCGCCCTCTCCGACTTCGCCGTCTTGAGCTGCGCCTCTGCTGTCCCGAGCTGGTCCTCTGCGGATTTGATGCGGCCCTTCAGACCGCCACGGCCTTCCTTGATAGCGTCGTCGATCCGGCGCTGTGCGTCCTTGATCTCATCGCCCAGAGTCCGTTGCACCAAGCGCCACTTCGCCTTGGCCTTGGCCGTGGTGACCTTCGCCTCGTTGACTTTGGCGTTGACCAAGCGAGTCTCCAGCCGCTTCTTGAACGACCGCAGCGCGTTGACGTTCGGGGCGCGCTCAGGGGAGCGAGAGATAGCCGTCTTCCGCAGCCTGTTCAGGACGGTGCGGGCCTGGTTACGCTTACGCGTCGTAGCAATGACGGCTTCCTTGAACACCTTGGCGATGCGCTGTGCCGGCGTCTGGCCGAACTTGTTAATGACCCTGGCGTACTCAGCGTCGATGATGGTGCGGTCTACGCCCTTCAGGTAAACCTCAACCTCCCGCGCTGGGCTATTTAGGAGATCGACGCCGTTGGTGCGGGTCGTCTCCGCGAACTCGTTGACGCGGGGCAGCGTGTGTTGCTGGCGGGCACCAATACCTCTGCGCTGTTTGCCGGCGCCGGGTATCCGCTCGCCCTCGATCTCGGTGGCGGTACGCGGGAAGTAGGACTCGTCCGGCGGGCGTTTCTGCCTTCGGACGGCGACCCCCGCGTCCTCTGCCTGCACGGTCTTGCGTTCAACGATCGCGGCCAGGTCCTCGGCGAGCTGTTTCGCTTCCGGGGTGGCCCACACGTAATCATGCGGTCTCTGGATAACGTCGTGGAACTCCAGGCTGTGACCAGGGGGAGACGACGTGATGGTCTCGTCAGTGAAGTTGCCGTCCCCGTCGAACGTGAAGTGCTGACGCTCCCTGAACTCCAGGCTGTCACCAATGGCGCTGTTGTTGGCGTTGGACGTCAGGACACGACCGCGGTAGACCTCGTTCGCCTCATCGATGATCTCACGAGCACGTCCGGCTGGCAGATCGGGGCCAATGTCAGGGGACTCGCCAAACGGGCGCGGAGGACGCTGGCCGGGGCCGTCAGGACCGCCAGCCATGCCGCCAGGTGGGTTTGGCGGGTCTATCGGCGGCACGCGGCCCTCGGCTGCGGCCCTGGCTGCGTCAGTCGCCCTGACGTGATTCTGCGCTGCCGCCTTCACGTCTGCAAAGATCTCGTCAGTGTTGTCGAGCCCGAACCGGCGTGGGCCCGGCGAGGGGATCGGCTCGGCACGGGGCGGCGGCAGTTGGATCGCTCTGGGGATGCGCGTCATCTCATCAGCGGTCTCGCGGGCGAGCTGGTCAAGGACTGCTGGCGAGCGGAAGATCGACTCACCGACAAGACTGCCCTCTTCCACGGCTATCGGCACGAGTGCCCTTGTCTCAGGCGGTGGCGCAATCTGACCGGCACCTGTGGGCGCCGCTATCGCTCGGCGCGGTGAGGCTGTGATCGGTGACGTCAGCGGCGGTTCGCCAGTCGGGGCAGCGCCAGGCGGCGGCGGGTTCACTGGGACTTCGGGTAGTGTTGGTGGTTCAGGTGCAACGAGTTTCGCCTTTGGGACGGTAGCGCCCGTTGCGGGTGGGGTAGGAGCGACGGCTTCACCCCGCAGGGCCGCGAGTAGTTCGTCGATCTGCTCACGAGGCGCGGCTGTTATCGCGTCGTCTGTCGCACGGCCCCAGCCGGATCCAACTGGCACCTTCTCCAGCCCGTGCGCCTTCATCCATTCGCTTTCGATGTTCTTCCTGGTCGCATCGGTCTTTGCTCTCTTGTAGCGGTTGCGGAGCTGGTCGGCAACCTTTTTCTTTGGAGGCGTGGTGGGAAGGCTCTCTGTGATTGTGGGCGTTCCCCTGACCGGCGCCGCAGGGGTCGCAGTCGTCTCGATGGGCGTCAACTCCTCTGGCCTAAAGCGGCTGACGTTACCTGATCGCCCTGGCGGTACATTATCCAGCCTGACATCGTTAAACTTGACTCCCTCGAATGTGGGGGTGCTCACGACCGTACCCTCACCCAGCGGTGTATCAACCCTGGTGCCCCTGGCGTGAGGAACGGTGGGGGCCGCGGCAGCTTGTCGGGCGGGCGCGTCAGCCAGCCTCGCAGCATCGGTCGCCTTAACGTATTCGGTGTCTGCGGCCGCGAAGGTAGGATACCGCCCGGTGGACACGACGTTGCCAGAGTCGTCTACCACTCGAATGACCGCGCCATCTTCGCCCGGCCTGGTCGCTCGGTAGAGCTCATAGTCCACGCCACCGACACGCTGCGACTTCTCGATCTTGACATCAAGATTCATAATCCGCGTCGGGCGCGCATCTGCGTGAGCTACAGCTCTCACATCGGCGGCGCGCTCCGCAGCAAGATCCGTAGGTAGCGCCGCCTGCCCCTCGGGCACCGGCTTGGGAATGACGATGTCCATGCCTTGCTGCGCCTCCGTGCGGACGCCCTCCCCACGGAAGGTTGGGGTCTCTACCACGTCGCCGGACTTGACCCTCACGCCGGGCAAGCCCGTCTCCGGGTCAATGAACTCGGTGAGGTCCATGCGGCCGGCGGCGACCTGAGCGGGCGGGGCAACCTCAGCGGTTTCAACGTAGGCTGGGTCGTCAAGGAAGTCGCGGTAGGTCTCCCAGCGTGCGCTTGAATCGGCCGCTCCGGCGCGTGCAGCCTCACGTTCTATGCGTTCGCTGGCGATGCGCGCCTTCTCTGCGGAGGTCGTTCCGATCTCACCGCGCCTCACCGCTTCCTCGAAATCGGGTCCGAACTGGGGCTTCGGGGCACCGCGGTCTTGTAGCGCTTCGGCTTTGAGGTTCAGCCTCTCCAGGTTCTCTATCTTGACCGCTTCCGCGTCTTTGAGAGCATGGATCTGCGAGAGTTGATCCTCTACCTTGGTGCCCTGGTTCGTGATGTCGTAGATGTTCTTCTGCGTCTCGGCACGCGCCAGGTCAGCGCCGGCGACGACACGCTCCTCCCGCAGCGCCTTGACACCCTTCTTGCCCGTCTTGGCCGCGATCTCAGCGTCTAGGGCGGCGATACGCGTCTGGGCCTTTGTTAGATTCGCTTCGATGGTGTTTAGCGGCGGCAGGCCACCCTCTAGGCGGAAGACGGCGCCACCGCGTTCAGGTTCGCGGGCGAAATCTCTGAGTGCCGTCTTTATCAGGTCACTATTCCTCAGTGTCTCCACGGCAAGAGTACGGGCTCTGGTGCTGGTCGTTGACGTCGCCTTGAGAACCATGCGCCCTAGCTTGAATACGTCCTCGACTTTAGTGAACCCGAGACCGGGTAGCGCGTTGAAAGGATCGAAGATAATCTGTGCGGCGAGCGCTCGCGGGAATCCCGATTCTTGGAGCACTCCTTCGGCCTTAGCGATCTCCTCATCGTTCCCGAACCACGCCTTAAACGGCGAGACGAACCCGGACGTCTTGTTTCTCCATTCCTCCAACCGTCTAAGGAAGGCATCAGGGCGCTCGCCGCCTCTACGCTCCGGCCTCGGCCCCTTGCTGGCGGCAGCGGCCTCAGCGAAGGTCTTATCGCGGGGCAGTACCGCCTCTGCGGCACCGGCTACGCTCGCAGCGCCACGGATAACATCCTGCAAGCTCGTAGCCGGGCCAACCCTAATCGCTTCAGGTACGTTAATGTCTTCCAGAACATCAGCAGCCACCCCAGACGCTTCCTGAAGACCCTTCAATTCGCTGACGCCGGGGATAGAACTACCCACTGGCGATTCGATCACCTGTTGCCCAAGGGCCGCAGCGGGGTCGAGGTATCGCTTTGCAAACCGCTCTATGGCAGGAAGCGCCTCAGCCCTGGCTGCTGTCTCTGCCGCTGCGCTCTCCAGTCCTGACGCCGTGAAGGGGACGTTCCCTGGTATCTCACCGAGCTCGGGGTTCTGCGCGATCTCTAGTTCCCGAAGGCGATTCGCCTCTTCAGACAGGAGTTCTGAGCCGGTGGGGCCAACTCCGGGCCTTTCTGGCGTCATAATGGCTATCGCGGCCTGTAGCGCCTGATCTGAGGCGGTATCAAAGTCGATGCCACGCCGGAGCCGTCCACCTAGCTCACGCAAGTAGGTGTCCTCAAACAACTGTGATGGCTCACCGTTGGGATCGAGAATGGGCCTGCCTCCCAAAGCGGCCTCCGCTCTCGCTGGGTCGGCAAAGCTCAGCGGTACTGGGCGGCCAGGTGTCAGGCGATCATTGAACGTAGGGGTTGGAGTGAAAGGCGTTCTCGACAGCTCGTTTCGGCTACGGAATTGGTCTATAAGCTGCTGCATCGTCTCGTCAAGCAGGGGGTCATCGGAGATGCCCTGGTCAGCCTGTGGGCCGGGCTGGGGGATCGCACCGACACGGAACGAGCCGAGCGGGCCAGGCTGGCCCATCAGGTCGTCGATGCCGAGTGTTCGGATCTCGCCTATCTCGCCGAGGCGTGCGGCCGCTCTCTCGCTGGCGACTTTAAGCGTCTGTGCGCGGTCTTCATGGAACCGTTGGGTCGCCGCGGTGACCGACCGGCTCGCCCACTCTCCGAGGCCGACGACCACTTAGTTCCTCCGAACGTGTAGCCAGAACTCTCGCAGCGACTTCACGCCCCATCCCGCATAGCGGGCGATCTCCACGGGGTCGGTTTGCTGCTGCACAAGGGCAAGCCCCTCCGGCGTGATGTGGTTGAGAAGAAACGTCCATCCGACCGCCCCACCTCTGGCGTCGATGTGCCCCATGTGGAGAACGACAGCCTGGTGCGGGCTACGCAAAGGCCACTCTCCCCGCCGTGCCGCTGGGCGTGAACGCCCGCAACTCTTCTTCCGCCTGTTCAGCCTGCAACTCAGAGAGCCCCAGCGCGTCAAGGATGATCTTCCTGTTAGCCGAACCGAAGCGGCGGAATAGATTGGCGAAGGTGCGTGGTGCCGGAATAGCGAAGCCGCCCAACTCCTTCGGTAGCCGCAGGGGGACGGCCTGCGGGGCGAAGGACCGGAACTCTTCAATCAGCGGCGGCGCCGATGTCAGACCAGGGCCTTCAGGGAAGCTCGCCCGGTCCTCTGGATTCAGAGCGACGACGTCCTTGAAGTCGAAGCCGAAGTCACGGAAGTTCTGCAAGCTGAGGACTGAGTGCCGGACGCCTTGCTGGTCAACGAAATATACCGTGTTGGAGTCGGCGAACTTGATGAGGCGAGGTCGGATGCCCAGCCGGTTGACATCCTCAAGACTTTGGGGAGTGCGCGTGCCCAGCACGGGCGCCTCGTCGAAGCCAAGATGGCCGAACACCGGGCCGAGCACCTGGGCGATACTCTCCTTGTCGAACTGGAACTCGCCGCCCTCCTGGGCGTTGGCGACAACGCGCTGGCCCCCCAACTCGTTCTCGGGGATGACCTTGACCCGGCCTCCACCCATATTCTTTACCAGCTCCGTGCCCAGCTCGCCGACCCTGACGGTCTGACCGACTTCGACATCGCCTCCGTGGGCCAGCCCTATAATATTCTGTCCGGTCGGGGCGCCCAGGTCGAAACTGTTGATGGCCGCTTGGAGCTGGGCCGACGTCATGTTGGGGCTGATGGCCGGTGCTGTGCGGTCGATCACGGCCTGGTTCTCAGCCTCGAACGCCTGGAAGGGATCGGTGCCTCTCGGTACACCACCGGCCTCACGGATGGCCCCCCGGAACGGGTTTTTCCCGAACAGTTCGGCGCGCAAGTCGCGGGCCCTGGACTGGATGGCTCCAAACTCACGCTTCAGAGCGCCCCCCTCCGAGATGAGGGTGAGCTTCAGCGCGTTCTCCGCAGCCAGTTTCGCCGCGTCCACAACAGCCTTGCGGTCAGTGATTGCCTGCGCCTTCTCGAAATCTCGATTGCGCTGCGCTTCAGCGATGTCGGCGTCGAGCGACGCTTGCAGCCGCTCCATCGCGGCGATGTCCGCGGCCTGCTGCGCCGCCAGGGTTTGCGGGGGGAAGCCGCCACCACCGCTACCGCTAGGGTCGCCCGTGAAGTTGGTAATGGTCTTCGTTACGGGTCTGCCGAACTCATCATAGCCCAAGAAAATCTGGGCATCGCCGTTGGGGAAGATGACGATGGGGTCACCGATTCGGATGTCAGTGGGCAGGTCTTCGGTATTTACGTCAGGCGGCGGCTTGTCAGGATCGCCCGCTACAATTCCGTGCCCCAGATCCTTAGCCTGAGCGATAGGAAATCCCAGTCCCAATCCCTCTGCCGTTCTGTGACCCATTACTCGCCTTCTCTCTTCAGTTCAGCCAGCCCTGCGTTCATGCGAACCACCAAACGCCGCGAAAACGGCTTTGGGTCCACCAGGTGATATTTCTTGCTCAGCTCCGCTTGTTGCGCCCCTAGCAGCGTGGGGTTGTCGCGGTGTGTCATCGTCCATTCCCTCTTCTGCGCGCCCGTGAGGGGTTCCCCGTCCCACGGACGGTCGATGCTCTCGGCCAGAGAGTTGAACATGGCGTTCTTTATCACCGACTGCGATCGGTCAAAGGCCGACTGCATCCTAGCGACCATCGCCTCATCTTCAGCCATTATAGCCTGTCCTCCGGTGTTGGTCCGCCCGGCCTAACACTCCCAGGAGACTCCGCGCGGACGGCGCCGGCGGTTTCAGCGGTCACGCCCCCGGCCCCAGGAATGTCAGGCGCGGCACCGTTGCCACCCGCTCCGACGCCCAGGACTTCTTGCAAGATCGGCTGGCGCAGCTCGTCAGGCCAATCCTTCGTCGCCTCCAAGAACTCTTCGATGTCCATGCCTTCCGCGTCGGCCAGGTCGCCCTCCAGCTCCTTAACCAGTCGGTTCTGGTACAACTCCTTAATCTGAGGGCTGAGGAGGAAGTCCCATACCAGCGTGTCCTCATACTCACGAAACGGGTCTTGGATGTCCATGAACTCGGCCATAATCGTCGCGGGAGACAGTGGCAGACCGGCCTGTCTGGCACGCTCCATCATGCTCATCCCAAGATCCCAGTCAGCGCGTTTGTTCACCGGCACGCGGATTTTGTATTCGCCCTTGAGCCCCACTCGGAAGTTAGACATATCGGCTGGGTCGAGGAGGATCAAGGGCGCCACCTTCACGAGCTCGCCGAACGCCTTAACGGCCCGCATGATGCTGTCGCCAGCGTCGACGTC
>SDBV01005786.1_pt1 | contig 17346 bp, 10 predicted proteins | sample 2277081 | NCBI WGS metagenome assembly SDBV01 (sample SAMN10402039, study PRJNA504765) | marine sediment metagenome | isolation source: marine sediment core GS10_PC15, 223 cmbsf | place: Arctic Ocean: Southern Knipovich Ridge | collected 2010 | reverse complement strand
GACGTCACAACCCCCCAGTTTCAATGATCTTGCCCCCCCACGGACCGCAGACGCTCTGCGCCCTAATAACCGTTGCAACACGCAAATCCTTGACAATTGCGATAAACTTATTATCTTATATAGGTACTGTTGAAAGTTGCATATTCAGCGCGGGGGCAGTGTGTCCGGGGACTACTATTGGAGTCGGGGAAGCAACGAAACGGCACTGCGGGGAGCGGAGGTAGCGACAAAAGGACGAAACAACACGGAAGGTCGGCCGAGAGGATAGTCCTGCAAGGGCGGCCGGGAGAGGTCTGCACCATGGGTCGGACATCTAGGCAACAGCCACAGATCCCTGAAATCGTTGGGGTCTCCGGCGCGCTACGCCAGGTTGTCGAACTGGTCGACACGGTTGCGCCCAGCGATTGCTGTGTGCTCATCGAGGGTGACAGCGGCACGGGCAAGGAGCTATTAGCCCGTAGATTGTGGGCCCGAAGCCCGCGCAAAGACCGGCCGTTCATTCCGGTCAATTGTGCCGGAATCAGCGAATCTCTGTTCGAGAGCCAGTTCTTCGGGCACGTCCGCGGGGCCTTCACCGGTGCGGAGCAGAACATGCTGGGGTTGATCCGCACCGCCGACGGCGGGACCGTCTTCCTGGACGAAATCGGCGAGATTCCACTGAACCTCCAGCCGAAACTGCTGCGGGTGATCCAGGAGCAGGAGGTCATGCCCGTCGGCAAGCCGATTCCCGTACACGTCGACACTCGATTCATCGCTGGCACCAATCGAAGCCTTCGGGAGCTGGTCGACCAGGGCCGTTTTCGGCGGGATCTTTATTATCGGCTGAACATCGTGCGGATCGAAGTGCCCCCGCTGTGCGACCGCAGTGAAGACGTGCCCGTCCTGCTGGAACACTTCTCATCGCTCTTCTCCCGGCATTACAGGCGGGAGCGCGTGGCGATTGATCCCGACGTTCGCTCCCTGCTGACCGTCTATTCCTGGCCGGGAAACGTACGGGAGTTGGCGGCTTGGGTGGAGCGGCTCTATGTTACGGGATTGGAGCCGGAAACACTGCTGAACATGCTGCTGAGCGAAACCGAATCCCCCACTATCTCGCTTTCCGCCCAGCCGAAAAGCCTCAAAGAAGTCGAACGCCAGGCGATTGTCCACGCCATGCAGCGCGCCGACTTTAACCAGCGCAAGGCGGCGAGGATGCTCCAGGTCCATCGGGCGACATTGGCCCGAAAGCTCAAGAAACACGACCTGAGCTGACGACCGTCGCAAGGTCCCTCTCCAATTTCTGCAGCCGCATGCGCCGGGGTGATCGTAAAGGAACCCCTCGCCGCTGCCGCTGCGCCACGGTCGCATTCTGCGACCGGCCCCCGGACGCGCCTTGCGACCATTTCGGCGCTGCGCGCCGAACGGTCGGCAGGCGGTCCGCACGCCAACTCCGGTCCAGTTCGGCGTTTGCGCGATTGCGCCGACCCCGGCACGGCTTTGGCACGGCATTTGTACTAAAGGTGCCGCGGGCAATACAGGCTGAGCGTGATCAGACGCCCGTCCGGGCTGATCGGACGAGCCCGCACAAACCGCGACCGATTGGTACTCTCCAGCATGACAAGTCAGATTCCCGAAGAATCCACCCCGGTAATCGCCGTGTTTTTCGCCGGCAACTCCCTGATGCACCAGGTATCGAACTGGGCGATCAGGCATCCGGAGTATGATTTCGCCCTCTCCTTCGCGCAGTCGCTCGACGAGATCCGAGAGATCCTGCGGCGGACCGCGGTCGCGATAGTCGACGCGTCGGAGGACCCTGCCCGGGCAATGGCCGCCTTCACTAGGGCTATCGACGCGATGGAGGCGGACCGCGTGGCCGTCTATACCGAGACGATCCACGAGGGACTGGAGCTGTTTGTGCGGGTACGCGGCGCGCCGCTGCTGCTGGGGCCGATGGGCGACGAGCCCTGGAACGAGTTGCTGCAGAAAATGCTGCAATCGGCGGCTCGGATCGGATCCTTTGGCGTGCTCACCCAACGGCGCGGCGAACTTTACGGCGGCCTGCCCAAAACCTGGTTGCGGAAATATCGTTTGCATGAGTCGCTTGCCAAGAGACTCCCCAATTTCTTCCACGAAAAGAGGTAAAATACGATGGACGCTGTACTGAAACGACTCCGGAAACTGGCCGACGACGAACTGCTCGAGGTCAGCGGGGCCATCGACCGTGAACTCGACAGTCGCTTGAAGCTCTCCGACCTGCATCCCGAGTCTGCCAGGCACCGAGCTGTCCAGCGATCGAAGAGCTACCGACATTGCAACGGAGCCGCGGCACTGCCGGTGCGGGTCACCGGCATGCGGCCCACCCGCAGACGTCGGCTGGCCGCGTAGACGCCGGCTCGCCACTAACGCCGGTTCCACCTCAGAAACCGGCAAAACCGAACCCTGCTGGAAAAGGTCGACAGATATGAAGGTAACCCTAAAAAAGGCCGCCAGGGCGAAGGACCCGTGGCTGCGGGTCTTTCGGGCAAGCGGCCTCTGCGAGGAAGTCCAGGCCGCCGATCGCGGAACGGACGGCCAGGACCGCGCAGAACAGGACCGCGCAGAACAGGACCGCGCAGAACAGGACCGCGCAGAACAGGACCGCGCAGAACAGGACCGCGCAGAACAGGACCGCGCAGAACAGGACCGCGCAGAACAGGACCGCGTGGAACAGGACCGCGTGGAACAGGACCGCGTGGAACAGGACCAGGCGGAAGCGGAGATGTTCTGGGCCGGACGGATCCCCGCCATGCGACACTCCGCCAGAGTAGCCGCCAGAGTGGCCGCCTGAAAGCTCGGCCAGGGCACCGCCGTCAAGGGCCGTTTCGCCAAGGGGACGCCGGTTGCCCGGCTGCCGCCGTCAAAGTGAGGGCAGCGCGGCGATCGCCAGACCGGCGACGCACAGCACCGTGGAGGCCGCGCCGAGTGCGAACATGGTGGCCACGACCAGACACCCCGAGGCGCGACTGACCTTGCAAAAACTGGTCAGACCTCGTTCCCCGGCCGCAACCATCCTTTGGGCTTCGGCCCGGGCGGTTCGATCCTTGATGCTACTTCCCTGGCGGGCGACCGCCGCCTTCACCGCGTGGAAGTAGAGGACCTTGGCGATGGCGCGTTCTTCGGCCGCCAACGGCGCGGGCTCGGCCATCACCTCGGGGGTCAGGCTGTTTCTGGCGATCGAGTGGGCCTGGTCGTCGGTAATCGGGATGCCCAACTCGGCGGCCACCGCCTTGGCCGTGGCTTTGCGGGCCTTGATCAGACAGCCGTGAAGGACGTGATCGTGAATTGCCTCGTCGTCCTGGAGAGTCCCAAGCGAGACTCCCTGCTCTTCAGCCTCTGCGAAGAAGAGATCAGGCGAGACGTCGCTAAACAGAATCAACCCTGCTGGATCGTGGCTCATCTGACCGATCCTGGTCCTGACATTTGGTCTCCCGACAATCCTGATTTTGGGAAAAAACCCGGCAGATGACAAGAGGGAAATGGCCCCGAGCAGAAAAAAAGTGGGAACAGCCGCGTGCCGCTCCCCATTTTTCCTTGCCGCTCCCCCATCCTTCCTTGTTATTCCACTGTCACACTCTTCGCCAGATTGCGCGGTTTGTCGACATCGCAGCCTCGCGCAACCGCAATGTGGTACGAGAGCAACTGAAGCGGGATGCTGGTCACGATCGGCTGCAGGAATTCTGCGACCGTCGGCACCTCGATCACGTCGTCCGCCAGTTCCGCCGCCTGCGTGTCGCCCTCGCCGATCACCGCGATCACGGGGCCTCCCCGGGCCTTGATCTCCTGCAGATTGGCCATCACCTTGTCGTACATGGCATCCTGCGGCATCAGAAACACACTCGGCGTGTGCCGGTCGACCAGGGCTATCGGCCCGTGCTTCATTTCGGCGGCGGGGTATCCTTCGGCATGGATGTAGCTGATCTCCTTCAGCTTCAACGCCCCTTCCAGCGCCGTGGGGAAGTTGAACTGCCGGCCCAGGTAGAGGAAGTTGTTGCAGTCGGCGTACTTCAGGGCGATCCGCCGCACCTCGTCGTTCGTTTCAAGGGCCCTTTGGGCCTTGTCGGGCAACTCTTGCAGCTCTTCAATAATCCGCATGCCGGCATGGTAACTCAAGTGGTGCAAACGCCCAAAGTAAAGCGCCAACATGGCCAGAACCGTACATTGCGACGTGAACGCCTTGGTGGAGGCCACGCCGATCTCCGGGCCGGCGTGGAGATAGATCCCACCGTCGGACTCCTGCGCGATCGTGCTCCCCACCACGTTGTTGATCGCCAGCGCCGCGTGGCCCTTGCGCTTCATTTCCCGCAAGGCCGCCAGCGTGTCGGCCGTCTCGCCGCTCTGCGTGATCGCAAACAGCAGCGTGTTGTTGTCCAGCGGAGGGTTGCGGTAGCGTAGCTCGCTGGCGTATTCCACCTCCACCGGCAGCCGGGCCAGGGCCTCGATCTGGTACTCGCCCACAAGCGCCGCGTGCCAACTCGTGCCGCATGCGGTCATCAGGAATCGCTCGACCCGGCGGAGCTGTTGGGGGCTGAGCGTCAGTCCGCCGAACTTGGCGGTGGCCGCGTCCAGGTCCAGCCGCCCTCGCATGGTGTTGCGGAGAGATTCGGGCTGCTCGAAGATCTCCTTGAGCATGTAGTGGTCGTATCCGCCCAGGTCGACGTCGCCCAATTCGATCTCCAGCACTTCGACGCTGTGGTTGATGTGTCCCTGGTCGCGGTGGATCACGCGAAGCGAATCCGACGTGATCACGGCCAACTCGTGATCGGCCAGATAGACGATCTTGTCCGTGTGTCCCACCAGGGGCGAAGCGTCGCTGGCTACGAAATGCTCACCGGATCCTACACCAACGATCAAAGGGCTACCCCGCCGGGCCGCGATCAGCACGCCCGGCCAATCGCGAAAAATCACCGCCAGGCCGTAGGTCCCCAGTAACTGCGCCAGGGCCGCTTCAACGGTCTGTACCAGCGGCTGGTAGCCCGCCGCGGCCATGTCGTCGACCGCAGGCTGCTGCTTCAGATGGCTGTCGATCAGATGGGCGATCACCTCGCTATCGGTGGCCGAGTTGAAGCTGTAGCCTTCGCTCTCCAGCCGCGCCCTGAGCGGCCGGAAGTTCTCGATCACGCCGTTGTGCACTAACGCCAGGCTCCCGTCGCCACCCGTGTGGGGATGGGCGTTCGAGTCGTTCGGCACGCCGTGCGTGGCCCAGCGGGTATGCCCGATACCGATCCGGCCGGCCGCGGGATGTTCGACCAGTCGGGCTTCGAGCCGCTCGATCCGCCCGGAGGTCTTCACCACCGTCAATCCGTCATCCGGGTTGATCGTAGCTACGCCAGAACTGTCGTAGCCACGATACTCGAGGCGGCGGAGCCCCTCTATCAGGTATTCCCACGCGTGCTGAGGCCCGACGTATCCGACTATTCCACACATTTTTGCCTGCCTCCGGTGCCCGGCGCTTCAACTAGCGCTGCTATTCGGACGAGAACCACACGGATGAGTATAAACCTAGCATAATTGCCCCCTGCATTATCCGGAATATATCGCAATCGGACCTCGGAAAGCTATCGCAATCGCACACGTCCCGGACGAAAGCTCGCCAACGCGCTGAGCCTTAGGTCCCGCAAATGCCTTCCAGGCCGGGCTTCGTCACCGCAACCAGCCACGTTCCAAAAGATCATCGCACGACTTGCTTTCGGTCGGGCAATGTCCCACGCCACCGGACAATTCGGGTCCATGCGAACAGGCCTCTATCCTGCTATCCTGCGGGTCAGCGGGGCCGCCAAATGACCGCTTCGGGCGAGGGTCGAGTAGTTGTAAGTGGCTCCAAACAATAGCCTTGCGAGGCCTCCAACCCGGCCGCGCGAACCGGCTCGCCACCTCCGCCCCGCCGCCAGATTTGAATACGTCCTCTTGCCGAGTTATAATTCAGGAACTGTAAGACCCCGCGGGGAGGTCATAAAGGGTGGTTTGCGTATAACTCGTCAGATGTAATCGAGGTCAGTTATGCCGATCCTGCGAGAGGAACCCTGCGTTTATCCCGAGACACTCCTGGACGAGTTGGCCTGCGAGCCCTCGGAGCGTCGCTGGTGGGTCCTATACACGAAGGCCCGGCAGGAAAAGGCCATCTCGCGGGACCTCTGGAGCTTCCAGATTCCATTTTTTCTGCCCGTGGTGAGTAAGACTTCGATTTCTCGGGGCCGAAAGGTCTCCTCGCACGTTCCCCTCTTCCCAGGATACGTATTTCTCTACGGCTCGGAGCAGGAGCGGGTTCGCAGCTTGACAACCAACCGCATCTCGCGGATTCTGACCATCGACGATCCCGTGTGTCTGCTGCACGACCTAAGACAACTCCGTCAACTGATTACCTCTAAGGCACCGTTGACCGTCGAAAGTCGATTGGTTCCCGGAAACCGCGTTCGGGTCCGGCACGGACCGTTGGCGGGCCTGGAAGGCACCGTTTTGACCCGCCGTGGCAAGACGCGATTGCTGGTGAGGGTCGATTTCATACAGAGAGGCGCGTCGGTCGAGGTGGACGACTTCTTGCTGGAACCCATCGACTAGACGTAGTGGTTCACCGCCCAGGTTTGAGCGGCCAAGCAGCCGGCGGAAAGAACCACTTGGAACTGGGACCCGCCGCTGGATCGCCTGAAGCGGAGCGCAATCATGCCGAATTGTCCATTTTGCGAAGCCGGACTGCGCCGGGCCGATCTGGTGTCTGGCACGTGCCCCTCGTGCAGCCGCGTGCTGCCCAACAACATGATCGCCACACTCCAGACCGACGGCGATTCCACGCCGTCCAGTCCCAAATCGGAGAAGGGCACCGCGGATGAAGATCGTGCCAGGGAGACCATGGACCTGACCGACTCCTCGGTTGCGGAGGGAAAGCCCGTAAGGCCGGTAAGGCCGGACCCGGGCAAGTCGACTCGCGAAGCCCCGACCCTTGACTTTGCCGAGTTGCCGTCGAAAGACCTCGATAAACTCTCCGTGATGTGGTCCCAGAGCATCCAGCCCGAGACCACCCCGCGGAGCACGCTCAGGACCGCCGAGGTCCGTAAGGTCGGCACAAAATCGCAACTCTTGATCCAACAACGAGTGCTGCGCGAAGAGAAGCAAGGCGGACCGGAAATCGCAGACTACGAGTTGCTCGGTCGACTGGGTGAGGGCGGGATGGGTATCGTGTTGGCTGCCCGCCAGGCGTCGATCGACCGATCGGTTGCTCTGAAGGTGCTCAAGCCGGCGGGATCAAAGGACGAGGAAGCCCGAGAGAAGTTCTTGTCCGAGGCCGCCGTCACCGGTGAGCTGGAACACCCAAACATCGTGCCCATCTACGATCTTGGAAAGGACGAAAAGGGGGCCCTATTCTACTCGATGAAACACGTCAGGGGTACGCCCTGGCACCTGGTGCTCTCGTCCAAGACTTGCGAGGAGAACCTGGAAATCCTGATGAAGGTGGCCGACGCCATGGCCTTTGCACATTCTCGCAGGGTGATACATCGAGATCTGAAACCCGAGAACGTGATGCTCGGTAACTTCGGCGAAGTTCTGCTGTTGGACTGGGGACTGGCCGTCTCGCTTGCTGCGGGCACGGCCAACGTCGGGATGGCCGGTACTCCGGCGTATATGGCACCCGAACTGGCCTCCGGAACCGTGGGCAAGATCGGAATCCCCAGCGACGTCTACTTGCTGGGGGCGATCCTTTACGAGATCATCACTGACAAGCCCCCGCATACCGGCAAGAATGTCCTGGAATGCCTGCTTGCGGCCGCCAAGAACCAAATCCAACCCGCCCAAGAGTCTGGCGAGTTGATGGCCATCGCCATGAAGGCCATGGCCACTGGGCCGGACGACCGATTTGCCAGCGTGGGAGATCTGCAGACTGCCATTCGGGAGTACCGTTCTCATTCCGAGAGTGTCTTGCTTTCGGCCCGAGCCAGGGAAGATCTGGACGAGGCCAAAACGCAAGACAGCTACGAGACTTACGCCCGGGCCTTGTTCGGGTTTCAGGAGGCATACGACCTTTGGCGTGGAAACAAGCAGGCCCAGGCCGGCATCTTGGAAGCTGGTCTCGCCTATGCAAGAAGTGCCTTCCGCAAAGGTGACTACGACTTGGGTAGTTCGCTGCTCGACGCCGACCTTGCGGAACATGCCGACCTTCTTCGACAGATCAAGGAAGCACATCGCGAGCGGGAGTCGCGGCAGCGGAGATTGAAGACGTTCAAACGCATCGGTGCGGGCCTGGTACTGGCTATCCTGCTGGGCGTGACCGTTACCTGCTTCGTAATTCGCACGTTCTACTTGCAGGCCGAGGTCGCCCGAGGGAAAGAGGAGATTCAGCGAAAGAATGCCCAGAAACTCCAGGGCGAGGCCGAGCTCGCCCGAGGGGAAGAGGAGATTCAGCGAAAGAAGGCCCAGAAACTCCAGGGCGAGGCCGAGGACGCGTTTACAAAGGAAGAGATCGCCCGAAAAGACGCCCAGGCGGCGCAGAAGAGGGAAGCGATCGCGCGAAAGAAGCAAGAGTACGAAGCCTACGTCGCCAGGATCGGTCTGGCCGCCGCCAAGATTGACGAAAACGCATTTGACCATGCCAACACGCTGCTTCAGGAGTGCCCTGCGCAGTTCCGTCATTGGGAGTGGGGACGCCTGAAGCACCTCTGCACGCAAGACATCCGTACCTTCGACGCCGCCCGGCCCCTCGAGGCGGTTGCCATTGCGCCGGACGGAAACCGACTGGTCACCGGGGGATGGGGAGGCCAGGCCGAAGTCTGGGACACCCAATCGGGGAAAAAGCTGGTTACCATTCCCACGGGCGCCGATTACGTATTTGCCTTGGCGTTTTCTCCCGACGGCAAGCACATCGCCGCCGGCACCAACGATCGGCCCAACTATCTCAAGATCTGGGACGCCCGGACCGGTGCGCCGGTGCGCGAATTGCCGGGACACGAGGACGCCGTGCTCAGCGTCGTCTATTCGCGCGACGGCAAACGGCTGCTGACAAGTTCTTACGACAATACAGCCAGGCTGTGGAATCTGGAATCCGGCCAGTCGAAGATCTTCCGGGGCCACGAATGGTGGGTCTGGTCCGCGGCCTTTTCGCCGGACGAGAAGCGGATCGTCACCGCGTCGCAGGACGGCTCCGCAATGGTCTGGACGGTGGAAACGGCCAAACCGGGGACGCCCTTCCTGGATCACACCGGCCCCGTCTACGCCGCGGAGTTCTCGCCCGTCGGAAACTACGTGGCCACCGCCGGCTACGACCGTCGCGTGCTCCTCTGGAATCCCGACAAGGTCCAGCCCTTCGACTTTGCGGCCCCTGCGATCGGCCAGGCTGATTCCTCCGCCGTGTACGAAAACCTCAAGGGACACACGGCGGGCGTTCGTTCGGTCCGCTTCTCCGCCGACGGGAACTGGCTCCTCAGCGGCGGTAACGATAACACGGTACGCGTCTGGAACCTGAGCACCGGCGAGTTGCATAGAACGCTGCGAGGCCATTCAGGGCGAGTACTGGCTTGCGAGTTTGCCGACAACGGCAGGGTACTCTCGGTCAGTCACGACCACCTGGCGAAGATCTGGAGCATCGCCGGTTACCAGGATTTCCGCGTCATCGGAGGCCGCGTCCTGGAGGGGCACGGCAACGCGATCCTGGGGGCGTCCTTCTCTCCCGATGGAAAGAAGATCGTCACTGCCAGCCGGGATCGTACGGCCAAGAGCTGGGACGTCGCCTCCGGTAAGCAACTCCAAGAGTTCAAAGAAGGCCACGATTTCCTGATCTCCAGTGCCGTTTTCTTTCCCCACGGAAAGAAGCTCATCACCGCCGCGGTCGACAATACCACTCGGATCTGGAACGTGGCCACGGGCACGCAGATTCTTGCCTTCACGGGCACCGGCCCCAGGGCCGCGGTGGCCCTCTCGAACGACGCCCAGTGGATCCTCAGCGGAAGTGACGACCAGACTGCAAAACTCTGGGACGCCGAAACCGGCCGCGTGCTCGGAAGCCTTAAAGGCCATCGTTCCGAGGTCACTGCCGTGGCCATCTCACCCGACGACCGATTGCTCCTCACCGGCGACGCCACCGGGCGGTGCCTGCTCTGGGACGCCGCGGCCCGAAAGGAAAAATGGGAATTGGCAGGGCACACCCGGGCCATCACCGCCGCCGTGTTCTTGCCCGGCTCAGAGCGGGCGCTGACTGCCAGCCTTGACAACACGGTGACCCAATGGAATTTGGAGACCGGCGAGGAGGTCTCCTCCGCGATTCTGAAACACCCCGGCCCAGTCACCTGCATGGTCCTCTCCTCCGACGGCCGGCGCGTCCTGACCGGCTGCGCCGACAAGTCCGTCCGGCTGTGGGACGTGCTCGACGGCCGCCTGGTCGCCAGTCGGGCCGTTGCAGCCAGCCGCGAGGAGGAAGCGGATAAGCAACTGGAAGCAGGTAAGGAAGATGATGGGGATAACGTTACGTCCGTGGCTATCTCACCGGACGGCCGTTACGCACTCACCGTCCGTTCCTCCGGCGGCGTGCAATTGTGGCAGTTGCCGTCTCTCGAGGAGGTCACCATCGACCGCCCCGGCCGGAAAGCCTTCTCCAGTTCCGCGGCCGGTGACGGCCGGGCGTGGTCCGCAATCTTCTCACCTGAAGGTAGCCAGATACTCACCGTAGGTGGCAGCGAAGCCCTACTCTGGCACCTGCAGACCGGCCTGCAAAGTATGAGTTTCAGCCCCCACAGTTCCGTCGCCTCCGCCCACTTCTCGCCCGACGGGAAACGTGTCGTCACTTGCAGTTGGGACAACACGGCCAAGATCTGGAACGCCGAGACCGCACGTGCCCAACTGAAACTCGAAGGGGAACACGACGGGTTCGTCAACCACGCCGTCTTTTCGCCCGACGGCAGCAAGGTCCTCACGGCCAGCAATGACAAAACGGCCAAGCTCTGGGACGCCCACACCGGAAAGGTGCTACTCAGCTTCGAGGGACACAAATACCGCGTCCACAGCGCCCTGTTCTCCGCCGATGGAAAGCGGATACTCACTGCTTCCGACGACGGGACCGCTCGTATCTGGGATGCCCGGACCGGAGAAGAACTGGCCGTGCTTGAAGGTCACGAACATGCCGTGCTCAGCGCTGCCTTCTCTACCGACGGAAAGCGGGCAATCACCGGCAGCGCGGACAACACGGCCAAGGTCTGGGACGTGGACCCAAACCACGGCCAGCCCCAGGAACTCTTCAGCCTCGAAGGCCACACGGCCGGTGTTACGTCGGTCAGCTTTTCCCCGGACGGACGGCGGGCCCTGACCGGCAGCCAGGACCACACGGCCAAGATGTGGGATGCGCGAACCAAGGAGGAGATTCTACGCGAAACCTTTACGGAGAAAGAAGGGGGCCAGTGGGCTGTACAGGGGCAAGACTTCGGGGATCTCCTGGCCGAGGAGAAAATGGTTGTCGGCAAAGAAATCCTCACCCTCGCGGGACACTCGCAGGAGGTCACCACCGTGGCCTTTTCGCCCGACTCCCGCACGGTCCTGACCGGCGCCCGCGACGGAAAGCTGATCCTCTGGCTGGCCGTCGACTGGAGGCCGCCCCAGCCGGCCGAAGGCCCGCAGAATCGTCAATAGGCACCCCCGGATAGGTCTCGGGCGGGTGGGTTGACGGGTCGCGCGTCGGGTTGTTAGGATAAATGGGGGGAGAATACGCCCCGCTGGGCCCAAACACAGCCCCAGCGGGCGTGGTTTGCCGGCCGGGGGAAACGCGTGTGGGGGCCCGACTGCACCGGCCAGCGGCGTGGCGCCTGCCAGACGGAGACACCTGTTGAAATGGCCTATCTGAAGGTGATTGGCGGCCCCAACGAGGGGCAGATCCAGGAACTCAACAAGCCCAAGTCGGTGCTGGGCCGCCACTGCGATTGTGACGTCTCGATCAGCAGCCCCGATGCCAGCCGCCATCACGCTCACATCTTGTTCATCAAGAACGAGTGCTTCCTCGAGGACCTGCGCAGCCGCAACGGCACTTTTCTGGATGACCGGCGGATCCGCGGAAAGCAGAAAATCAGCGACGGCGATCGGATCCGTATCAGCGACACGGTCTTCGAATTCGGTCGAGGATCCCCCTCTCATTTACTCGACGGCCAGCCGGTGGGCCAGGGGCTGATGGCACCCAGCCTTACCGGTCCTGAAGGGGAACCTTCCACGTTGTTGATCGTGTCCAAACGCGAGGCGTCGCTGAACAAGGATACCAGTCGTTCGCACGACAGCCTCCTCACCGAAATCAAGGCGCTCTTGGAAATCACGCAAAGCCTGCGCAGGAACCTGGCCCTAAACGACGTCTTGCCGCAGATCCTGGATACCTTGTTTCTGATCTTTCCCGTTGCCGATCGAGGTTTCATCGCCTTGCGCAACGAGGAGGGAGAGATCACGCCTCGCTGGGTGAAGTTCTGGGAGGGAGGAACAAACGCGCCGGCCCGAATCAGTCACACCGTGATCAAGTACGTGATGGATTCCCAGGAGGCGATCCTCTCTGGAGACGCGGCCGTCGATTTGCGATTCAGCAAGAGCGACAGTGTGAGGGCCGCGCCGATTCACTCCATAATGTGCGCACCCCTGATCGACGAAGAAGGGGTCTCCTTCGGAGTGCTGGAGGTCGACACGGCCAGCGGGAGAGGCCAGTTCCGGGAGGAAGATCTGGAAGTGTTGCTGGGGGTCGCCGCGCAGGCTTCGATCGCCATCGACAACGCCCGACTTCACGAAAGCGTGCTCCGCCAGAGGGCCGTGGAGCGAGATTTCGAGCTTGCCGATCAGATCCAGCGGAGCTTTCTGCCCAAAGACCGCCCTCAGATTCCCGGCTACGAATTCTCCGACTACTACCGGCCGGCCAGCCACGTTGGCGGAGACTTCTACAGCTATGTTCCCCTGGCGGACGGGCGAATGGCCGTCGTGGTGGCGGACGTTGCCGGGCACGGCCTGGCGGCGGCCATGATCACGGCAAAGCTGGCGGCCGGAATCCAGTATCGGTTGCTTACCACTTCCCGGCCGGCAGAGGCGATCATGCAGTTGAACACTTCGCTGACGCCCGAGCTCGTGGAGGGCCATTTTGTTACCCTGATCCTGGCAGTGCTGGACACGGCCAAGGCTGAAGTTACCATCGTCAACGCCGGACACATGCCGCCGCTGCTGAGGCTCGGCGAGGGTGGCGTCAGGCAAGTTGGGGCAGAGCAGGCCGGCTTCCCCCTGGGCATCGAGGCCGAGGTCGACTACCAGGAATGCACCATCCAGGTTCCACATCACGGAATGCTGATGGTTTTCAGCGACGGAATCAATGAAGCCATGAACCTCGCGGACGAAACCTATGGCGTACACCGGCTCCGCTCGCAACTGGAGACCACCGCCGGTGGTCCGCGTGAAGTAGCTCGCAGCATCGTCGACGATGTGCGGCAGTTCACCGCCGGATGCCAGCAGGCAGACGATATGTGCTTAGTCTGCGTGGGCAGGCGGTGAAGATCGTCGTGCAACCCACCCTGCAGACGGGGTTCTGTTCGGCTGGGCCCGAATCTGCGGGTTTTGCGTCGTGAAAATGGGTCAGGTAGTTGCAATCCTCGTCGCCGAAAGTAGACTAGACGTTTACACCCGCAAACCTGTGCCCGCGAAGCGAATGTGCGCCACCGTCTCGCGTGCCGTGGTTTGTTGCGGCGGCTTCAAGGCGTGGGGTCTCCGGTTCCGCCGTGGCGCCTCCGAATGTCGGACGACTTCGTACCAAGTGTCAAATGCAAGTTGATCTAGCAGAGATTGGGGGTTGTTCCATGTGCAGGAAGCTCTTAGCGGTTCTTTCGGTGGGTCTGACGCTGCTGCTGGTCGACGTGTGCTCCGCCGAGGTCCTGGAGGCGGTCGACGACAATTCTATCCGTGGCGGCCCGTTCCAGGCCGGTAGCGTGCAGAATTTCAACGGCAACTTGCTGGCGAAGAAATCGGCCAATTTGGAGTTTGCCCGCAAGGTCTACTTGAAATTCGACCTGGGCGGATACCAACCCGAAACCTGGACGTCGCCCACCTTTACCATCTACAGCGCCAGCCAGCCCGCCGCAGACTTCAACGTCGACGTTTTCGGCCTGCTGGCGGGATATACCCCCGGTGCCGGAGATCTGCCCACCGACTGGTCTGAAACGGCAATTAGATGGAACAACGCGCCGGCCAACGAAGACACCATCACGGGATTCAATGATCAGCAGGCTTCGCTGATCGGTTCGATTTCGCCGCAGCAGAACCACCCAGCCGGGCAGAGCTACTCCGTGAGTATTCCCGAGTTGGGTCCCTACTTGCAGAGCGACAAGACCGTGACGCTTTTCCTGATCGTCAGCAGCCAGACCGCTTCCTCACCGTCGATGGTCTTCGCCTCGTCCGAATACGCCGATAGCAGTAAGCGGCCCGTGCTCGTGCCCGAACCCTCCACACTCGCCATGATGCTTCTGACGGCGGTCGCCGCCGTGGTCGCAATCCGACGGCGCAGGACACCCCGGCAGTAGCGAGTTCGGCTTGACTTCCCATCGGTGGGACACGAAGCTGCCCCACCGAATGGGCGGGCTAACGACAGGTGCCGGCCGTGCCTATCTGCGCAACCGCCGACACAATCGTGCGGACTTGCTGAAGGAGTCATCGTCGGCGAGTTGCATCGCCCGGTTGATGCTTGTCGTCCAGTCGCCCTCCGCAGCCGCCCGCCCATTCGGTGGGGCAGCTTCGTGTCCCACCGATGGGAGGCCGTGGGCACACTGGGCGGCGAGTTTCCCATCGTCCTCCGGCGGCGCAGTGAGCAGGCCGCCCCGCTCGTCGGCGTCACTGCCCCTTTCCACGCTAGGGAAAAGTACGGCGGCAGCCTGCCCGAAAGCCCCGCGCCGACCGTCGGGCAACCACGCGGTGGCGGGAGAAAAAACGTCGCGGGTCCGGTTCGACGCTCCCTCGTCGCTCAACGGCTTCGAGCCGCGCCCCTCCTCGCGCACCGGATCTCCTATTGTGTCGCCCCACTTGTAAAACTCCAACACCTGTCGCCTGGGAAGCCCTCTCTCCTTCAAGTAGAGCCGATACAGCCCGTTCGGCAGTCCCTTCTTCCTGAGATTCTCCAACAATTCTGTCAAGTCCCGCAGCACGCTCTCGGGAAGCAGTTGCTTATCCTCCTCCGTTTCCTCCTTGTCGGGACCTGCCTTCACGATCCTGACTAGATACACCTGCCGGAGTTGCTCTTCCAGCCGATCTTGGCTCCGGGAGATGTCTTCCGTAACCGTTCTCTGCACGGGCGGCGGGGTGTTGACCTCGGCCGCCAACAGCGCCGGCAGCGCGGCCTCAGCCCTCTCTCGGTCTTCGAAGGCTGCCGAAATCGACATTTGGGAGGCCTCTTCGGGAGCTTCCTTTTCCGGAGTCTCCTGTGACGACACGCGGCTGACCACCGAGGAGTGGGTCCTGTTCAGCTCGACCGCTGAGCTGTCGTTCAGGCGAATCCCAGAGTCGTTCCTCACCTCGATGCTGGCCGTCATCTCGGTCGTGTTGACCCGCGTCAGGTAATCCACACTGTACTGGCGCACGATCACGATTGTGGCAGGGCCGGTGCGGCTGCCGGGTGTGATAACCGCGTGGCTGCTCCCGTTGGCCCGCACGTACCACACCACGTTGTCGCCCGCAGAAACGCCGGCCAGTTCGCTGCGAATCCCGTCGTCCCAGAGGACCGCAACCGTGAAATTCGCCCCCTGTTCCAGATTGTCGCCTTGGGACCGGATGCCGCCGACCCTCCCCTTCAGATCCTGGGTCGGATCGCCTGGAACGATCGTATCGTCCGGATCGAGTTCGCCGATTTTCAACAACGGCGGTGCGTTGGTCACTTTGCCGGTAGCACTCTCCAGAACGGCACCGTCGGCGATCTTGATCACGCCTCCCGCGTTCAGCACGATATCGCCCGCCACCACCTCCGACTTGCCCGCGCCCAGCCAGGGCATGTCGCGCACCTGAATATCGCTCGCGGCGGTAAGCGCCAACGGCCCCAGAGCCTTGACGGCATTGCCGTCGATAACAATCTTGCCCGCCGAATTGTATCGCAGCCTGCCCACGTTTGCACCGCGCAGCAACGTGCTGGAGTCCTCCGTCACGGTCGTGCGGCCTCCGATCAACTCGACACTGCCGAAGTTCGTCCTGTCGCCGGCTCGATCGCCCAGCGTGATCGGGCTGGTGCCGGCGTCGAAGACCGCCGCGCCGGTCACCTCGATGTCAGTCGAGTCGCTGATCGCCCCGGCTGAAGTCAAACGCAGGCTCCGTACGCTCACCGCGTTGAACAGCGTGGAAGAACTCTCGGTCACGGTAGCGTCGGCTGCCGCCAGGCTCAGACTGCCGAAATTGGCCAGCGTACCGTCACCCAGGATGATCTCCGAGTTGCCGCCGCCCGCCGAGAAGCTGGCCGCGCCGCCGACCGTCACGTTGCCCGTGTCGGTGATCGCACCGGCCGAACTGAGTATCAACTCTGCCACGTCGACCGTGCCCAGCTCGGTGTCCGACGCCTCGGTAACCGTCACCTGGCGACCCTCCAGGCTCAGTGTACCGAAGTTGGCCAGGGTTCCGTCGCCCAGGGTGATGTCCGAGTTGCCGCCACCCGCCGAGAAGCTGGCCGCGCCGTCGACCGTCACGTTGCCCGTGTCGGTAATCACGCCCGCCGAGCTGAGTATCAACTCTGCCACGTCGACCGTGCCCAGCTCGGTGGCCGACGCCTCGCTGACCGTCACCTGGCGACCCTCCAGGCTCAGTGTGCCGAAGTTCGCCACGGTACCGTCGCCCAGGGTGATGTCCGAGTTGCCGCCGCCCGCCGAAACGCTGGCCGTACCGCCGACCGTCACGTTGCCCGTGTCGGTAATCGCGCCGGCCGAGCTAAGCTCTAGTTGCAAAACTTCGACGGCGCCCAACTCGGTGGCCGACGCCTCGGTGACCGTCACCTGGCGACCCTCCAGGCTCAGTGTACCGAAGTTCGCCAGGGTACCGTCGCCCAGGGTAATGTCCGAGTTGCCACCGCCCGCCGAAAGGCTGGCCGCGCCGTCGACCACCACGTTGCCCGTGTCGGTAATCGCGCCGGCCGAAGTAAGGTCGAGTTGCGCGACCTCGACGGCACCCAGCTCGGTGGCCGACGCCTCGGTGACCGTCACCTGGCGACCCTCCAGGCTCAGTGTGCCGAAGTTCGCCAGGGTACCGTCGCCCAGGGTGATGTCCGAGTTGCCACCGCCCGCCGAAAGGCTGGCCGTCGTGTCGACCACCACGTTGCCCGTGTCGGTAATCGCGCCGGCCGAGGTCAGCTCTAGTTGCAAGACCTCGACGGCGCCCAGCTCG
>SDBV01005785.1_pt1 | contig 17346 bp, 10 predicted proteins | sample 2277081 | NCBI WGS metagenome assembly SDBV01 (sample SAMN10402039, study PRJNA504765) | marine sediment metagenome | isolation source: marine sediment core GS10_PC15, 223 cmbsf | place: Arctic Ocean: Southern Knipovich Ridge | collected 2010 | reverse complement strand
ATCCCAAAAAAGCCGGTCTTTTCCCAGATGGTCTCAAGAACACGCTCACAAGAGAAGATACCAAAGATTTTGGTTTTTGGAAAAATGGTCTCATCAAAAATCCTCGAGGTCAGGAGTTCTGAACCTCCGCACTGTGATGGAGGAGATCATCAAAATGCAAGAAGAGATCCTCGCCATCAATGCCCTGCCAGCATAACTTGTTGCACCACAGAAAAATTAATCGCAAAGGCGCAAAGAATTAAATTCTTTGCGTCTTCGCGCCTTTGCGTTTAGGATTTATTCAGCTTCTTTCTCGGCAGCCTTCGCTTTTGGTTTCCTTTTTCTTTTCTTCTTCTCTTCCTGATCCTCTCCCTTCTCTCCCTTCTCTTCTTTTTTTTTCTTTTTCTTTTTCTTATGGAGAGGAAAAACCTCCTCATCGATAAATTTGAGATGTTCATCCTCTACCGTGACTAAGCAACGGCGCCCTTCATCAGGATTAAGAAGAATTCTTTCAGCAAGAGGATCTTCAAGGAAACGCTCAATGGTTCTTCGCATGGGTCTAGCCCCCATTTCGGGCTGGAATCCTTCATCGACCAAAAACCCTTTAGCTTTGTCATCAAGGGTGATATACACTTCTCGATCTTCAAGTCGTTTTTTTAACTTGTTGATTTCAAGTTCGATAACCTCAAGAAGATGGTCACGATCCAGCGGCTGGAAGATGACGGTGTCATTCAAACGGTTGAGAAACTCAGGCTTAAAGTGTTTTTTTACGGCACTCTCAATTTTCTCTTTAATGTGTGCGTAATCCATAGCTCCTTCCACGGCGCCAAAGCCCACTTCCGTGCTTTTCTTAATGAGGTCAGCACCGAGGTTGGAAGTCATAATGATAATCGTATTGCGAAAGTCCACTTTTCGACCAAATGCATCGCTCAAGCGCCCCTCTTCAAGAATTTGCAGCAAGAGATCCATCACATCGGGGTGCGCCTTTTCAATCTCATCAAAAAGGACAACTGAATAGGGTCGCTGGCGCACCTGTTCGGTGAGCTGACCTCCTTCTTCATGGCCAACATATCCTGGAGGAGATCCTGTCATTCTGCTGACAGCAAATTTCTCCATGTACTCTGACATATCGACCTGTATGAGTGCTTCTTCACCGCCAAACAGGTGTGTTGCAAGAAGTCGTGCAAGCAGTGTTTTTCCTACCCCTGTTGGTCCGAGGAACATAAATGCTCCGATGGGGCGGTTGGGATCTTTGATATGTGCCCGGCTTCGGCGAATAGCGCGGCATACAGTTTTTAAAGCTTCACCTTGTCCTATTATGTCCTTGCGAAGATGTTCTTCCATTGCCAACACTTTGTTTGTTTCCCCTTCTGTCAGACGGGTTAGCGGGACACCTGTTTGTTTAGCAACGACGGCGGCGATCTCTTCATCTTCAACGACGACTTCATATTCTTGTTTATTTGTTTCCCATTCGGCTCGAAGCTTTTGCAATTGTTCGCGAAGCGACTTTTCCCGGTCTCGAAGACTAGCAGCTTTTTCGTATTCCTGCTTGCTAATCGCTGTTTCTTTCGCCACACGTACTTCCTCGATCTCGACTTCGTATTTGCTGATATCTTTTGGTTGATTCATCATAGAAATGCGCATCTTTGCTCCCGCTTCATCGATAAGATCGATCGCCTTATCGGGGAGATAACGTCCATGAAGGTAACGGTCGGAAAGTATCGCCGCAGCTCGAAGCGCTTCAGGGGTGTAAAGGCACTTGTGGTGCTCTTCGTATTTGACTTTCAATCCTTGAAGGATCTCTATGGTTTCATCAACACTTGATGGTTGCACGACAATTTTTTGAAAGCGCCGTTCTAGAGCGGCGTCTTTTTCGATATGTTTGCGATATTCATCGATAGTTGTTGCTCCAATACATTGCAACTCACCACGAGAAAGTGAAGGCTTTAGAATATTCGAAGCATCGATCGCCCCTTCAGCGGCACCAGCACCGACGATTGTGTGTAATTCGTCTATAAAAAGAAGGACATTCCCATTCTTTTTGATCTCGTCCATGACAGCTTTTATTCGCTCTTCAAACTGTCCCCGGTATTTTGTTCCGGCAATCATCAAGGCTAAGTCAAGGGTAATCAATCGTTTATTGCGAAGGTTGTCAGGGACATCCCCTCGAACAATAGCTTGAGCGAGACCTTCTACGATGGCCGTTTTTCCAACACCTGCCTCTCCTATCAGCACAGGGTTGTTTTTACGGCGACGGCAGAGAATCTGAATGAGCCGTTCGACCTCTTCCTTACGACCGATCACGGGATCCATCTTCCCTTCACGTGTCATTTCTGTAAGGTCGAAGCCATAAGCTCTCAATGCTGGAGTTTTATCAGAGGGTACCGTTCCTGCTTTTTCGAAGGGACGCCCTTGAGGTCCAGCACCCGGTTGCCCGGGACCTTGCTGCCCTTGGGGCTGTCCTGGTGCTCCGATGGGGGGAAGTTGGAGGTTGAAGGTTTCAAGTTCTTTGAGGACCTCTTTCCGTACTTCTTTGAGGTTGACGTTTAAATTCTCAAGAACCTGCGCTGCAACACCATCTGTTTGGCGCAATAAGCCGAGGAGCAGGTGTTCTGTACCGACATAGTTGTGGTGGAGGTTGGCAGCTTCTTCATTGGCAAACTCGAAGACTTTTTTCACTTTACCGGTAAGAGCTGGATCGCCATATACCTGAATTTCAGGGCCATATCCTACTAATTTTTCTACTTCATTACGGACGGTTTCGAAGTCGATATTCAGGTTGCGCAGAACGTTGACAGCAACGCCTTGTCCGAGCTTTAGAAGGCCCAAAAGCACATGTTCGGTACCTAAGTAATTGTGGTTAAGACGCTGTGCCTCTTTTTTGGCAAGCTTAATGACCTGTTTTGCGCGATTCGTAAATTTATCAAACATGATATCTCACTTGGTTAGTTCCACAATCCCTATTTCCATTATACACCACTGTATAATTAAAATATATACTCTCAAAGTTTCGTGTTTTCTTCGAGCTTTTTGCTGTAGGCGATGCAGTCGTTAAAGGAAACCCCATAGTAGGAGTTTCCGGAGATGGTCAAGCGAGGGAAAACCCTAGAAAGGATATTTTCGATCGCCTCAACTTTCGCGGCATGACCTACAAGATACTGTGGAATGGATTTTGGTGCCATTTTCACAGAAATGGTGTCTGGAGGGGTGTCGACACGTAAGTGCTCTGATACAGCTTCTAGGGCGATGTTCGTACATTCTTGAGATGTTAGGTCATCAAAATTATGAAAATGAGCACCGCCAAGCATCACTGTAAAACGAGTTTCCTCAGGGATCTGGTTCTGCTGGGGAAAAATGGAAGAGTCCCATACAACACCAAGAATGTTTTCCTTTTCTTTCGAAGGAATCAAATACCCAAATCCTCGTTTCTTAATGACAGACTTATGATATCCCAAGTTAACAACAGCAACAGAAATGGAAGGGATACTTGCTAGAAGGTCGGAAAGTTCCTTATGGTGTGAAGCAAATAACGAAGACAAATTGGAAGCGGGAATGGTTGAAAAGAGGTAGTCTGCTTCAAGAATGGTCCCATCTTTAAGATCGACCTCTACCTTGTTGGGATGAAAGTGGAAGGCTGTGGCTTCATTGGAAAGGAGTAGATGCTCTCGCAACCGATAAGCAAGTTCATGGACGAGGATTTCAATACCGTCTTTTAGAGAAAACAAACTTGCTCTTTGATGTTCTTGCACAAACTTACTGGAAGAGATCCGCTTCTTCTTTCTTCCTTTAAAGGCGCCTTTGATTACAGAGCCATGGGCTTGTTCCCATTCATGAAGGAAAGGAAAACATGATTTGATGGAAAGCTGCCGGATGTCGCCCGCATAGATTCCTGTTGTTACGGGATCGATAAGGGTTTCAGCAATATTTGATCCAAAGCGACGAGAGATGAAACTATAAATAGATTCATCTTTTTCTGAACTTGGAGCCGTTTTCAAGTCCTTAAAGAGCGCTGGGATTACTCCTTTCATGAGCGATGAAGTAAAAAAAGAAAAGGGTCCAGTTGGAAGGGAACGTAATTTTTTGTCGATCCAAAGATAGCGATTCTTCACAGAAGGATCCCCAGCGATCACCTGATCCTGCAAACCGAGCTGTTCAATAAGCTGCAGGGTTTGCATTCCAGATCCTTTGGATCGACAGCTTCGCGCCCCCTGTTCAAAGATAAAGCCATCCTTCCGTTTTGTGTGCACGTATCCACCAAGACGATTTTCTTTTTCGACTATGGTAAGGGAAATTTTATCTCCAAAACGTCGTTTCAGAAACCATGCTAACGAGAGACCGCTAATGCCTCCGCCTATGATGACAAACTTTTTCATTTCTTGAAATTCTTTACCGTTTCCACAAGTACTTTTACAGCATCAACCGGAATATCTGGTTTCATGCCATGACCAAGGTTAAAGATGTAACCTGGATCGGAATTCATTCCGCGGAGCAAACTTTCGACCTCTCTTTGGATCACCTCGGAAGATGCATACAGAACATCGGGATCAAGGTTTCCCTGCAAGGCAACATTTGTAGGAATAAGGGATCTCACCTTGGTAAGATCAACATTCCAATCGAGACTGATCCCTTTGGGAGCTATTTCAACAATATCTTTGGCAAAAGCGGATGATCCTTTACAAAAGATAATCACTGGAATATTTGCATCTTTAAGTCCATGAACGATTCGTCGCATATATTCTAAGGAGAATTTCCGGAAATAGGGGTGCCCCAAAACATTCGCCCATGTTTCGAAAATCTGGAGGGCTTGAACTCCAGCATCAATTTGAAGGTTGAGGTAATCAATGGTGCAGTCAGTGATACGAGTAAGAAGTTGATGGAAGGTGTCAGGGTCGCGAAACATCCATTGCTTAGTCTTCTTGAAATCGCGGCTGGAGCCCCCCTCAATCATATAGCTTGCCACCGTGAAAGGGCCGCCACAAAATCCGATGAGAGGAACTTCTAGCTCAGGAAGAACATAGCGAATTGCCTTGGCAACGTAATGGAGTTTTTCGGAAATATTCGGCTTTGGCAACGCTTCTACGTCAGCACCACGATGTAAAGGACGTTCAATAATGGGTCCCTTTCCCTCCTCAAAATGTAATCCCACACCAAGAGCTTTGGGAATCACAAGAATATCGGAAAAGAGAATCGCAGCATCCATTCCAAAGGCACGTATGGGTTGCAGAGTGATTTCTGCTGCCAGCTCGGGCTGCTCACACATTTCGATGAAAGAATGTTTTTTCCGAATGGCGCGGTATTCAGGCATATACCTCCCCGCCTGACGCATCAACCAAATGGGAGGACGCTGCTGATTCCGACACGCTAAAGCATCAAGGAAAAGTTGTTTCATTTCAATATCCTTTGCAAAATTGAGTCCACAGTGAAGCCAAACTCCTCCGCCAATGCTTTCGCCGGCGCAGAGGCACCAAAGCTCTCCATACAGATTGCAATCCCATCAGAGCCGATATACTTATGCCACCCCAGTTCAACTCCCGCTTCAATACTGACACGCTGTCCCAAATCTCCACCAAAGACACTCTCCTTGTAATCTGCGTTTTGTTTCTCAAAAAGCTCCCAGCACGGCATAGAGATCACACGCACCGACTTGCCATGCTTTTCTAACTCCTCCGCAACGTCTAACGCTAAAAAAACCTCAGACCCTGTAGCAACTAAAGTGTAGTCAAGTTTTCCTGTTTCCTTTTTCAAAACATAAGCCCCTCGCCCAACACCTTCGGCATAGGGAACCTTTGTCCCAGACAATTCGGGAAGGTTTTGCCTTGAAAGAATCAACGCCGTTGGCCCCTGATATCGTAAAGCAGCAACCCAGGCCATCTTCACCTCATTGGCATCTGCAGGACGGATCACCTGCAAATTGGGCATCGCCCGCAAAGAGGCAAAATGCTCTACAGGCTGATGTGTGGGGCCATCTTCACCAAGGAAGAAAGAATCGTGAGTAAAATGATAAATCACATGTCCCTTCATCAATGCGCACAGTCGTATGGCATTGCGCATGTAATCGGAAAACGTCAAAAACGTACCGATAAACGGTGTCATCATTCCTGTATGCTCCAAACCTGTAGCAATGACTGCCATTCCAAACTCTCGCACACCAAATTTGATATTCCTTCCAGAAAAAACGCCGGGGACAATAACGGGAAACTGTTCGAGCATCGTCATATCCGAGCAAGAGAGATCCGCAGACCCCCCATAGAGATAGGGAAGAGCATCCGCCAGAACTTGAAGAACAGCATGGGAAGCATTGCGGCCAGCAATAGGGTCCTTGATATCAACCTCCCACAACTTCCGCTCCAGATCGCCATCAGGGGCACGTTTCGACATAACTTCAAACTCGTTGCTAAGCTCAGGGTTTGCTTGAGTCCACCCTTCAAAAGTTTGCTTCCACTCCTGTTCCAACGTATCTTCTTGACGCAATTTTGTTTGGAAGAAATCGTAAACAGCTTGAGGAACATAAAAAGGCTCTTCAGATAGACCAAGAGCCTCTTTTGCTGCCCTCACCTCTTCTTCACCCAAAGGTGACCCATGGACTTTGTGCGTACCCGCTTTGTTGGGAGCACCCTTTCCGATGATCGTGTTTGCAATGATCAGCGTCGGACCCTCCTGATTTTCCCGAACCCGAGAGATCGTTTCGTGGAGAGCATCGAAATCATGACCATCCACCTCATACACCTCCCAACCATAAGCTTTGTACCGCTCTCTTGTGTCTTCAGAGGAAGATTCGGACAATGGACCATCAAGGGAGATGTGATTCGAGTCGTAAATCGCAATCAAATTGTCCAGCTTCCAATGTCCCGCAAGCGCTGAAGCCTCCGAAGCTACCCCCTCCATCATGTCTCCATCCGTCATCAAAACAAAGACTTTGTTATCGATAATCGTATGATCACCAGTATTGAAACGGTCAGCAAGGATTTTGAACCCCAAAGCCTGCCCAACAGCATTTCCAACACCCTGGCCAAGAGGACCCGTTGTCGTTTCTACACCAGGGGTCGTCTCCTCCGGATGCCCCGGTGTTTGAGAATGAAGCTGACGGAAATTTCGGATCTCCCCCATCGAAAGGTCAAATCCGGATAGATGCAGGCAGGAGTAAAGAAGCATAGACCCATGACCGCCCGACAGAATCAATCGATCGCGATTCAACCAATGGGGATTTTTAGGGTTGTGTTTCAGCGCGCACCCATAGAGATACGCTCCAATCTCAGCGCAACCCATGGGCATACCGGGATGACCGGAATTCGCTTTTTGAGTGGCATCCATCGTAAGCTGCCGAATCGTGTTCGCTGTTTTCTCTAAAATCTGTTTTAAATCGGGGTCTAAAGGTCTCATGATTGACAAGGTAATTTGGGGTTAAGAAAGAAGACATGTTACCTCTAAAATCACAAATCCCGCAAGAAAAAAGGGGGAAGAAGTCGCGAAGAGTTTGGGAGTACGGGGACTTGTCACCGTTTTGTTATCCATCGACTTGTCGATGGTTTTGGTGCAAATGTCCACAAATGTCACCAACAAGTCGGCGACTAACAAAACGGTGACAAGTCCCCGTACTCCCAAATTTATTGCTAACCATATTAATACGACTTAACATAACATGTTCGTTCCCTTAATTCCTAAAAGGAGAAACAATCATGAAATATTTTTTATTAACATTATCTGTCTTAACAATCATATGCGTCGATAGCATCTTCGCTATGAATGAACCCGCCGCAGCAAACCAATGTGAAACACTATTTATCGTAGAAAAAAATCACAAAGATAGTTACGGCTACTACACTTTTGGAGTAGGACCCATCATCCTCATACCAAATATAGGCATCGGTTATCGGCAACGCTGTATGCGCTTTGGATACGATTTCTCTCTAAGTGCTTCTACTCTCATTGAACTGCATCAAATTCAAGGAAATGCCGTATGTCATTACTTTCCCAACCCCTGCCGCCAGGATCCCTGGTATTTTGGCCTCGGCGTTTCGACAAGCTTCATCCTATCCAACCACAGCCACAACGCCAAGACAATCGCTCCAGACTTTGTGATCGGGAAAGAACTTATGCACTGCGGCAGCAAAAAGCATTTTGTCGAAGCGCACATTAACGCTCCCACCTGGGGAAGTTCGAAATACAGTTTTAAAAAAAGAGGACGGCTTGACATTCCGTTGATGTTTATCAAATACGGAATTTCTATTTAGTTTAAAAAAACTCCCTTGCGCTGGGTGAAAAAATTTCATAGTATAAACCCTAGCTATGAGATCGAAAAATATTACAGTTCTTACTGGCGCAGGGGTTTCTGCAGAATCGGGAATCCCCACCTTCAGGGCAGCAGACGGATTATGGGAAAAATATCGCCTTGAAGATGTTGCTACCCCAGAAGCGTTCGAAAGAAATCCCGACCTCGTACACGAATTTTACAACATACGAAGAAGAAAACTTCTTTCCGACGTAACTCCCAACCCGGCCCACATTGCTTTGGCAAAACTTGAGAAAAAATACGACGCCGAAGTCTGCATCATCACGCAAAATATCGACGATCTCCACGAACGAGCAGGATCAAAAAACGTAATTCACATGCATGGAGAGCTTCTCAAAGCCCGATGCCACCACTGCGGTCATCTGGAACCAGACGAGACAGACCTCTCTACAGAAATGGTTTGTCCTCGATGCTCTAAGAAAGGAGGAATGCGCCCGCATGTCGTCTGGTTTGGAGAGATTCCCTTCGCTATGGACATCATCGAATGGAAGCTAATGCATACAGGACTTTTCCTCTCCATAGGAACCTCGGGAGTGGTTTATCCCGCAGCAGGATTTGTCTCCATGGCAAAAGCCTATGGAGCGGAAACTGTAGAGATCAACATAGAAAAAACGGAAATCAGCGCCCTTTTTGATCGATCGATCATCGGCAAAGCATCAGAACAGGTCCCCACCTTCGTTGAGGAACTTCTTAAAAAGAACCTTCAATAACACAAGTTGTGCTCGTACTTCATCTAGAAATAAGAAAAAATATTTACTTGAAATCAATCGCATAGAAATGCATTAGGTATTAATGATTGTAAAACGTAAGAGGCAACTCAAATGTTTCCACAAAATAGAAGAATCAATGATCCATTTTATGATAATCCAATTTATCTCTGTTCAGAAAATTGCTTTGACAATACAGAATGTAAACAAGCTGGAAACGAAGCAATACGAAAGATATACCTACAACATGTGATGCAACGGGAACACCTTTCCGGTTTTGAGAGTCGGATTTCGAATAGAATCGAAAAACTCGAGAAAAAAATTTCTGGGGAAAAAAAACTTCTTGCACATGGTAAACCCGGAGAGGTTACACATATCAATACCGCTGATTACTTTGCTACAGTTGAAGCAAATATTACCTGGTGGAAAATGAAACGCGAAGGCATGCAATACATCGACACAGAACTTCTAAGCGATTTAATAAACAGTGCAAAAACTGTGGCATCTTCCCTCCTCGAGCTGAACCAAATATCTGTAAATGATAGCGTTTGGACGGTAGACGACAAGAGGTCAGCAACCCTGAAAAGCTCGCAAATCTTTGCGTTTAAAACATTTACAACGTTCTATAAAACCTTTAAAACAAGTATCGAAGAGAAACCGCAACTGAAAGTTGTAAAAATGATACCTGAAATCAAAAGAGAACTGGATAGTTACTACGACCTCTTTCAAAGCTGTTTAATCGGTATTCTTTACTTAGAGTGTAATCCATAATAACTTCTACCTCAAATGGTTAGGGTCTGCACGGGCAATCTCTTACCTTTTTGAAACTGTCCCCTGATATCCCTTTTCAAAAAAAACCTTTTATTCTTGCTTTTCTCCATGACGTGGTGGTACTATTCGGATATAAGACAACATCTAACCCGGAGGGCAAAATGGCTACACCAGCAAGGCTCGTCCAACAAACAACTCAAGGAATTTCCCCCAATAGAGTTTTTCTCCCCACTTCTATGATTCCAGGTCTCAGAGTGGTAAATAAAGTACACCACCTCTGGAGTTGGTATCGCCGAGGAACAGTATATACCAATCCTGACAACTTATTGAAACTCGCTGCCGGCCATGGTATGAATTTCTTTCGTGGCGACTCATTAGCGTTACGCATTTCTGCCACATGTGTGCTGATTGCAACACGTATTCTTGACTGCGTTGAGCAACAAGCGAAAGTAGTAAGAAGCTGGAGGAAACTTGTCGACGCCTGCAAAGGGAATTACTGCACACCTATAAAATGTTCATGGGAGGTAAAAGCTAAAGTCTCCCTTTTTTCCGCTTCAACGATCCATTGGTTTAAACATCATGGAAAGTCTCTTCTCCTCAAAATTCAATGGGTTGCTTACAGCATATTCCATCTGATCAAGCAAGCTTTCTTGATAAGCATGCGCATCATGGATGTCATCGACACTTTTTCTTTAAATGACTCGACTGCGAATGAAGCAATCAACGAGTTCTTTGTCAACGGTGAGAAATGTGTCCGGAATTTTGTCGAAAATAAACAGCAACTTATTGATGGCCTCAAGTCAAATAAAGATTTAATCGATAAAATACTAAAAGGAATCGGCTTACCAATCGATCCAGATCGGCTGATTGAAACAGCCACGACTACTCTCGACAAAACCGCACAAGTTCTCGAAACAGCAGATAACGTGAATAAAACCACAGGTGCTTTCTTAGTAGCCTGGGCTAAAAAATTGGGATATGAAATTTCCATCGACCTTGGGTTAGAAAAACTAGCACCCAAAGCACTCATCCCTTCAGCTACTCCTCCTTGGGAAATCCCAGACCACATAAAGATAACAGACAGATTCCCCCCTCCCGAATGGACCACAAAACCCTCCATACCAAGCTCTTCCGACGAACCAGGTAAAGTACTGCTTCTAGAAGAATCTAAAGAACAAAAAAGTGAACCTGTTGAACCTGTCGTGCTTCTATTAACCTCAAGGGACATGGATACTCCCGTTACTAAAAATCTTAGAGACAGAGTTACGCCCCTTGCCTTTGATCAATCTCAAAAACTACAACCTTGCCCTGTGGAATCCGCAGAATCCCTAGACTACTACGTATTTTAATGATATAATCCTAGAAAACGCAGTTGAAAATGATCTATAAGTGCAAAATCTTGCACTTATAGATCATTTTCAACTGCGTTTTCTAGGATAATTCATTCCCGAAGAAAATACAATTTATTGGATTATGTTAACACAAGAGATTCGTCGCAAATTCTTAAAATATTTTAGAGACCAAAAACACACTGTTGTTCCCTCTTCGTCCGTGTTACCTCACGATGACCCAACCTTACTCTTTATTAATGCGGGCATGAATCAATTCAAAGATGTGTTTTTAGGGAATAGCGTTCGCGACTACACCCGTGCCACCAGCAGTCAAAAGTGCATACGCGTAGGCGGAAAACACAACGACCTAGAAAATGTTGGCCACACCCGCAGGCACCTTACCTTTTTTGAAATGCTCGGAAACTTTTCTTTCGGCGACTATTTTAAAGAGGAGGCGATCCAGTTCTCCTGGGAGGTGTCAACAGCAATTTTCGGGTTAGACCCCAACCGGATCTGGCCAACAGTATTCCGCGATGATGACGAAGCTTTTGAAATTTGGACGAAATATGTTCCAAGCGAAAGGATCTGCCGCTTTGATGAGAAGCACAACTTTTGGGCCATGGGCGATACAGGACCCTGCGGCCCCTGCTCGGAGCTTCTTTATGACCGAGGTCCTAAGTACGGGGACGCTCCAACGCCCTTTGAGGATCTAGCCGAAGAGCGATATTGTGAATTTTGGAACCTCGTTTTCATGCAATACAACCGTGATGATAATGGAATACTGAACCCTCTCCCCAAGCCCTCTATCGATACGGGTGCCGGTTTGGAGAGAATTGTTAATCTGATAATGGATGTCGACAGTATCTACGATACCGATGTTCTTCGTGGACTGATCTCTAAAGTCGAAGAGGTTTCGGGGGTTCCCTACAAAATAAAAGACGAAGAACGTGCCCCAGCCTTTCGCGTCATTGCAGACCACTTGCGCTGTCTAGCATTTGCAATTGCTGACGGTGTACAGCCGAGCAATGTCGATCGTGGGTATGTCTTACGGAAAGTATTAAGACGTGCCGTCAGGTATGGACGCACCTTAGGAATGGATCAACCCTTTTTAGCGAAAGTACTTCCTCACCTTATAGACACCATGGGTGAAGACTACCCCGAACTGACAAAAAGCCGAACACTCATTGAGGAAATCCTCACAACCGAAGAGGAAGCATTCCATCGAACACTTCGCCGTGGGGGGAATATTTTAAATCAAGTCATCGAACATGCGCAGAAGGAGAAACGAAAAATCTCTGGCGATGAAGCTTTTAAACTAAAGGACACCTATGGCTTTCCCTTAGAAGAGATCCTTCTTCTAGCTCGCGATGCCGACTTATCTGTCGATAAAAAACGATACACTGAGTTGGAAGAGGAAGCAAAAGAGCGCTCACGCAAGGTTCACAAAACCGCCAAGCAGATCGCCACCGAAAATTTATTCGCCAATTATACCAAGGAACATGGAGATTGTGAATTTTTAGGGTACACAGAACTTTCCGCTGAAGGGAAAGTAACGGCCCTCGTTGTTAACGAACAATTCGTTGAAGAAATCACACAAGGCCAAGAAGGGCTGGTGGTTCTTGACCGCACTCCGTTCTATGCTGAAAAGGGGGGACAGATTGGCGATATAGGAATGCTTAACGGCGAGGGGAAAGAGTTTTCTGTCACCGACTGCCAACCCCCCTTTAAGGGAGTGATCGCACATATCGGAAAAATGAGTAAAGGGTCAATCAAATTTGGAGACATCCTTACCGCCGCCATTGATGCTCAAAGAAGGCAAAAGATCGCGAACAACCACACTGCAACCCATCTACTCCATTGGGCCCTTTGCCGTATTCTTGGAGAACATGTGAAGCAAGCGGGTTCTGTGGTCGAGCCAAGTCGACTTCGCTTCGACTTCCACCACCACAAAGCACTGACTCCTGTAGAAATCCGAAAAGTCGAAGACCTTGTCAATAAAAGAATCCGTGAGAATCTCCACGTCAAAGCCTACGAACTACCCTATGAAGAGATTTTAAAAAAGGAAAACATCAAGCAATTCTTCGGAGAAAAATATGATCAAATCGTCCGCGTGATCGATATCGACTATTCCAAAGAACTTTGTGGCGGCACGCATACATCGGCAACGGGAAACATTGGATTTTTCAGAATCGCGTCCGAAGGTAGCATCGCTGCGGGAATACGCCGCATTGAAGGGGTAACTGGAGAGGAAGCGGAAGCTTTGGCTAGAAAGGATGAAGATCTTTTGGACGATGTCGCCGCTTCCCTCAAAACAAAGCCACAGCAGTTGATGACACGCATCGAAAAGCTCCTAGAAGAAAATAAATCGTTATCTCAAAAGTTGAAATCTGCAAAGAAATCCCATTTGAAAGAACTCGTCGAAGATCTTCTCACCAAAGTGGAAAATATCAACAACACCCCTCTCATCGCTGCTAAAATTGCTGTTGCTCCTGACGAAATGCGCACCTGTGCAGAAGAGGTGATGAGTAAACTCAAATCGGGAGTCCTCATCCTAGCAACTTCTTCAGACAGTACCTGTCAGGTTCTTGTCCGTGTCAGCGATGACCTCATCAGCAAAGGAATTCAAGCGAACGAAATCATCAAAATCATTGCCCCTATCGTCGGTGGAGGGGGTGGTGGAAAAGCCAACAGCGCACAAGCTGGCGGGAAATCCCCAGAAAATATAGGACAAGCCCTTGCCAAAGCAAAAGAACTCCTGAGTGCTTAAAGAACCGTGATAGAAAACCTTCAAAAAAGTAAAAAACTTCAAGAGCTGCATCACGCATTGCAGGAACAGGAGTCTATCCTCATCGAAGAGCTGTGGGACGCCCCAAAAGCTCTTGTTGCTGCCTTAGCACAACAAGCGACGGGGAAGCACATTCTCATCCTTACGGGAGCAAGCCAGGAGGAATCACGTCTTTATCACGACCTACCGTTCTTTACAGAACGTCCCGTCGTTGATTTTCCAGCATGGGAAACACTCCCAACAGAGAAAATCCCTCCTAGTCCCGATATTGTTGGAGAGAGATATCAAGTTCTCAGCGCTATCGTCGAAAAATCACAACCCCAAATCATCATCAGCAGCTTACACGCATGTCTACAAAAGCTGATCCCACCCAAGAAATTCAATGTTCTCTATTTAACTCTCAAAGTTGGCGCCACCCTCCCCTATGATACCCTCATCGAGCGTCTCAATAACATGGGATACCAACGCTGCCCTGTTGCCGCCGACAAAGGGGAATTTGCTGTTCGCGGCGGAATTATCGATATCTTTCCTGTTTCGTCGCCCGAACCCATCCGCATTGAATTCTGGGGTGATGATATTGAGTCTTTGCGAACCTTTGACCCCATAGGGCAAAAATCTATCACCCCGCTAGACCATGCAGAGATCACTCCCGCACAAGAGATGGAATTTTTAGGTGGGGAGGATTCACTCAGCACAATTCTCGACTACCTCGGCAACAATGCTCTTGTCATCTTCGACGACCTTCTTGCACTAGAGGACCGGTATGCGTCCTTAATCCATATTTTCGGCAAGCCAACACAATCTTTCGGCAGCCTAGAGTCCTTTCTAGACGATGTTTCGCCGCTCCAGAAAATCTTTCTGCCGAAGCAACCTATTGAAGAATTAAGCAAAATCACACTTCTAGAAAAGCAACGTGGCGGCTTTTACTCTGAAAATGCCCCAATGCATAAGCTCTCCTTCCAAATATTTAACCGAGAGCACATAGCTAAACGGTGGGCGAACCCTTTTGTTCCCATCACGCAATATCTTTTGCCAGAAAAGCCCCCGGAAGAGCCTATCTCGGGAGATGAAATTTTAGCCTCTCTTTCTAAACTTGCGGGAAAGGACTTTTCTCTACACTTCCTCTGCTCCACGGATTCCGAGGAAAGCAGCTTACAAAAGACCATTTTGGAACGTCAAATCAACCTCCCCAAAGAAACATCGTACCATTTGGGATACCTCTCAAACGGCTTCGTGATGCATGACACGAAATGTATCATCCTTCCCATGGCTGAAATCACACAACGGTACAAGATACGAAGACAGAAGCTGCGGAGCACCTACCATACAGCACCTTCGGAGGTCTATGACCTCACTCCAGGCGAAATGGTCGTCCACCTTAACAATGGAATTGGCCGTTTTCTAGGAATAGAAAAACGGCCCAACAATGTCGGAATCGAAAGCGAGTTCATGCTAGTCGAATACGCTGACAATGCCAAGTTATATGTGCCGATGAATCAGGCACATCTCATCAGCAAATATATCGGCACCAGTGATGATATCCCCAAGATGCATACCCTTGGCAGCAACCGATGGAAACGAACGAAAGAAAATACGGAACGCGCCATTTTAGGATATGCTTCCGAGCTCCTTCAGCTTTATGCAAAAAGAGAAATGAAAGGAGGGTTTGCCTATCCAGAAGACAGTCCAGATATCCTCGCCTTTGATGAGGAGTTCCCCTTTGTGGAAACCGAAGACCAACTCCTCGCCCTTGCAAGCATCAGAAGAGATATGCTTTCGCAAAAAGCGATGGACCGTCTTGTGTGCGGAGATGTGGGATATGGTAAAACGGAAATCGCCATGCGTGCAGCATTTAAAGCAATTTTAGATGGTGGAAAGCAGGTCGCCATGTTGGTACCTACGACTATTTTGGCGATGCAGCACTACGAAAACTTCCTCGATAGGATGCGCAGCTTTCCTGTGAACATTGCTGTCCTCTCACGATTTCGCTCCTCCAAGCAAATGCGCAAAACACTTGAAGATATCGCCAACGGCACTGTCGACATTGTTATTGGCACACACAGACTCATCAGCAAAGACGTACATTTTAAAAATTTAGGACTCGTCATTGTCGATGAAGAGCAACGCTTTGGAGTTAGAGCTAAAGAACACTTAAAAAAGATTAAAACCGGTGTCGACTGCCTAACGCTATCCGCAACGCCTATACCACGCACCCTGTACATGTCTCTCATAGGCGCCAGAGACATGTCTGTGATCAACACTCCTCCTCAGGACAGACTACCCATAAAAACCATCATCGCAGATCCAAGTGATGAACTCATAAAGAACGCCATTCTGCGTGAGCTAGCCCGCGATGGACAAACTTTCGTCATCCACAACCGCATAGAGACGATTCACGGTGTTGCCGACCGCATTAAGAAGCTACTCCCTCAAGCCCGAGTTGCTGTTGGACACGGGCAGATGCATTCCTCCGAAATCAATGAAGTTTTCCATGCTTTCAAAAACGGCCTCATTGATATTCTCGTAGCAACCACCATCGTCGAAAATGGGATCGACATACCCAATGCCAATACCATATTGATTGACCGCGCTGATCAATTCGGCTTGGCAGACCTCTATCAGCTTCGAGGACGTGTAGGACGCTGGAATCGGCGTGCCTATGCATACTTTCTGGTACCAAGGCTTCGTGCCCTTCCAGAGGTCTCTCGAAAGCGATTAAATGCTCTTGCTGAATCGTCCGGGTATGGCGGCGGAATGAAACTAGCGATGCGAGATCTTGAAATCCGTGGTGCTGGAGATATTTTGGGAATAGAACAGTCGGGCCATGTCTCCGCCATAGGTTTTCATCTGTATTGCAAGTTATTGAAAAAAACTGTCAAATCTTTAGAAGGGAAAAGACCTGTCTTTCTCACCGAAACCAAAATCGACTTCCCTATCGACGCAAGACTCCCAGAAGATTACGTCAACGAAACGAGTCTTCGAATGGAAATCTATCAAAGGCTTGGGGAGGCGGCCTCATGGGATGAAGTCGATGACATCTTAAATGAGCTCAAAGATCGCTTTGGCCCCCCACCAGATCCTGTACTGTGGTTATACCACGCCACCCGCATAAAAGTGCATGCCTCCCTCTATGGATACACCCTGCTAAAGCTGGAAAAGTACACCCTCACAGCAGAAAAACGGAAAGGCAAAAAAGCCATCACCCAGCGTGTTCCCATAAAAAAAATCCACTCCCCCCAAGACCTAGAAGAGAAAGTCCTCGCCGCTCTGAAAAATATTTAACCACAGATGCACGCAGATAATGCATAGGCAAAAACACCTGTGATTTATATTTGTCATGAATTTATTCACTTCGAAAGCAACTTCAGAACTCCTGACCTCATAGGAGGGAAATTCAATAGTAAGGGTTTTGGGTGATCCCAAAAAAGCCGATCTTTTCCCAGATGGTCTCAAGAATACACTCACAAGAGAAGATACCAAAGA
>SDBV01005784.1_pt1 | contig 17348 bp, 15 predicted proteins | sample 2277081 | NCBI WGS metagenome assembly SDBV01 (sample SAMN10402039, study PRJNA504765) | marine sediment metagenome | isolation source: marine sediment core GS10_PC15, 223 cmbsf | place: Arctic Ocean: Southern Knipovich Ridge | collected 2010 | reverse complement strand
CTCGATGTCGGCTCATCGCATCCTGGGGCTGTAGAAGGTCCCAAGGGTTTGGCTGTTCGCCAATTAAAGCGGTACGCGAGCTGGGTTCAAAACGTCGTGAGACAGTTTGGTCCCTATCCTTTGTGGGCGCAGGATATTTGAGAGGAGCTGCTCCTAGTACGAGAGGACCGGAGTGGACAGACCAATGGTGTTTCGGTTGTTCTGCCAAGAGCATTGCCGAGTAGCTACGTCTGGACAGGATAAGCGTTGAAAGCATCTAAACGCCAAGCCCCCCTCAAGATAAGATATCCCTATGAGACTCAACGAAGATGACGTTGTTGATAGGTTGGGTGTGTAAGCACAGCAATGTGTTGAGCTAACCAATACTAATCAGTCCATTGGCTTGACCACTTTTTATCATCACATTTTGCCTAATAGGCAAATGAAGTGGACAAGCGACAGCTGCTACTTAAGCCTTAAGAAACGCATGAGAATTTCATAAGTTTTTTTCAGGCGTCATTTATTTAAGTGAAATGTTACAATGAATATTCTTTTTCGAGACTTATAATTTTTTTCTTGGTGGCAATAGAGAAGGGGGTACACCTGATCCCATACCGAACTCAGAAGTTAAGTCCTTCCTCGCCGATGGTACTGCACACAAGAGTGTGGAAGAGTAGGGCGCCGCCAAGTTTTTCTTTTCACCCTGTCTAGGACAGGGCTTTTTTTGAGCTTATGACTACAACTGAATTTTTCACTACATATCATGCTGGTTCCCAGCAACTTATTCCCCACGATTCTGAGGAAACTCAATCGCTTTCTTCTGGAAGAATTTATATCCTATCAGGTGGTGAATCCGACACTGAGGACCTTGTTGAAGATGTCTCTACTCTTTCAAAGGTAGCCGATTACGCACTCCGGTTATTTAAGAGTCCGTTTGTATGGAGCGTCCTGGCAACTGTGGTTCTGATGATCGCCCTCCCAACTCCCTATCGCTTCTTTATCCCGATTATCCCCTGGGTAGGGATCACCTATTTTTCTGACCGTCTTCCCGGCCCTATGCACCGTGAAATGACTCTCGTCCATACGTTTGTCCGCGATATGCTCAGCAAGTGTATCCCTCCCATGCACCAAGAGTGGTTCCACACCATCGATGAAGACAAAAAACTCCATTTAGGTGCCGTTCCCTTTCAAGATACATTCAACAACAATCCGCCCACTTTTGGTTCCATCCTCGTCCTATCCACAGAGAAGGAGATGGGGACCACAATCTTCGGCGCTCCATTGCAGGAGTCGTATTGGGTGGGTGCAGGTACTGCGTATAAGTTTGTCGTCTGTGAGGATCGCCAGGCACTAAAGAAAAAAGATCTTGCCGAGTGTGCTAAGTACATCGATGAACAGGTGAAAAATGAGGGTGGGGTGTATGTCTGTTGTCCGAATGGCCGCTCTCGTAGTGCTATGGCGATGGTGGCCTACCTCCTTGGGCAAGATAAGGATTTGAGTGTAGATGCTGCCCTCAAAAAGATCCAAGAGTCCCGCTCATTTGTCTCCTTCTCTAAGACCCAGAAGGATGCCCTCGAAGAGTTCAAGAAAAAACCTCCTAAGAAAGGGTGGTTCTGGTAGTCCTTCGTTCTGTGTGGGCTCAGCATTTCGTAAAATTTTAACGCAGAGGAGCAGAGAAACGCAAAGCAAACCAGGCTCTTTCGTGCCTCTGGGTGTCACCCAAATCGGTTAAAGGTCCAAGTTCCCATCCTCAGGCACAAAGTAGGTGGTGTTCTTACTTATCCCTCAGAGAACAGAATACGCAAACTTTTCAGAAGCAAGACACAAAGACACAAAGTCACGGAGACACAAAGGATTTCTTAAATCCGGCCTCCTCCTCGTAAGAGGAGTTTTCCTTAAGGAGAGAGCAAAAATGGAAAATAAAATCGAACAATAACATGAGGAATTTAACATTTCTATTTTCCATTTTTGCTCTCTCCTTAAGAGAAAAGACCCTTCGGGTCAGGCCGGATTCTTCGTGTCTTTGTGGCTCCAAGCTTAAGTCCCTCACCCTAGCCGCCTCTCACCTGAAGAGGGGAGCAAGCAAGGGGGCGAGCAGGGTGATGACCATGAGGGCGACAAGGACGAGCACAACAGCGATGATGAAGGCCAAAAGTGCTTTCCATGCAGAGACCTTATGGGCGGCCGCTAGTAGATTCATAAAGATCACAAATGCCCAGATAGCCCCCACGATGTAGACAATCCCTGCTGCAAGCTGTAGCCAAGGATTGGGAAAAGCCGCTACTCCAAGCAAGCCAAAGAGGATCGCAACACTATTGGGATAGAAGTTCCATCCCACTGCGCTTTTCACATCTACGAAGTTCCCCTCTCCTCCAACCCACGATCCTGTGAGCTGCAAGAGCCAACCACCTACATAGAGATGAACGATCCCTGCGACCGCCCCAACGATCAGGATAAGAGCAATCTCAACCCCTGTTGAGAGAGCATGGACTTGCTCATGAGAACTCGTTGAGAGGCCAAGCCACAGAGAAAGAATCCCCCAAATAATCGCGAGCCAAATGATCCATTTTTTCGGATTCTCCTGGAGGATCGCTTCCATGGTCTTTTTGGGGTGAACCCAGATCTTTCCCCATACTGAAGTTGCACTGACACTCATCATCTCCTCCTCGTTTACAGCAAGAAGAAGCAACTCTCGTGCCAGTTCACATCAGCTCCCTCAATTAGGTTTTTTTCTGTTTGGGTTTGGGGAGCTTTGAGGGGTGGTAGTTGGAGACTCGTTTTGTTCAATTTGTCCAAGCATGTTGATCTCTGAAGATGTAAGGTTCTTCGCCCACTCTCCTAATAGTTCAATATTCTTGAAGAGATTTGATTTCTCTCTGAATTCAAGCCATGCCAATCGTTCTTTATTGCCGGTTGGGAAAATGAGATTCAACTGCTCACGCGTGATGTGATCTGTCTGGAGACCCTTGATATGATCTTTAGTAAGGAACGCAAGTTGTGGGACAACCTCTTCATGTGCGATGAGTGAGTTGACTGCCTCTGGAGTGAGCGCAGCAAAACGATCAGCGGAGTTTTCATCTGCCGCCGGGAATAGGGCTATAGCCTGGCCAGGGGTGAGGGTAGGGATTTCTTCGATTTTCTGAGGAGGGAAGTACTTGAGGCTTACTCCTTCGAATTGGGCTGTCGTGAAGATGAATGCGAGTTGCGTCTCATTGAACTGGTTGAAGGTATTGGTAGTGCCCTGCCAGACAGGAAGAATCGCCGGTAATACATGAATGGGGAAATCTTCGAAAATCTCTCCATCTTTCATAAATAGCTGTTGACACTGCTCATCCGAGAGGAGCCTTCCCCAAGGGAATTGATCGTCTTCTTCTGGAGCTTGCAAGAGGAGGCTGTTGACAACATCGGGGTTGAGAGCTGCGAATCGAGCCCTTTCTCCAGGACTGTTTTCATTGTGGAAAATCATCCAAAGGTCGCCATATGTAATCTCATCTTCCCCTCGGATCCGTCCGATCTGTGTTGCTGTGAGGTTTTTGAGCCATTTCCCTTTATCTTCTTTGCTTAGTAGGATTTGGATAATGTCATTACCGACGATTTGGACATGACGCTCTACCTCGAAAAGATCCTCAAATACTCCTTCAGGTAACTCACGAACTTCTTCTGCACTTAATCCTGTTACAACCTCTTCAGGGATGTGTTTGATCCAAGCCCCACGTCTATCCTCTTCATCAAGGAGCATCCCCTTGATGTCCTCATGTTTCATTTTCCCAAACTTCTCCGGTCCGTTCAAGACATCCGGGAGGTTATTATGGTGGATCTGCTTCATGTCGATTGCAGCCACTTGATTGGGTGTGAAGTGGCTAAAATAGGGTGCTGACCCATCATAGTGCGCCTCGAGAAGATGATTTACTTGGTCTTTAGTAAGGGCTTGCCAGCGGCTCCTGCTGAGCTCATCTTGTTGTCGAGGGAAAAGTGGCTCAAAGTACTCAGAGAGAGTTCCATTATCCAGATCAGGAACGTGTTTTGCTCCTACATACCTCCATCCCTCTCCCGTTAGAGTTCCATTTTTGATGTACCCTACTACTGTCTTCCCATCTAAGTTCTGGAAGAAGGTTGGTAAATCAGGGATCAGGTGTACCATGTCTTGTTGTTGGGGGAGGTATTGGATTTGGGGAGCTGGCGGGGTGCCGAGGTAGGCGCGGATGGTGAGGTGGATGAGGCCGATGGTGGTGATTCCGGCATACCCCATCCAGATGCTGCTGCCGATCGGTCCGACTTTTCCGAGAAGGTCGAGGTTACTCAAAGCGTGGGGGAGAAACTGGGTGGAAGCGATGTAGGATACAACAGCCACGACAAGGGCGATAGCTGATAGGGCGAGTGTTGTGATCAAAATGACTTTTTTTATGTCACAACAGGAACTTTTTTGGTGATTATGCTGGATTTGTTGAATTTCAGGAGAATGGGAGGAAGAAATATATTGACTCATGGCTAACGATCCTTGTTTTGTAAGGTTTGCAAAACCGTATACATTTAATGTTTTCTTTATATTCACACGAATTTTAACTTGTCTTGAAAAAAACACAACCTTTTTTTCTCCAGAAGCAATGAAGATTTTCTAAACATCAAAAAGAAAGCGATTTGTGAGATTAGGAAATTTTGAGGGGATGGTGTATGCTTAAGACAATGGAACCGAGAGTACACCTTTTTGGCCATGTAAAGACGGGTATGGGGGAGAGGAGTCTCACTTGGAAGTTTGCGAGCTCGCTTGCCCCTTTGGCTGAGGTCGAAACCTTCGATATTCTCGAGTGGATGAATGAGGAAGAGTACACCTCTCTTGCCGAGCTCAACTACTCTTTGGCTGAAGGGGGACACGCCCTTCTGGAAGAGATCGGAGCCCCATTTTCCCTCCCTAAAGCTGATCTCAACCTGGTTTTGAGCTGGGGAACTTCTCTTGCTGCCCTTTTTGGGAAAGGGATCCAGAAAAGCGCACCTACCATTGCAAAACTCTATGTCCACCATCCGGATGAGAGGATCTTCCCCAAACTCTATGAGCCTGCAGCGTTGTGTCTTACCGAGTCTCCCCTTGCTTTTTCTCGAGCTCTCTCACATGGCTTTTTACCTGAGAAGCTCCTCTATATCCCCCATACTTATCCACAGGTCTGTGAGACTCTCGTGCCGAATAGAACGTATGTCGATCGTCTTGCCGCAAGCCAGGGGAAACAAGTCTCAAAAGATGCTGTCGTAGTGGGGTGTGTGGGGCGGCTTGTGTATGGGAAGAATACTGAGTTTGCTATTGAGACTGTTCGGAGGCTTGTGGAAAGGGAAAAAAAGGTTGTGCTGGTAGTGAAAGGGGATTTTCCAGAAGAGTCTCTTGCTCCAAAGTACGAAGAAGACCTAAAAGAGATGCTCACCACCTATTCTCAAGAGGCCTGGCTCTTATGGGATCAAGACTCTTCCCCCTTTCCAGAAGTGGTTGAAGAGTACATGAGTTTTGATCTTCTCCTCCATCCATCTGGTGCTGAAGGGGGCTCCCATGTGGTTGTCGAGGCGTTAGGGCTGGGTAAGCCTGTTCTTTTGCTCGACTGCTCTACCAATCCCTCTCTTTTTTCTGGATTAGCCACTTTTGTCAAAACTGAGAAGGAGCCGATTGCTGCTCCTTTACCCTTTTATCGTCCCGATCTTGAAGATCTGATCGACAAACTCGAAAAAGCCCTTGAAGATCCCAAGATCCCAAACAAGAGACAAGTGGAAGAGAGATTTCATCCTGAGGTGGCCGCCTCCCGCCTCCCTCTCCTCTTCTCCCGCGACAAAGAGAGGCTCCTCTCCCTCCAAAAACATGACGAGAAACTCTATGGTATGTAGAAGCATCGCAGTTGTGCCGGGGCCTCGCACCTCGTTTTTGGACCACCTATTCCCCATTGCTTAAGGGATGGGGATTCCTCTTGTGTGCACCGACGAGTGGGTCCATACATGCGCCGAGCTTTTCGCTCCTATCTCAGGAAGATCTCCTTGAGAAGAAGAGGGAAAGAGCTTACCATGAGATCTATGGAAAGGGGTGCTCCTTTTCTGCCATAAAAAACGAGATCAAGCAAACCCTAATAGACGAGTTTTGAAAGGAATCGGTGTTCTTCCAGGCCCTCGCACTCAGTACATCGACCATCTGGTCCCTCTTTGCCAGATCATGGGGATCCCGATTCTTGTCACAAATGCCAAGGTCCAAGCTCTTATCGAGAGGTACTACCCTCCGATGGAGATCATTTTAGCTGAGCCTGAGGACTACTCTCTTGATCCTTACCTGGAAAACTACGAGGTTTTTTTCTATGTCGAGTGGTCTCGGATGGGCAATGGTACTTTCCAATTCCATGAGTATACTTGTTCTCACCGGGTCCGTTCGGTCTGCTCTCTCCATGGCCACCCCGATAAACACGACGAAATCTATTGGCTAGAAAAATTTGCAAGCGAAGAGATCATACTCGCTTATGGACCCGATTTGGTCGAAAAGATGGAGCGGAAAGGGATTGAAAAAAATCCGATTTTGACTGGGAATTACCGCCTCGCTTTTTTCGAAAAACACCGGAGCTTTTTCACCTCCCGCCTCCCTTTTGAGAAGAACTTTCCCATTCTTTTATATGCCCCTACTTGGACCTGTGAGAACTGGAAAAGTGAGCTTCGCCACTATTTTTCCCCCTTCTTCCGCCATTTTGAGGAGATCGTTTCGACCTTCTCTCCCTCTTTTCAGCTTCTTGTCAAACTCCATCCGGTCACCAGATTCTATCAACCCGATGCTGTTGAGCAGCTGCAATCCTCCTCCCCTGATCTCCTCTTCCTTGAGGACTACCCCCCTATCTATCCCTTGCTCGAAAAAACCGATCTTTATGTAGGAGACTACTCTTCTATTGGGTATGACTTCCTCTATTACGACCGCCCTCTGCTCTTTTCTGGGACAGGGCAGATAACCCCTCTGCAGGCGTGTGGCGACGTGTTTACAAAAGACCTCGATTGGAAAAATCTTCCCGCTCAGCCTAAAAGAAAAGAGGTCTACAACGCCGTGTATGGTCCCCCAAAACCTTTAGAAACCCTGAAACAAGAGATAGAAGATGCGTGTAGATCTCCTCGCAACTGATCGAAAGAGGTATACGTTTGAAACGTACGCTTTGGAGCAGGTAAAAAAGGTCCTTACAAAAATGGGGCTCTCTTTCCAAGTGATTTACCTCTCAGATGGTCTTTTGTCCGAATATCTTTCTTATAGGAAGGTGAACCCTCTCTCATGGAGTGTGAGTTTTTCGTCCCTTGTTCCTCTTGGTAGATCAATTGTTGATCTACTACCCGACCCTCATTTTACCTGGATGAGAGGGACAGAGTCCTCTTTGCTTCCCTCTTTTTCTAGGTCTTCCGCTAGGTGGGGGATTCCAAATAAGATCCTCTACAAAGAACTTGGCTCTCCCAACCTACTCTACCTACCCCATGGAGTAGAGAACGTCTCCAGACACCCATCCCGCCCCTTTCCTGTTGTTTTCTTTGGTCCTGTTGTCGACTATGCTCGATTACAGAGGCTGTGGGAGGATTGGCTTGGATTAGACGGTGTCTCTCAAATGCACCTTTGCGTTGAACGAGCTTGGAAGGGTTCACTTTCCTCTTTGCAGGTTGTACGTGAGATGTTTGGAGAAGACGAACGGATCAAGGCCCTCTTGAGTTGTGTGGAAGAGGCAATTCGAGTGAAAATAAGAGATCCCCTCCAAAGGGCTTTTTCAGAGGTTCCTATCCATATTTTTGGAGCCCATATAGGTGAGAATCTCCTTTGCACTCTTTCTAAAAATGTCTCTTTGCATATGGAGCTTCCCTACACAGAGCATTTTGAGGTGCTCAAGCAAGCCGAGTGTATTGTCATGGAAGAGCCCACCTATTGGTTTTTTCCAGCGCTTGCAGCTGGTGCCCTCCCTTTTTCTCCCCCAACCCCTGAGCTTATAGAAGAGTTGGGGCCTAGCTCGCCTCTCTATATCACCGATCCAAAAGAGCTTGAGGAGAAGGTGAAATTTTATTTCCAAAATCCAAAGGAAAAAGAAAAACTTCTAGCCTCTTTGCAAGGTCATCTGGCTGAAAAAAGCTGGGAGAAACAAGTTGGAAAAATGGTAAAATTCATGAGCCCATGAAAATCAGTGTGATCACCCCAACTTCTGACCGTCCCCACTTCTTAGAGGGGCTCTACACTCTGCTCAAGAATCAGACTCATACAGATTGGGAGTGGCTTATCTACGACTCTAGCCTCCACCCCCAAACTTTTGCCGATCGACGGGTGGTCTATTTCCACGATCACGACATTTTGACCATAGGAGAGAAACGCAATCGCCTTCTGGAGAGGGCAACAGGAGAGGGGATCGCCCATTTTGATGATGACGACTATTACGCCCCCACTTACTTGGCACACATTGCCAAACAGCTAGAAGAGGCGGCTTTTTATAACTACCACTCTTGGTTCTCCCATGATCTCAAGAGTTCTCAAACCTACTACTGGGCTACCGACGAGCAGGCCAATACCCAATACATCGTCAATGCTCTTTCTGGCTCGAAGGTACGGGAAATCGAGCTGGGTTCTCTTATGGCACACCAGGAGGAGAAATTGAATTATCGGGGGAGAACAGGGTTTGGATTCTCATTCTCCTATAGGAAGGAGGTAGCGGAGGCTTGCCATTTCCCTGATGTCGATTTTGCGGAGGACAGAGCCTTTTATGAAGAGGCCTTAGAGAAAGGATTTTCCCTAGTAGCTCATCCAGATCGAGAGGGGAGAGTAGTCCACCTTTTCCATGATACTAATACCTCGACTGAGTATCCCCAATACCGGATCCCTCTTTTTCTCTCGCAACAGATCTTTCCTGAGTTTTTTTCTTACCTCGAGAGGTTTACACGTGAAAATTGACCTGATTGTTGCGGAAAATACCTACTCGACAACTGCCCACTTCGCTGCTTCTTTGCAAGAAGCTCTTTGTGGATTGGGAGCTTCAGCGGAGCTTCTCGAGCTAAACGAGAAAAAGGGGCCTACTACCCTTGCGAAGCTGAAACAAGATCCTCCCGATTTCACCTGCTCCTTTTCTAATATCCACCACAACCAAAAACCATTTGGGGAGATCACAGGACGTCCTCATATCAGCCTCCTTCTAGATCCAGTTATCTACTCTCTTTACCACCTGACAAGTCCCTTGTCGTGGGTTGGGTGTGTCGATAAAAATGATCTCGAATTTTTGCAAGGGTTTGGATTTACCCAGGTCTTTTTTTGCCCCCATGCCGCCGATCCTCGCTTCCTCACTTCTCCTGAGACTTCTCGTTCTCTAGAGGCTCTTTTTTTTGGAACGTGTATCGATTTTGAAGCGATTGAGGCGAAATGGAGAGTCCGCTACGGAAAAATGGTCCATGACCTTCTCCTTGCCGCTGCAGAGCGAGTTCTTTCATCAGAGACAACCTCCCTCGTCCAGATTTTAGCCTCTCTTGGTGTTACGGAGGAGAACCTTCCCCTCTACCACCACGAGGTCGATCTCTACACAAGAGGAAGAGACCGGGTTGAGCTCCTCCGTAGTGCGAACCCATCTACCCTCCATATCTACGGTGAGGGGCCCTGGAGGAAGTATCTCCCGAAGGCCCATCTCCATGCTCCTCTCCCTTTTGCAGAGACTTTGCCTCTTATGCAACAGGCGAAAATCGTCTACAACAGCTCCCCTCGCTTTAAGAAGGGAACTCACGAGCGGGTTCTTTATGGGCTCCTCTGTGGTGCAGCAGTGGTTACAGGGGACACCACTCTTACTACTCCTGGCACCTCCCAATACACCTACGGTACGTGGGAGCCCGCTCCTCTTCCCACCTCCTCCCAAATTGAAGAGGGACAGAAGGAGATCCTTGCCCACCACACCTGGAACACCCGCGCCCAAACCCTCCTCTCGCAGGACGTTCTCCCCTGATTTTTCGCTCCATCAGGCTTTTGAGCAGGATGAAAAAAAGCCAAAAGTCCACACTAGCTTGCTTGTTGAGGAACTCTGTTGTGGCAGTGGCATTGGGGGCAGGTGGAGACAGGGGTGTCTGAGGGAGTGAGGTAGTCGTGAGAGCAGTATTCGCAGGTGATGAGTTTGTAGGGGGGAGGCAAGATGACCCTCTTTCGATTGCGGAAGTGGGAAAATGTCCAAATGCCTAAGCAGAGGAAGAGGAAACCCCCTAGATAGAGGAGAAGGGCCGTTGATATCTCAACTGAGATCATCTTCTTCCTCCTCAAAGTCGGGAAGGAGTTGGTACTCGATTTTCTCAATTCTCTCAAAATTTGGCCTTGCCTCATAAAATGTTGTGGTCGTTACTACAGGGATATCTGGCGGAGGAATTTCGGGGAACTTTGGCTCTGAGAAGAGATCTACAGGAACCATAACTTCAATAGGGGCCGCATGGGGATGGGTCATTGCCAGTTCTACCTCCACTCGGACAGGAGTCAAGATTGGGTATTCATTCGGATCATGTACATGGGCGATTTTCAAGCCCACTGCCAATACAAGATGAAAAACAAGAGCCAGCCCAAACCCCACGACAAGATCAAATGAGAGGGCCCTCTCTTTTTTCCGCATCGTCAATGCATGGTCAGCTGTAATTCGCAACATCTTCAAACTCTATTTTGGATCGGTAAACGGTTCTTTTCTTTTATACAACCAATTAAGTCCATGATCAGGAATAGACTTTAGATTGTGAATTATTTTTAAATGCGGTACTGAATTCACGTGAGATGGTAACGGGATGTTTTGCAAATGTCCAATTACAGTAGTCCCTATGGAGGGGGTAGGCCTGGTTGAAAACCAGGATGAACAGAAAGAGAAAAATGGTTTTGAACTTCTTAGGCATCAGATTCTCCTCGTTGGAAACCCAAGCTAGCACTGGCATTAAAAAATGATCAAGGGAAATTCCGGCGGGCTTCCGATTCTGAGGAGTCTTTGTAGACGAGGCGAAGGGGGAGGCCGGTCTCTTGGGCGGAAGAGAAGAGGCGGAGGAAATCGCCGTATTCGACCCGTTTATCGAGGCTGAGGACGAGGGTGGTGTCACATCCGGGGTGGAGTCGCTTTGCCTTTTCGACCTCACGGGAGAGGCTTTCGCCAAAAGAGGAGAGGTCGACGATCTCTTTTTTGCTTCCGACGTAGATGACGTTTTGAGCGTCCATCACTACAAGAACTTGGGATGTGCGAGGTGGAGCTGTGCGGGCGAGTTCGGGGCTTTCAATGTTGAGTGATTTGAGGGGGAGAATGTCTGATGTGATGAGGAAAAACACGAGCATCAAAAAGACAACATCTACAAGAGGGGTGAGGTCGATAAGGGCAGTTGTTGGATCCAGATTCGTCTTAAACTTCATGAGGGTCCCTGTTCTAGGGTGAGGTAGTCGACAACTTCTGAGGCAGTAGTTTGGATTTCAAGAACGAGGTTTTTCACACGTCCAATCAAATAGTTGTAGGCGACAATTGTGGGGATTGCCACGACAAGGCCAGCAGCTGTTGTCACAAGCGCGTATTCCATCGCCTCTCCTACTCGGGTTGTGGAGATATCCATCAGCCCCGAAGCTCGCATCTCTGAGAAAGCTTGGATAAATCCCAAAACGGTTCCAAGAAGTCCGATGAGGGGGGTGATGTGAGATAAAACGGAGAGGATCTTGGCATTTTTTTCGAGACGAGCAATCTCATTTGCTCCAGCTGTTTCCATCCCCGATTCGATCTCGTCTCTTGGCCTCTCGTGTCTTAGCAAGCCTGCTTTGACGATGTGAGAGACGGCGCCTCCGGTATCTTCACAGATGTGGACTGCTTCTACGATATTTTTCTCCTGGATTGCTTTTCGGAGTGAGATCAGAAGGGTGTTGGTATCTGTCTCAGATTTTCGCAAAAAGAAGAATCGTTCAAAAAAGATGGTCATTGCCAAGATTGAACACCCGGCAAGAATAATAAGAATAATATTTCCTTCCGTAAAATAGCGAAGGATATAGTCTCCCCAAACAGTAGCAAGTAGGTTATTGAATTCCATACGACATCCTCAACTTTTCCTCAGCTTGTAGGGCCCACTCACCTGATTTTTTTGCAGTGGCCTCGAGTTGGCGCAGCGCTAACTCGGGTCGACCCTGTAGTTCGTAAATCTCTGCTCTTTTGTACATCGCCTCAAGACGGGAATCAGAGGCGATGTCGGTATTGATCACTCTTGAGAGAAGACGCATCGCTTTCTCGTACTCGCCGAGATCTCTGTGAGCATCACTTTGGGCAATCCAAAGGAGGAATCGCTCCTCTGCGGAGAGCTCCTCTTGCCCACATTCTTCAGCAATCGAATAGCAACGAATGGCAGTAGTCACATCTTCACATCGAATAGCGAGGTCACCTTGGATCTGCCATATATGAGCAAGGGTCGCCCCCGCATCTTTTCCCGATAGGGCGTAGTTTTCGAGCATCTTGTTCAACCGATCTTCAAGCTCTGACCATCTCTCCTGTTTGAAATAGCACCGTACAAGAGCATACTCTCCCTCCTCTTGGATAGAAGGATAAGGATCCTTCTGTTTAAAAGGGAGAGTGTAGGGATTGCGATCTTGTGAAAAGTCTTCGACAAGTTCTTTCATGAGGCTTTCACAATTGGCAAACTCTCCTTTTTGTAGGAAGAGCTCGGCTAATTCTAGCATTGCTTGGTACCGAAAATAGAGATAGGTCATGTTTGGTTTTGACATCTCGTTTTTCCATAGGGAAAAACTGTTCAAAGCACTTTCAAAGGCTTTTTGAGCATCGAGGAGATCTGAAGCATTCATTCCAAGAAGGTAGTTTGAGATGATTTGGAGAGGAGAAGTTGGAAATATTTGGGAGAGGTTTCTTAGGTGTTCGAGGGCAACTGGGTCTGAGGAGAGGTAGCTTTGGTAGGTGTATTGCTTAAAATAGGCTTCTGGCGCCCGAGGGGAGTGTGGGAAGTTTTTGTAGATAAATTTTCTTAGAGGGGAGGGATTTTCGCCTAATAGTTCTTGCATTTCAGCAACCCAAAACCACCCTTCTGCTGCAATCGGAGTTTCGGCGTATTCCGAGGCGAGCGTTGTGAAGGTATTCAGAGCTTTTTCATACTCCTTGTTACGAAAGTAGAGGGTTCCTAAGGTATGGAAGGCCTCGGTCCGATACTTCCCACTAGGATAGTCAGATATGGCCTGTTGCAAGGAGGTTTCTGCAAGGGAGAAATAGACAGGGTTTGGGAGGTGAGAGGCGATCAATCCTCGGAGGTACAAGGTCTCTTCCCTTTCGGAGTCCTCTACTTGTGCTAGAAGGGTTTCAAGTAACGGGAGAGAATCGGACGGGGCATTTTTGTAGGCATGGGCTTTTGCTTCGAGTTTGAGAAGAGAGGAACGTACCTCTTCTTCAATAAATCTGGGAAGAGCATTCTGAAAAGAGAGAACTGCCTGGGTAAGATCGTCTCTCCCACCTTGCTCAAGACCCCTTTGGAGATGGAAGATCCCTTTTTTTAGCCATGCCTCTCCGAACTTCGATGTGGAGGCATACCTTTCACTTGTCGCTTCTGAGAGGAGGAGGGCTTGGGTATCAGGTGAATCACTTGCTTCTACCAGCAAAAGAAGGGCTTCGATCTGGCCGCTCGGAGAAAAGTCTTCTTGCGAATGTGCCAGGAGATCAAACAGAGGTTCTAGAGAAGTTCCACATGCGCGGTTTTGCAAAACAAGGAGATGGGCGAGACCGAGCTTTGCCCCTTCTTCCTCTTCTGTTTGCAGGATTTTTGAGAAGATTGACTCAGCATTTTGCCAAAGAGAGATTTTTTCTTTTTGGTTTTGCTTCCCAAGTCCGATATAGGTCCACGCGAGGTGGAAAAGGGCTTTATTTTTCCAATCTTCAAAAAGAGGAGAGGAAGGGAGAGCTTTTTCAAAAGCCTCCCTTGCTTGGGGGTATTTCTCTTGCGCGTAGGCAGCTTCACCTTTTAGGAAAAAGCACTCATGGCGTAGAGGGTCCTCATCCAAAAGGGTCTTTGAGAGTGTTTCGAGGAGTTTTTCCGCTTTTTCAGGAGTCTGGCATTCTAAGTAGAGACGAGCGAGGTTCAGAGTTGCAACAAAATGGACTTTCTTTTTCCCATCGACTAGCTGTAAGAAGAACTCTTCCGCTTTCGTAAAGTTTCCCTTCTTTGCGTAATAGATTCCTATTTCGAAAAGAGCATGGTCGTAGTGGTTCTGGTCTCCTCTTGGGGTTGCTACATATTGCTGGAAAAGAGAGAGGGCGTTTTCGAACTCTTTTTTTTCTTGGTAGCAGAGGGCGGATAAATAGAGGCGTTCTCGGTCAATTTCCCCCTCTCGATCATTGTCCGCAAGGCACACCTGGAGTGTTCTTTCATAATTTGCCTGGGCAAAATAGGCCTCTGCCAGCCGAAAGCGGATCTTTTTAGGAATAAGAGATTCTGGCTCTAGAGCTTTTGGGAATATCCCTCTAGTGATGGCTTCGAGGAGTTGTTCGTAAAGAGAAATCGCTTCGGTATAGAATTTAGCAGCCAAATACCGTTTGGCTTTTCGGATAAGCTCCTCATACTGGCAATCAAGGGCATAAGCTACGGTGTGGTAGAAGGAAAGCTCTTTCAGTTCCCAAGAGGCTTTAGGGTAGGAATGGATCAGTTTCTGCATGTGCAAAAAACGGTCTTCAAGAGGAAGATTGAGGGATTGAAAATGGACCTGCATCATCTTGATTTGTGGAAGATACGCAGAGGGAGGGTTTTGATTCAGCAGTGTCTCAACAGCTCTGGGAGCGATGGTAGAATCTCCCATCGCCAAAGAGGCTTCAGATAGGCGCAAGACGATATCGATATAGGTGGCCCAATCGACCTGATATTTTTGGGAGGGTTGGATCGAAACTTTATCGAAAAGCTCTTCGTACGCCTCTTTTGCTTTCTGGTATTCTTTGCTCTGCATTGCTTGTTCTGCAGTTTGGTGGAGTTGGCGTAACGTTTTTTCCTCGTCTTCTCTGAAAAGAAACGAGGTTGGAAGAGGAAGTCCCCAAACAGCAATAGTGAGTAGCAGCGGTATCCACATAGAGGTTCATGATATCTCAAGTGGGGAAATCTAGGAAGTCGTATAAAAACTGTTGGACAATTTAAAGGATCAATCGTATGAATTTGGGTAGTTAAATATCATAACCATTTGGAGGAATATGGCGTTCAAAGATATATGTAAAACAATGAAAAGCCTTCTGGAGGATATCCAGGGAAACTTTGATAAAGCAGAAGAAGGGAATAAAGCGGCAGCGCAAAGAGTCCGCACCAACACGATTAAGTTTGAAAAGTGTGCCAAAATGTTTCGAAAAGAGTCTGTGAAGGCTGAGAAAAGCGGCGTTATGGCGAAAAAGAAAGCTGCTTCGAGAAAATCCAAAGCAGCACCAGCTAAGAAAAAAGTGGCTGCGAAAAAAGCACCTGTGAAAAAGGCAGTAGTTAAAAAAGCTCCAGCCAAAGCAAAGAAGGTTGCAGCGAAAAAAGCCCCAATGAAAGCAAAAAAGGCAGTGGCCAAAAAAGCCCCAGTAAAAGCGAAAAAGGCAGTGGCCAAAAAAGCTCCAGCCAAAGCAAAAAAGGCAGTGGCCAAAAAAGCACCGGTGAAGAAAGCAGTAGCTAAAAAGGCTCCAGTTAAAGCAAAAAAAGCGGCAGTGAAAAAACCCACTGTTAAAAAGGCTACAGCAAAGAGGGCTACAGCGAAAAAAGTCGTGAAAAAGGTGACAGCAAAGGCGAAGGCTCCAGCTAAAAGAGCTACAGCTAAGCTCCCTAAAGGTAAGAAAAAGAGATAGTTTTTTCGTTAAACAGCTACTTTCACTTTATGCGCTTCGAGAAATCGGAGCGCTTTTTTTTTGCTTATCTGCTACGATTCATAGCTCATGAAATTCGCTCCTACTACAGACGATCCGATCGAACCCCGTTGCCCCCATTTTGGGATTTGTGGAGGGTGTAAAATCCAACATATCTCCTATTTCGAGCAGCTCGAGCAGAAAAAGCTTTGGGTGGAGTCGTTGTTTGGCTACCCCTCTCTTGAGATTATTGGGTGTGATCCTCCGTGGCGCTATCGGAACAAAATGGAATTTACTTTTTCCCAAGATAGGAAAGGGGAGAAGTTCTTAGGGCTTTTGCGCAAAGCAGGAAGAGTGGAGAATTTAGAAAGCTGTGACTTGGTTTCTCCATGGTTTACGCACATTCTTGATGCAGTACGTACTTGGTGGAAGAGTACTCCCTTAGAAGCGTATCACCCACCTTCAAATCGGGGAGCTCTTCGCACTTTGACCCTCCGCGAAGGGATTCATACCAACGAGCGGATGGTTTTTATCACTCTTGCAGGTGATGAAGAGATCCCCGTTTCTGAATTTGCTTCTGCAGTGGGAGAGGTGGACACGTTGCTGGTTAGAAGACAGCATATTGCAAAAAAAACTCCCACTTATTTCACTGAAGAGATTGTTGTTGGTAGCGGGGTAATCCATGAGGTTCTCCATGATGAAGAGGAGCGAGAATGGAAATTTCGGTTAAGAGCCGCCTCATTTTTTCAACCGAACACAAGACAAGCTGAGATCTTGTACCAGAGAGGATTGGAACTTCTTGATTTGGAAGGAAGCGAGACTCTCCTCGATTTATATTGTGGGACGGGATCATTGGGAATTTTCGCCTCGAGAAAAGCAGAAAAAGTTTTAGGAATTGAGTTGCTCCCAGATGCCGTTGAGGATGCACGAGTGAATATCCAGGCTAACGGTGTTGAGAATATGGAAGTATTGCAAGGAGACGTTGGAACCATTTTGCAAAATGAGAAAATACGTCCCGACGCTGTGATCCTAGATCCACCACGAGTGGGGCTTTGTGCTGCTACGATCCGAATTCTTTTGGAAATGCGGCCCAAGAAGATCTTGTATATCTCATGTAACCCGCGCTCTCAAGCCGATAACTGCGCCAGGTTGATGGAGGGCGGATACAAACTGGCAGTTCTCCAACCCGTCGACCAATTCCCTCACACCCTCCATGTGGAGAACATCGTCCTCCTCACCTTGAGCACCTAAGTTTTTCATGCCCGTGCCCGTGTGGGCGGTTTCCTCAACACGAAGAGAGGGGAAGTACGCTTGTGCTCCTTCCCAACATCCCTATGTTACTAAACTTTTGCACAATCCCATTCTCATACTTTATACAACCACAGAGTATACTGGCCTGAAGAGGTGGGGACTCAAATACCTATAAGTTGCGAACTGTGTATGTTTTGGCTCGATGGGCTCTCGGAGAGCCGTATACTGGAAATCTGTGTGCGCCACGAAGCGTTTATTTACTAATGGAGGAAGGATCCATGTGAAAAGTATACCCAATACATTCAGTATCGAGTCTTGAGTTAGGACTGGTAA
>SDBV01005783.1_pt1 | contig 17348 bp, 22 predicted proteins | sample 2277081 | NCBI WGS metagenome assembly SDBV01 (sample SAMN10402039, study PRJNA504765) | marine sediment metagenome | isolation source: marine sediment core GS10_PC15, 223 cmbsf | place: Arctic Ocean: Southern Knipovich Ridge | collected 2010 | reverse complement strand
CATTATTTTTTTGTTGTAATATTTCTTCTCTTAAGCCTCTTAATCCAATTCCTTCTTCAAGAAATAAACTCAATTCTTTTGGTTTTAAATCCTTTATTGCACCAATTTTACCCTGGCTAACAAAAGCAAAATGATTATCTGGATTATAATTTAAATCTGCTACTATCTTCTGAATCTCGGTTGCATGAGATCTTTTAAAATTATTATCATTTATTCCAATTGAAAAATAAGGAGATTGTCCTTTAATGACGGTCCTTCTAATTTTGATTAATTCTTTACCGTGTTGTATATGAAGCTCAACCATAGCATGTTTTTGTCCACTTCTAATAAAACTTGACCATTTAGGATATCTATCTCCTCTTTCATTGCTTCCTAATGCAAATTTTATTGCTTGAAAAATGGAAGTTTTCCCTGACCAATTTGGTCCGATAATTATGATAAATTTTAAATCTCCAAAATCGACTTCATCCTTTTGAAAAGATAAAAAATTTTCTAATATTACCTTTTTTATAAAAACCTTCTTTTTCCCAATCTCATTTGCTTCGCTTTCTCTAATTCCCTGCTTTTTGACAGCCAATTTTTAAAATCACCATTAAACCTTCATTTACCAAATGCTTGCCTCAACATATCTACTCGCTTCTTGGCTTTTTCTAAGTTAAGTTGGGCTCTATTTGGAGTATCGTTTAAAATAAATGGATATTTGGCAATTAATTTTCTATCATTATCTTCAATAATTTCCTTGTTGTTTAATTTATCAATTATTAACAAAAGCTCATTATAATTTTTTGATGCAGCATTTTCATACAACTGATTTAACATAAATTCCGAAACCTTTTGATTCTTAATTTCATCGATTATTGCCTCCTGATCCTTAATAAATTCTCCTTGACTCTTATCGATTTCTGGTTTTTTTGACAAGTTTGACTGGATCTCTTGCGTGGCAATATCCATTTTTTGATTCTTTGATTCTATGAGCGTTTTGGAAGATATATATTCACCTGTTTCAATTAAATTAATCAAAATATCTGTAATTTCATTGCTTACATCATTAAACTCAAATTTCAAATAATGTTTAAAGATGCCAATCTTTAATAGTTGGGTTAAGTCTTGTACTTCCCAATTTTCAGTATAGTTCACTATTGCATTGATGTCAAATGCAATTTTTTGATTTTTCTCTGAAAAATTTCGGAGAACTGTTTCTCTTTCGATTTTATTTAATAAAGGAATCTTAATAAATAAATCAAAAAACTCGTATAAATCGTCTGAAACCTCAACTATTTCTTCATAATCATAACTAAGCCAAACCAAAATTAAATTATTATTAATAAAACCTTTTTTTTTTTGATTATATTGGATGTTATTAATGTAATTACTTAATAGGCTTTCATTTTTAAAAAGTTTATTGAAAGTACTTTTCTGATTGATCAATATTAATTTTATTTTGTTATCTTTATCCAAGTTTTGTTTTTTATCTTCATTTTCTCTTAATTTATCGATTTCTATGTCCTTATTAAAATTTTCCAAAATATCATTAAAATTGGTAAAGAAATCCTTAGGAGCTTTAAAAATTTCCAAATTATTTAATTCAACAAACTCTAAATAATAATTACTACAAATAAGTTTTAAATAATTAATAATATCTGTTCCAGGCGGAACATTTATTAATAAAACTCCCTTTGGTTTCACATACTTGTAGACCTCTAAATCTTCAGAATGGGTTAATATTAACTTAAAGTAATTAATTATCTCATTATATTTATCTCGGTAAAATATATCCTCTTTCTCTATATCGATTTCTGGTGGTAAAATGCTTACAAAATACCTAGAATATTCTTTGTTATCGTTTAAATCAGACATGAAACCACTAGTTTAGTTTATTAAATTCATTTTTGGATATTATTTTAATGGAAAGATCATATATATAAATGTTTGTAAGGGCTTTTATCTTTTATATATTGTACAATAAATATATTTCCGACAAAAAGGATGAAATATTTTGATGACAGAATTCAATTACCTAAATTAAAAATTGTAATTGAAATTTTTTTCTCTAATACACTTACTATCTAATTTACCAAAAATATTTTTAAAAATTAGGTGGAGATTGAAAAATTATTAAAACTAAAATAACTAGCTACTAAATTAACTGAATTTTATCATAATTTATTCTAAAAAAATAAAAAAAAAAAAATAAATATTCTTATTTCTCTTTAGAATGGAAGGTTTGACCGTGTTCCATCATTTTTTTCTTAGCTTCTTCCTCAGTCTCACCGATGAATTCCATTCCACATGCAGGACAAGTTAATGCTTTTCCCCTATTTTTCATTTTTTTTTATAATTTAGATATATAAAACAATATACTGATTTAATTACGAGGGTTAGATTTTATAAAAGATCTCTAAAAGGGGATTGTAAAAATTAAGTATCTGTTTTTGGTAGTTTTTATCATAAAAAAGATAAAAAGATTAGATGAACATTTTATTGACAGACAAGATTGTATTAATCTCATCATTAAATATTTCAATTAATCATGTAATCTCTCTCTTAGTTTGTATATAAACATGTTTATATGTTATTATTTATATTACAAATATGTGACATCAAGGACTACAGTCGCAATTGATAAAGAATTGCGAAAAAGATTAAAAAAAATATCAGCATGGCTTGACATCACGCAAGCAGAAGTAATTAAACGTTCATTATCGTTATTTGAGAAAGAAATTTTTAAAAATAAAAACATTCAAATTAATGATAGGAGTAGTAAAGAAAAAAAAGTAATATCTATTACAAGAATTAAACTCAAAAATGCAACAGAAACGATTTGGAAAGAAGATCCAAAGAGAAAAGCTATTCAACAAAAATTATCCTCTGGATCTGAAACAATTGATGATTTTATTTTAGAGAATTGGGATACAGGATTAAAAGAATGAGCTTTCAAAACATCGTGGAAAAGTTAGATAAAAATAAAGATTGTTTAGCTTTAGGCTCAAATATCTTTGGGAATAAAAAATTAATTTCTAAATTTCATAATACGTTGGAAGATTTAAGCCATCAGAAATTGCGAGATAAATTAAAACGAGAGCTTTGTAGAGAGAACGAGATAATTCTCCTTGAATTTCCATACGATATTGATAAATATATGAACGACAATATTAAAATTCAATGTCATATTGCCAAAGAATTAAAAAACAATACTAATATTAAAATTCCAAAAGATTTACCTCTTTACAATCATAATACTCCAGAGTTTGGTAAATATAGATTAGACAATTTTTTCTAAACTTAAATTCTCAATTGAATCTGATAGACTTATTTTGAAGTTCTTGCGTTCTATTCCGTAATATGTAAATTTTCCTTTTTTCCAACCTCTGATTAAACCAGCACCTTCAAGTATTCTTAAATGATGAGATATTGACGGTTGAGATTTATTTAGAATTATTTCTAATTCACAAACACATCTATCCTTCTTTTTTAAAGAGCTAAATATTATAAGGCGTTCTTTATTACTTATAGCATTAAGAAAAACAAGTAGATTATTTAATTGATTATCTTTTCTCAAATTTTCTCCTAATTCTTGCAATTCATTAAAATATTCATTTGTGTTTATGATGTCTTCACAACAACATAACATTACTTTAATTTCATTTTCACGCTTGACTTTAATGATAAACACCTAATCTTCTTATTTTTAGATACTTCTCTATAATATAATACTAAAAACAAATTTATAAATTTTTATTCAAATCGAAAAATCTTTATGTGAAATGATTTTATTAATACCTCAAACATAAATTCTTTTAAAATAAAAAAATGAATGAGTTAAATAATAAAAAAAAGTTAGAATATGAAGAAGAAAAGCGAAAGAAGTTAGGTTTTTTTGAAAAACTTCTTCCAATTTGGATAATCTTATGCATGACTCTCGGAATCTTTCTTTCTTTAGTTATACCCGGAATAAGTGAAGCGATAGATTCTTGGCAAGTAAGGGGAATTTCAATACCTATTGGAATTTTTCTATTTTTGATGATGTATCCTGCCATGCTTAATCTGCAAGCATCTGAGTTAAAAAAGATGGGTAAAAATCCCAAACCAATCATATTAACTCTTGTTTCAAATTGGATTATTGCTCCAATAATAGGAATAACAATGGCAATTTTATTTTTAGAAGATGAGCAGTTAATATTTGCGATAATCCTTTTATCTAGCTCACCATGTACTGCTATGGTTCTCGTTTGGGGATACTTAGCCAAAGGCAATCAAGAGCAGAATGTAATAACTACTAGCGTAAATACAGTAACAATAATCCTTCTTTATATTCCAGTAATTATGCTCTTAGTTTTCATCGCAAATATAACATTAAAAAAAGATATTCCTTTAGATCCTGTTCTACTGTTAATTTCGTTATTTATTTTTATTGGAGCTCCACTATTAACGGGGATAATAAGTAAGAAAGCATTGACAAAAGTTAAAGGAGAAGAATGGTTTGACAATAAGTATAGACCTGCGATTTCAAAAATAGCCATAGGAGCGCTTTTGATGACCCTAATTGTCCTATTTTCCTTAAACGGGCAAATTCTCATTCAGCGTCCGGATTTGTTGCTACTGATCACTATCCCTCTTCTAATAGGATTTGCGATAGTTGTCACTATTAATATAATCATCACTAAATTCGCAAAGTTGAGTTATCGAGAAGCTATAATTACTATCATAATTGGATCTTCGAGCCACTTCGAAATTGCTATTGTTGTTGCTATTGCTATGTATGGAGTTGGATCAATTGCAGCGCTAGGGACTACCATGGGACTATACGAATCATAGATTTACTATGAAAGGGTCATTCTGGGAAGTTCCTGTAATGCTATCGTTGGTCTATATCGGAATATTTCTAAACAAAAAAGGATTTTGGGAGACTTCGGAAGATACGACAGAGTAGAAATTTTAAATTTAAAAATTTTTTTGTCTTTTTTTCTATTTTTTTGTTATATGTAATATGTTTTTGTCAGTATTTTGCGTACTTAATTTTTGTCAATTTTTGTCAGTAACTTGCAATTTTCCGGCTTATTATAGGATTAATAATTAGCTTAAATTTAGAAAAAAAATTAAGTTAACCATTAGACCTTATAGGTTTAATGTTTTTATGAGTTTTCCGTTTAGGTACACTAAGAGATCCTTGCCTTGGTTAATCTCTTGTACCTCTACGGTCTTACCACCAAATTTATAGTCTACCGTATAATCTTTCCCTTTATACGAGATAGTCCCATTTATTCTTATTCTCCTCGTAATTAGATCTTTTTTTTTAGCCTTCCATAATACCTGATATAAATGCGTTATTAATAACTTGTCTTCATGGTATAGTTCTATTTTATCTTCATATTCAATCACATCAACCTGAGCTCGCATATGCCCTGGAGGAACCTCGAACTTCTGTGCTTTATAAGAGATAGTATTGTATTTGGTTACTTTTCTTTGGTCAGATTCATTAAGCCATTTGTCCCATTTTACTTTAACCGTTAATGGTCTAAAAATACGATTTGGTGTTTCAAAATAAACTTTATCTGGGGTCGTTTTATGTGGAAGAGACCAGTGAGGTTTTTTAGTGTTATACCATTCCACCCACTCTTTGAATTTGTGGTTAAAATCCTTTAAAGAATACTTAGGATTCAGTTTAATAAACTCACGAGCTTCACTTAGGAACATTTGTATGACCGTTCCAAACCATCTTTCAATCTTCCCTTTAGTTTCAGGATGTCTCCGCCTTGCGAAGATAGGTTTAATTCCCAAAGATTCCAATAATTTCGAATATTTTGTCCCTAATTTACCAAGAATGTTGCGAAATTGGGTGCCATTGTCCGTTAATATCTCATTTGGTCTTCCATGAGAAAGGACGGCATCTCTTATCACTTTTAACACGTTTACTCCCTTTTGTGTCCTGAAGTATTCTGCGGCCATTATAAACCTAGAACAGTCATCTATAAGCGCGATTAAATATATTTGCTTCAAATGACCCACAGTTTGAACTCCTGCGATGTCTATTTGCCATAGATCATTAGGTTTTGAACGTTGAAAAGATTTATATCCTTGGTTTTGTTCTCGTTTTTTATAGACTAATCCTTGAGCTTTTAGGAATTTTTGAATAGTAGATAAATGGGGGATTGGACCCTCAAATTCGATGTTTAATAGACGTTCTATCATGGGAGCGCTCCTATGAGGATTTTCTTTCTTTAACTCTATTATTCGTGTAAAGATTTCCTGAGGATACTTTCTACGTCGATTGGTTTTCTTTTTTATTCTCTGAGCCTTCGAAGTATCCGTGTGACATGCTTTCTTAAGCCATCTATAAATCGTTCTTTTTGCCTTTTTATACCGTATTGCGAGTTGTTCAATTGTAAGCTCCTTATTATAATACAATTCCCTCACCTCCTCGTATAATTCTCTTTTCTTTTTGTTTTTTAAATTCATAGAATATTTCACCTTTATGCCTTAGATTTAGCATATTAATCCAAATATGATAAATTATTTAAACCCGATTACCAAATGAGTGATAATTAAAACTAAATGAAATGTTTTCTTAAGTTTACGTTCAGGTTTTTAAGTGTCAAATTAATTCCGTGTGTAACACACGTATGATAAAATGACAACGGTAAAAGATGAAAAAAATAGTGAATTTTGCTGACATTTTTAATTCCGTATGACTGGTAATACGTAAAATATATTATGTCACATAAATTCCACTTTTGTGACAAATTTTAATTACGTGTCACAATTTTTTTAAATTACAAAAATTTATCAGTAACTAAATTCAAATCGTTAGCAAAATAAAAAAAGGATTTAGATAAATCTTACTATATCACCAAAAGTTTGTCTTAATTTGTCAATTTGTTTAAGGTCTCTCCAGTTACAACGAGGTATATTTGTAAGACGATAATTTTTTAACTTAAATAATTTCCTAATTTGTTGTTCAAACTGAGAGATTATTGATCCTAGAAAATCATCACGTCGTAATGTATTATCAACTACAATATAAATATCAATTAATCTGTTATCGTTTAAGTTTTGCTTAAAGCTATCACTAGATTTTAAATGTCGATAATCGTTGCTAAGGTTTCCATTTCTAGGAGGTTTATGTCTGAATCTATCAACATACTGTTCTAAAGATGAATGCTCACGATCCCAATATTCCCCTGCGACACTAAGAGTAAAAACTTTCTCATCTATTTTCTTATCTACATAACAAAACGCGTCAAAATGCATAAGCCTATAACTACTTAATGTGCTATAATCACTAGGCAATAACCAAGCAACCTTATCAAAAGGAAGTATTTTATTTAATGGTGTTGGCTTTTCACCAAAATTTTTACCAAATAGTCTAGAAAGTAAATAACGCATTATCCGTTCGTTTGTTATCTTCCCTCCAGAACATATATCGCAAGATTTTAAATCTAAACTATAATCATCGGGTTTTGATTTGAATGTAAAACTCGGATGATATTTACATGACCATTCAAACACCTCTCTGGATGGTTTCTTTAATTTACTAATATAACTTAATGGTGTCTCCAGATTAAAATTGTATTTTTTACCTCGCGCGATAATTTGCTCAACCGTTAATCTACTTTTATCGTGATAACATTCTGCACACCAGTTACCATAATCCTTAATACGTTCCATACTGATATTAAATTTCCCGTGTTTGTTACAAATAAATGGAAATAATATTTCTGAAACTTTTTGCTGTTTATCACGAGGTTTTTTGAACTCTTCATTTATTCGATTTATAAATTCAGATTCGGTAAATTTGAATCTTGCGTTCCTTAAATCCGCTTCTCTAACAAAATCTTGATATGAAATGGATTTTTTAATTCTTGAACATAGAGGACATATGGCGCGATATAAATGTTTGTAAGCTACAACAAATTTTTTATGATTAGAACTCCCACAAGAAAGTTCAAATGACATGTTTTCTATAAGAGTGCCTTTTAACACAGATTCTATAAAATCAAATTTTTTTGTCTCCATATTCAGTCCTAAACTATGCACTTTACTGCAATACGAATTCAATTTATTAACTAAATCAAAAACACGTTTTTCAGCACATATTAATTTGTAATTATTTATTATATTAAAAAAATCAAAAAAATTTCTTTGAAACTTATGATTTAGATTAAAAAACCAATTATCTAAAAGATTTTCATCTATTAATGAATGAGGTTTTGTATATTTTTGAGATTTTATTTGAGCGAAAGCTAAAGCTTCAGAACCATTAGATGTACCATAAATTATCTCGGCGATTCTATTATCTGGCAGATCCCCTCGAAGTGATCTGATTTGTCTCAATAAATTCTCAAGAAAATTCTTTGATATGAATTCCATATCCTCAATATGTAAAAATTTTGTCTCAATAAATTCTCTATAATGTTCTAAAGCTAATTTATCGATTTTTTTTAGTTCTCTTGGTTGACTCTCTTTATTAGTTTCCATAACGTCATTCACTAAAGTTTGAGTTTAATTTGGAAAAAATATTTATTTTTCTCGAATTTAAATAATTTCTTCTCGTATAATATATAAATTAAATGTGTCTAAAGGTTTTTAATTAAGATTTAGAATTAATTGATAAATTAATCCCAATGGGATTATTCTGGGAGGTCCCAATTATGCTCTCAATAGTGTACTTAGGTAAATACATGGACAAACGTGGTTTTGGGGATGTAAAAGAAGGTGTTACTTGACCTAAATGCGAGGAGGGGGTTGCTATAATTCAGAATGTTAATTCTTCTCCTTCTTCTAATAATAGTTATTTTTCTGGATGTGAATCCTTTTTAAGAACAATCAGCTTGACATCCATTTTTCTATTATTTTAAGTCCATCAAAAGCACTTTTAGCGTAGGCATCAACATTTACACTATCAGCAAACTCACGCGAAGTACCAGCTCCTCCGATAATAATCTTTACATTCTTTCTAACTTCAGCTTTTTCTAACTCATGAATAATTTGTTTAATACTTGAGGTTGCGATTGTTAAAAGACATAATAGTGCGATAACTTTAACTTCCGATAATTTCGCCTTTTCGACAAAGATTTTGGGAGGGATATCAACTCCTAAATCTTCTACATCAATTCCTAGGCCTTCCATGAGGGCGACCACTATATTTTTACCTAAATCATGTATATCTCCTTTGACAGTACCAATAATAACTTTACCAGAGAAATTTTGAGTAGATTTCTTGGTTTTCTGCTTTTCATCAACTATTAATTTATCTATTTCCTCCTTCAAAACCGCAGCTGCAATGATTAATCCAAAATCCCCAGATCGCTCAATTCCCTTCTCAAGTCCTTCTACAACTATATCCACTCCAGAAAGTCCAGATTTGAAGCCTTCATGTAATGTGTATCTTATTCCTTCCACATCTAAATTTGAAACAGCTTCTTTAATCCTCGAGATGAGATCTCCGTCCGTAGTCACTTATAAAATCACCATTCAATTTAATTAATAAAACAGAAAAAAAATACTTTTAGAAGATTATATTTCTGAAAACTTTGCGATGCTGGCAGTACTCTTGGGGAACCTGCACTTGAAACAACATAAACAACTTGTTACCTCAATTTTGGATTTTCGAGCATTAGATATGTACGACTCAATCTTTTCCTTTTTTTTATGTTTATTAAAAAGTAACTTTTTTAATAAGATCATATTTTGAAATCTATGTCAGATAGTCCAAGAAATAAGGTTTTAGATTTTGGATTATTGATAAATAATTGAAGAGTTGGTTATTTCTATGGCCGTTGTTTATATGCGTAAATTGGAGGAAGAACCGGAAACCTATGATTCAAAATTTACAGAGCTTACAAAAGGAATAAATATTAAAGTTCAAGAATGGATTATGGAGCAAATAAGTTCTTCAGAATCAGTTTTAGAGGTAGGTTGTGGTACGGGCACTCTTGCGGCTAAAATAGCGTTAAAAGGAAACAATGTAATTGCCATTGATAATAATTTTCAAATGATTAATCATGCAATGAAAAATTATCCTAGTGAAAAGGATGTAAATCTATTATATCAGATAGGCTCATTTGAAAACTTTCCAGTTCAAAGACGGTCACAAGATGTAGTTGTAAGCACATTTATGTTATCAGAGCTTAGACCATTAGAACAACAAATCTTTCTACGAAACGCATGGAATGTATTGAAACCAAATGGGCGCTTATTACTAGCAGCTGAGTTTGTACCTTCTGGATTTTGGAAAGTTATTTTTAAAATTAAAAGATGGAGATATAAAAAAAAAGTTAGACGTCTTCGATTAAAAACCACTCATATTTTAGAATGGTTTTTTAATTATATTGAGCCCGTAAATTTTAAAATCAACATTCAAAAGAAATGGAAGCATGGATCAATTCAAGCTATACAATTACAAAAAGTTGAAGATAATGGATATAATGAACCGGGATATTATCAACCTAAACTTAAGAGATTTAAAGGTATTCGTTCACAATTACGGATTTATAGGTGTTTATTTACAGGGCAGATCGATCGAGTTCCTATCGAACCCGGTATTTATCAATCAGGAAATCCTACTAAAACATCACCGATTATAGTAACCGTTAACTATGAATACACTTATATCAAAGTTATGCGTGATCTGAAAGGTCTCGATGCTTGGGTATTAAGTGTTGATTCTAAGGGTATTAATGTGTGGTGTGCCGCTCGAGGAGACGACTTTGGCAATAAACAGCTTCTTGAAGCAGTAGAAGCAACTGGTATTCAAAATGTTACTGAAAAGAGAACTTTAATTCTTCCGCAACTATCTGCAGGAGGGGTATCAATCCCCCAATTACCAAAAAAATCCGAGAAGTTCCCTTTCAAAATAGTTTATGGTCCCGTTTGGTCTAAGCAATTATCACAATATATGAAAGAAAGACCAGCGAGGAAATCCGATTCTATGAAAATTGCGAAATTTTCAATTTCTCATCGAATCCGTGCAGGAGTTACGCATACAACATTCCTGTTTAGAAAAATCTTTATTTTCCCTATCTTAGCGTTGTTGGTTTTACTTTTAAGTGTTAACCTATTTTTAGGAGAAAATTGGTTTAATAAACTATATTGGGTTGGAGAAATTTGCCTATGGATCGTAGTTACAAATATTTTGCTATGTTTTTTCTTTCCTATTTCTGGATTTACTCGAAAATTCATAACAAAAGGAATTTTCTTTGGGATGATAAATCTCATTGTCTTAGGGGCTATAACTTGGATACTTCATAACTCCATTGTACATATTCTTCTAAATTTATCCTTTTTCTTTTGGATTGCTTTCTTCTCTGTTATGTCTTTTAGCGGTTATACCTTTTCTTCGAGCCCAAGAGAAATTCAAACAGAATATCCCGTTTTTACCAAAATAAATAAAATTCTATTAATTATTAGCTTAATTTTTTTAGCTATAAGTATTATATTTTATTAAAAGCAACTTAAAAAAATAAAAAACATTAAAAAATAGTGTTGATGATTATGACGGAAACAAAATCTGATTCGTGCTGCAGTCCCAGCACAATAGAAATTGAAATACCCCACATTTTTATAAGTACATCTGCGTGTACTGGATGTGGGTTATGTGGAGAAATATGTCCTTTCGGATTACCCCAATCTAATGATTCGGGAAAATATGAAATTAAAAATTCCGAATTGTGTATTGAATGCAGTGCCTGCGCAAGAAATTGCCCAACTCAAGCGATTATCATGCAAGAACAAAAAGGTTGTGGTTGTTTATGGGACGCAAGGCAACGATCAAAAAATCCTAACACTGATAAATGTGGTTGTTGTTAAAAACAATATTAGCAACAATCTAGATTGATTTTTAATTAAATAAAAATATAAAATAAAAGCGATTGAAAAATATGGAAGAAAAAAGCGTAAATAAGAAAGACCAAGAGTTTAATGCGTGCTGTACACCAGCCTCATCATCGTGTTGCGCTCCAACATCTACTAGCTGTGACTGTTCAGAGCTGAGTCAAACTTCTAGTTCAAACATGATAGAAGAGGGTCACATACCTAAACTTAGGAACCCTGATAAATTAAATATTGATATTTATGTTCCTTTGAAAGCGTGTTCATGCGAGTGGAGTGATTTTATGAATTCCGTGTTCATTGTACTTACACCCTATATGAAGGTTATTGACCATCAAACTAAAGATATGCAAACAAAAGAAGCTATTAGCCTAGGGATACGCGGAAAGTGTATAGTCATAGATGACAACACAAAGATTTCTTCAGCCCCTCTCTTGAAAAAACAGTTACCTGGTCTTTTAAAAGAACGAGGCTTAATTTAAGCCTAGAATAGAATTTAAAAAACTTAAAAGGAGGTAAAAATAATTAAAAAAGTTACCTTTCAATTAAGCGTGCCTATAAGTGGAAGCGAGCCTAAAAATAAACAATTCATTGTAAATGTTAAGGATGATGCAATCTTTGCTGAAGCTTTAGCTATGGTTGATTATTTTATATTTAAACAACCATATGAATCTCACTTTGCTGAGCATAAGGAAAATAGTTTTATACGTTGCTATTTACAATTGTTTTGGAATCCTGTAGATAATCAAATCTATCCTGATATCAACATGTTTGCTGCCAGCGCCAAAGGGATCATGCCTCTTAGCAAAAATCTTAATTTTAACCTATATGATGATTGCGAAATTTCATTAACTTCTAGCGCATGAGGGTGATGAGCAAAAATGGCTAACAGATTAGATTATGGACAATTTAAAACAGTTATTAGAAAAAATTTCGGAAAGCACCATGAGTGCTTTTCTCATTATTTCTAAGAGAAAAAATATGCAGGTGATAAATGAATGAAGAGAATTAATTTAACAATCATTGCTCCAGAAAAACCGCTTACCAATGGCATCGATTATATAGTAAGCATAAAAGATAATGGATCAATTATTGAAGCCTTAAGTGAAATTGATAAATCTGCTAATAAAAATCCTGAAAAGTTAATTTTTCCAATGTACAAGGGCTTAATTCGTTGCTATCTTCAATTACTCTGGGATCCAGAGAAAAATATAATTTATGAAGATTGTGCTGTAAACGCTTATGGTCCAAATAGAGAATTCATGCCCATTATGGAAAATGTCGAAATAAATTTACATCCCGACAGCAATATAATATTTTCTGTCCATGTGGATTGATGAGCTGATGTTATGAGAGAAAGATTAGACTTTGGCACGTTTAAACGAGTTATTATGAAAAAATATGGAAAAACCCATGAAACATTTGCCCATTATTTTACTTTAAAAATAAAATAATATGAATGATGTCTTTCAATAAATATTAGTGAAAGATTGACAATAGGACTGCCTCCTAAAATTCTTTATCTTTAAATAAAATTAAAATAATAATTCTGTGAATATTCAAAATATTTTATTAGACCAAAGGTGATAATAAAAATTAAAAAAATTACATTCAAAATAAGCTTGACATTAAGTGGATTATCAAGAGGCAAAGATTTCGTAGTTTTTGTTAAAGATAATGCAACTTTTGTTGAAGCTTTAGCGATGGTTGACAAATATATATTTGAAAATCCCGGAGAATCAATTTTCCCGATATTCGATGGATACATTCATAATTATCTACAGCTATTTTGGGATCCTGAAGATAACAAAATATATGATGATGTAGGACTGATGCCCTATGGTCCAGACGATGAAGGGAATTTGAGAAAATTTATGTCGCTCCGAGATGATATAGATTTCAATTTATATACTGATAGTGTAATTGATTTACAACCCGATTCAGGATGTTGATGAGAGAAAGTGAAAAACAGATTAGATATTGGAAAATTTAAAACAGGGCTACGTAAAAAATATGGAAAAGAACATGAATATTTTGCCCATTATTTTACATTAAAAACAAAATAATTAGAATGATATCTTTCAATAAACGATAGTGAAAGATTGACAATAGGACTGCCTCCTATATATTTTAATGAATCAGATAATATTTGTTCCAATTGTGGTTCATCTAATCCACCAAATTATTTTTATACATTTCCATGTAAATTGAAATATATTTAAAAAGTTAAATCAATATGTAGTATTTAAGAAGTATAATGATTGATAAAAACGAGTTATTAAAACTTTTACCAAAGTTAATACGGGAAGATGATGAGATCAAGGGTGCGATAATTACTGCATTGTCTGGGGTAGTGGCAACTAAAGAAGATATTGCAAGTCTCATTGAACATTCCAATCGTCGATTTGAAGAAATAAACAAACGATTTGAACAAGTAGATAAACGGTTTGAGGAAGCGAGTAAAGAAAGAGAAGATCTAAGGGATAGCATGATAATCTTAAGAGAAACTGTCGGTCAATTAATTCAGAAAACAAGCAACTTAGAACAAGACATAAAAAATGGGAACAAGGAGATTCTAGATTATCTTCGCAAATCTTCACAAAAAATTTGAAGATAGAGAATAGGATAACCTTCTATATATTATAAAACAAAACTTAAAAAATTCTAATGCGTTATCTAAATTGAATATTTATGGATTTTTTTTCTCATATTTTAATCGGTGTATTTATTGCAGTATTTACATTAGATTCATTAGGTGAAGAATATGCAGTCTTGGCTGGCATCATGGCTTTTTTACCAGACTTGGACGTTTTTTTGAGTTTCTTTCGCTCCACTCGTAAGTCAAAATTATTATCTCATAAAGGGGTTTCTCATTCTTATTTTTCTGCTTTCATTATATCTGCATTTTCAGCCATTATATTTTCATTAATAACGGGTTCATCATTCTTTCTCGCATGGTTGATTGGTTTCTTATTTTATAGTCTTCACGTAACCCTCGATGCATTAGCCGCTTCCAAAGTTCCATTATTCTATCCTATCTCTAAAAAGAGATACAGATTTATTATCATGCGAGCAATAAATCCCATTTTAGGACTCATCTCAGGTGGAATCCTGATCTTTTATCTGATTGTTCGTAGTGTTTCTCCCGAAATATATTATTCCAAGGTTATTGCATTTTATTTCTTCTCCATTTATTTAATTTTTTTGACCTATAAACTTATAAGTAAAATTTGGATTCAACTACGGTTACCTAAGAATTCTCATTATATACCAGGGATTATACCTCCAATTTATTATATTTATGAAAATCATGAATCCGGAATATTATCATTTAAGCTCTCTAAAAAGCTTCAGTTTATTCCTAAGATTCATACTATAATAGAAACAGAAATTAAAAGAGATTCCGAGGAAATGGAGTATTATTTAAAAGCAAAATCTCTGGCTGAAGATTATTTATTTTTTTCTAAATGGGAAGGAATTATTCCCATTTTCCGAAAAGATGAGAATTATATCGTTGTTCAACTCTTTCTGGCTGAAGGTTATGCCTCAGGATCTACTTATTGTCTTGAAATAGCTTTTGATAAAAAATCTGGAAATGTTATCACCAAATCTGATGGATTTGGACGAATAATAGCAAAAAAGAACCATAACTCTTAAAGTTTGATTTGAATCATTAATCTTGAGTTTTTTGCTTCCTTCTTTTTCTATAATGCAGCAAAATCGAAATAACAACATATGCAGCTATTGCAATTAACGCAACAGCACCGAAAACCATCAAAAAATAAGCAGCTCCAATATTTGTCTCTCGAGTTTCTAGAATAATCATAATTGTAGGATTATTAATGTATAAATTTTCAAGTTTAAATTCTAATAAAGAATATGATTGTAAATTAAAAAAGATGCAATTTTCATGTCAAATGCCGATATTATTTCAATGGTGAAAAAATTTGCTATTGAAAATTCAGAGAAAGATGATATTCATGGATTTTCCCATGTAGAAAGAGTTTATAATACCAGTGTTAGAATTGGAAAAAAATTGAATGCAAATTTGAAAGTCTTAAAAATAGCAGCATTACTCCATGATGTTGGCAGAATTTATGAAAAAGAAGATAGGTTAAAAAGAAATCATGCAGAAATTTCTGCTGAGAAGGCTGTTAAATTCTTAGCTTCACATAAGTTTGGCCTAATTCAAGAGGACCTTGATAATATTGCTCATTGTATTAAATCTCACTCCTTTTCAAATAATTCAACTCCTTACATTCTTGAAGCAAAAATATTATCTGATGCAGATAAATTAGATGCACTTGGTGCTATAGGTATTTTTCGAACAATAGGATTCAATTTAGAAAATAAGGGTAATATTACCCAAATAATCGAGCATCTTGAAAATAAGATATTAAAATTAAAAAAACAGATGTCCTTAGATTATTCAAAAAAATTGGCTAAAGAACGTCATAAAACTATTTTGGATTTTTATAATAAATTAAAAAAAGAAAAGCTATAAAATAGGATTATAATCTTCTCCTTGGTTTTGGAGAACAATAATAGATGGAGGGATTTGTCTGAGTTTCAGGTTTAAGTTGGAAGTTATCTCTCGCAGCAATCATCTTAGAAACATCACTACTTGGATTATTAAGATCACCAAAATGGATGGCTTGTCCTTCACAGCAAATAACACAAAATGGCTCAAGTCCTTGATCGATATGATGAATACAGAGGTTACATTTTTCTGATACATTTTTTTCTTCGTTAAAGATAATAATGTTATAAGGACATGCATTATTACATGCTTGACAACCATCACATAAATCTTTATGTAGAACTACAGGTCCGTCCTCTCTTTTTACCAGTGCTTCATTTGGACAAACCTCCACACAAGGCGGGATTATTGATTTCAAATTTTTTTGTACTTCTAAGAACTTATTAGTACTTAAGTTTTCTAATAATTTGAACATAATTTAAAGGTGATAGAAAAAATTAAGAAGATAAAACTAACCATTATAGCACCAGAGGGAAAATTGACCAACGGTATTGATTATAATTTAGAGGTTAAAGATGATGCTACTATAGTTGATGCTTTAGGCGCTCTCGATAAAAAAATTATAGAAGGTCAGGAAAAATCGGTGTTTCCTTTGTATAAAGGATTAATTCTTAATAATCTTCAATTAGTTTGGAATGCTGAAAAGAATATGATATTTGAAGACTGTGCAATACAGGCGTATGGCCCGAACAAAGAATTTATGCCTTTAAAGGACGATATAGATTTTAATTTATACCCAAATAGTGAGGTTTTATTATCCGTCCATGCTGATTGATGAGCTGATGTTATGGAAGAGCGCTTAGATTTTGGTACATTTAAGAGGATTATCATGCAAAAATACGGAAAGGAACACGAGACTTTTGCCCATTATTTTGGAAAGAATTATAGAAAATAACAATTTGAATGATATCTTTCAAAAAATTTTAGTGAAAGATTGACAAAAGGATTGCCTCCTTAATATTAAAAAATTTATAAATAATTA
>SDBV01005781.1_pt1 | contig 17358 bp, 13 predicted proteins | sample 2277081 | NCBI WGS metagenome assembly SDBV01 (sample SAMN10402039, study PRJNA504765) | marine sediment metagenome | isolation source: marine sediment core GS10_PC15, 223 cmbsf | place: Arctic Ocean: Southern Knipovich Ridge | collected 2010 | reverse complement strand
GAAGATCTGGGGCTGAATTTTATCGTTGGGATTACGCAATGGCTTGAACCCAAGCCGGGCCAATACGTTTGGAGCGGAGGGACGAATGACGAATTTAAGGCGCATCTGAAAGAGATGAAGGAGTGGGGATACAAGGTTTCGATCACTTTTACTAATGTGCATATGGATCAGAAACACCTGCCGGAGTATCTCAAGGGCAAGCGGTTCAATGACCCGTATTTCCTGGAGAGATGGCGAAAGTACCTGGAAGCCTTCCTGCCGCGCTACGGCGACTACATCGACTATCTCAATATCGGCAACGAGGTGAACAACTATTTTGGCAAGCACTACAGCGAATGGGCCGACTACCTGGAGTTCTTCGGGCATGGGGAAAAGGTGATCCGCCGACTGAAGCCGAAGATCAAAGTTGGCATCGTGCTGGTGGAATCGGGACGAGAGCCTTTCTGGAAACAGGTGGAACCGTATTGCGACCACATGGCGATTACGTATTATACGCCGTGCAGCGCGTTCGGGAAGTCACCTACCGCAGAGGCCCTGGACAAGAATCACTATAAGTACTTCGGGCGAACTCTAAATGAAGCGCTGCGTGTGGCCGGCGGCAAGAAGATACTGATAACTGAAATTGGCTGCGCCACGCATCCCGACATCGACTCGTCGCCCGAGTTGCAGGTACAATTTATACAGGCTCTATTTCAATGGCTGGAAGGGAAGGGGGACAGAATCCTGGGCATGTCGTGGCTGTCTTCGGCGGACTGGCCGTACGAGGGCACCAAAATAGCCCTCAAGGGATATCTGGATGCTGCGGCGCTGCAACATGAACCGTTCATGAAGTATCTTACGTCGCTGGGCCTGAAGTACGAAGACGGCAGGGAGAAACCGGGATATGCGGCGTTTAAGAACGGGATCATTGAATACCGCAAGGCCGGCGGTCAATCGGAGCGTGAGCAGCAGGCATCTGGCCGCCAGCGGGTCGATTAACTCGATTGGGCCGAAGGCACAGTTGCCAGGCGACAGGGCCGGGAAGATATCTGAAGAGTTGGTTGTTTCTGTCGGCGTTTCGTGCCTGAGTGAGACCGGAGTTTAACACGTATCCGAACGGGTTATCGGGCGCGGCGCATTTCAATATCGGACTCTTTTGACCGGTCCCGGGGCCTTTTTCATTCAAAAAAAGCTTGAATTTACAATGCGATTTTAGTATCATATTAGAGATGGGATCAGAAGATGAAAAGAAGCCAGTATCGGGGCCGGGGGTTTGGGGTAGTGCGTTTTGGCGGCGACTGCCGCGTGTGGAAACGGTTCTGCTGTTTGCCGGTCTGGTTGTGACGGTCGGCGGTAAAGCACCTATCATACTGCGTCAGAAACCGGACCTTATTGGCGGAGAACTATTTGGTGCGGTGCTTCCGGATTTGTTATTCTTCGTCCTGGTTGCCCTGGTGATTCGGCTGCTGTTTGTTCTCCGGCCGTCGCGTCTGACAGCGCGGTGCAGTCTGGTCATTGTGACGGTGGTTTTCCTGTGGTCTGTACTGAATGTATGCTGGCTGAGACACAGCGGGGTACAACTTCAGCCAGGTATCCTGGTCATATTTGTTCGCGACATCAAGGGTTTATGGCCGTTTCTGCGATCGCACCTGAGAGTTGGTCTAAAGCCGGTTATCATTTTGCTGTGTGTGAGTCTGACGGGCATTGGGCTGTTTGTCGGGCGATTTGTTCGTCCCGGTAAAATTGTTCTCGCCCGCAGAGAACACCTGCGGTGGGCGGTGGCGAAGATTGTCGTCGTAATGGTTCTTCTGGCATCGGGACTGGTGTTTTCCTCAGGCATGCAATCGGGTATCACCGGTGAAGTTCTGGGTTTCAGCAGTCACTGGCATGCACTTGTTTCTTCGACTGTGGGCCTGTGCAAAGATGTTCATTCTACAGTTGAGGCGAGAAACATCCCCCATGTGGGCGAGCGTGAGGTTGTGTTGCCGCAGTGTTCGCCGGAAGATTTGCCGAATGTGGTCGTGGTGCTGTTAGAGAGCGTTCCGTGGTGTGCGACGCCGTTATCGGATCCAAATGTGACGGCAATGCCGTATCTTGCGAATCTGGCGAAACAAAGCGCGGAGTTTACCTCGACATATACTCCGGTGCCGTGGACAACGAAAGCCTGCTGGGCGATGCTTACGGGTTCTGCGCCTGTGATAAAGGCGGATTACGCCGAAGCGATTCCTGTGGAGACACCGTATGAAGGGCTTGCTTCGATCCTTGGCAGGGCCGGTTACAGCAGTGCACTCTTCGAGATGGCAAATGGTAATGGTGAGTGCGCACCTGGTTTCTTCAGTAATCAGGCGTTTGACTGGGCCTGGTTTCGGGAGAACGCCAGGGATAGAAGCTCGCATCTGAGTAGCTGGTCGGGCGATGACTTCCGGATGATCGAACCTGCGATGGAATGGTTGGGCGATCAGGCGGGGCCTGCGCTGCTTATGATGATTACGTCGGTGTCACACCACCCGTTTGATGTCCCCGAATGGTTTGCCGAGCCTGCCAAAGACCCTTATGATAAATATGTACAATCGCTTGAGTACACGGATTATTTTCTCAAGCAGGTTTGTGACGAGTTGAAAGAACGAGGCCTGGGTGACAATACGGTACTTTGTGTTTTAGGAGATCATGGGACGAGTTTTCGTTTGAAGACGGATCTTATGCGGTGGCACCCTTATGAGGAGGTAATTCGTGTTCCGTGGCTGATCCGATGGCCGGGACATATCGAAGGCGGAAAGAAATTCGACTGGCCCTGTTCTCAACTGGACGTAACGCCGACGCTTTTGAGCCTGCTGGGTTTCGATATCGGCCGGGCGGGGTTCGATGGCAGGGATGCCTTTGTGCGGTCTGATCCGAATCGTCGTATGTATTTTTCGTCGTGGTATTCGAACAGCCCGATGGGGTTTCTGGAGGGACGACGCAAGGTGGTGTACTGGCCTTATGTTGATAAGGTTTTTGAGTATGACCTTGTGACGGACCCAGGTGAGTTGAAGCCGGTCAGGGTGTCGTCGGTTGAGGCCAAAGTGTTTAAGCAGCAGATTCTTGACTGGCAGGGCACCTCACAGATTGTTATCGATCCGAGGCGATACACCGAGAGTATTCTCTATTCGCACTGGCGAACGTTCAGTGTGGGGCGCCGTGCCTGGGCGTACTATGTACCGTAAAGTATTCAACATGGGATGAATATGATGGAACAGGAAATCGAGATATCGGCCGGGCGGCAGGGCGGAGGGACCGAACATGGCGCGGCAGTGCTGCGGCTGTCGGTTCTGCTGTGCCTGCTTACATGGGCGTTTTGGCCTGAAGTGGCAAGGATATTTATCCGAACGGCAAGAAGCAGTGAGATGGCCCATGCGATGGTGGTGGTTTTTACGGTGGGTGCGCTTCTGTGGCGTCGTTGGAAGTATTTCGCGGCGGAGGCGACAAGGGGCTCTGTATGGGGGATGGTTCTTATCATGGGCGGGTTGGCGCTTTATTCCCTTTCGACGTGGCCTTTTTCATACGGATATGTGCGCGACATAGCGATGATGCCGGTTCTGGCGGGTGTCATACTCGTTACATGCGGCTGGCGTGTTTTGAAGCTGTCCGGCGGCATATTGTTGATGGTGCTCCTGGCGATACCGATTGGCAACCGCCTGTATGCGACTCTGATTATTCATCCGGAGACCTATACTATAGCCGCCGCCGGACGAATTCTTGACCAGTTGCCGGGCGTAAGCATCATGCAAAAGGGCGTGGATCTGTTTTTCTATTCGGATGCGGGCAGTGGCGTTGTGGCGCTTGGCGAATCGAATCGCGGAGCAAGAATGTTACTCGTTTTTGCTTCGATCGGCGTATTTGTTGCGTTTTGCAGGAAAAGGTCGCTTGGACGGCTTGTTGTGATTGCGGCGGCGGCGGGACCTGTTGTTTTGTTTGCAAATCTTGTTCAGTTGGTGTTCTGGGGACTAATCGCTATTTACGCACACCTGGCGCCAACGAATTCTGTTGCCAGGAATGTATCGGCCGTTGGCTCGCTGCTTGTTGCCTACTGTCTGTTTGCGATCGTCAGTTCGTTTAAGGTGAACCTTTTTACGGAGGTTGAACAGGAAGATGACTGTCTTGCGGAGGATGTGACCAATGCATGAAGAAAGCAGTAAGACTGATGTTTGGCGTGGACTGTTGTCGGTGCGATTCGTTCTATCGGCGGTGATTCTTGCGGCGGCGGCGTTGGGGTTGCGGCCCGGAATGGCTGTGCTGGGCAAGTATTATGCCAAGGAATCGATCGGGACAAAGCGTTCGCTGAGAAAGTTCGATGCAGCGAATCTGGCGGGTTTCCAAAAAGAGTGGAAACTGCACACAGAGGAAACTAAGGATGATATAGAAACTGAAGAATATGTGATAGTGGCCCTGGACAGAAAGTATCCGTCCGGAGGCCCGAAATCGGCCTATCTGTTTGTTACATACTACAACGATCCACGCGATAAGGTTCCGCACACGCCGGATGTGTGTTATCGCCAGGCCGGCGCCATTGTCAAGCGGAAGACTACCGTACATCTTGATATACCGGGCATCTCGTCCCAACAGGCTCCGATCGAAGCGACGCTGGTGGTCCTCAACACCGGGCCTATAGACCGAATCGTGATTTTCTTCTTTGTTGTGGAGGGCAAGTTCCGCAGCTCGCGTGAGCAGGTCCGATGGGTGCTCGGTATGCCCGGGAACAAATACTGTTACTTTGCAAAGATCGAAGCCAGCGCCATTTATCCGAAAGATGGCGACCCGACCAAGGCGATCGATATCTCCAAAAAACTGCTTGCCGAATCGATGCCGATTCTGATGGATGAGTATCTGCCGGATACGCGTCAATTAGGCCGCCGCTAACGTTTGCGGTTTCGGCGGTCTCTCAGAGTGAGTATCAGGATATGGGCCGCGATGATAACAAGCATGGTTGCAGCGACAAGAAGAGCGGCGCTTTTTGGTTCGCGGACCGGCGCCCAGACACCGGGAATACTCGTGGCGCCGCCGGAATGAAATTCCAGTTGGACCGTTGCCGTTCCGAGCACCGCCCTATTACTGCTGACGCGGAAGGAAAACTTGCCGGTCTTGTTCGGGGTGATTGCGTAGAAGGAGTCCTCTGTCCAGCATTTGAACATGCCGCCGGATGTGTCTGTTTCCCATCCTTGCGGCGTCTTGAAGTTGTAGCAGGCGTGCTCGGCGATTTCAAACCCGACGACAGGATCGGCGGTGTTATTGGAGACCGTGTACGTATAGACATTTGAGGAAATGTCCACGACGACAGCGGCCTTGTCATTGGCGAATTGGGCCTGGTTTGGCAGGACTCCGGCTATAATGAGGGTAAAGTAAACGAACATACTCAGCTCCTTTCCAAAAGCTCACGATTGGTCCACTGTGTGTCAAACAGAGACAGCCTTGCCTCGAACAGGCTGATTATACATGCAGACGGTTTGGCGGCAAGATCTTCTTGAGAATGTTGCAGGTTTGCCATGGAAGAAGGCAGAAGTATTGTCCATGGCTTAAAGGGCGTCTTCTTTTGGTTGTGGCCTATCCATTTTTCGGAAAAACTTCCAAAGTTTGCAACAACTCTTAAAGGAGGTCTTTCATTATGACGAAAAATCATATGTCGAGCCCGTTGAATGGCGACGGGAGCACGTCAAACTACAAGACTTAGGAGGTATAAAATGGTGGCCAAGAGAAAGAAAAAGGGGCTGATTCCCGGACGTTTTGTGAGCACATATTTGATTGTCCTGTTGCTCGTTTCAGGATGTGCCGATAAGTATGGCCGGGTCGTGAAGCCGGGAAGCGATCGTGTTGAAATCAAGGAAACTCATTCGGCGTTTTCCACGCTTGCCAACGATTCAGATCTGCCGATGATGTATGTAAGTGAGGGCAAAATCGGTGTTTCCAAAGTGGAAGCGGACCTGGAAGAAGCCGATGCCTTTGATTTACAGGCTCGTGCGGAATTGGACAAACAGTTGGCTGATTTCAATGCCCGCCGCACGGAAGTGAAAGCGCACGTCAACAAGAGCCTCTCACAAGCCGATGCTCTTCATGAAAAGTACAACAAAGAATACAGCAAGGCGATGGCACAAATCACAGCGAGAGAAACGGAACTTGGCGCTCTGATTGAACGGAAAGACACAATCGTGGAGGCATTAGGCAAGGAAGGCGACAGCAAGCGTAACGATATTGTCGCTGAAGGACGTGAAAAGTTCCAGCGTGAAACAGCTCGTGTCGAACAGCTCAAAGAGATTCACAACGCGATTGAAGTCGAAAGCGATGCCAGCATTCTCGAGATGACGGAAGCCTCGAAAGCAACGCGGGAACGTGCCGAAGCGATGGTGCTGGAACTTGAGGCGAAAGCCGAGGCGGTTCAACTTGAAAAGCGGGCTCGCGTAGATGAACTTGACGAGGAGCTCAAATCTACCGCTATTCAGACAAAATCGGAAGTCGAGAGACTCAATGTCGTGCGTGAAGCAATCCTTAAGGATTCGGCGGCTCGGGTAAAAGAACTTCGCAGTAGAGCCACTACTAATGAGGCGAATCTTGCCAATGAAGAGTATCAACTAAAGCTGGCAGAAGCGGTGTTTGTCAAGACCGAAGCGGAGGCGAAAACACAGGAGAAATCCGCCAATGCGCCTACCCGGTTTGAAAAGGCCATGGCCGAAATTGACCGTCTCCGTGCGGAGATGTACTATCATCAGGAGAGTTCGCGAGCCAACTACGAATCGCAGCTTGCCGAAATTGAGGCGAAACTCGACGATGAACTCAATGAAGTGAAGAAACTGAGAGTTAGTTCGGACAGGGCCGAACAAGTCGCTCGTGCCGAGTTTGTCAAGGCAGAAGCCACCGCTCGTGCCGAGGCGATCCGTGAAACAGCGATCCATGCCGAAGCGGTAGCGGAGGCAGAAAAACTCCAGATTATCGCCGATGCCGAAGCCGAAGCGGCAAGAATCAAATATGAAGTCCTGGAAGAAATTGCGTCCAAGAAAGGGGCCAGTAAAGTTGAAGTCGACGAGAACACGACTGTCGCACCCGAGCAGCCCGAAGGACTGCACGTGGTCCCGGATGTTCCGCAAGTCGCCGCCGTCGCTGCCAGGATAGAACCGGATCATGTCGCGCAGTATCGCACAAGCTTTGCGGAGGTTATGAGAACCAGAGCGCGAGCTAACGCGTATGAATCTGTCGCAGAAGCGACATACGCAGAAGCGCAAATAACTATTCTGGCCATAGAGACACAGGAAAACGCCATTGCATCAGAACAGTTGGCGATTGCGGATGCTCTTGAAGCGCAGGCTCAGGCACGGTTCACGGAAATTGAAACGAAGACGGAAAAAGAGATGGATGTGGTAGAATCAAAATACCGCCAGAACGTTGTGCAGGCGGAATCCTTCCGTAAGGAAATAGAAGCCGAGGTCATGGATTTGCGGAGTCAAGCGACCGCCCGGGAGCAGATTGCCAATGCTCGGGCGGAACAACTTCATGCCGAAAGCCAAGCCGTTGCTCAGATCGGTGAAAATGATGTCAAAGAATTGAAGGTTACGCTTTGGGCCGTCCAACAGCGCGGCGAGGCCCAGTATTCGAAACTCGTGGTAGAAGCCGAAAGCATCTCCGATTCGCAAGAAGCTCTTGCACTCCAGATTGATGCACAGGTTGATTCCGCCCGCCGATATCTTGAGGCAGGACTGGCGAGAATTGAAAATTCAATCAAATCGGCGGAAAGAATCGCACAAGCCGATTATCGGCAGGCATTGACGGAAGCGACGGTTCTGCGACAGAAGACGGAAGCCGAAATCACCCGCATTAACGCACAATTCACCATGGAACACGCGATATCGAAGGCACAGATAGAACGAGACAAAGAGTTGGCATTAAGCCAGACGCTCCGGAGCGAAGCTGCCTGTGGCCGTATGATAGCAAACGCGAATTTGATGAATATGCGTGAAAATGCTAACCTTGACGCCAAATATGCGACTGCACAAGCGGACATGAATATTGTTCTGTCCGCCAACTCTGCAAAACGTGCGTCCGCACAGGTTTATCTTGACGCCGTAAAGGCCAGGTTCAACGCACGCATACAGCAAGTCAAGGCCGAACGTGTGGTCGAAGAAGCCGAGGAGTACAATGCGACGGCCATCCAGAGAACCGATTTGGCCAGTGCATTAGCTCAAGCGACGGCCGCCCGTGAAGATTCCAAACAGAAACTGGCTGCACTACAGAAGAGGCAGGCCGAGCTTCATACCGCTTCTTTGACAAACTGGTCCGACAAACTTGCCATGTTCAGGAACAACCAGGCGGAGTTTGAAGCGGATGTTTCTTCCGGGCAGTTCGTCGAAACGTATGTGCCTGAAACGACTCCTATAGCCCACACAGCAATGTGGGGTTTTGACGAGGTTGATTAGTTTCAGGAAGAATCACAACAACAAAGCAGGACGGATGAACAGTATCCGTCCTGTTTTTTTTGGCGTTTAACGACCGAATACAGCCGTGTCATGCATGAATCTCCCTGGCGACGGTATTTTTGCCTATACAGGGAGGCGGATTGTGCCGGCGCCTGGGTGCATTTTCTACGAAACATTCCAAAAAAACTAATTGTTTTTCCAACGCCTGTCCGATAACATATGTGTAAGGTTGCTTGGCGGCGTAGCCGGGTGGCTAAAATATGGGGGCTTTCGTACTCGGTTCGGACGCCACAGGATCAGCCCGTCAATGGATTTAAAGGAGATTCCTATGGACAGGAACAGTCATTCCACGAAAACCGTACCTTTAACCCTGCATCTTGCATTGTTGTGCCTGGTGCTTTGCCTGTCAGCGGGCTGTGAGGAGGGCATAGTAAGTGGTCCGCCGCTCGCTGCCGGGCCGGAAGCGGCCGTAACCCGCGCCGCCGATCTCGAGGTTGTCGCCGAGGCCGTTGAAAATGCTCTTTGCGAAACGGCACATCCGGTGCCCGAAGATGCCGCCGAGCAGGATGCGGTGGTAGTTGTCGCAGCGGACACTGCCGACGCTGATCCCGCCGGGTCAACCGGGGAGTTTGCCGCTGAAACCGGCGATGCTGAACTGGAAGTGGCGACTGAGGCGGATCCGGTGGTAATTGCTGTTGAGGACACCGCCAAGGCCGATCCCGCCGGCGCCGTCCAGGAGATTCTTGCCGAAAGCGCCCAGCCGATGCAGGATGAAGCCTCCGAGAAGGAAGCGGCAGCGGAACTTGCAGAAAGAATAGGCCTGGAGTATCCGATTCCCGCCATGAGCCTGGAATTGGGCGCCGATGAGCAGGACGCTGCTGCCGATCTGGACAAGATGCATATAGCCGATGTATCGCTTGTCGCTGAGGATGCCAAACCGGCCCGGGGACATGAAGAGATTCAGCCGGCAAAGCAGGAATCCGCCGCTAACAGCAGGAACGAGGTTGAAGGCGAAGTGCCTGCACAGGAAGCCAAGTCAAAGGGCTTTGCCGCCAGGTTTATCCTGACTCCCTGCAGCGCGGTTGTGGGCTTTGCCAAGAGGCGCGGGTTCATTCTTGGCGCTGCTGTCCTCTTTGTTGCCGGGCTGATAGTTATCAAGAAGAACAACGTGTCCTTTACCAGCCTGTGGCGCAGGATGAATTCCGGCAGGTAGCCAAACATCGCAGTGTGTGAATCGTCAGCCTTCCGGCTCGGGGTAGTTGGCTGCAATCTCTGCAAGGTCGGCAAGATTGACATCCCCGTCACCGTTGACGTCGCTGCCGCCGCATAAGTTCGATTCCAAACACCCCTGGTGACGCCACTTTGCCGCAAGGCGTGCCAGATCGACGAGATTGACGCTGCAATCCTTGTCAATATCGCCGCGGGGGGGGTCGGAACATACCGTATCAAGGATACTCTTGACCCAGCCGGCGTAGGAGCTCATTCTAAGTGCGTACATCTTGTCGGGATGGGGGACGTTGGGATCGGCCGGGGTCCTGAACCATGCCTGGCGGTCCTGGGCGTGTTCGACGCCCCAGACAAGGCCGGCGAGTCGCCATTGCCCGTCCATCTTAACGAGCCAGCCGGAGCCGGAGTCAAAGCCGGCAACAGCGCCTTCATATCTGGTTTCCCACGGGTCGTCGAAATCGGCAACGACGCAGTCCTGATTATTGTCCAGCCCGCCGTCGTGGTTGGCGGCTATCATGTTATTCCAGGTGGCGTCAATTTGGTTGGTGCACCATCTCAGAGAGCGGTTGCCGAAGGCTGAGGCGTCCTGCCACGCATAGCCGTATGTCATGCCGGAAGTCTTCAGTTCAGCGCCGCGTCCCAGGCCGTAACCGCCGATGACAATCTCGGCGTCGCGAAGGTTGGGGTCGCTGCCTGTATAGAGGTCGACATAGTGCTGCAGTTCGGCGGCGGCGAGCTTAGCGACTCGCAGGTCGACGGCGCCGTAATCACTGCTCTCAGGATCTGTGGTGTCCGGATAATTCCACACCTGCTCGACGTGGTAGAGGGTTTGGCCTATGTGCACGGCGGTTCCGACGCCGGCGCCCTGATGCTTCGTTGTGACGACGCAGTTGGGCGATATCACAACGCATGAGGCGTTGTTTCCCCACCTGCCCACGACGTCGTCGTGAGGCCTGTCGGTCCATTCGACGAGATTTGGTTCGCACTCACCGGGATGCAGAACGATAGCCTGAGCCGTTCCTGGGAGCAGGGAACTCAGCAGAATGATCACCGTCCCCAGTGAGCATGCCCTCCTCGAATTGCTCACTTTCACCTTCCTTCCAAAGAATATTGCATGTACCACTATTATAGCAGATTTCCGGGCAAAATGAAAGCCCTTAGGGGACAGAAATTCCGCACGATGGCTGTTTTTTTTCGGTCCTGGGGCGACAATTTAGGGGGCCGTTTATGCTGCGTATGCGATGACCCCGCCGGCTGCGGCGGCGATGATGCCCAGGACCCTTATTGTCAGCGGTGCGCGGTTGGCCCATCGCTCGAAGAAGGCCTGCAACTTGGCCGGCTTGATCATAAACATGCCGATGCCGGCGGCGAAGAAGAGGATTCCGAAAGCTATGACGATCCACTTAAACTGACACTCGCGGGCGGAGACCAAAAATACCACGCCCAGGGCGATCCGCAGAAGGCCGGGGACAAAAACGAGAGGCCCTTTGAGGCGAGTGATGATTGCCTTGACGACGCCGGGCTTGATGACGACCCAGATTCCCCACAGGATGATCACAATTCCAATGACCAGGATTACTTTGTCCATATTCGACTCCTTTGGCCCGTCTTGGAGGGGCGTATCGGTTATGAGGTAGAATACCGCTCTTCTATTCATCGGCGCCAAGCACGTGCAAGGGTAATAAATTTGTGCGGGTGTGGTCTTAAGTTACTGTTGTAAAGCTACTTACTGCGTTTTCAGCATCGTAATGAAATGAGATTTCCATCTTTAATCCGTGGCAGCCATGATTAGCCAAGCCGAAAAATGACAAATTCGGGCACTCAGGAAGTCGTTGGGCCAGCACACCTCGTCTAAATTGCCCTAAGTGCTTATGCCATAAGGACTTACGGTTGCTCTCGGTTTGTTGGTTTGTTGAGATTGGGTTCGTTTTGCGCATTTGTGTCGTGGGCCAAGCTGGGGTAGGGGTAAATTGGGTTCCTTTCGTATTTTTGGGTTGTCGGGATGCCGGCGGTGGTGGAAATTGGGTTCGTTCTGCATATTTGGGTCTCGGGCCGGTGGGTGTGGGGTGAGATTGGGTTCGTTTCGCGTTTTTTGGGGGTGGTTGGACACCTGGTATACGCGAATTGGGTTCGTTTCGCGTTTTCGGGTTGTGGGCCGGGTGGAAATTGGGTTTGTTTTGCATATTTCGGGGGTGCGCCGGGGCGGCCGGAGACGCGCGGTATGGTAAATTGGGTTCGTTTCGCACATTTGGGTTGTGGGCCGGGTGCAAATTGGGTTCGTTTTGCATTTTTGGTGTGATGGCCGATCCCCCACTTCCGTGAGGGTTAAATATAGCGGCGGCACGCCTGTGGCGTGTGATTCTTTTTGGGTGGGCATGGTTTGTAACTCCCCCTGTTTTCGGTGTTGGGGCCCCCACTAAAAGTGGAGGTCAACTACTGGATGCACGCCTTTGGCGTGCGTTCTATTTTATGCAACGCATTATACCACAGAACAGGTCAAAAGTCAAAGATCAAAGTGCAAAACTGTTGTATCGCCGTCGGCGATGTGGTTTTTGGTTGACAAGGTGGGTGGGGGTGGGTTAGATGATTGAGAATTGGGAATTCTGGTGTTGCTTTGCGATGGGTTTTTGTGTGTGGGAGAAAAGGTGGTTGAGGGCTTGAGTGATGTAGCGAGCACGGGCTTGATTGCTCGGGAGGACATTCGGAAAACGGTACCTGGTGCGAATGGCGGTAGCTTAAGGGATTTATGGCGACACCATCCCCCCCTGAAAAAGGGCAAGCGTTTGAAAAAGCAAACCCTTTCGTCTATCGTTAAGCAAAAGCAGCAGTGCATTTATGCATAATTCGTCAATCTGCGTGCAGACCCTTGAATGATCGCGAAAAAGACGGTAATAACGCTTAACGAACCGCCATTCGTACATGGTGCCTTGAATTAATCCGTCCAAACCATGGGGTGATTGCCAAAGGAGTCATGACCAGATTGAGAGTCTATTCAAAAAATGTGCGCAAGGTTCTTGACACTACGTAGAAATCGCATGTTATGGAAAAATATTGTGACGAAACACTTGACAAATATAACAATAATTATCAAAATGACTTATAGTCGTCTTTTTGTTACTTTATGCTTCTTTTCAAAGATTGGAGATTTATATCATGTACAAAGAGAGTTTTGTGAGCCTTCTATTGGCATTTTCACTTGGAGTTCTATTGACCTTACTATTGGCATTAAGGTTCAATGATGCACGATATATTCCTTTTGGCTCCGACGGAAATCGAATTTTAGACACCCGAAATGGACGTGCGTATTCCAGAGCAGCAGAAGGAAAAGTATGGCTTTTGAAAGTACAAAAAGTCGGCAAGTAGTAACTCTGGTTGCAAGAGTTCTATAGACAGGTCGATTATTTTGTTCGATTGTTGTGTGTAAGTTATAGTCCCGTTTTTGACTTTTGCTAACGGCAATGAATTTTCAAAAGTCGCTGTCTGCAAAATTGCAAAATTCGCCGTATTTCACCTCAGGGTGTTTTGGGGCAGCAAGTAGCACGTTGGTTAAAAATTAAAAACGACACACGGGACATTAAGTATATCGCCATCAGCAATGTTAATTGAAATATTATCACAAATATATTTCGTATCAGTCGTACTTTCATCGAATTCTAATTCGATCACTAGATTAATGCCATGGGTTGCATTTTTTATTCCCTGGACTTTAAAAAGACCCTTAAGTGAATGAATAGATTCTATTTCAAATCGCTCACCATAATTGTTCCGAATGGATATGGTCTTGGTAATTGATTTGTCATCTCTTATTAAACCTTTAAGGTTCAACTCCCAAAAAGTTGGTGAAGAGGGCTCTTGCGGATCCGGCGAATGTTTTTCGCCTCCGCCTTTCTTTCGCCGCTCCAAGGCCCTTCGGGCTCATCGGGTGAGAGCGGCGAAAGCGGACTACGGCGAAAAACAAAGCCCGGCATTACAGTACAATACGACAAAAATATAACTTCTGTAAAAATAACCATTTAGGGCATGTTTCCGGGTTTGACCACCAACTTTATTGGATGAGAACCACCTTTAACAATTATCTTTGATGGAGCAATTGTATATTCTGGTATTATTGTATATGGGATCAGTAAACGCCCACACTCTGGGTGGGATAATTCAATATTAAAATTACCAATCGTTTCTTTTTTGTGGGTTAACTAGATAATATGCAGGTCATCCCTTTTAGAACCATGGTCGTTTGCGATTTTTTGATTTGGTGACGGTCTTTATGGCTATGTCGACGTCGGCTTTGACCTGGAAATCGAACATGCCCAGGCAAATGAAGTCGGCGCCGCTTGCGAATGCAAAATCGATACCGTCCTTGGGCGGGATTGCTCCTGCGGCGAGGACCTTGAAGGCTATCCACGGGACTTTGACGTCCTGCATGAAGTCGATCGTCTCCTGGTGGTCGTGGCAGAACATGTTGTCGTGGTATTCGCCGTGATCGGGGGACTCTTTTTCGAACATCTCCATGAAGTGTCTGTTTGCCCTGGGATGGGCGGACCAGTATCGATCATGATGCAGCGTCTTCATGTAGAAGTCGGGGACGAGGCCTTCTTTTTCGCAGAAGGCGATCGGTTCGAGGCGATGGGCGCAGATGCCGACGGGAATGTTGTACTTTTTCATAATCTCGAAGGCCTTGACGATGTTGTCCTTTTTATTCTGATGGTACCAGATGTCGCTTGCGCCTCCCCAGAGATACGCCGCCGATGCGCCCAATTCCAGGTGCTCGACGAGCAGTCTTTCGTACTCGTCGATGTCGGTGGTGATAACGTCGGCGAGCCATTTCATCCTGCCGCCCCACTCATCCCAGTATTTGGACAATCTGAAACGCTTGAAGTTGTGATTCTTCAGCACAATCGAATTGATCCCGTATTCCTCGCATCGCTTCAGCGTCATGAGGACTCGCTCTTCGGTGTTGTATTGGGCGGCAAGCGATGTTACATAATCCAGATCGCGAGCGTGCATGTTCATGCTGATCAGATTGCTGCCGCTCATCAGACGCCCAAGGGTAAGATCGCCGATTTTGCCGACGGGCATTTCGGCGGCCTGTGCAACCACTTTCGGGTCGTCGAGGTCCAGGCTCTTGAGTCTGGCGTAGTCGGCCTTGTCGGACTTTGTAACAAACGTCGGGCCGGTTACGGCATCGACTTTGCCCTGGGCTTTTGCTCTTGAGAATGGATACAGCAACGAGCCGATAACCGGCAAAGCAGCCAGACGGCTTAGCAGTTGTCTGCGATTGAGGCCTTTCATGAATTTCACAGGACATCTCCCAAAAATGCTATTTCCTGACCTCTACGTGGGCCAGTTTTTCGTAGTACTGGATGATTCCCCCGTGGTCGTCGGCGCCCTTGCCGTCGGCTTTCAACGCCTGCATGATCTCCATCACGGCGCTGGATAACGGTACCGGGACGCCAAGGGCATGAGCGGTATCCAGTGCATTGGCCAGGTCCTTGATGTGCAGTTCGATGCGGAATCCCGGTTTGAAGTTGCCTTGCAAAGCCAGCGGTACTTTGGCATCGAGGACCGTGCTGCCGGCGAGACCTCCGCGGATTGCCTGGTAGACTTTCTCCGGGTCCACACCCGATTTCGTGGCGAGCACCATCGCCTCCGACATGGCGGCGATGTTCAAAGCGACGATGATCTGATTTGCCAGTTTGGTGGTGTTGCCGCTGCCGATGGCGCCCACTCGCGTTACCGAAGCACCCATGACAGCCAGGATGTCTTTGACTTTGTCAAAGGCGTCCTGCGGGCCGCCGACCATGATCGCAAGCGTGCCGTCAACGGCCTTGGGCTCTCCGCCGCTGACAGGGGCGTCCAGGACGACCACTTGCTTGTCTTTGGCCTTTTCGGAGACCTCCTTGGCGGCAAGAGGTGCGATCGAACTCATATCGACAAGGATCGTGCCGGGTTTGGCGCCTTCGAGGACGCCGCCTGCGCCTAAGACCGCTTCCTTGACCTCGGGGGAGTTTGGCAGCATGGTAATGATGATCTCACTTGCCCGGGCCGCTTCGCTGCTGGACGATGCCGCCTGGGCGCCGGCGTCGACCAGTTGGCGGACCTTCTCGGGGGCGATGTCATAGACGATGAGCGAGTAGCCGGCGTTTATGAGGTTCCGGGCCATGGGCTTTCCCATGATCCCCAGACCAATAAAAGCAATCTTCTGCATTCCTGAATCCTTCCTCTATATAGTTTGCGATTCTGTCTGATTTTATCATTAGTCACGGCAGGAGTCAAACATACGGGTCAGGGCAGAAGGGGCTATTTGGATTTCGGTCGTGGGCCCGGTGAAATGGTGGGTGTACAGGAAATATGTTCCGGGCGGAACATCTGTTGTGTCGATAATCACATCGGTCGATTGTCCACCGCCAAGGGTTACCGAACACGTCTGGTAATAGAGCCTCGCGCCATCGGGGGCTCTCAGGAGTCGGGCTCCTTTGGCTATGACTGTCATTGGCATGCCGAGGGCTCTAAGCGTGCGGTAACCGGAGCTTGAAGGGTTCGAGATGCGGAGGAGGATTTTTTGGCCCTGTTGAGCCGTTATTGTACAATCGTTGTCGGTGTCCAGGGCCAGGCTGTGTTCGAGGTCGTAATGAGTTGAGCCGTCGGCGTCGTTGTACGCGTATTTGTCGCCCGGCAGGGAGAGATTCTGAATGGGATCGACGCGGATTTGCGCTGCCGGATAGGCTTTTCCTGTCTCTGATGCAGCGAGCAGGGGGTATGTACCGGGCTGATTGATGTTGTAATAGTATGTAAACTGTCCGGCGGGCGCCACTGCAAAGGACGACAACGGCGAACCTGAAAAGACCGGTGTGGCGGGACTGTATCCGAGACACTCAATGCCGAGGGGTTCGGGGAAGCCTTCGGGATTTGAGAATGCCAGATAGAGCTTTTGGCCCTGTCGGAGGCGGATCAGTGAACTGTTGGGGTCTGTGGAGTCGCCGCTTAATTGAAAGCTGTAATCGCCGTTGTTGTTGCGGGCCGTTAGATTGACGCATACGTTGTCATCGTCGGTTATTCCATTGCCGTCGGTGTCGGTCTGGTCGGTATCGGGGGGGCACTGGAATTGTGCGGCATGCAGTGAATTACAGGCGGCGGCTACATCGATGAGACCGTGGCCGTAATCGTAGTCGGGGCCTTGAGCGCCGAGGTCGCCGGCTGTGTGCCGCAGCGCCGACTGTAAATCCTCGATAGTTGCTTGCGGAAAGGCGCTCAACAGCAGTGCAAGGGCGCCGGCGGCGTGGGGGGCGGCGTATGACGTGCCGTTGACGGAGGCGTAATTGTTGGCGCCGCCGAAGGAGAGGTCTGTGGTGGCAATGTTTGTTCCGGGGGCGACGAGATTGGGGAAGATGTCGTTGTGGCAGGGTGAAGGGCCCCTGCTGCTGTACAGGGCGATTTGCAGGTTGGCGTTGACTGCTCCGACGGAGAAGCTGCCTGCATAGTTGGCGGGGCTGCTGCATGAACCGGGAGACGGTCCTTCGTTGCCGGCGGCGAAGATGACGGCGATGCCCGCGGCTTTGAGGGTGCCGATGTCGTCGGCGAATTCGTCGATGCATTCACCGGCGGTTTCGCGAAGGTTCCATGAGTTATTGACGATATCCGGCGCGTCGTCGGTGTTGGGATCGCCGTCGGGGTCGAGGAGCCACTGGAAGCCGAGGTGGATGTCGCTTACGGCGGCCTT
>SDBV01005780.1_pt1 | contig 17358 bp, 19 predicted proteins | sample 2277081 | NCBI WGS metagenome assembly SDBV01 (sample SAMN10402039, study PRJNA504765) | marine sediment metagenome | isolation source: marine sediment core GS10_PC15, 223 cmbsf | place: Arctic Ocean: Southern Knipovich Ridge | collected 2010 | reverse complement strand
TTTTGACCTAGACAGTAGAAATATAGATACTTGTTTTTAGCGAGAGTCGATGACATTCTTGAACCACACTCACCACAATAAACTGTTCCCCTCAAGTAGTGGGGGTGTTTTCTCTTTCTCTCACCGGCTTGATCTCTAATTTTTATTAACTCTTGAACCCTGTTAAATAGTTCCCTTGCAATCAATGGCTCATGAAGACCTTTCGTCTCAATGTGTTTCCACTTTACGATCCCGCGATAGAATTTGTTCTGCAATATCGACGCAATTCTTGACTTATACACTTTTCCGGGAGGACGCCGGGCGCTTCCCCTGCTTCTAAAACCCATCTGGTAAAGCTCATCCGCTAACTCTGTTAGAGAATAGTCGCCGGTAGCATACAGTTCAAAGGCTCGTTTTATGAAAGAAGCCTTCTCGTTGTCAATTTCGATAGTTCGATGTAGCCGACCATTAACCGGGGTTTGCACGTTTTTATAGCCAAGTGGTGCCATATCGGGCCATCCGCCTTGTTTGGCTTTTTGCATCATGCCCTTTTTGGTCTCCATGCCAAGGTTAGAGGAATAGAACTCAGCCATCAACGCATGTATGCCTTCGACTAAGCGTCCGGATGCAGAATCTTCAATATTTTCTACGACCGAAACTAATGAGGCCCCGGCTTTGTTAAAAATCGCTTTGATTGCCACGTGGTCTTCCATATTACGAGCCAAACGGTCAATCTTATGGACTACTACAATCTGTATATCTTTTTGCTTCTTTACCCTGGACAGCATTTCCTGGAGCTGGGGGCGATTCGCAGAACGAGCCGATTCTCCGCGATCCACATATTCGTCAACTAGCTCCCAATCTTTTTCATTAATGTGTTTTAGACAGGCTTCTCTTTGGGCTGGTATCGAGTAGCCTTCTTTACTATCAGCCTTCTCTGCTTGTTCTTTAGTTGAGACTCTGAGATATATTGCGCACTTCATGACGCGCCCCACAAAAACGCATACTTCTTAGGACTGTAATGCTTGGCAAGCCCCATCCTAAACTTAGCGAAGTAGGGGAGAACTTCAAACTTCTCAGCCAAGTCATAGATTGAATAATGATCCTTTAGTAGTTTCTCAAATTTTGTTTCCGGTATCAGGAGGAAAGCGGCGAATACGTCAGCTTGTTTCTCGTGGTAGTTGCCGAATGAGTATCCTCTGGTCTGGAGATTCATATGGTTTCCGGCATGCATCAGGTGATGACATAGCGCATGAGCTAGAAGCTGGCGTCTTTCAGCTCGATCAAGACCTGTTTTAACAACGATGTGATCAGTGAAATATATCTCCTTAAGTCTTCCGGCAAGAGGAACACCTAAAACATCGACCCCAAGTTTCTTTAGAATCTTTTCAGGGTCGTTTGTTTTGAATCTCTCGATTACTTCTTTAGCTCTGTCTACTGCTCTATTCATGGTTTTGTCTTATGTTGACCTTTTGCTTGTCTGGCTTTGAGGACCGCCTCGAAAGACCTGACTATTGATTTCTTTTCTTCCGGAGTCATGTTCGGGACTTCCTTAAACATCATAGTAAACGCGGGATCGGAGATACCGAGTTCCTCGATCTTTGTTTCGAGCTTTAGGTATTCCATCTCTTCCCAGCTCATACCTAGGACTTCAGCCCAACCCTTTAGGTGGTTGTCAGATGGTATGAACTTTTCGCTCTCGACGTCGGATATATAGCTGTTGGACTTAAAGCCTAGCTTATCAGCTACATCTTCTTGTTTGATTTCTTTCCCGAGACGAATTTGTCTAAGTTTTTTACCGAATGTCATATAATCCCTTAGTAGTATCGTAATACCACGGTACATTGAACAGCATATCTCTGTCAATACTTTTGTTTTCCACAGGTGTACAAACAAAAAGGTTGTTTTGTCTACTTGATTCAATCGTATGAGTACGATAATATAAGGACATCTAAGGCGAGTGCCTTTTATTTTTAACCTAACATATCGTAAACGTACGATACTTGGAGGCAGAGATGATCGAAGTCTATCCGAAAAGAATCAATGAGGAAAAACTTCAGGCTAATCTTCAAAAGTTGGTCTCTGCTTTTCTTATGGTTGCCGAGGAACAGGTTAAAGAAAAAGAATCGCCGTTGACCACGTTTATCGAGACTGATAAAGCGCCGGTCAAACTTTGAAAACAAAAATCATTCCCTGCGGCTGTTTGGATCTGTAGCTGACCGACGGCAAAAACCAAGTGGATGTTGTTCTCTCTCCTGATCCGAGAGGAACGGCAGAAACGTTAAGTCGGATCATGCGCCGTTTTGTACCGAAAGGAGATAAGACGGTTTTGGATTTAACGTATCTGCTTATGGTCCCTGTCGCGGGGATTAAAAGAACTCTTACAATGCCTCTTACTCTTAGAAGTAAGACCCGAAAGAAAGACCCAAGAAAGATTAACAAATGATTAAGTTAGGGGGGGTTGTCTGCTTGTTTAGGGTTTCGAACCCGTCACAACCAGCGTCGTCTGCCTTGATTTGGAGGGCGCAAATCAAGCCCGACTTCAGCCCCTTTGGCTCCGCTCCCCTTACTCCGTTTCGGCAAAGCGGCTGAAGTCTGGCTTACAGCCAGACGACGACCCCCCCTAACTTTAAAGAAAGGATGAGATGAAAAAGACAAAGAAGAAAAAACTAGCTCCGATTGTACTTACTGACCGCGACAAAGCGATCATCCTTTCTGTTTACGAGAACCGATTCTTAAGACGCGATCAGATACAGCGTCTTTACTTTACCGATGCCTCCGTTCCAGCCTGCAACATGAGGCTCAAGAAGCTTTACGAGCATCGCTTCTTAGACCGGCTTATTCGCCCGGTCGCGTTCGGTTCTAACCAAATTGTTTACGCGCTTCACCGTCGTGGCGCTGGCGTCGTGTCAGTCGCCCTGAACGTCGATCAGCAGAACGTCAAATGGCACCGTGACCACAACCGCGTCGAGTTTCTTTTCATGGAACATACACTGGCTGTTTCAGAATTCAAAGTAAATCTTGATCTGGCGCTTCACGAAACCTGTTCAGTTGATTTGCTTTTTTACAGCCGGGAGAACAAGGGCCTTCAGGCGAGGGTTCCCGATCCAATTGGAAAGAAGAAGTACCTAGTTGTTGCTCCGGATGCTTTTTTAGGGCTTAAGACCAAGGATGGCAATTCCTTCTTTTTTCTTGAGGTCGATATGGGGACGGAGACGCTAAAGAGATTTGCAGAGAAAGTGATCGCTTACAAACAGTATTGGAAGACCGGAAAGTACCATCAGGATTATGAGTTTAACCATTTTCGGATACTAACTATTGCCGAGAGCGAACGACGGCTTTCAAATTTGATTGAGACGACGAAAAAGGCAGGTGGCAAGCAAATGTTTCTGTTCGCGACGATGAGCGACATCCAGTCAGAAACGCCACTCGGTCAAATATGGCTTCCGGCTGTTTCCTACGAGCCAATATCGTTATTTGTTCAGAGCCCCGGTGGTACAGGTTACTAAAAGGCAGATAGGTGTTAATTTCTAACATCTTGCCCTGAAAAGCGAGGTAGGTCAGCTCCTGTTGGCAGTAGTGGCAAAGCTGATGATCCGTTGCCGATCACCAGCTTTCACTAAAGGGCTCACGCAATTTATTAGTACGGCAGATCGGTGCCGTCAATAAGAGGACACCAGCGTAACTGGTCCGTGTATCCATCTACTTTACGTCTCGGTTGGTTTTGGATAGAGTGCTATCGTTGATGATAGTGGAACGACGGCGATCATGCCAATCAACTTGCGAACGTGCAAGAGGAAAATATTGCAAGGTACCGGTTTCTTCTGGTACGATTAATATAGTATATGATTGTTATCTAGCTACAAACACCATGGCGAGCGAAGCATAAATGAAAAGAGAAACGAAATGAATTATGATTATAAACAAAAGAAAATTGTTGGCGTCTTAGCTTCAAATCTTGAAGCTGGGATTGCGTTAAATGTGATTGGACACTTGGCGCTATCTATTGGGGCATATGCAGACACTGACCTAATGGGGAGAGCTGAGCTTTGTGATCTCTCTGATATACCGCACATAGGGATATCAAAATATCCAGTTATTATCACGAAAGTGAAGCCTGGACGGCTGAGACGGCTTATTGGGGATGCGCGAGCTAATAAAGATATTCTGCTGGTGGATTACCCAGAGCAAATGCTTGAGACTGGCCATGATGATGAGCTAGCAGAGGCTATTTCTCGTATAAAAGAAGAAGAACTTAACTATTTAGGAGCAATGCTTTATGGGGAGGGTGCCATTATAAATGAGCTGACTGGGAACTTTAGCTTATGGCGTTAGCGCTTAACTATAAAACCTTGTTCATTGGGATAAGAAAGGATTCTTATACTTATGAGCGAGTATGTTTCAATACCTGATTTTGGCGCAAAAGTTGATTTATTGCTGAGGAGCGATTCAACGGAAGTTAGTACAAACGCTCAGATCAGCAAGCATCTAAAAATAAACCCCGACTACTTATCACGAATGAAAAACGGTACTCGTCCGTTAAACGATCATAATTTTATTGAGTTATGTCACTTATTCAAATTAAAGCAGAGCCAATGGTTTGATGATCTTGAAACGTTTGGAAAATATCTGGGCTTTTCACGGAAGTTGATTGCCACTATCGCCAAAAAGCCGCTACCAGGCATTGAGTTTGTATCGCGATCAAGAGACAAAAAAAATGTCAGTGAATTGTTCAAGGTAATCGAAGGCTATTGGGAATCCTATTATTATTCAGTTTCAAAATTAGATAAGCAACTCATTTCTAGGGACCTTTTTATCGTTCAAAAAATAAGCGAAGATGATTATATTGAGTGCCAAGTGATCGATACCACGTTTCATTACTCAGGGTGGTGTTTTGCAGTAAAAGGTCATTTGTACATGGCCCTTGAAAAGGACGATCTTTTGAACGAGGTCATTGTTTACGTATTCAATCAACCCGATAGATATCCCCCTATGTTGTATGGCGTAATATTATGTCTTTCGGGCGGTGTCGATGATACTCACTCCTTTCCATCGGCTGCCAAAGTAATTTTCAGGTATATCGGGAAAGATCAGGACGAGATAAGAAGAAAGTATGACATCGACGACTCTTTGGATGTGGACGCTTTTCTAAAGAGTTCAATCCCCTCGTACATTGATCCTGGGGAGAAGAACGACCCCGATATAGAACAGATTATCGAGGATATTTCTAATACAATTGATCCCAATGCGATTCCATTTGCTTTACGGATGACCAAATAGCATTGTGATCGAGAACCAAATCTTTGCTCAAAATAAACGCACGAGTAGCTGAATTGTAAATAAACGTTTATTGTCCTCAGTTTATTAGTCCGATTACCGGACAAGTACCGCACAGCAATGGCCCTCCCTAGGACCGGTCTTCGTCGTTTACTTTCTCCGCAGCCTAAATTCATACTATAGATAAACTAAATGCGTGGGAACGCGGTCAGGCCGTGCGAGTATTTGAAGAAGGAGCGCAAATCATGAAGTTGGTCTCTAGAAAGAAACACCTTTGCCTAGTTTTTTCTCCAATCGATAAGTATTACAGAGACGCAATGACTCACTTTGCGCCACCACTTGGCTTGATCTCTCTAGCAAACTATATTCAATCAAAGGATTCGGACATCCGAATTTCTATTCTGGATGGTAGCGTGACGCATACTCTAGAGGATGTCTTAGAGTTTATTGAACAGGAAAAGCCTGATATTGTAGGTCAAAGCATCCAGCTTATTTCATATGATAATGCACTGACAATCGCTGAGTATGCGCACAGTTTTGGGGCCATTAATGTTTTTGGTGGACATCACGCTACTCAATTAGCTGACGCAATTGCCTTAAGACAGAACAGAATAGTTGATTATGTGATTGCTGGCGATGGCGAAGAAGCCCTGTGGGCAATCTTACAAGAAAAACCAATTCAAGAAATTCCAAACTTGGTTCTGATGGACAAAGGGAAAATCTCTAAGACTGGTCGGGCTTTATTAAGATTACACAATGCGCCGCCGATCGATTATTCATTAACGCCTCTTAAACCGTATATGACGCAACTAAAAGATGCTAATTTTAATTGTCATGACTCAGCGCTAAATTATCTTCGGATTTATTCACACAAAGGATGTGGCAATCGCCTCAACAGCGGGGGATGCTATTTTTGCGGGAGAGCGGATTACGGAATAAGGTTTAAATCACCCGTCAAATTCTGGGAGGATGTAGAAAGAGCCGTAGACTTTCACGGAGCGGATTATGTTTTTGATGTTGGTGATGATTTCTCATTTAGCAAAAAGTGGCTGAAAAAAGTGGCTGAAACAAAACCTTCATTTAATGCAGAATTTAAGATGGGCGTTTTTGGAAGAGCAAACAGAATTGATGCAGAAGTAGCTTCATATTTGGCTACAATTGGTGTAAAAGACGTGGTTATCGGATTCGAGTCTTTTGATTCAAACATTTTAGAATTATGTGGAAAAAAGAACACCTACCCTCATACTAACTTGACAGCAGCGGAAGCATTGTTCCGTGAGGGCATAGATGTTTGTGCTAGCTTCGTATTGGGACTGCCGGGGGAGTCAGAAGAATCCTTAGAGAAAGCAATTGAGGGCGCAGGAACAATTGTCAGTCTTGCCAAGAAGCTTTTGAGAAGACCGCCACGAGAAATGGTTGCAAACCTCATAGAGCCCAGTCCTGGATCACCAGCCTTTAACGAACTAGTGAGAATATTTCCACACAAGTATTACTTGAAAGATAAGTTGTCTTTAGAGGGAATACAGCGTGATTATTTCAAACATCTATTTAAGCTAGATTCGAATACTTCTTATTTAAGATTCCGCGAACTTTTAGAGCGTACCGCAAGTGAAATCCATAAATACGTCGAGTTCTCAGATTCTCAGGGCTGGCTCGCTACTGAATTAGGTCTAGCAGAATCAACTGAAATCACAATGAGTAAAAGGCAAAGGCTTGTTTCAATTAAAAATAAAGAACTTGTCCCTCTGGTTAAGGAATCTTAAAACCAGTAAAATCAAAGTGATAACTTTCTCTTGTGGGCCTGATCGATATTTTTATGAAGAAGAGTGTAACTCTGAAAACGACAATCAAAGAACCTCTGTGCTGGAATTTACACTGATGCGCGACCCGCTACCGCTCAAGCTTGGTTTTCTTGAAACAGAATCCAAACAGACCGCTGGGCTCTATTTGCCGGAAAGCGATAGATCGACCCACCTCTATGTTCTTGGTTCTTCCGGTGTGGGGAAATCTAAGGGACTTGCCAATTGGATATTAGAGGATATCAATCATGAAAGAGGTTGTGGCGTTATCGATCCGCATGGTGACCTCATAAACGACATCATCGGCAATCTTATACCCGCCAATTACGAGAAAGTCATCTTAGTTGAAATGACCGATCCTGAGCATATCGTCGGTTTCAATCCCTTGGAACAGCAAGAGGGGATCGATCCCTATACTCAATCGCTTGAGCTGGTCGAGGTCTTCAGAAAGATTTGGGACTTGTCTGAGGACAAAACCCCGCGCCTCCTAGAAATTCTAAGAAACGCAGTTCTGACGCTTATCGAAGCCGGAGGCACGATGCTTGATATTGAGCCTCTTCTCACTAATGCAGAGTTCCGGCAAGAAATGATAAAACATGTAACAAATGAAGCTGTCGTTTCATTTTGGTATAACCGTTTTGACAAATGGGCTGAAAAAGACAGAATCGTAAACGTCGAATCAACGTTGAACAAAGTTTCTAGCTTTACTTCAGACCCGAGAATCCGACTGATGCTTTCGTCAAAGAAATCGACAATAGATTTTCGAAAGATAATGGACGAAGAAAAATGCATCCTTATAAATCTTGCGAAAGGTGTGCTTAGGACAAATAGCTTTCTACTTGGCGCGCTGTTTGTCGCCAAGATCCAAATGGCGGCTATGTCTAGAGTTGATCTCCCGCAATCAAAGAGAAAACCGTTTTACCTGTATGTCGATGAATTTCAGAACTACGCCACATTCTCATTTGCCGAGATCATGAGTGAAGCTCGGAAGTACGGATTATCGCTTATCCTTTCTCATCAAAACCTTGTTCAGCTCAATAAAGAACTAAGAGATACGATTCTCGCAAATGCGAAGAATTTCGCCATATTCGGATGCGACCGGCAAGACGCCGAACTGATCGTCAAATATATTGCCGACTATGATCCTTATGCCTGGAAGTATAAGGTAGAAACCAACTATACGTGGAAGTCTGTACAAGAACAGCAGGAGGAAACCATCTCTTATATAATAAACGCCCCGATTCAGTGTGCGATTCTAAAGACAAAAGGCAAAGAACTCAGCACGTTCAGAACTTATGACCTGCCGGAAAGCGATTGCCTTGAAAACAATCAAGAAATGCTCCGGCTCCTAAACGATTCCAACGGCTACACCCTGAGGCTTAAGGAGCTAGACGAAGCTTTGACATCACACCCAGTCAGTTTTATTACGCCGGACGAACCGACAGAGTTTGTAGATTAAGGAAACTATTTCTTCCCAGCAGTCATTTGTAGTATTTGGTTAACGATCTGAAGGATGAGCAAGGTTAGTGATAAGCCACCGATGATTATCGAACCAAAAATCTTAGCTTTCTGTTTCTTTGGCCGTTCGGTTTTTTTTCTTTCAATCATAAGTAATTTAGGAACTGCCATACCGACTGCAAAAGCAAAGATAACGATAAAAAGCAAAACAATAGCTTCTACAATTACTTCAGAAGTTCCGTTAACAGTTTGATTATTTTCAATCCAGAAAAAAGCGGCAATGGCCGGGATGAAAAAGAGAAGTCCGATGCCTAAATCACTCCAGCCTTCATTCTTAATTAGTTTTTCTAGCTCAATCCCAGCGCCGCCAACGCTAATTGCCAATAGCACAATACTCAGTACGTTGAAGATTGTCTTCCATAAGCTGGACCAACCGGCCAATTCCGGAAAGTAAATAAAGATGGTAGCTGATAAAAGAAGGCCTAGCGCAATACCGAGACCTTCTGACTCTTTCTTTTCTTTTTTCTCTTCTGTGGACACTAAAGCGGCCCCAGCTTTCCACTCGATTGTCTGACCAGCTTTGTTTTATCTAGATCATGTTTATCCATTATTGAATCAACGGCATTCTCGACACAGCTTTTTGTGAATGCTCCAAAAGCCAACAGCTTGTTCCGGTCAGCAATGGAGATAACATTCCACCAGCGATAGAGTATTGGACCGATCAGGGGGATTGAGTAAAGCCAAGTCGTTTTTTCGTGGAGCGCCCAGGTGACATGCAAATCTTTACCAACTTGCTCAAGACTGATATAGCATGAATAAACTACATTGTGAATCACTCGGATTGCTGGTCGCCCAGATGAAGTCAAACTCGCGCCTAAATTGACTGAGGTTTGATTATACGGAGAATCTCTTGCATCTAGCTCTGCTTCCACAAGATCAAAAAATTCTTGAGCAGCTTTCGCTTGAGAGGGAAGAAGAGCACCCCATCTCTCAGCGACTTCGTCTTCGCGTGGCCCAGAACCTGTAAGAGCGCGGATCACGGCAATTACCACAAGGATTATTACGCCCCAGAACAGGAGTGTAATTACAAACTCTATAAGCTGAATGATCGGATTAAAGAAAAACATGCGATCGACCCCTAACCAAGCGATTAGGAAAAAGATAGCGCTAAACACTATGGGTGTCAAAAATAGATTACCGTCTCGGCTCAATAACCCGAGTCTCGACCGAAAAGCTGTAGGGTTGGCGTCCGAATGCCTGGAAGGCAGGCATACCGACGCTGACTAAACAAGAGGGCGCATACCATTTCAATTTTCGGGCTAAAGTTGCTAGAGCTTTTTCATGTCCATTCGTCGGGAGTGGTAACACGCCAGAGACGTTCTTGTTTTTTTGGTTGTTCTATTAATTCAATCAGCTTTAGCTTCTCTAGTTGTTTCAGCGCACGGTGGCACGCTGATTCGGAAGCCCTCAAGCGTTGCGCTAAAGATGCTCGACCCGCACGTACATGTCGAGTTCCTAATTTGCTTAGTTCCCAGAATTCGGTCCAAGCTGCCATCATTATCGGAGTAAGTACTCTAGACGCAACCACTGTAGATGGAAGTGGAATTCCTACATGCTCAAGATCGTCTCGCCAATCCACAATTGTTTCTCCGTTCTTATATTACATGGGCGTCGGTTGTTTTTATTTTATCGTTTTATTAAACTGTTGCCCACCCCAGCACCGTTCATTACGCTTGCAACCCTTTTTTCGGCCAACGGACGGCCTCAATGCATTGCTTGACGCTTCAGGCACTAAAAAAGAGGCTTTGCTGTTCCGAAGCAAAAAACGCTACTGAACAGCAATCCCAATGCGATGATCGGGAACGCTCTGCTTTTGCTTAGCCCATTCTTTAGGCAACAGGGCCTACTATTTATGGCAATCGAGCAGTAGAATAAAAGTAATTCGGTAGTTATTTGTCTCTTATTACCAAGGTGAAGTTATATGGGATTATTTGATTTAATAAACGGTTTTCTTGGCTTACCCAAACGAGATGGAAGTAACTCTTCGAGAGATACCTTGGCTGTTTCAGAAAACCGGTCCAGATCAAACGGTTCATCGGAATCCAAAGAAATTGATTTAGAGAATATTATCTATATTCCCTTACCTCCGTCACCACCGGCGTGGCAGGTAAGCCAGGAAAGAAACAAAGACTTCTATGATTCTTATGAAAAAAGTTATGTAAAGGACATCTTCAATGCTTACTGGAAGCAGCAATATAACAAAGTGATTAAACTAATTGATACTGTCCCAGCTAGTGAACGCACAGGTGAAGTTGGTCATACTTTCATAAAAGCCTACCGCAATATTATTCAGAGATGGAGAAATAAAGGCAAGCCAGCCGAAGCACTGAAATGGTCGGACCTGATGATGGAAAATCTTGCTAACTTAGTTACTGATACAGACAAGCGGCGTCACAATAAACTTATTGATGAACTTGATTCTGCGAAGACTAAGCATAGCTATTCAAAATACATAGTTTCTGCTCCAAGTAAAAAGCCACTGTTTCAAATTCCCGAATGGTGTAACTGGTTACTAGATTCGGAGGAGTCAATATCAAAAGATAACCGCCCCGATCTTGGATTCCGTGATCTATATCCGACGATTGACGGATGCTTGATGGTGGATAGTAAGGGAAGAAGCAATAACGCTCAAAAAGGAAACGCCGCCATAAAGAAAATGAGCCATAAAGGCGTCCTTATCAGAGAAGCACCGCTTACTCATGACATTTACCGGTTTAGCGCAAACCCTTTAGGCACTGGCTTTGTGGCTTTATCGGCTGATTGCGGATTTTTTGCTTATAACAAGAACGCTGAAATGCTATTTAAGCGTGATCTCAAAAATATCGCTGAAGCAAAAAACTATATTCGATGTATTGACATATCGCCAGAGATGGACCGACTTCTATATAGCATCATCGACGAAGTATGGTGTATTTCATCAACTGGTGAGCAAATCTGGTCGGTAAAAATGCCGCCGAAGGCGGGCTGGGAAAAGGTAGTTGAACGTGTAGACAAATACGGCACTAACCGAGAAATAACGGATGCTCTAAGTTTAATGAGTTTATCATTCCCTTTTAGCATTGAGGACGTTAAAAAGAAATATCGCGAGCTTGCTTTAAAGTGGCATCCCGATCTCAACCCAAATGATTCGACTTCACATGAGAAGATGCAAAAATTAAACGCCGCCGTGGAAATATTGACCGGAATGGAAGCCTCGTCGTTTTTTGACCTAGAGGCTGAAATTGTTACTTATAAGAAGGTTCTACATCACGAAAAAATAAACCTCGATAATCACGGCTCTTTTGATCTTGAAGCATCCATGGTTGGTCCGGGCGAGGACTGGGTTTATGCCGCGAGTTTTGGAGAAAAAGGTGTCACCTACCTAGGTGCATATTCTGGGCGGATAGTTGAGCTTGATGTAGCTGGGAGCCCGCAACATGTATTTGATGTCGGACTAGTTCCAGAGAAAATTTTTGATAATGGTAATTATCTGTATATTCAAACTAGCACGCGCCTCTATATCCTGCATGGCGATAAGCTCTTAAAAATAATAGATATATTTGACAAAGGGAAAGTGATCTTTGCTCAATCAGGCTTTGGGTTGTTGGCTTCGAAGAGCTTCAAGTGGTTTGATGAAAAGGGAGGCCTGAAAGGTGAAATCTCTTCAAAAGATCCAATTCGACAAGTATATCCAAAAGATTCAAATCTAGTTGTTGAAACTCGTCAACATCGTGCAATCGTCAATGGGGCTCCATCATGGTGGTTAAACGTACAGCCACCGAACACAGTTAGTAATTTACCATTGGTATAAAAACCATTGACACCAGGTCAAATGGGGTACATACTATCCAGTAGTATTACTAATTATTACATATTATTTACAAGGGAGGTGTTTATGTTGTCACGATCAAGCAAAGTCATGACCGTCTCTTTGCCCCAAGAGATGTTCAAAAAGGCAGAGAAATTAGCCAAGGATGAAAATCGCACTAGAAGCGAACTCTTCAGAGAAGCTTTGCGGCAGTATATGGCCAGCCGTGAGAGATGGCAAGAGATAAGAAAATGGGGTGGCGATACAGCCCACGAATACGACGTCAGATCGGAAGCGGATGTCGAGCGGATAGTCGATGAGCTAAGAAGTAAAAAGAGGTAAATGCTAAGAGTTGTTATCGATACTAATGTTTACCTTTCGGCAATTCTGTTTGGCGGGAAGCCGGAAGAAATAATCGATCTTGCCAGAGAGGGCGAGATAGAGGTCTTCATATCCAAACCTATCTTGGTCGAGATAGAGCGAATCTTAAAAGAAAAATTCAACCAGCCGGAAACCAGGATTCAACAAATAATTCTCGATGTGAAAAGCATCACGACGTTCACAAACCCGAAGATAACCATAAACGAAATAAAGGAGTTTGAAGCGGACAACCGCATTCTTGAGTGTGCTGTTCAGGGAAAAGTTGACTATTTGATAACGGGTGACGCCAAACACCTGCAACCGCTAAAAGAATACAAGGGTATTAAGGTTTTGAGCCCGGCTGATTTTCTGACAAAGCCTGCAGACCGATAAACTACCTATCAGCTTATAACATTCTTGAAATACCTCTCTACCTACTGTAACATAAATAAGTCGGTTGCTAGCCTAGTGTTTGAATAGTGTCTAGCTAGGCCCACCAGAGTCAGGCTTCTTAAAAAGATTCGTCTGGCGCTCAAGATCAATCATTATTACATTTAGCGAAAGTATGTTCGTTTACTACAATATCCTATAGAAAACTTGAAATAACCTACAATATATTGTAGGTTAGAGTTGTACTTTAGCACTCCACCCAATAGAGTGCTAGGATCAGTTTTGCTAGCGCTATGTTATAAAATAAAAATGCAAAATTCATAGCGCTGATGAGCTTAATTTATAAAGGAGCACTATATGGAGATTACAGAAACGCATTTATCTAAGTTTTTACAAGATAAGATAAATTTGCCGAAGGACAAAATAGATTCTTATAGTGAGCAAGTTAATAATCTTAGAAAAAAGTTAGAAACCTACATAAATGACCATCCAGAATTTAAACTAATAAAAATGATAAATTCTGGATCAATCGCAAAGGGCACTTCTCTTAGTACCCTAAATGATATTGATATTGCTCTATATATTAAACCAGATGATATTGAGCACCATGAACTATCAGAGGTTCTTGAGTATGTACGACAAGCTCTAATTGAGGTTTACAAAGGGCAAATGAAAGCAAATCAATTTACTATTGGCACACATTGTGTGAAGGTTAGTTTTAAAGGATCAGGCCTGGATGTAGATGTTGTGCCTGTAATTTATAGAGGTAAAGCCAATGACCGAGGCGATTTATTAAATCGAGAAACGGGAGAATGGATAGAAACTTCGATACCCCTTCACCTCGAGTTTGTAAGAGCGAGGAAAGACCTATACCCCTTTTATGCAGATTTAGTAAGAATGACAAAGTGGTGGAGAAACGAGAAAGACTTTAAGTTTAAGTCTTTTTTAATAGAGCTGATCTGGTGTCACTTAGTTGATACACAAAACTTACCAGACTCAAGAATTGATGCTTTTGCTAAGTTTTTGTCCTATATCTTACAAACAAGGTTAGAAGAACTAATTATTTTTACTGATTATTATAAACTCTCAGATGTCAAAAATGGCACAGACTCAGCAGTAAAGATTTACGATCCAGTTAATCCAGAAAACAATGTAGGTAAAAACTTAACCGAACAAGAGAGGGCAAAAATTATTGAAGAATCTCAAGCAGCTTTTGATGCTCTTAGTATGGCATGTTCTGATTATATTAAGAGGAGAGCCGTCGAATATTGGCAAAAAATATTAGGGTCCAGTTTCAATCCCTAAAAGGAGAACTTTATGACTTATCAAACCAGCACAGTTACAAGAACACAGACAATAACGCATACAGATGTGAAGTACCTTATGTGGAAAATAAAAAGCGACATGTTACAGCTAAGAATATTTCATAATTGTTTTAGCCAAGATTATGCAGACAACATGGCTGACGATTTATTCCGATGGACTTATAGCGGCTATGCTGAAAAGATCAAATTTTCCTTCTTTGATCCCAATACGTATAAGGTTAAGTGTGAAATAAGTTATTTCATTGAAAGAGGCCATGTTGTAGACGTTGATGAGGACGCTGGAAGAATTCCTTACCTAGACCTAGCCGGAACAACTTTTAAGATTCTTGTTACTACTAATGAGGCCTGGAATAGACTTACCGCAGAGAAACGTCAAATATTTTATAACACTTTAGTTTTTCAATGGGGCACATCAAATTTGAGGTTATCCTATGAAGGAGGCTCGTGGGTGGAAGACCAAACTTACTCAAGCAACAATATCGCGGCAATAAGGTCTATTTATACCAACTAAAATTTACCAATGAAAATAAACTTAAAAAACAACAAGAGGAGGGATTTAGAAAGTATTGATTTAGATATCGAAGGTGTGGTTGCTGAAGCGGAAAGATCGAGTAATGGTGACCCTGTCTCTGAAGCTTCCCTCATAATACAAAGATTCATAAAAGAAAAAGGTTATGAGATTAAACATGATGACCTTTTATCTTTTCAGGCGACATTGGGAAAATCTCTTGCAGGCGGCGTTTTTCCATCAAACATAACTATGGTAGTAGATAAAATAAAAAATATTTATAAGCACAAGGCAGGCAAGGAACCTACTTTGGGCGGAAATCCGTTACCCGAAATCTCCGAGGTTTTCGAATCAATCATAGAATACCCCGATAAACAGGCAGAAAATGAATATCAAAACTTGGTTGGGCTTGATGACCTTAAAAACCGTCTGATAAAAGAGAGCTCTCTCCTTCTATCAATGAAAGACTTAGAAAAGTGGAGTAAAAAACATCACAAGAATAGGATTATTTCTGCCTGCTTAGCATTTGAAAAACGTTTACCGCTGGTTATGTTTGGTGGAGATATTGGCACTGGCAAAACCGCACTGGCAGAAAGTTTCGGTGATCCGATGGCTAAGCTCCTTAAAACTAAAATATATCTATTGAGGATTAGCGTACAGACGCGAGGATCCGGATTAGTTGGCGAAATGACGCAGTTAATAAACAAGGCTTTCCGTGAAGCAAAGACTGTTGTACAAAAGACAAAGAGTCCGGCAATACTTCTTATTGACGAAGCAGATACACTCGCTCAATCAAGAGAAGCAAGTCAGATGCACCATGAAGATAAAGCTGGTGTAAACGCACTTATACAAGGCATTGACCACATAAGAACTGCCGATCAACCAATTTTAGTAGTTTTCTGTACAAACAGACTAAAATCAATTGATCCGGCTATTTTAAGACGCGCTGCTATTATTCATAAGTTTAATCGGCCTAACCAGGAGCAGTTAAAAAAGATGTTTGAAATGTACTTTGAAGATATAGGCTTGACGAGTGGACAGATAGCAGAATTGGTAAAACTTGCTGGTTCTACTGAAGCGCGTAAATACGGTTTTACTTATTCGGATATCGTAAATAAAGTAGTACCTAATGCGATAATGAAAGCTTACCCAGATAATCCATTGACATTCGAGAATCTATTAAATGCTGTTAAAGATACCCAACCTACTCCACCATTTAAGGAAACTTATGACAGTCAATAAGAAAATTGATATAAGAGAAATCTTTTTAGGGTTGCAAAGACAAATGCGCTCAAAGTTGTCTCTTAATAGAAAGATACTGACACATCCTGTTTCAAAGGGCGATGCTTCGGAGTTGGAATGGGTAGATATGCTTGGTAACTACTTACCAAGACGTTATCAAGTAGAAAAAGCGTTTGTGATTGATTTTAAGGGGACAGTAAGTGACCAGATTGATATTGTAATTTTTGACAGACACTATTCCCCTTTTCTCTTAAAACAAAATGGCGCTACTTATGTACCTGCGGAAAGTGTTTACGCTGTAATCGAAGTCAAACCACAACTTAATCCAGAGAATATAAGATATGCGGGAAAGAAAGCTCTATCGGTTAGAAAATTAGAACGTACAAACGCTCCAATAGTCCATGCTGGAGGGACTATAAATGACACAAAAAAACCTTTCAAGATACTCGCCGGTCTATTGACTTTAGATGGCTCTTGCTCCAATGGCGTGAAGAATGAAATTAAAAAGCTACCCGAGAAACAGAGAATAAGCTTTGGGTGTTCGTTAGAAGGAGGCGCTTTCGTAGTAGCCTATGGTGGAAAAATTACGTTTGAAAAAAGCAAGAAAGATGATGGCCTAATTTTTTTCTTCTTAAAATTACTTTCAGCTCTGCAGTCTTTAGGGACGGTTCCTGCAATGAATATTGAAACTTACATAAAACAACTAAACAAAAATAATGAAATAAATGAGTCATTTTAGTGGATTTTGTTTTCTGAGAGCATTCTATCCTTTCTGCATTATTTACGGCTAGCTCCCAGAATCTACTACATTCTTTATTCTTTTGTAACGATTTGCGCGGATTGATTCTCGTTAGTCCTGCAACAAACAATAAATAGTGTTTGAGGCAACAACAAGAACATCCGTTCCCTATAATCCATCGGCAAAGATGACTTTATTATACGGCAGCAATATGCTTGCAACAGGCCTTGAGCTGCTGTAACATCTCAATATAGTCCAATTGCTTAAAGTTCGAATAGTGTCCCATCTGGGCTACATATCTGGTATATTCTGGACACATCCTTAACACTTGGTTCCGGGCACATGGTTTACACTTTTTGGCATGTTGAACTCTTATGCGGGAGGAAGATATGCCTTGGAAGGAGACCAGTGTTATGGATGAGCGGATGAGATTT
>SDBV01005779.1_pt1 | contig 17361 bp, 46 predicted proteins | sample 2277081 | NCBI WGS metagenome assembly SDBV01 (sample SAMN10402039, study PRJNA504765) | marine sediment metagenome | isolation source: marine sediment core GS10_PC15, 223 cmbsf | place: Arctic Ocean: Southern Knipovich Ridge | collected 2010 | reverse complement strand
GCGCATCGGATTCGCTGGTTTCGTCAAAAGCGAACACGGCGTCCTTCAGCGTCGTGTACGACTTGTTCATATCATCCAACAGCCTTGCTCTTTCGCCCATCAATAAGCTCCTCTGCGCGTTCCCGCCCGGCGGATAATCTGTGTGTCGCCGTGCAGATAGTTGAATGTTGGTTCGAAATTCAGCAGATATTTCAACATGGTAGGATAGTCATCATATTTTTCTCGCGCCTTCTGCTTCAAGTCCTTCTCCGCCTTCTTCCTGTGCTCATCCCATGTGTACCGCTTGATTTGATGGATTGAGCGGGTACACTCGGGGCCAAAATGAATCCTTGGCCTATAAGTTCGCTCGTCAGGCTTGAGATATTCATTCAGCCTTCCCCTGCCAACATCGGAATCGTCCGCCAGATCGCAACGTAAGCCGGCGGTGTCGAACTCATCCTGCCAGGTTACATTTCTTCGTGACGAAGCAGGAGAGCGCCCCATGTTCGGGTCGATCAGCCTCAGTTGGACATTCAACCCCAGCGATTCCTCGATTTCCTCTACGTACTTTCTGACTTCAAAACAGTCGTCGTCCAGTTCCCCATCCCGAATCACCCACAGATCATCCGAGGGATCGACAAGAACCCACATGAACATATGCGGCTTTCTCGGGTGCGGATCGAGAATAAAGCAACACGGCCAGTTCATAGACGGCTCGAAATCCGTGACGTGGTTGAAGTCGCAGATTTCCTCGGAACCACAGTCGCACTTCTCTCCAATCGGGACGATTATTCTCCCGCAGGTAAAGCACCACCATTGCGTAATATCCGTGAACAGCGGATGGATTCTATTCGAAAACCGGATAGGCTGGCCCTGAATACGCACAAGGCGCATTTCATGGGTCCATTTCTCCATCTGCGAAGCAATCGCTTCCTGGTTCAGATGAGGATTATCCCGCGTATCCAGCTCGATCCACTCGATGTCGTGCGCTTTATTCGGCCCTTCCCTGCCTTTGTCGTAGACCTCATCGAATATCCAATCGACGGGAATGGAAGGGTCGTCCGGCCACGTCATCGCCAGCATCATTACCCCGTTCACACGCATGGTCCGGGCCTGGTTCTCGGTCCAGATCGCGTAGGAAGGCGGCTCGTCATGGAGTATCCAGTCGAAATCTCCCGAGGCGAAATCCGACGGGTCTTGATCGTGCGACATGAACTGAATCATGGATTCGCCCAGAACCTTGTCGGGGTTATCCGGGTCTCTACAGATCAGCGTCAGGGTGCGAAGCTTCTCGCTCCATGCGCGTTCCCATGAACCCGCCCGGAGGCACATCTTGGGCACCCAACCCCAATGCCCCTGATCTCCACCAGCGGGAGCCAGCCCGGTCCATTTCCACCACTGAAGCTTGGGAATAATTATCGGGTGTAGAACCGTCGTCAGGGATTCAACGACAATCCGCATTTTCACCGGGCCGCGAAACTTCGGCAGCAAGTCCTCTCTGACGGAATTCGGCAACATCCCGGTAGCAAGAGCAACCAGATGAGCAATGCAGGTTTCAGTCTTGGAGGAACCGTTCCCTCCACCGACCGCCATGACCTTCGCATCCGCGCGGTGAACCTTGTAGCAGGATTCCGAAGCAGGCTTGTAGTAGAGGATTTGGTTCTCTCTACGGTCGTCCTGGAGCAGTTTAAGCGCCTGCCCGGCGGCTTCTCTCAGGGCGTCGTCGGATAGTTGGCCAATCTGTTTCGGATCGAGAGTGCCAAAATCAACTGGCTCTACAGCCATCCAGATGCAGCCAAATGGTCTATAGTTCGCCGACACGCCCTGACCACGGCCTCGTCGGGCCGAGTTCCTCGATACCCCACCCCAAACTTGCGCCCGTCATTAGCGTAAAAAGACATCCCAACATAGTCCGGGAGACGCTTAACCGTCACCTTAACGCCTCGGTAGTACCAAACCTCCTTCGCCTGTACGGGAAGAAGGGGGATAGCGGCGAGAGCAGCGGTCCCCGCAAGGAAGTTACGTCGTTTCATTTTCCAATCTCCTGGTTAAACACGCCCACGATCCTCTTTCCTGACCTGATGTTTGGCGGTCTTGGAATGCTGGGTCACATCAATGGGAAGAACCTCCTCGAATTCCACCTCGACCGGCTTTTGCCCTCGCCGTTCTATCTCCGCGATAAGACCCGGCGCGATTTCCTTCAAACTCTTGCGCTCCTCAAGCGACATAATTTGAGTAGGCTCCCCCAAAAGAAGCTGCCGCTTTTCAATCATGATCCCGATACCCGTGGAAAGCTCTCTGTAACCGGCCTTGCCGATCAGTTCAGAATCACACAAACGCGCCATAGCAAGCGGCAGGGCTTTCTCCAACCCCTTAATCAGGGATTTGGACGTAACCTTCTCGACTTCCTTCAAAGCCGGCAGATAGCGCGTCTCAAGCCGCTTGGCCATCAGAGAGCCAACCTGATGCGATAGCCCTACCTCTCTGCATATAGCGGCAATATTGGGCTCGGGGTCCTCGGCGTACCGAATGAAGAAATCCGCAAACTTCTCCGGGTCGGTAAATTCTATGGCCTGGCGGGTCTTTCTAGCCGCCATCACCGCTCCCCCGCCTCTCCCTCGTCGCGGAAATTCTGGAGCAACTTGTAAAGTTTGCCCGAAGCCGGGTTATCCGATGCGCCGCCCTCATCCAACATCTGCTCAATTTGCCACGCATCCTCGTGGTCAAATTCAACAACCAGAACATTCTTCGACGAAATACGCCTCATCTCTCCCCCGTCTCAAGCCAGAGGGCAAACTGCTCGGCAAACTCAAGCGCATTATCCTCAACATCGTGCATGCCGTCAGCGCTTCGGACAGCCGGCCCTGTCGATAACATCCCACCCACAATCCGGGAAGCAGCACGCAGAGCCTCTATGCGGATAGGTAGTAATCCAGCGCACTTTTTAGCAGCCGTTGCTTCAACGATTGCATCTCGTGAACGCTGACGCCGCTCAAATCCTTGCGTCCTCTTCAATTCCTCGTCAGCCATGTCCGTTACTCCCCGCAGACGATGGTTTCGGGCGCGCGTTCAAGCTCCCGAACCACCAGCGCCGCCGCAGCCTTGACCGCATTATCAATGCCCCCCCAATGGTCGCTCTCGCAAGCAGCTTCCAGGCTGGCGTGGGTAATCCCGCATACTGGCACCGAGTAACGAACCCAAACCACGTGTTTGTCGTCCTCGCAGCCGAACAAAACAATCCTGTTCTCATCATTGCCAACACCAAGCTTGGTGATCTCTTCAAAAAACACATGCTGTAGGCGCGGGCCCAATAAGTCGCCGATGTCCATCTGTGCGTTACTCCTTCCGCCTCACAGCCATCCGTAAACGATTCGCCTCGCGCAGCTTGTCGCCGCCCTTCTCGCGGTAAGCCTTCTGCTTCTCGGCGGGGGTGAGAGGTTTACCAACTATCTCGACTGATCGACGGAGAGCCTTTTCCATCACCTCTTGTTCTGGCTGCGTTAAGTGACGCGCTGGAGCCTTCTGGTTCGTAGTTGACCCACCTGACGTAGATGTGCCGGCAGATTGGGCATTCGGTGTCCGTGGCTTTTTTGCACCCGCATTCCCACGGGAACCGGCAGAACGAACATTGCTTCGGGCCGGGCTGTCCCGTGAACTCGAAACCGCAGGAGCAGCAGCGGTACTCGGCGGGTTTTCCTTTCGGCCAGATTTCTCATCCCCCCGGAAAATACACGCCATACACGCCCTACCCAGAGGATGACGGTGGCCGCACAGTCTGCAAAGTTGATGTTTCATGGTAACGCACAGTAACGCACAACGGTAACGCACTGTCAATAGGGTAACGCACTAACCCCTCGACGTGAACCCCCGCCCAAGACCCCTCGCCAGCCGCTTGAGCCTCTTCTTGACACCAGGCCCCGCCTGCTTCCTGGGGCGCTTCGCCGCAAGCTTGGCTCTGGCAGCCGGCCCCGCAAACTTCCCAATACCCGAAATGGCAGACCGGGCCTTCGGACTAATCGCGCGCCGCTTCTTCGCAGGCCGCTTAGTCGCAGCAGCCCGTGTAAGACGTCTCAAACCCTTATGAACAGCCATTAAATCAATTCCTCGCATTTGTAATTTCAAAAAATCCAGGAGCGCATTTGTTTTTCAGGCTGGGGCGGTGGGACCCCCGAAACCCCAATGCCCCACCGGGGGGTGTGCCGAACCGACCCCATGCCGCCCCCGTACCGTACAGCCTAGGCCACGCTGGCCCTGCATCACACAGCTAGAGCCACGATCAGGGGCTGGAATCGCATAATACATTATCTGGAAAATGCACTAACTCTAATATAGCGCGGTTATCAAGGGATACAGCGGTACACCATGGCAATGGGCTGATTATGGGCCACGAGTGTCGCTGATATGCTAGTGATTATGTTAACCGGAATGTGGTTAAGACCCATGCCCAGCCTGGCGCGCACGTGCGGCGGCAAGACAGTGGGCACAGCACCCATCCCCGTGCCCAATTACGGCGCTGTCAATCTTGCCCAGCGTTGCCTGATGTCTCCCAGCCAAGGCCAGCCGCCCCCGCCGCTTGGGCTCTCCTCATCCATGTGTTGCTTGATGCAGTCCAGCAATGTCCTGTCCAGGATGATCTCGTTGTCGCCCTGTATCAGCCTACAGCGCTGTCCTGGCGCTAGCCTTAGCCCGTCATCGGTTAAGTCGTGCGACCTTATACCAAGGCTCGGACCCTCGCACAGGGAATGAAACGTTTCATAATATGCCATACTGCCGTCCTTTTCGGTTACCCGTGCCCAATCCAGGCGCATGATACATCTAGCACTCGCTGCCCTGCTCATCCATGAACCGCCTGATGCTGTCCACCAATGCCCTGTCCAGGATTACCCTATTGCTATCTTGGACTATCATGCAGCGCTGTCCCTTCATAAGGGGCAGGCCCAGATCGTCGATGTCGTGGGCAGTCATAACCGTGTCCATGCCTTGCGTAGCGCCGTCATACTTCATCACTTTGTCTCCAATGATTAACCTTGAACCACATGGCTCTGTTCACCACCACAGTCCGATGAGTAGCGCACCAGCTAATCCTGGCTTCCCGTCGCTTGAACAGCCTCAGCATGCGCCAGAGCCAGACCTTGGGCTTATAGCGCCATGGAATGATGAGCCTTGCTGTACGTGGCATTCAATCGCCGTTAGGGTGTCGGGTATATTTCGAAGGCCCAGCGCTTCTTATGGTATGCGGCCAGCCTTTCGGCGTTGCTGATAGCGTTGTCGGCATCGTGGAGGCGGCAAACGCCATAGCTCATCATATCCCAAAAACGCTCGTCGGCCTTCATGGCGTCGATTCTCTCATCATACAGGTCAGTCACTTCTCGGGCTCCAGTGCTTTGCAGGCTAGGGCGGCGCGGGCAATGGCCTTGATTAAAGCCAGCGCCTTGCGCTTGTCCTTTATGTCCAGCGTATCCAGATCGCGGATCACCTTGAGGGCTGTCTGATGCTCATTCATAGCGCTTCAATCTTGCTGGCAATCTCCCTTACCTCATACAGTCGCCAGACATTGCCTTTGAGGTAGGCGCGAACGTAGTCCGCTGCTGCCTCATAATCACTGAACGGCTCAAGAGCCACAGTGTCTATCGCTGCAATGCCACTAACCAAATCCCATTCGACGATGTACTTCATTCTGATAACAGGATGCAGCCGGGGTTTTCCCAGTCCCAATACATGCCGCGCTTCTTGGCCCACGCTTCAAGGGTTGGGTGGATGTAGGGATAGCCGCCACGGAACTCGCCGTAGTAGTCGGCCAAGCCCTTACCATCCTCGGCAGATACCAGAACACGATCATCGCGCTCTATAACTGTCGGGTGGATTGTCACATCCTCGATGTCATTCTTTTCGCTGTTCCACACGATATCAGCGATCTTGAGGGCTTTGAGGCTGTTCACTGTGTTCCCGTTCATAGTCTCGACTCCTGTTTGGTTCAACAAGAACCATGCAATACCCGTGCCAACCCAGGAACCGCAGGAATCCGCCAGTGTGCTTTTAGCTATTCCCATTATGCAATGCAATATGCGGAAATCTCTCCTATTATGCAACGCAGATTGCGAAACAGCCCATATTCGTCGTGTCTAATATACTAATGAAATCAACAGTCTTATGTTTTAACGGCACTTGGCACGGCGTTTGCATAGCTATAGACAACAAAGGAGGCGCGAACACGAAACACACATTGGAAACGCTTGAACCGGCAAGACGCGCCAGCCGCAATGACGCAACCATATCCCCGGAGCCCCGATATAGTAGGACAAGGCCGTGATGGAGCCGCTCGATAGGATGCAGAGGACTCAAATGGGCCCGTTTAACCCTATGGGAGTCCGTACAATGTCAGAACAGTTTGAACTAGGGTTTATCCACGGCCAGATTACAGGCCGCTACGCTTCACCGCGTCAGACCGAAATCAAATATCCTCATTGGACTGACGAAGAAGTTTCCACCTACCTCAATGGCCGCCAAGACGGCGTTGCCGGCGATACGTTCCGCCTTAACCTGATACAGCAGCACACCAACTAACCCGCAACACGCGGGCCTTTTCGAGTCCTCTGCACAAAACCTTGCCTTCAATGAGATCCGAAACCTTGGAGGATGATATGACTAGACTTATAGCTTGCGTGGGCGGACATCTCACAGAGTCACAAGACGGCGGAATCATCGTCGCGGTTGACGCATACCAAAATAAGGCACGCGATCTCCACGGCCCGTCAGCACGCATAATGCTGGCAGAATACGCCGATAGATTTCCGAACCATGAATACATCAACGCAATACGACATCTGATCGAAAATTGTCCTAGCGTTGTAAGCGTTCAATAACCTAGGCCCCCGGGCCTTTTTGAAGGCAAGGTCGCTAGAACCTTTTGTGAGACTGTTTCACACAGGAGGATGTTATGACGAACCTTTATGTCGAAGAGAACTGGATCAACGCCAGCGAAGGCCACCGCAACGGCGACAGTGAGATATATGAAACGTTCACGGATAACCGTGGCGAATTATACCGCGCCATGCGGCGTGAATATGGGCGCTGTGTTAGCAAGGTCTACATTAACGACGGGCAGCCCGTAGGCTGGGTTTTCCAGAAGCGTCAACAGTACGACGACAGCCCGGAAACCTTCTTACTCGAAACATGGGTAACAGTTTATTCTGAGCCACCCACCGAAACAATCGACCACCACTACGCATAACCACAAGAGACTGCTTCGGCAGTCTCACATAAGGTTCTAGCAAACCTCACCTTGAATGGCCCCACTTAACCAGGAGAATGTTATGAATCACGGTAAAAAATCAGACTACGCGGCGCCGTTTATCGACATCGAACGCGGCGGCAACCTACAGCGCGACATTGACCGCGTTGTTTCAATCGGCCACGAGCCGTTACTCTCATGGTGGGAACGCATCAAAACCGATACATCCCCCAGCACATACGGCCAGACCAACCACGAATTTACATCTGGTGTCGCTTATCTCATCGCTGGTGGTAAAGTTTCACGTTACGCCCACAACAGAATAATGGCACTCAAGCCAGAAAATCTCGGCGACAAATATCTAGCGGCATGGCGACAAGCCGAACATACTGCCGCCATACAGCTAGGCGCGACAATCAACTTTGCCTAACAACCTAGCCCCTAGCGGGCTTTTTCAAGGTGAGGCAAATCACACTCTCTTTGGTTTGCAACCAAGGGAGTTGAGACTATGAAACTACGTAAAACCGCATATGCTCAAGATCGAGGTAACGGATTTGGGACAGAACTTGGAGGATCATACGAGGTCGTTGGACATGAGCACATCACGATTGCGCCAGCCGCCGGACGCTGGGTTGTCTATGAAAATGGCCAGCGTGTTCGCGCATGGGATTCCTTCAGCTTTGCCAAAGATCACGCAAAGTCTTTAACCTAATAACCCCTTGTCGCCTTCGGGCGGCAAACCTAAGAGAATGTGATGCAACGCTTCAATAACCCACTAGCAGCCTCCGGGCTGCCCTTTGTCAATTTACCACGTTAACCAATGGAGGAGAGAATGGCAGAATTCAAAAACCAAATCCCTGGATTTCCCCCACCGGAAATCAAAGGCACTGACGGCTTCGATGCAATGGGCAAACCCATCCCGTTTTATCGCCGTCAGGCTGGGTTCGAACACGCACGCCAAATGGGCGTAACCAAGGGCAATGCATTCTCAGTTGTTGACGCAATGTGTGCCGGGCTGGAAAGAGACGAGCCCTACACCGCAATGGAAGCGGGTATGAAGTACGTCGATCTAACCGGCACCTATCGGCTGATGGCCGTACTGCTTACAGCGCAAAGGCCCGACTAACCCCCGCGCCCTGCGGGGCGCACCTGATATACCATACTACATCAAAACACGAATATGATACATCACGGTATATCAGTGTAACCCTATGGAGGATGAAATGATGATTGTCGAACGTGACGCAGACGCCATCAAGTGCGAATGCGGCGGCTATGCTGAACAGGTTGAACCAACCACGGAAGAAATGCGTGAATATGGCTGTGGCCGCATGATTGGCTGTTGCTCGCGCGCTTTCATCTGCGCTCTATGCAACAAACGAACAGCCGCCCGTGCCGTAGCCCCGGAAATGGAGTAAACTGAAAATGGTAAATGAAACACTGGTAGACGAACATAACGCACAGCGCATCCAGGAACTCGAAGCCATCAATGCAGAACTGCTGGAGGCTCTGGAGGCCACACGGCGCTATCTTGAATACAACGTACCGGCCACCGAGAAAAACGGGAAACTTCTGTATTCAACCCGCGCCGCCATCACCAATGCGAAAGGGACGGCCCGTTAAGACCGCCCCTCTACGCCGTGGCTTGCATGACGGGCAAGGGACGTTAAATACCTAGCGCCGGACGATCAACCCCGGCGACCTGCCGCGACAGGTTTTACACGATAGGCCCATAGGTCCACCAACGGCGTTCGGGCTTCGGCCATACAACATCGCGGTGCGCTGCATGGGCTTGGTCAAACTCTCATAAAACCGCCTGTCCTCCACCGCTGCGCAACGGCTTCAATGGAACAAGTCACCCGCTGGTAACGGACAACCAAGCTACCACGCTCGGCGGTGCTTTGTATCGGGCCAGAGATAACTCTGAAACCTGATTAAATGCCATAGCACTATTCGGCGGCCACGTCAAATCTCTGGTAGTGCCTCAGTTTGAAATATCTTTCTTGTACGGCCCGCGCGGTCCCGGTTTCGGTGCCGCCGCGTCAACCAGGCGGTCTTACTCCTTGCATTGCGCCGCCTCATGCTTTAAATAGGCGGACGATTAGCTTCGTTATTTTGGATAGATGGCGGTTCTAAACGATGTGTACCGCCCCGTCAACGCGGTTTTGGAATATGATTGGAGGTGGGATATGGCGCTTTCGGCTGAATTGAGGCGACTACCGGCGAACTTGATAACGACTGCCGCAGTTAGAAAGCGCGCGGAAGAATAACAAAACAGATTCACAGGCTTTCTCGAAACGGCCATCAAATTCGATGGCCGTTATTTCTTGCCCCCAGCTTCCGTATTTCCGATTGACTGTTTCGATCCCCTCCATCCGGGCCAAAACATAACCCCATCTGTCGAACTCCCGGCTCCGCTGCTCATCCAACCAGAGCCATAAGTGCCCGCTGGTTTCATGGCCCACACATGATTGCAGCGTGCACACGCCCGGAAGTTCGTTGAGCCGGTCGCACCATGGGATGATATCTGCGTCCGGTTCGCCAGCGCCATTAATAATGCCTTTGCGCCACCGTTCTTTCGTGTGCTCCCAATCGGCGACAATTCGCGCCTTGTCATCAGCGAGCAAAAACCGTTTGTCAACCCCGGTCATTTTCAAACTGAGGCACTACCATGCTGACCAGCCAGCAACCGCAACCCCGCCCTTACCCGCTCCGAATGTGCAACATCCTTATCCGCCTGAAATCCGGGCCGCATGAACTTCGGCACCCGCTCGTAAACCACCAGCGAAACTACATCGTCTCTCACATGCCTGGATATGCCGCTCAGAGCCTTCAGGAGCCGCTTTACCTCGGCCTGCCACACTGCCTCGTCCTCATGCTCGGGACGGTCCATGTGGCCCCCGGAACGCTCGTAAGCCGCCGCGCCAATAGATACCTTGCCGTACACTACCGCATACAGCCAGGCCATGCGGCAGCCCGTGGTGTGCTGCTCCTCGGTGATCGCCCCGTTGGCCAATAAAATGCCCAGCGGATATGTGGTTTTCACCATATCGCCCTCGCCGGCCAGCCATTCACGTCGCGCCCGTAATTCATCCGTGCCCTTGTCGCGCATTCTTTGCGCCCTGCCGCTCGGCTCACGCGGGCCGGTGTTGCGTGGTCTGCCCTTGCGCTTCATGGGCGCTCTCCAGGGCCGTAGTCGGAGCGGGGCTTGTTCATATAACCTTCACGTAAACAAGCCGGTATCCCGGAAAATAACGACGCATTACCGGAACATCGCTTAACGGGCCAGTGCCCTGCATATAATTGATAGAGCCGGATTTTTCAAAACGATATACTACCCATGTATCCGGCGCCATAGTCGCCAACCAATCGGGCAGCATCGTGCCAGCAACGCCGGCAACCGCTAAAAACAGAAAATCCCGTCTGTTCATCTATTTCCCCTCGCGTATGGCTGTCAGAACGGCTTGCCAGATAAACTCCTCACCACAATTGCACTGGATAGCATCGCAAAGTTGTTGGTTGCCAGCCAACATCGGCCCCTCGCCCGGCTCCATGAGGGCGTCGAGGATGGCGTCCAAAATGCGCTCGGCACGCGGCGTGCAAAAGCTGGTATGCGTCGTCAGCGCCAGCCTTTCGTCAATAATCCTCGATAGCTCTTCGCGCTTGCTCATGGGCGGCTCCCGTTAGTCATAAATATTTCCCGCCTTAAAAAAGGACACATCTACCACTTCGTTTGAGGTGCCGGACGCGCTGTGCACAAAACAATGCCGCAGCCTGTCCACCTCGGCAAGCAGGGCGGATATGTCCTCGCGCGCTTGACGGGGCGAATAAATGTGCCGGCTTTCAATTGATGGTGCGCTGATGGGATTTGTCACTGCCCCCGCCAGCCGCGCCCGTATCTCTGCCAATTGCTCGTCAGTCATTACTTTTCTCCAGCGCCATATCGCCCAACTTGTCCAGCGCCCAATCCCTTCCTTTACGTAGCCGCTCTACCTCGGCAAGCAGGGCGGCGATGTCATCCAGCCATCCGAAGTAGGTTGCAGCGTTAGATTTGAAACGGTCGTGCCGCGCCTTGATGGCTTGCAGTTCGTCGTCAGTCATTCCCATTGCACAAGCCTCCTGAATTCTTTCGCTTTGCGATTGGCAAGGTCGTATAATTCCCACGTCCGAATACTTTGCCGCCGCCGAGATTTTTCGTTTTTCCTTTCCAACTCTTGAATGGATTGACATGACACCAACTGTCGATGAAGCATGAGCATACAATTGTCAGTCATCGCCGATCTCCGCTATCAGGTGGTCGCAAAATACTTTCAGCGCCCGTTCAGGTGCGTCCGCTGGCATCCCGACATAACCCTTGTCCGCGTATATGCAGGCATTCATTTCTGCCAGCATGACCGACACAACAGGCTCCCCCGGCTCGCGTATCTGCCGCAGGGTTTCCAGGATGGCGGTGCGGGCCTGAGCTTTGTAATGCCAGCTATGAGTTCGCCATCGTGGAATTGTCTCCGGCTTAACCTCATCACCGTAATTATTTGCTATATCGGCCAGCATCGCCCGCGCGACGCACTCCACCATGCCGTCAGGCTTCCTGTCCGCCATTATCTCGCCCTCACTTCATCATCCATCGACACGGGCCACTGGTCCTCGCACCATGTTAAAAAGACGTGGCTGTACCCCGGCAGATTGCCGACAGGGCCGCGAGAGGAGGGCTTGTCGATTAGCGCTTGCTCACACTCAGCCGCCGTCATGTCGAAGTGCATTATCAGCGGCTCATCAATCCGCATGTGCGGGTCGGTAATCGCAAAGACCAGATAGAACCAGACGAGTGTTTTCATTTTCTAATCCCTCAACGCAAGCCGAAGCAATTCCCGCCAGAAAAGCGGGTCTGGAGAGGGCTTATTCGGCGGGAGGCCGGCCTTCTCTCTCACTGTTTCCCACCACAAAACACCAGCTTCTTTCCAGCCCAACTCCCTTACAACACGACTCATTTCAAGGGTTTCCATCGTTTTGTCGCAGCTATGCGCTAACTTGCTCATTGGATTACTCCCAGTGTGTTACCGACTATGTGAACTTTCTCGTCCAGCCCTTCGTGCGCGAGCATCCCGCCCATAAAACCCATCAGCATTTGCATCCGCGCCTCGTCGTCAGCGCGGGCGAAAGCCTCTCGTGTTTTCAAAGGTGCTAAAAGCTCGGGCTGGCAACAGGAAAAATCCGGGCAGCACTCGTCCCGCTCATTGTTGTGGATGGGCTTACCCGCTACCCATGAATCAAGCTGGTCCTGAATTTTCATTAGACGGCCCACACAACAATCGAGACAATTATGAATGTCACCCATGAAACCACGGACCCGAAAAACGAAGCCCAGAACTTCTCTGTATTTTCCATTTCTCGTTCTCCTGTTTCAAACACACCTTCTCCTTTTCCCCCCAGGCATCCCCGTCGCCCCATTGCCGCTCCGGATGGCTTTCGCAAACCCAGCCCTCGCCATTACACGTCTCGCAGGTCATGCTGTCACCGAGCCGTTGTCAAAGTTTTCGTATATCTCGCAATCACCCGCCGCCACGAGCGCCAAAGCCCTGCGAATCTCGGCCTGCACTTCCTCAACCGTGGCCTCGCGGTTCGTGCCGGGGAATACGTGAAACACCTTCCCGTCAACTGTGACCGGCGGCATATCCCAGCCGACCAGCGACATTTCGCCAATCAAATCGTGCATGCCGTCCCACGCTCCGGACCCTTGGATTTCATCGACGTATTCGCGCATCTTGGTCATGCTGTCTCCGGGGGTTCGGGGAGGGGCTGCCAGTGGGTTGGAACCTCATTCCCACCTTCGTCTAGAGCGTCATTCCACTGGTCTTGCCATTCACAAAAAACCTTGTTCCAACAACCTATTAACGGCTCGTTGCTGAGAAGCGGAACCATAATCAAAACGGGCGTCCCATCCCTCGGCGCTGTCTCTATCGGTTGCCACCCACCAGCACCGCAGTCACATAGTCCCGACTCAAGTGCTGGCGCGTTGTGGAGTGCACAATCGCTGGCGTGTATGGATGTTACAATCTCGGTCATTTTACTCTCTCAAAAGCCATACTGAGGAGCGCCGCAAAGCGAACATAGGCACCCGCCCGCGTGAAGAAAATACAGGTCGTTCCCGCAGCTGCATCTCCAAATCGCGTACTTTTCATGGACCGCATAGGCATAAAACACCCCTTTCAACAAGCCGCACTCAGGGCACTCAAACTGCGTTATTCCAATAGGGCTTACGGCCATCCACCTGTGTTCGCAGTGCATACACTTCGCTTCGCCACTCAGGTGCGGTTTCCTTTCAATAATAGAGACAACCTCACTCATCTCATCCTCCGTTCATTACCGCGTTGCGCATACCGGCACCCCGTCCCTTGGTTCCCCTAGAGATGCACCCTTTCAACCTTGACGCCCGTTGTACAAACTGCCTTATCAGATATCGCTATCGGCGATCAGTCGTCCCAAATGGGTTTATCTGTTTCTCATATGGCCGGTGCAAGCCATAATCCCTGCGGGGTGCCAATGAACAGGGCAGTTTTCGACCGCTTTGCAGACGCTTGGCGAATAGCATGGACTCGGTGTAATGGTCGCTAGAGCGGTACCCCGCTGCCCCGTCTCGACAGCAGACTTTGACCAATGCCGATCCTCCGATAGCGGTCTTATATGCCACGCTATTCTCCAAACGCCCGCATCCGAAGCGGACCACGGTCCCGTCGCACCTTGTGACGCTTGGTGGAATGTGCGTTCCCGGCGGCGTCCGCTCGCTACTCCGGGACTGGACCTAACGGACTCTAGCCCTAGCGTCTCAATGCCACACACTCCACCAAACGTCCCGAAGGGCACTGGCTTGGAACAAACATTCTGTTTCGATTGACTATCTGAAACAAATATGCCAATGTGACATACCCTGCGATTCAGGTGTTCATCTCTTATCGCAGTAGCCCCGTGCAGACTCCCCGTCGCCGGGGCTTCTTTCTGAGGCATAAAGTACATTACGTTGCTTCGTCCTCGGCGTCAATCTCATCGGTTACATTCTTGGATATTTCAGCCAGAAGGCTGGCCAGCTCAAGAATTTCGTTTGGAACTTCCCTGTCGCACGATTCAATTATCTGTTGTGATATTTCGGAAAGTTCGCGGAACGAAAGATTGCCAAGGATTTTCCAGACATCGTAGTTAGTCATTTATCACTCCTCATGTTGCTCATTTTACCACCCGCAGCTTATCCGCGACAAGCCGCCGCCCGTATTCCCGGCGCTCGTCAAAGGTCATGTCCTTGCCGGGGAAATTGCCGGTTTCCGCGTGGTCAACCTCATGCCGGCGGTCGTTGATGTAGGTGGACAGGTGACAGAAATGCTGCCATTCAGGCAGGCTCTCCACATATCCAGGCAGGCTTGCAAGAACCTGTTCCGGATCAGCGCCCGTCTTGGCCAGTGCCTTTCGCACGCGTGGCTTGCCGCACCGCTTCATCTCCGGTGGGATTCGGGGGTCAGCCCAGAAATTGTCGAATGGGGTCATGAAATTATCTTTTCCCTATGCGCCCGCTTGCGACACCTGTCCGTACAAAACCGTGCCGTGCTTCTCCGTCCCGTCCCATTCCCTGAAAGAATTTGGGAGCCACATACCTCGCATTCCCGCTGTTTAGCATTGGGAAAGATAGCCTTGATGGCGGCGCGGGCAAAATCGCGGTAATAATCCCTGCCGCGATCAACCTCTTCCGCGCCGCTTTCATGCGACCATTTGATATCCTCATCGGGCCAGTCTTCCAGCCAAACCCTTTCGCGCATACGAAGTTGGCTATCATTATCTACGGTCGGCCCCCATCGTTGATAAAGAGCCAGCATCCGTGCCACGCACTCTACTATGTCAGTCATCCCCCTGCCCTCCTCCGCAACGCCCGCACGATTCGCAGCCGCTCATGCAGCATCGCGTAGGCCAGTTCCCATGACAGAACGGAATCGCGTTTGAGCTCGGCGGGGGTCATAGAGCAAGGTCCATCTTTGTTTGTTCGGCCTTGGGCCGCTCTACGAAAAAATCCGGCTGCTTGTAGGCTTCCTCAATACGCTTGCAGGCGATGTCAAAATACTTTGGCTCTATCTCTATGCCGATGAACTTGCGGCCCAGCTTGGCGCACGCTACGCCAGTGGTGCCGCTGCCCATGAAGGGGTCGAGGCAGACAGCGCCGGGCGCTGTCGTGTTAAGAACTACCCACTTCAGTAAACCAGTTGGTTTCTGTGTCGGATGGTTACGTTCTTTTGGTGCCGTTCCATGCCAAACAGAACGCACACAAGAGCCGCCGAACCACGCTCCCGGCAGTTTTCCGTAAAATGCGAGTTCTTGCGAAGGTATAAATAAATGTTGACCATTTATTACTGTTGGGTTTGGCTTTACCCAAACAAGCGTTCTGGTTGATCGTCCTGATAGGCGATCAGCTATTTTTCCTAACTGCTCATCACCGCACCATGCAACAATAGTCGGTGCCTCTGAACATAACGACAGCGCGCGCAGAGAGACATCGGTTGCGCCGGGTCCGTCCCATTCCCCGTAATCAAGTCGGCGCAGACCATTTGATCTTTGGCTGATTTCATAGGGGATATCCGTCACGACAGCGTCCACCTTGCCGAGGGTCGGGAGCACATGGAGACAATCAGCCAAGATTAGCCGGGCGTCCCCAATAATTTCCTCGCGCCACTCAGCCACGACCGCCTCGCGCACGATAACGGTGTTTCGCTGCCAAAATACAAATTTTGCAGGCGCGGCGGCCATCGGGATAGATGTAAAGATTGTCGCCAGAGTATGGATGCCTTTGGGGACAGTGTGTTTTCGCTTTTTTCTTTTTTGCCGACGCCTCGCATCCCATTTTTTGGACATGTGGCAAAACTGTTTTCCCATGTTCCAACGTGTGGCATCGTCTACATAGTGCCACAATATTTTCTAGCGAATTGTTCAGAGTATTTTCATCCTTATGGTGCCGCTCCGCCTTTTCCGCACCGCATTTTTCACAAGGCCCAATTCTCGGATAAAGCCGAAGTGCGCGGCTGCGGCCCGTTTTAATCGACAGCGTGGCATCGCCTATGGTAACGGGGGTCATGAGACAATCAACTCGCGCAGCCGGTTTGCCTCGACGGCTTTCCGGTCCAGCGCGTCCTGCCAGGGGATTCTCTTGCATGACGTGGCCAGCAGGCCCAGCTTCACGCGGCGCTTGTAGACATCGCGGGCGGTGCAATCGTATACGTCATGGTGTTTACTGCCGTTCAGCCATTCAGCAATAGCCTCGTCCAGCCAGCCTTCTTTGACAAGGTGGCGGAGTCCGGGGTCGAATTTGGGGTGCAGCCTCATAATACATCCACCATATACTGCCCGTCTTTCCAGTTCGTCGTGGATTTGCAGGGCTTACAGAGGTAGAGTTTGTCGTGGGCCGGCGTGAAGATATTTTGACAATTCAGGCAGGTTCTCTGCCGAGGCAGGACGACGGGTTTAGAGGCAATCCGCGCCGGCAAGCCGTATGATTTCGGAAAGGGTTTATTTAATCCCAGTCGAGGCGCGCGTTTTCTAACTGAGGCCTCGGGCCGATTCATTTCGGCGGCTATCATTTTCCATGTAGCCGATGGCCCATTAACCAAACGCTTTAAGTGCGCGTCCTCATCTGGAGTGAAGAACGGGCCGATGACACGTCCGAATGTTATCCCCAGGCCAAAGGCTTTCCGGGTAACGGCGTCCCTAGTTCGGTTTAATTTAATGGCAATCGGTTTCACGCCGGTTTTTTCCTCGGCCATACACCGTAGGATAGCCACGTCATCAGGTGTCCAGGCTCGCCTCACCGCCACCTCCGGGGTTTCGTCTTGGGCTTCGGCTCTCCGGTCAGGAAGGACTGGGGGACGTTGACGCGGCCTACGCCGCCTCCAGCACCGGCGCGTACTTCGAGCAGGGTCGTCTTCTCGGCCGGCTCCAGTTGACGCGTGCGTACAGCGCCGGTCAGCCTAAGAGGACGTGGGGGCGGGGTTGGCTCGACCGGCTCGCTATCGTCACCGCCGTCTTGTGTAAGCGCCACCAACCGGGCGAAGAATTCCCACGGCATGTAGACGCAGGGTGTTCCGTGGTCCCGCTTGATAACCAGAATATCGGCTTGGCCCATA
>SDBV01005778.1_pt1 | contig 17365 bp, 19 predicted proteins | sample 2277081 | NCBI WGS metagenome assembly SDBV01 (sample SAMN10402039, study PRJNA504765) | marine sediment metagenome | isolation source: marine sediment core GS10_PC15, 223 cmbsf | place: Arctic Ocean: Southern Knipovich Ridge | collected 2010 | reverse complement strand
AAGATTTAATGATTAGTTTGATAGCCCAAAAGTGGGCTATCATATTTTGTTAATGTCTGGGTTAATCCTGACATAAATAATTGGTAACCAATTATTTATCGTCATTATTCTTGATGCGATCATGAATAATCCGGGGTAAGCGGTTATCCCCGGACAATATCAAATTTTAATTTCGTTGTTTTCTTATTTTTTACAATTCAGTTTATAAATAAACCAGAAAGAAAAAAGAATGATGGAGACAAAAACCACAAAAAATGCAGAATACCCAAATTGATGAATAATGAAACCTCCCAGAACAGGAAATATTGCCGGCAACAGGTTGAATGCACCGCTAATACCCGCATAGAGTATCCTGTTCTGATCTGTGGATACTTCCAACAGGATCCCTTCGATAGAGATCTTATAGAGCGTAAAAATTATACCCCCACCGAAAAAGTAGAAAACCATGGCATTTACATCCGGAAATAAGAGCAGGTGAAAAGGTATGAGGGTTGCTACGGCTGCAGTAACATATAACAGGTGACTGTATCGTACGCTTTTAGAGAAATAAAAGAGAAAACTTCCTATGAGTACGCCTGCAATTACTTTATAAAGCAAGTATTGGCCAACTTCAGCGCTGCCGCTCTGAAGGTTTTCTTTACTATACAAAATCAGGAACGGCATCAGGCTTAAACTTAAACCCAGGGAATTTATAAGCAAAATATAATTTCACAATTTCCTATTTGTACGAACCTCTTTACTTATAACTCTTCCAAAATCCCTTGATACCCCCAATTTTCACTGGAGTTACCTGAACCTCTTTTGTTTTCCAAAATCCGAAGGAAGCAATCCATAAAAGGCCGGCCGCAATAAAAAACAACATGGCGTAATTATTCGGATAGCCATACGCAATTAACACTTTTGCTGCAATAATGGCTTAGATAAACACACCAACACTCATAATCGTCTGACGCATTGAAAAGAATGATTTTCTCTTATCTGCAAACATGGATTTTCCCAGAATATCGGCGTAACTCAACCCGGCAAATGCCCCGCTAAAAGAAAAAATGGCAATGACAATAAATATTACAGAAAGTGTATAGTCTTCATAGCCGGCGTTGGAAAATAGATAAAGTAAAGCTGCAAGGCTAGCAAGTGAAAAAACCCGCAGCATGATTGCCAGGATAAAGTAATTCTTTTTAGCAATCCGGTTGTTCAGAAACGGAGAAAATGCAAGTTGTGTAATGGTAGCGCCTCCCAGCATGATAGCCGTAAGAAATCCAATATGAATAGATGATCCACCTGCATCAATGATCATGGATGGCATAATCGTATCCACATCCATAAAATTCAAGGCAGGGCCATAAAAATGGCATGCCATAAATATGAATAATAATTATTCCTTGAAATTTCCTGTGTTAGCTCTCTTCCCTTCATATGATCCATTCCAACTCTACTCAGATATTCCGGGAGCTAAACTACATGGACTTGTGTAAGTCAAAGTATTATTAATTTTTAATTGATCTTCACTATCGGGACTCATCGGGACTTAGACATGTGATAGGTCCAGATCGGCCGCCTTGCATGGTTTACAACTTCTTCGGCAAGGCTTCCGCTAAATAGCCTTCCCAGGCCTGTGCGTCCGTGAGTTCCAAGGGCAAGCATATCCGCTCCAATTTCTTCAGCGTAATGAATAATACCGTCCTCTTCTTCGATATCGTTGTAAATACGAATACTATAATTTTGAAACTTCTTATTTGACAGCCACTTATTTATTCGTTTTTTGGAAAATACATCCGGTTCGAAATTGTTTAGCGTATTTACCCTGACGAAATTAATTTTGGCATCAAACATTGCCTGTAGCTGTTTCAGTTGATTGATAAGGCCTTCATCTTCTTCTTTAAAATTCGAAGCAAATACAATGTTTTTGATCGTTTCAATTTTAGTGGCCCGTTTAACTGTAATTACCGGACATTTCGCATGTCTGACAACCTTTTCAGTATTTGATCCAATCAATATCTCCTCAATCCCGGAGGCACCCTTGGACCCCATAATTACGAGATCCAAACCTTCCTCATCCAATTCACTGCTAATGTTTATGAATGGGTTGCCAATTTTAATATCCCGTTCAACCTTGATTCCACTATCAATCACCTTCTTCGCTGTTTCCTCCAGCAAATCTTTATTCCGATCCATCATGTCACTTACAAAACTACTTTCGAGCGGGTCGGGCCCTCCAACGTCCATGGTGGTATATGCTGTTGACATAGGATATTCAAAAACATGGACTAATTTTATAGAATAATTGTGCTTCTTCGCAACCTGTGTAGCAAAATCAATAGCAATCTCCGATTCATTGGAAAAATCAGTTGGAACGAGTATCCTTTTCATCTTATTTAGTTATTAATTCTTCATGTTAAATGTTAAGACGGGTCGTTTTGAATGGTTAACCACATCCTCAGTGATACTGCCACTTAAAAGATGAGCAAACCCTGTTCTCCCATGCGTGGCCATTGCGATCATTCCCGCATCAATTTCATCAGCAAAATACATTATACCATCTTCTTCAATCACATCACTAAAAATGTTGAAAGTGCAATTCTCAATATTGAATTTTTCCACAAACTTCTGCATCACTTTCGTTGTTCTCCAATCAGATTGAAAATTATTAGGTGTATTAATTCGCACCAGGTGAATGGTAGAATCAAATGCCTTCTGTATTTTGATCAGTCGCTTAACAAACCGTTCTTCTTCATTCAGAAATAACGAAGCGTAAACTATATCCTTGAAACTATCTTCTTCTACAAATTCCTTTACCGTTAAAACGGGTACGGGAGAATATCTTACTACCTTTTCCGCATTGGATCCAATCAACATTTCACGTAATCCTGATGCTCCTTTGGTACCCATTACAACCAAATCATATTGCCGGGTGTTTATCTCACTATTAATAATTTTTCCTGGTTTCCCGACTTTGATATCTGTGGTTACCTTGATTTCTTTAAGTCCGGGTGTATTAACCAACTCATTCATCTTCTCTTTTGTGGAATCCAGCAGTTTCTGCAAGAAAATGTCGTCTATACCTTTACTACTACCTGCAGAACCGAGATCATTGAATTCCATTTTAATATCGGATTCTACTACATGAAGAAGATGAAATTCAGCATCGAATTTTTTTGAGAGATAATATCCAGCCTCTACTGCATGATTTGCCTGTTCTGAAAAATCAGTTGGGCATAATATCCTGTTCATAACTCAATTCCTTTTTGATTAAATATAGTGAAAATGTAAGGAAAAGAACATGATAAATATCAAATGGAAAGCTATTCTTTGTTAGGATTGATTGAATCAGTTTCCCGGAAAATGGAGAACTGCCCGGGTGATCAATTCTGAAATTCGAAAATCTAAAAGTTTAAATTCAATATTTCGTAGATTCACTGGAAATTCAACAAACCTTGTCCTATGAAACGATTACTATTGGTTATCCTGCCAGTTTTATTGGCATGTACAACAGATGAAAGTGAAAACGCTGCGCTACTGCTCATTAATGGCAATATCTGGACCGGAAACGCAGAATTTCCGCACGCCAACTGGATTGCTGTAACCGGTGACAAGATCACTTCGATGGGAGAAGGTGAACCTACAATCCAGGCAGATTCCCTCATTGATCTGGAAGGACAGCTTACCCTGCCGGGTTTCAACGATTCCCATGTGCATTTTGCATCCGCAGGTCAATTACTACTTGGAATTAACTTACTGGATGTTAATAATGACGTATTATTCATGGAACGTGTTGTAGAAACTACCCGGCGATTACCCAATGGAAGCTGGATCACACGCGGCGATTGGGGAGCATATGAAGCCTGGGAACTTGGATCGGAAGGAGGTAATACTCACAAAGCAGAATGGTTGCCGTCACGGTCATTAATCGATAGCTTAACCAGCGAGTACCCGGTATTGGTGACCAGATATGATCGCAAAGTGGGCCTTGCCAATGCCACAGCACTGGATTACCTCGGACTTGATTCAGAATCAGGAATTTTACGTGGGGCTCAGCTCAAGGCTTCCCTCGAAAGTATTCCGGAAAAGTCATTTGATCGAAAGCTTGCAGAAACCAGGAGAGGGCTAATGGAATGTAGAAAGTGGGGTATAACCACAGTGCAGGATATGTCATCCCCTGACCAATTAGAGGTGTATCAAACACTACGACAAAATGGAGAACTTACCTGCAGGATCAATTTCAGCCCATCCCGGCTATCGGATTACGTTGAAATGAAAGATAAAGGATGGGTAATTGACTACTCCGGGAACCTTCCTCATCCAGCAGGTGATGAATGGATAAGTTTCGGAACACTTAAGACCCACATTGATGGCATCATGGGTGGACGTACCGCACGTTTTTATGAACCCTACATTGATAATCGTTCGGAAAACCTTCAGTGGCGTGGAGGATGGCGCGAATTTTCGAAAGACATGCCTTCCTATAAACAAATGATCATGGAAGCCGATGGGGCAAATATTCAAATGCGGATCCATGCCATTGGTGATGAAGCAAATGTGATTCTCCTGGACATTCTTGATTCCATGGAATTAATTAACGGAGTTCGTGACCGACGATTTCGGATAGTACATGCCCAGGTTATCCGACAGCAGGATTTTATCCGATTCCAGGGTAAGAATGTGGTAGCCGAGGTCCAGCCATACCACGTCTCCGATGATATGCGCTGGATGGAAGAACGAATCGGATACGAACGTTGTAAAGGAGCTTATGCATTTCAAACGCTTGGTAGCAAATGGATGTATCCTTTCATTTGGTTCTGACTGGCCGGGGACCAATGCTTCGTACTATCCAATAAACCCACTGTACGGGCTATATGCTGCTGTAACCCGTCAGACAGTTAATGGAAAACCGGAAGAAGGATGGTTTCCTTCACAGCGTATTGAATTAGAGGATGCACTACGGGCATATACCTGGGGTTCATCGTATGGTGCCTTTGAGGAAGACATAAAGGGCACCCTGGAAGCAGGAAAACTTGCAGACATTGTGGTACTTGACATGGATATATTCAATGCGGAACCATCAGAGTGGTTAAAAGTCAATGTACGTTATACAATCGTGGGAGGCAAAGTAGTCTACAAAAACTTATAGACGGACAGAAATGGTTAGTTTATGATCAGGCCTGCCCCAAATAATAATACAAAAAGCAGCGTAGACAGGGCCATCTGTTTCAGAAACGGATCAAGCGAATTGGAGTCGGTTTTTTTCGATACCATGGCCCCATTATAAATAAATAATGGTAATGACACAAGATACACCCATTGCCATGGTGAATTAAAATGCATCATTGTAAAATAAATGGCACAGCCCCAACCCGCAGCTAAAAGGAACCAATGATAATAAACTGCTCTTTTTCTACCAATCCGTACTGGAATCGACATTTTCCCAGCTAACGTATCGGATTTTATATCCCGTATATTATTAATATTCAATACTGCAGTTGAAAAAAACCCAGAGGTTGCCGCCAACAGCACATAATCTTTTTCCAGCGTTCCTGTATGAAGGTAAATTGTTCCCAGCACACCCAAAAATCCAAAAAACACCATTACTGATAGATCACCAAGTCCAGTATATCCATAGGGTTTTTTACCCGAAGTATAAAACACAGCAGCAATAATTGCCAGAATTCCGAGAATAAGGAAAATCAGGAATATTTGAGAACTGAATCCTACTGCAGTATATAACAGGAATACACCGCTTGCAAAAGCAAGAAATACAAAAATTCCCATGGCCCTTTTCATTTCGACAATTGAAATGGCACCACTCTGCACTGCCCTGGAAGGTCCCTGCCGGAGATCACTATCGGCACCATGAATAGTATCGCCATAATCATTGGCCAGGTTGGATAGTACCTGAAGTAATACCGTGGTAAGTGCACTCAATAAAAGAATCCGCAATTGAAAAATACCCTCGTAAGAAGCAAGGAAACTTCCAAGGAATATACTTGCCAGGGCAAGTGGAAGTGTACGTAAGCGAAACGCACTGATCCAGGCCCCAATAGGGCTTGTGTTGTTTGTCATTCCCATTACCGGATTTGGTCCAGTATCTCATTTGAAAGAGGTTTGATAGCAGATCCGTAGAATTTCAACAGCTCTCCTTCTTCGTTCACAAGATATTTGCAAAAATTCCAGGAAGGTTCTGAAGTATTCCACCCATTGAGAGATTCATCAGTCAACCACTTGTAAAGCGGATTTTTATTTTTTCCCACAACATCTGCCTTCTCAAACATCTGGAATGAAATATTGTAGTTATTGGTACAGAATTCTGAAATTTCTTCATTTGTTCCCGGCTCCTGGCCACCAAAATTATTGGAAGGGAAGCCCAGAATGGTAATTTTGTCGCCATATTCCTCATTGAGCTTTTGCAAATCTTCGTACTGTGGGGTAAATCCACATTCCGAGGCCGTATTCACAATTAATAATTTCTGCCCTTTGTACTGATCAAATCTGATCTCATCCCCATCAATGGATTTCATTACAATATCATAAACAGAAGCCGTGGCTTGTTGAGGCATTGTTTCAGGTTTCGAATCAATTCGCTTCAATCCACAACCTGATATCAACATCAAAATAGTGACAGCAATTTTCATACTATTAAATTTAACGATAATAAACAAATTTACATTCTTTCAGGAACATCGATTCCTAACAGCCACATACCATGTTTGATAGTTTTAGCTACGACCTTCGATAATGATATTCTGAAAAATTTTATATTTTCATTGGGTTCACCAAAAATGGATATCCCCTGGTAAAACTTATTGTACTCTTTGGCGATATCATAAACATATTGTGCTATTACTGAAGGTGAGAAATCGTCAGCCGCTTCCTTTATTTTGCTTTCAAACTGTGAAAGTAAATAGATAATTTCATTTTCATAGGAAAGTACTGCGTCCGGGGCTACCTTATTGTGATGTGCAAAGCCCAACTCCTCTGCTTTGCGTATTATAGCAGATATCCTTGCATAGGTATATTGAATAAAGGGACCCGTATTTCCCTGGAATTGTATTGATTCTTCAGGATTAAAAAGCATTCGTTTTTTAGGATCCACTTTCAAAAGAAAATATTTCAGAGCTCCTAACCCAACAGTTTTGTATAGCGCATTGGCTTGTTCATCATCAAACCCTTCAATTTTTCCTAACTCCTGGGTATGCTGCCTGGCCGTTGCTTCCATTTCATCCATCAGGTCGTCGGCATCCACAACCGTTCCTTCCCTGGATTTCATTTTACCGGATGGAAGATCCACCATTCCGTACGAAAGATGAAAACATCCATTCGCCCAGGTGTATCCCAATTTTTTAAGTATTGAAAATAAAACTTTGAAATGGTAGTCTTGTTCATTACCAACCGTATAAATTAGCTTTTCCAATCCCGGAAATTCATTAAACCGTTCAATGGCCGTTCCAATATCCTGGGTCATGTAAACCGCTGTACCATCCGAACGAAGAAGCACCTTCCTGTCCAACCCTTCTTCCGTTAAGTCCACCCATACAGAACCATCCTCCTTTTTAAAGAATATTCCTTTTGCCAGGCCTTCACTAACTACTTCCTTACCCAGGAGATAGGTATTGGATTCATAATACAGTTTATCAAATTCTACGCCCATGTGCTTGTAGGTTTTTTCAAAACCCTCGTAAACCCATCCATTCATTTTTTCCCACAATTGGTAAGTCTCCGGGTCCTTTTCCTCCCACTTCAACAGCATGTCCTGTGCTTCTTTTAAAATGGGAGCAGCTTTCTCCGCGATTGCCATTTCCATTCCCGATTCCCGGAGTTTCTGTACTTCCTTCTTGAATTGCTCATTAAAGAGTACATAATACTTGCCGACCAGCTTATCTCCTTTTATCCCTGCGGACGAAGGAGTTTCATCTTTCCCGTATTTTTTCCATGCCACCATCGATTTACAAATGTGGATCCCACGGTCGTTGACGATCTGTACTCTTACAACATCATACCCCAGGGTTTCGTAAATCCTTGACACCGAATACCCAAGAAAATTATTTCGAAGGTGCCCCAAATGCAGTGGTTTATTCGTATTTGGAGAGGAATATTCCACCATAACTTTGCGTCCGTTTTTTGCGAATACACCAATGTTCTCCAAAGCCATTATACTATTAAAAGTGTCTATCCATGCAGTATCTGTAATCTCAAGATTGAGGAACCCTTTTACTACATTGAATCCCTTCACAAGTCCTGAATTTTCAAAAAGGTGTTGCCCGATTGCCTGGCCGGTATCCTCCGGTTTCATTCGGGATACTTTTAAGAATGGGAAAGTTACGAACGTGTAAGTCCCTTCAAATTCTTTTCGTGTGGGCTGTAATGAAAGGTCCTCTGTACTAATTTCTGAATTGAACAGGTCTTTTAGTGCGTTTGCAATGGACTGTGTTAATACGATGCTTATGTTCATAAAAATTGTTTTCTACCAGCCAAGTATATAGGCAAATATCAATGGTGCTACAATCGTAGCATCCGATTCAATAATAAATTTAGGTGTATCTACATCCAGTTTTCCCCAGCTGATTTTTTCATTGGGAACCGCACCCGAATACGAACCGTAGGAAGTAGTGGCATCTGAAATCTGACAAAAATAACTCCAGTGCGGCACCTCCCGTTTCATATCCTGATTGAGCATGGGCACTACGCAAATAGGAAAATCTCCTGCTATTCCTCCCCCGATTTGAAAAAATCCTATTCCCGTTTTCCCGGAATATTCCTGGTACAAAGAAGAAAGATAAGCCATGTAGTCTATCCCCGACTTCATGGTCGTGGAATTTAGTTTGCCCTTTATACAATAGGAAGCAAAAATATTTCCTAATGTTGAGTCTTCCCAACCAGGAACAATCACAGGAATATCTTTATCCGCTGCTGCGATCATCCAGCTGTCGACAGGGTCAATCTCATAATACTGCTCGAGTACCCCCGATCGAAGGACCTGAAACATAAATTCATGGGGAAAATGTCGTTCCCATGTAATTTCAGCCTTTTCCCAAACATCATACATATAAGCTTCCAATCTTCGAAATGCTTCTTCTTCAGGAATACAGGTATCTGTAATCCTGTTAAGGCCCTCCTCCTGCAACTCCTTTTCCTCCCGGGGTGTTAAATCACGGTAATGGGGTATCCGTTTGTATTGATGATGTGCCACAAGGTTCATCAGATCTTCCTCCAGATTAGCTCCTGTACATGTGATCATGTGCACTTTATCAGTCCGGATCATTTCAGCAAGCGATTTGCCCAATTCTGCCGTGCTCATTGCCCCGGCTAAAGTGATCATCATTTTGTTACCTTTCCTGAGTTGCTGTTTGTAACCCTCGGCAGCATCTACCAGCGTGGCTGCGTTAAAGTGAAGAAAGTGGTCTTTCAAAAAATTTGATATTTCACCGTTGTACATGGGCTACTTTTTTTCAAGTAAGAAATTTTCAACCATCATGCAGCGGGCACTTCCGCCTCCACATGCTTCAATAGTATCAAGTGAACTGTGGACGATCGGGCCATACTTCTCCAGAGCTGTTCGCTGTTTATCCGAAAGTGAGTCGTAAGCAACAGATGACATTATCATCAGTGCCACTCCTTTATCGTTACGAACCTGGAGCATGTTGCCGACAAATGAATTCACCTGATCCTCTGTTATTTCAATTATTTTCTTTCCGGAGTATTGCAGTGATTGGATGATTGCAGTTTTTTCCCCTGGGTCATCAATGGAATCAAGGCATATTACGCAGAACTGTTCGCCAAGGCTCATCATTACATTTGTATGATAAATAGCCTTGCGTTGTCCTTCTACAGTTTGATTAGCATTGAATGAAACCACTTTGTATCCGAATTTTTTAGCAAATTGCTCTAGTAATTCCGGATTTGTCCGGTCTGATATTGCCGCATAAACAATTTTATTTGTTCGATCCAAAAGCATACTACCCGTTCCTTCAAGATACTTTCCTCTTAATTCTTCTTCAGTGAAATCAACAAGTTCGTTCACTTCATACAATTCAGACAGTAATTTGATGATGCCCAGATCCCGTTCTCCTCTTCGATTTTCGGCAAACATAGGATAGGTGCAAATTGCCCCATTTTGATGAAACGATATCCAGTTGTTTGGAAATATTGAATCAGGTGTGTCTGGTACTTTAGTATCCTCAATTACCTGCACATTTACTTCATGGTCCTGTAATTTTTCAACCATATTATCAAATTCTTTGAGTGCCCTTTCCTGGGCAACATCCGGCGTAAGCTCTTCGATTATTTTTTGATAATAGTTGTTCCCGGCGGTTTCTGCATTATACCGGAAATTGACCGGCCGAATCATCAGTATATTTGATGTTATTTGTAGATCCATATCAATCCGTTGATCGTATAAGTGGTAAAGTAGAACATCGAAGCAATCCTTCCATCTTAGCGACCTCGGCATAAGGGATCTCTTCCACGATGAACTCACGCTTCCTCAGTTCCGCATTCAGACGGGGAAAGTTTTTTTCTGAAACTATAACTTCAGGACTTATAGAAAAAATATTCGAAACCATATTATACATCTGGTCCTGATCAATTCTTATAATTTTATCATTTCCAAAATAGTTTGCAAGGAAATCAACGTCTGATTTATTTTTGAATCCACCTTCATAGATGATGGCCTGATCGGTGCCGATGGGTTGAAAACAACAATCGAGATGCAGGGCATTCTCGCGGGGGTTAACGTCTGATTTAATTAACTCAAAAGCGTGCACTTCATAACCAGGAAACGCTTCTCTTAAAAAATCAACACCGGCCTTATTGGTCCGGTTAACTTTGTGTTGCCTGAAATCATCACCCACCGAATAACCAACAAAGATCTTATTATTCCAGGGTATCACATCACCGCCTTCTATTTGCACTTCGTTGGCGGCTCTGACAATTTTTTTATTATCAATCTGATCATGCAGATAATCGATGCCTTTAATTTCACCTTCGCGATCTTTTATTATGTTCGAAACAACAAAAATGTCATCTATTACAAAACCAATGTCCCTGGAATATACCTGGTTCTTCCCTTCAATAACTTCAGGACGATAAACTTTTACATTATACTTCTCCAACACCTTTTCAAATCCATTCATTTCATTTACCAGGTCCCGTTCAACCGGGAAGGTGCCATTCTTAATATGTTCCAGGGATTTAGGATCATAGGCATGTTCAGGAGTTGGTGTGCCTCCGAATGATTTGGCTGTTCCCAAAACAACCGCTTTTAGTCTAGAAGTTTCATCTTTTATATTCAGGTCAATCATGGAGATTTCAAAAAATTGAGTTGCAAAATTAACAATTGATTCCAGATTTTTATTACAAGAAGGGATTTCCACCTATTCTTTTTATTTCGAAAATTGGAATTCTGAAAATTTAGCTTCGTGTAACTTGTTCTACCTTAAATTGATGATTTATATAATGACATAGAATAAACCATTTAAGTATTATTAATAAACTTCGTAATTAAATAGTTTCAATGTCCCCCGCTGGACGCCTGCGCTGAAAGCTTTGGCGACAGCGTGCGGGGGTGACGGGGGTGGTATTATTATTCAGATGTAACAATCTTCTCTTCAAAAGTTATATGATTAATTATCCAATGATATATTTATCGACAATTTCCTCCAGAGAATTTCCATTGTATTTGGCATAATCAGACGAGACTTCACCTATTAACGCAGTATTTAGCCCAAGCATTTTGGCGGGAATCAGGTCCCGCTCCTTGTCCCCTATCATCCAGGAACCCTCGGTTTGAATATTAAACTTTGCAATTGCCTTCTCGAACATCAATGATTCTGGTTTTCGGCAAAGTGAAGCAGTTTGATCGGGGTGATATGGACAATAATATATTCTATCAAGTAAACCTTCCAGCTTTTTTAGCATGTGCTCATGGCATGAAACCATATCCTCCACAGAGTAGATTCCCCGGCTTATACCCGCCTGGTTGGTGATTACAACACACAAATAATCATTCTTTTTTAATCGGGTAAGGGCTGTTTTTACACCCTGAAGAATCACAAAATCTTCTACTTTATACGTATAATCTCCCCGCTCCTTGTTGATTACGCCATCACGATCCAAAAACACACATTTTTTTTTAATTTGCATCACGTAAAACCTAAATTAACTTTCAATCGTAAATATTTATTTAATTTAGCCAACTTAATTTCCGCGAACAAACCATTTCCAGTGAACGATTGCCTTGTAATTATACCCACCTACAACGAAAAAGAAAATATAGAAGACATAATACGTGCGGTATTTGATCTTTCTCATCCTTTTGATGTGCTTGTTGTCGATGACAAATCCCCTGATGGTACCGGGGAAATTGTAAAAGATCTTAAAAAAAATTTCTCAAATGGATTCAATACACTCCATTTCATTGAACGTGATAAAAAAGCAGGATTAGGTACCGCCTACATTGCCGGATTTAAATTTGCCCTCGAGACCGGTTATAAATATATATGTGAAATGGACGCCGATTTTTCGCATAACCCGGAAGATCTGATAAAACTTCTTAATGCCTGCCAAAATAAAAATTTCGATGTTGCTGTTGGTTCCCGGTATATATCGGGTGTCAATGTTGTTAACTGGCCATTGAACCGTGTATTGCTGTCACTATCAGCAAGCAAATATGTAAAACTTATCACACAAATGCCTATAGAAGATCCAACAGCAGGGTTTGTTTGTTACAAAAGGGAGGTCCTGGAGAAATTTAAACTTGACCGGCTAAAATTTATTGGCTATGCCTTCCAGATCGAAATGAAACACCTGGCGTGGAAAGCAGGTTTTAAGATCATCGAGATCCCCATTATTTTTACAGACCGAGTCAAAGGTAAATCCAAAATGTCAACGTCAATTTTCAAGGAAGCGGTAATGGGGGTATTGGGAATGAAATTTTCTGATTTTCATAAAAAATTGAATGAATGAGTGGTGTGGAGCAGCACTTCGAGGCACAAATCTCGCCATCACTCCTTCCTTGTATGAAGATCCGCTCCAGAGTATTAAATCCATTTGGTGCCAATAGGTTCTATATCATTCCATAATTCCAACATTCCATCATTCCAACATTCCAACATCTCATCATCCCCTTCAGTCAAACCTTATCGACTTGATCGGTTGCATCCTGCTGATGGCATTCGCAGGAATCATCATTACCACAGTTACAACTACAAAAATGAGCAGGTTCAGCAAAACTACTATTCCCCAATCCCACTCGATGGGAACATAGCTCATGTAATAACTCACCGGATCGAGTTTGATTATTTTAAATTGATACTGGATATAGCATAACCCTAATCCAACAATATTTCCAATAATCAACCCCCGGATGATAAGTCCCATCCCCTGGTACCGGAATATTTTTCTGATGGTAGTATTATCGGCCCCTACAGCTTTTAATAAACCAATCATTTGAGTACGCTCCATAATCAGGATCAGCACAATTGAAATCATATTGAAACTGGCGACAAAAAGTATCAGGACAAGAAATATTGAAACATTGTTGTTGATAAGATGTAACCAGTCAAAAATCTGGATGTATTTGTCGCTCACTTTTTGAACAAACAGATCATATCCTGCAATCTCGTTTAACTTTTCATAGCCATCATCAATTTTGTTAACATCAGTTAAAAACACCTCGAATCCTCCCGCCAGGGTATCTGCCCAGTCATTCAGTCTTTGCAACATTGCCAGGTCTCCAAGAATTATCTTCTCATCAAAATCTTCCATTCCGGTTTCATAAAGTCCTTTGACCAATAACTTCCTGGAACGAGGAGGATCCTGTATAAAATGAATAATAAACTCATCGCCAACATCTAATTTCAGGCGGTTTGCAATGTGAGTACTCAAAACAACATCGGTGGAATACCCCTGGTCTTTGAACTCTATGAAAGTTCCGCTTTTAAGGTTCCCGGCAAAATGCTCCATACTGAAGCTCTCTCCTACACCTTTGAATACCACACCATCAACTTCGTCCTTTGTTTTTATAAGGCCGGCCTTGTGGCTGAATTCCTGAACTTGATCAATAAATTCGATAGAATCCTGGTGCAAGTAAAAAGAAGTGTTGAGCGACACCGGATCTTCATGAAACGATCTTCCCAGTGTATATTTTGAAACCAATAAATGACCGTTAAAACTGTAGATCTTGTTTTTGATCGTACTTTTAAAACCAAGTAATATAAAAAAAGCGATGATCATAACGCTCAACCCCAAACTAATACTGGCAATAGCTACCTTATGAATAGTGGATGAAAATGTATTTTCATCGGGTTTACTGATTCTTTTTGATATGAAAAGAGCGAGATTCAATTTATATGTTTTTTATATTTTGTTAAAGTAAACCGATCAGGGGAATAAATTACTAATTTATTTATATAAACAGTTATGAGTACTGGTAATTGTAGAAATATTCAAAGTTGTAAACATTATAGAATTTATAGATAAGTATTTATCACGATAAGATGCAAAAGTTGCTAGGGAAATAAAATAATCAGAATGATTGAAGTTAAAATAAGTGTGTGACATTTACATCGATGTCCCCCGCTGGGCGCCTGCGCGAAACTATTTAAATACGAAGATTTTCAAAAAAACCGAAATGGATAATTCTGTAAAATAATTCACTTTAGTGCAAACACTGTTACTTTTGGATCAACTTGAAAATTAATAACAATTTGAAAATATCCCTGTATTTATTTACTTGTTTTGCCGGTATGATAGTAACCGGATGTGGCAAATCACCTCAAACCCCCGAAAATGAGAAAATTATGACCGGAGTGATGCAAATGGATACCTATCTCCCTCTTCTTGCCAACAAATCCGTAGGGTTGGTTGTAAATCATACATCGATGGTGGGCGCAACGCACTTGCTTGACACCCTTCTGTCCCGGAATATCAATGTAATGAAAGTATTTGGCCCTGAACATGGTTTCAGAGGTACATCCGACGACGGTGTGTTTATTGACAATGAAACTGACCCCAAAACGGGAGTTCAGATAATTTCGTTGTATGGAAAAAAGCGTAAACCGGAACCGGAGGACCTGGAAGGAATAGATATCATGATATTCGATATTCAGGATGTAGGAACCCGGTTTTATACCTTTATCAGCACCATGCACTATGCAATGGAGGCTTGCGCGGAAAATAATATTCCGTTTATTGTACTCGACAGGCCAAACCCGAATGGACAGTATGTTGATGGACCATTAAGAAAACCAGGATTTGAATCTTTTGTGGGAATGCATCCTATTCCTGTAGTACATGGTCTCACGGTGGGCGAATTGGCCACCATGATCAACGAAGAAGGTTGGCTTGCCAATGATGTAAAATGCGAGCTAAAAGTAATCCCCGTTAAGAATTATTCCCATAAGGACCATTATTCATTACCGGTAAAACCATCCCCAAATCTTCCTAACGACATTGCCATACGTCTCTACCCTTCATTGTGCTTTTTTGAAGGAACAAAAATGAGTATTGGAAGAGGTACTTATTTCCCATTCCAGGTAGTGGGTTATCCGGATGAACAAATGGGGCCCTTTAATTTTACCCCTGTTTCCATACCCGGAATGGACACAAATCCAAAGTATGAAGATGAAATCTGTTATGGTATCGACATGAGAAACATACAAGCAGGAGATAGTATTAACCTTACCTGGCTAATAGATTTCTATAACCGGTTCCCTGAAAAAGAGTCTTTTTTTAATAATTATTTTAATACCCTTGCCGGAACCGATGTATTACGGAAGCAAATTGAGGAGGGCCTTACGGCTGAAGAAATACGGGCTTCCTGGTCTGAAGATATTACCGGATTTAAAGCCATTCGCAGAAAGTACCTCCTTTATCCTGACTTTGAGTAATCTAATTTAGTTTTGCCTGATAAATTCCCAATGAGCGACCTTCGGATAATTTTTATGGGTACACCTGAGTTTGCTGTTCCGGGATTAAAAGTTCTGGTTGATAATGGGTTCAATATCGTTGGGGTAATTACGGCCCCGGACAAACCCAGCGGGAGAGGCAGAAAATTAAGTGTTTCCCCTGTAAAAGAATACGCGCTTTCCCAGGACCTCCGGATCCTTCAACCCACAAACCTTAAAAACCCCGAATTCCTTAAGGAGTTGAAAGATCTTAATGGCAATCTTCAGGTTGTCGTTGCTTTCAGGATGCTGCCCGAAGTGGTTTGGGCCATGCCTGAACTCGGTACGTTTAATCTACATACTTCACTTCTTCCCCAATACAGGGGAGCAGCTCCGATCAACTGGGCGATCATTAATGGCGAATCAAAAACAGGTGTTACCACTTTTCTTCTTCAGCACGAAATCGATACGGGAAATATCATTTTCCAGGAAGAGGAACCAATTAAAGATACGGACGATGCAGGATCGCTACATGACCGCTTGATGCACAAAGGGGCAGGTCTTATATTAAAAACCACAAGGGCGATTGGATCAGGAAATGTTCCTTCACACAAACAGGTTGCTGCTGCTACCCTTCATCAGGCGCCGAAGATATTTAAAGAAACCTGCGAGATTGACTGGACAAAGTCGTCCGGTGTCCTTGTAAACTTTGTGCGTGGATTATCCCCTTACCCCGGGGCATGGACCGATGTGCTTAATGGAGAAATTTTCAAAATATACAAGTGCTCAATGATGGAAATGAGAGAATATCCTGATCAACAAGCCGGGAAGTTTTATACTAACAATAAAGATATACTGGCAGTAAAAACCGGAGACGGCTGGTTGAGAATTATAGAATTACAACTTCAGGGAAAGAAAAGGATGATTATCGAAGATTTTTTAAGAGGGTACCGTTTCAAGTAAAGATTTAGTTGTAATCATTATTGAATGTACAGAGAAGTATTTATCACGGTAAAAAAAACGTTGTTAGAGTAATTAAACAACCAGAATGATTGAAGTTAAAATTGTAGGTGAAAATACATCAATGTCCCCCGCTGGGCGCCTGCGCTAATAGCTTCTGCAACGGCGTGCGGGGGCGTAGGGGGTGGTTTTAATTTTTTATAATGACTATTTTAAAGTCATCATATTCCATAATTGTTATATTTTGGCAATGTGATTTAATCATGAGTTTTTACTTGAAACAGCGCCAATTTTGGCACTTATTTCAGGACGAGACCTGAAATATTCAATGTTTCAATGTCCCCCTCAGCGAGACCTCAGCGAGGGGGTGCAGGGGGAGGAAAAATGATGGAGTTTATCAATAAAACTTATTGAATTAGGCACATAATAAATGTAGTTATTTTTGCACCTATTATGTAGGTTAAGTGCTTGGTATTCAGTATATTTAACTACTAATCAAACGATTAAAACCGATACTGAATATGGAGAAA
>SDBV01005777.1_pt1 | contig 17365 bp, 9 predicted proteins | sample 2277081 | NCBI WGS metagenome assembly SDBV01 (sample SAMN10402039, study PRJNA504765) | marine sediment metagenome | isolation source: marine sediment core GS10_PC15, 223 cmbsf | place: Arctic Ocean: Southern Knipovich Ridge | collected 2010 | reverse complement strand
TCAAAAATCCAAATATTTACATGCCTGTATTATAGCGTATTATACTAATTGATGGTAATAATGAAAAGAGAGCGGTGATACAGTTAGGTATATTATGTGTTAATTAATAATTGAGTAGTTCCTAAGTATTCAGCAGCAACCCAAATCAATACCGTTGCTGAACGGTGATTCATACTCGATGCTGATGCTTGAGGGAATCCTGAATTCAGGATCAACAGAGATCCCTGACGAACTGGCCTATAACAAGGAGTGGGAGGAGTATCATAATTATTCACAGAATACCGACTGGCTGGGAGGCATCACGCAGACCGGTATCGCTCATGACCACAATTTTTCCCTGACCGGTGGTGGTGAGAGTGCCCTCTACCGGTTCTCAATGGGATACCTGGACCAGGAAGGGACTACCATTGGGACAAACTATCAGAGGATCACATCCAGGTTCAACCTGGACTACCATGTTTCCCGGAAACTTCTGTTCTCGGGCGACCTTTCCTATACCTATTCGGATAACGATCTTAGTTACAGGGAAAATGAAGATGATTACAAGGAAGATGCCAGAAGCCTTCGACAATTAGCTTATATAAGAGCACCCAATGTGAGTATATTGGAGTATGATGCTGAGGGCAACCTTTCAGAGAATTATTTTGCACCCGGTGAAGATTTCCAGGGATCTGGATTGCGGTGGTATAATCCTGTGGCAATGGCTAATGAATACACCTGGAACAGGAAACAGCACAGGCTGAGGACCAAGCTCCAGCTTAAATACAATATCCTGGATAACCTGGTGTTCCAGAGTTTTGTTGCTTATGACCTGGATAATCAGCTGGAGAACAAGTTCCTTCCGCAATTCGTAACCGGCATGCACTGGACCTCATCCTATTCAAACCTGGCTTCAGGGATGGATTATCAGACTTCGGTCCTGGAGACCCAGACTCAGCTGGTACATACCTATTTGAAAGGCAGCAAACACAAGATCACATCAATGGTCGCCTTCACCCTGTCGGATAAGCAGAACGGGTGGTATTACGGAAGCACTTCAAACCTACCCTCTCCCGAGCTGACCAACTATGCTCAACCTGCCCCGGTTTACTGGATAGGCGACGGGTACAGCCAGAACAGGATGGTTGCATTACTTGGATTTGTCCATTATTCATTGCTCGACAGGTACCTGTTCCAATTTAATGTTCGCAGGGAAGGATCCTCACGGTTCGGTAATGAATCCAGGTGGGGTACATTCCCGTCGATCTCATTTGCCTACAGAATTACTTCCGAGCCATTCATGAGCAATATCAAGTTCTTAAATGACCTGAAGTTAAGATACAGCTATGGTGTAAACGGGAATCAGCCCAATAGCAGCTATGGCTATTTCAACCTTTACAGTTCGGGTTCGGAGTATATGGATATGCCTGTGGTTATCCCCACCAACCTTCAGCTTGACCATTTCAGGTGGGAAAGGAATTCCCAGATCAATTATGGCCTGGACCTGTTTGCTTTTAATAATTATCTGGAACTTCATTTCGATGTGTACAATCAGAAAAGCAAGGACCTGATCTGGGAAGATCTGAAGCTTCCCACTACTTCCGGATTCCCTGAGATCACAAGAAACTGGGGATCCATGGACAACCGTGGCTGGGAATTGATGTTTGTTACAGACTTACTGAGGAGGGAGCAGCTCAATTTTGATGTGAATTTCAATATTGCCCACAATGAAAACAGGATCACAGAGATTCCTGAGAACTTCGATTTTGAATTTGGTGCGGAAGCCGATAACGGTCAGTATGCAAGAAGGGCTGTGGAAGGACATCCCATCGGAGCATTTTACGGTTTCAGGTACATGGGAGTGTATCCCACAGATGCTGATGCGGTTGCCTATGATGCAGAGGGTGGTCCCGTCTATGATATGGAGGGGAAGCCACTTTATATGCGCTATGGAAATGCTGACGGATACCGTTTCAGGGGGGGCGATGCCATCTATCAGGATATCAACAATGACGGCCTGATCAATGAACTGGATATTGTTTGGCTGGGCGACTCGAATCCGAATTTTATTGGAGGCTTTGGATCTAAAATAGTATGGAAGAACCTGATCGTGACACTCTTTTTCCATTACAGGCTGGGGCAGGATATCGTGAACATGACGAAAATGAACAATGAGAATATGTTTTACAGGAACAACCAGAGTGTTTCCGTACTGGATCGCTGGAGAAGACAGGGAGATATCACAGATATTCCACGGGCGCTGTATAACCAGGGATATAACTGGCTCGGCTCGGATCGTTTCGTAGAGGATGGTTCTTTTGTAAGGTTTAAAAGTGCCAGTATCAGCTATAATTTCAGGCAATTTGCTGCAAAGATAAGGCTCAAGGAGGTGAAATTGCATCTCATGGTCTACAACCTTTACACCTGGACCAACTATACGGGGGTTGACCCGGAAGTTCCCATGTTAAGCAACGATCCCTTCTTCATCGGAGAGGATAAGGCCGACACGCCCCCGGCTCAGAGTTTTATTCTCAGTTTAAACATTAGATTCTGACCGATGATTATGAAAACCAGAACCATATTGCTTCTGATCCTGGCGATCCTGCCATGGGGATGTTCTGAATGGCTCCAGCTTGAACCTGAAAGTCAACTTATCAGAGAGGAGTTCTGGCAAACGGGGGAGGATGTTGAGGCAGTCGTAGCCGGTACATATAAAGAGCTATCCGGTACAGTGGAACTACTCTTCAAGTGGGGAGAACTCCGTGCCGATCTGCTGGTGCCGGGGGTCAATATCAGTGCCGAAGACAGGAAGATCATGGATGGATTCATCTATCCCGAGAATGACCTTAACAAGTGGGACCGGCTCTACCGTACGATCAATTTTGCCAATACGGTCCTTAAATTCTCACCCCTAGTGGTGGACCGGGATCAGACCTTCAATGAGAATGAAAGCAGGGCATTTGAGGCCGAGGCACTGTTCGTCAGGAGTTTATGCTATTTTTACCTTGTCCGGATATTCAGGGATGTTCCCCTGGTGCTGGAAGCTTCTGAGAACGATGCACAGGATTACTATCCGGCAGTCAGCCTGGAACAGGATATCTTTTTACAGATCATTGATGATCTGAACATTGCAGTTCAGGGTTTGCCCACTTCATATGGCAGGAAGGAGTATGATAAGGGCAGGGCCACCAAAGCTGCCGCCTATGCCCTGATGGCAGATATTTACCTCTATTTTGAAAAGTACCAGGCCTGCATTGACGCATGCAATCAGGTGATAAACAGTGGATTATTCGGATTGATCGACGGTGAGGACTGGTTCATGAACTACTTTCCGGGAAATTCCAATGAAAGCATATTTGAGGTCCAGTTTGACAAAGACCTTGACCAGACCAACCTCCTCTACAGGATGGTGGCGCCATACCCGGGCGACGGCACTTACCCCGATGGGAACGATGAATTCAGGGTGTCTCCTTACTTCGTTAAGGATTTCGAACGGTATCCCAGTGACAGAAGGGCGGGAAACCGAACCTATATGGCCTATTCGGGAGGAGGATGGTACAGATTTGCCACCTCCTATGTCCTATGGAAATATGTGGGTACGGAAGGCACACCCAGTTCAGCTACAGGATCATCTGCCAGCGGATACAGGATAGGGAACAAAGAGAGCGATGCCAACTGGATTGTTTATCGCTACCCCGATATTCTGCTCATAAAAGCTGATGCCCTTGTGCAACAGGGAGCCTTCGGCGAGGCGGTTGACCTGATCAATCTGGTAAGGGGCAGGGCCCTGGTCGAACCGGTTTCGGATATCAGCAGCAAGCACACGCTGGAAGATATTATCCTGGAGGAGAGGGCGAAGGAATTTTGCGGAGAGGGCAAACGCTGGTTTGATCTGATCCGTTTTGGAAGAAGGAACAATTATGAGAGAATAGATAGGTTCATTGAGATCCTGGCCGATAATAAATCTTACGAGGAGGCCAGGATCATCAGGAGTAAGTATTCCAATCCCGACAGCTGGTACTATCCCATCCACCAGGATGAGATCGACCAGAATGATAAGCTGGTCCAGAATCCTTACTATTTAAACCAATAAAGATGATTAGGTCACATCATACTTCGCTGGTTTTGGCTCTTTTAGTGGTTGTGTTAAACCTGCTGCTAACGACATGTAAAGAGGTGGAATATCCTGATGCTTTCTTCGAAGAGGATGAACTGTTGATCTCAGCCTACCTTGAAGAACATGCGGATGAGTATTCTACATTGATCAGGGTACTGGAACTGACCAACCTGAAGGCCACCCTGAATGCTTACGGGCATTATACCTTTTTCGCACCTGACGACAAAGCCTTTGATGTCTTTTGCGCTGATCACGGGAAGGCCTCTGTGGATGAATTTGATACGGAATACCTGACCACCCTTATCAAGTACCACCTGCTGGATATTGAGATTGAAAGTTCATATTTCAGGGACGGTGTGATCCAGGATACCACCTACTCGGGAGACCACCTGGTGGTAACATTCTCCGAAGGTGGACTTGAAACCATCATGGTCAATGATGCCACAATCATTGAACGTGATATACACGTTGAGAACGGGATCATCCACAGGATGGATAAAGTACTGGACCCCATTGTAGGTTCCATTGTGGATCGTCTTGAAGAAGAGGGCTCATTCAGCATATTCAGCGATGCACTTGAGATTACAGGACTTGCCGACAGCCTGGATATTATTACCATCGATCTGAATGAAGATATAAATTTCAGGAGCAGGTTTACCCTGTTTGTTGAGTCGGACGAGACCTATGGGCAGAATGGAATTTCAAGTGTTCAGGACCTGGTGGACAAATATTCGGATCTGGGTGATCCGGCTGATAAGAGTGACGGAATGTATCAATATGTGGCTTACCATGTGATCCCGGGTTTGTACTTCCTCAATGATATTGATTCCTTCAATTATCCCACACTTGCCGTGAATATGCTGATCAATGTGACGGTAGAGGACGAAATATTTCTAAACTGGCATGTGGATGAGGAGACCGGGGAGCAATTTATCAAGGTAGTTGAAGGGGAATCTAACCAGCAGGCCAAGAACGGGACTTTTCATGTGATCGATCAGGTTATGGAGCCCTATGAACCTGCTCCGGTGTATATGATCATTGATCTGACCAATTACCAGGGAATCAGCCTCGGACAGGAATATACCGAAAGGGAAATGGAGGATATCGATGGGATATCCACTGACAACACGGGCATCTATTTCAGGAATTCAATCCTGGCAGACGGAGAGATCAACCTCCAGACCACTGAGAACAGTGTAGGCTGGGCGGTTGAGTTTGAGCTGCCACCCGTGATTCGGGGCAAATACGATATCTACTTTCACTGGGCCAGTCATAACATCAATTGTAGTTGGGCTCAGGCATTCTGGGATGGTGCAAGATTAGGGAACACCTTTAGTTTCAGGCATCAGAAAAGATGGCCCGGGGGTGAATGGAAACGCGATTATAACACAAGTCAGTACATGGGGAGGTTGGTGCTGGCAGAAACGGAACCACATACCATTAAATTCGTTTCCCTGCTGGCTGGATATGGTAATTTCGATTACCTGGCGCTGTGGCCTATTGAAGATTAAAAGAATGATCAAGAGAAACTTACATATAGCTACCCGGTTTTTCAGCTTCCTGTTGATCCTGGTTCTGTATGGATTGAATCAATCCTGCATCCTGAATGATCAGTGGGATGGCTATTACAGGGATACTCCTGAGCGAATAGAGGACAATGTACTTAAGCTCATAGGGCAGGATCAGAATTTCAGCCGTTTCCATGATGTGCTGATGGAATACGGTTTTGAGGATATGCTCTCAAGGAACCAGTACTTCACATTATTCGTTCCTGTGAACTCGGCATTTGAAGGATTACCGGACTACAGTGATGAGCAGTGGCGAAAGATTATCGGATTTCACATTCTCTATTCAAAACTTTTCTCCCATGATTTCGCAGAGATCGACCTGTTGACCACCACCGGCAAGTATCTCAATATGAAAGATGACGGTAACAGTGAGTATTCCATATTCGAATCGAGGATCAGCATGTCCAATGTTGATAACTACTGTCAGAATGGAGTAATACATGAAATTGACAAGCTGCTCCTGCCCAAACCAAATGTGTACGAATATATCATGGCACTTGATTCTTCCTACAGCATCCTACAGGAATTTCTGAATTCCATGGATACCAGGTTCATTGATTATGAGAAAAGTGAAAGGATCGGGGTGGATGATAACGGAAATGCCATCTATGACACCATCTGGAGGGAGGAGAATTATTTCCTGGATCAGATCGCCGGACTGAACAATGAGGCCAAAGCATACACCGGGTTCCTTCCCACCAACAAAGATGTGCGCATTGCACTGGAAGCTGTTTCCGCCTATTTTGGGAATATCGAGGATCTGGATGAGGAAACCTACAGCCAGCTCCTGTTCATCACTTTCAGTGGAAGTTTCGTCTCAGGAGCTTATACATATGAATCCCTACCGGATACTTTGTTATCAGTGACAGGCAAGACTGTGGCGAAATCTCAGTTGAACATTGGTGAGGGTGACCTGGAGGTAAGCAACGGCATGGTGCATCTTCTGGATGGAATGATCATTCCGAACAGTTATTTCTTGTTGCCGGTCATCATAGAGTGTGACCGAAAGGAAAACAGGACGGTTTCAAATACCGTTTATCCCATCGAACAGCTGGGCGACACAAGGGCTACCAATGGTTCATATTTGAGGTACGGTTGTCAATTCGTGGGAGATTTTATAGAATTCAAAGTGGACATGGTCCTGAAGACGACCTACTGGATCATATGGACAGGTCCCAAACAGGGGCCGTCCCATTACCAGATATCAATTCTGGATGAAAGCACCGGGGAATTTGTCACTGTGGGGCCTCCGGTCAACAACTGGACAAAAGGAGCTTTTATTCCTGTGGTCTCAGGGAGCTATAAATTCGATGAATTTGGAACAAAGCATGTCAGGATCACCATCGTGGATGAACTGCCCCTTTTGGGATATAACTCAATTTTTGTGGATTACATAAAGCTGGTACCGGATGAGATTTATAATCAGTAAAGGGATATACTGCCTTCTGCCGGTTTTGTTACTGGCCCTCTACAGCCATTCTGCCTTTGGCCAGGACCAGGAGTTTGTGGTTCGGGGAACGGTCTACTCTGCGGAAACAGGAATGCCCCTGGCTGAAATTGGGATAAGTGCAATGAATTCACCGGTAGATCCTGTGAGTACCGATACGGTCGGGGCATTTGAGATCACGCTTCCGGGAAAGAACGAACAATTATTCGTATCGTATCCTGGCTATAAAGGGAAAACGGTATTTGTTCATGGCAGGCCGGAAATAGATATCTGGTTACTGAATGAAGGTGACCTTTCTGTGGGTGATGCCACAGAGATGCTCTTCCGGGAAGTAGCCCTGAGGGACATTGCCGGAGCTGCTGAGGTGAGCCGCAGGACCGACCTCTAACAGTTGCCCGGTGCCTCATTTTGCCAGAATTTGCATGGGAATCTGAGTGGACTTACTGTCATTAGCCGATCCGGCATGCCGGGTGAAGGAGCCTATTTTACTTCCAGGGGCTACGGATCACTGTTCTCATCTTCACAGCCACTGGTGGTTATCGACGGAATGATTCAAAGGACTGAAGGCTTTGACAATCCTGTCATCCATGGTTTTCACCACAATCCGCTGGTGGATCTGGATAAAAGAGATATTTCAACCATCGCATTGTTAAAGGATGCTGCCGAAACCGGGTCATATGGTATTAAAGCCTCCAATGGAGTGTTGCTGATTACCACCATTCCGCCCCGCGGTGGAAAAACCACCCTTGATGTATCGGTTTCGGGGGGGATCTCATCTGCGCCAACCCAGATCCCCTTGATGGATGCTTCACATTACAGTTCCTATGTCATGGAGCAGATGTATGGTGCAGGGATGAGCAGTGGAGAGATCTTTTCTGAATACCCTTTCCTGGAGTTCAATCCTGATTACTTATACCATTCCAGGTATAATAACAATTCAAACTGGCAGGATGAGGTCTTCCGCACCGGAAACCTCTATGATGCACATCTGACGGTCAGGGGGGGAGATGCCAGGGCAAGGTACACGCTCTCTGGCGGATATCTTTCCAATGAAGCAATTCTCCACAACACATCCTATAAACGGTTCAACTTCAGGTTTAATTCGGTTGTACAGGTATCTTCAAAACTGGATATTGGTTTTAACCTGAGTTACTCAGATGGAACGTATGACCTGATGGAGACAGGTGCCACACCACAGACCAATCCGATGTTTGCCAGCATGATCAAATCACCGCTTCTGACGGCATACCAGAAAGATCAGGAGGGGACCAGCCTGCCGATATTTGATGATGTGGCAGATTTTGGTCTCAGCAATCCTGCCGTTATTGTGAACGAAGTGGAGGCGTCCGATGCCACTTCGAAATTCATGGGTGTTTCATACATCAAACTGAAACTATCCGATCATCTTTCGGCTCGTGCGCAGTTTGGACTGGACCGGCTAAAATCCAATGAAAAGATTTTTATCCCTTCCTGGGGTACGGCACCACAGGGGGACGGGTCGGCAGAACGGTCAATGAAAGTGAAGGTTGACCAGTTTTACTCGCTGATGGCAGAAGCGCGGATCAGTTACACGAACAGGTTCAATTATATCCACGATCTCTCGGTGGATGCAGGTGGCCGGTATTTGGTTAACAGGCTCATGCAAGATGCCAGTGCCGCTCAAAATTCTGCAACCGATGAATTCACTGACCTGAATTCGGGGAAGGCTGACGAAAAGAGTGTGGCTGGTTACGAGGACAGGTCGAGCTGGCTCAACTACTTTGTATCTGCCAGATACATTTTGAACGACCGGTACATTCTGAAGGCGAACCTTTCCCTTGATGCCTCTTCCAAATTTGGCAGCGAGGTTGAAGATGGCATCTCAATAGCCGGCTATCCCTTTGCTGTTTTACCCTCAGCGGGAATCGCCTGGAGGGTATCCTCAGAGACGTTTATGCCCGACATAAGGATCCTGGATGAGTTAAAGATCAGGGCCTCTTATGGCTTAACGGGCAGCGATGATTTCACCAGCTACTATACAAAGCTTTACTACAAAACCGTCCCATACTACTCCATTACAGGCTTCACCCTTAATGGGTTATATAATCCGGAATTGAAATGGGAGGTGGTAAAAAAGACCAACCTGGGACTGGACCTGGCCATGTTCCGTGAACGCCTGATCCTGAATGCCAACTGGTACAGTGAGGTTACAGAGGATATGATCACCTATTTGTACCTGCCGTCATACTATGGATATGAATCCTATATGCATAATGGTGGATCCTGCCTGAATGAAGGTTACGAACTCAGTATATATGGAAGAATCATTGACAAAACTTTTAAGTGGGAGATTGATGCAAATTTCTCAACATACAGAAATGAGGTGCTATCCCTGGAGGGTGATCAGATCATAACTTCCTTCAAAGGAGGAGAGAAAATCTCAATGGTAGGTCAACCCATGGGACTTTTTTATGGATATCAGTCCCTCGGCGTATTCAGCTCCCAGCAGGAGGCAGATGCAGCCGGCCTTGTGGATAAGGCGGGAAGGAGTTTTAATGCCGGTGATGTTCATTTTGCCGACCTGGATGAAAACGGGATTATAGATGAACTGGACAGGTCCATCATCGGAAATCCTCATCCCGATTTCGTGACCGGGATCTATAATCGCTTCTCTTACAGGGGCATTTCCCTTGGATTCCTGGTTACTTATACCAAGGGAACGGATCTGTTTAATTACATCAGATCCCGGATGGAATCCATGACAGGCTATGATAACCAGACTACAGCAGTATTCAACAGGTGGCAGACCGGTGGACAGGAAACAGATATTCCCAGGGCTTCTTTTGGTGATCCCATGGGGAATAACCGGTTCTCAAGCCGGTGGATTGAAGATGGGACATATATGCGCCTGAGGAATATTACACTCTCATACACTTTCAGGCGCAAACTGGGATTCATCAACAATCTGAACATATACCTGACGGGCTCAAACCTGGTTACAGTTACCCGGTACCTGGGCTATGATCCGGAGTTCAGTTACATGGATGGTGTGTTGGGACAGGGCATAGATTATGGGCAGATACCCCAGCCGAGGACCGTGGTGGTGGGATTGAAAATGGGGCTTTAATATGGAAAAACGATCAGTCATGAAAGGCAGACAGACATACTTTTTTGCAGGCAGCATCCTGTTTCTGATCCTGTTCCTGTCCAGCTGTGAAAAAATGCTTGAGCTGTCCAATGACAGCCTGCTGGCTGAAGAGGATGCCTTTGTGGATGAGTTTTCTGCCCGGTCCTCAGTAATAGGTGTCTATGCATTGTTGCAGGAGGTTTCTCAGCAGTTGATTATCGTGGGGGAGTTACAGGGAGATCTGCTGACGGTCACTAAAAATGCGGATAATGATCTCAGGCAGTTGAACGAACATATCACCGATGACCTCAATATCTATACAGATCCTTCCGGTTTCTTTAAAATCATCGTCAATTGCAACGAGATCCTTCATAAGATCCACCGGGCCCAGGAAAACGACAAGAACATTTCAGACCTTGAATTCAACACTTACATTGCCGAGCTGAAATTGATTCGTGCCTGGGTCTATTTTAAGATGGTTCAGATCTATGGTGAAGTACCCTATTTCGAGGAGCCCCTGAGTAACTACGACCAGTCTCGCCAGCTGGAGGAGAAATTGGATTCACTTTGTACAGAGAAATTTGTTCTTGATACCATCCTGGCGCAGATCGTTGAACTGGATACCTTCGAGCTGAACATGCTGGAGGAGAGTCCGTTTTTCACCATCCGGTTTAACAAGTTCACCAACTGGGCCTTACAGGGTGATATCTACCTCTGGCAAAGCAACTTTCCTTTCGCAAGAAGGGTTTATGACAGGGTCTCAAATATTCTTGCAGATGAAGGGTTTGGGGGCACATACAGGCTGCCCTATATGAATACTTTTAATTACCAGGATGTGAACTGGAAAAACCTTTTTCAATTCGATTACAGTTCTGGTGCATTCGAAGCAACAACGATTTTTGTCATTCCATTCTCAAAGCTCTATAATCAGCAACACAGTTTACAGCGCCTTTTCTTTTACGGTGAAGGCGGGGACTACCTGGTCAGGCCCACTGATTACATCCTCAATGCATACCAGGCGCAGCAGGTGGTCAGGTATGAGATTCAGGTGGATCATGTAAGAGGAGCACCCGGTGACCTGAACCGGGGGAAGGGAGTGAGCTATGATACCATTGACGGAAGACCGGTCGTTACAAAATACAACATATTGCGGGAACCCTATGACTATGATGCCGGGATCATGGTTTACCGGACTGCAGATTTTCATTTGAAGACCTGTGAAACCTATGCACGGTTAAGGAGAACAGATGATGCTATCTTCCACCTGAACGACGGGTTCCTCTATAAATCGGCCTGGGGTACCGGACCAAGAACAAGGGCCAATCTGACCGGTGTAAGTTTGGATGATCCGCGTTTTGTTGATCCTGCCGAGGACCTGATTATGGAAGAACGTGCCATGGAACTGGCCTATGAAGGTCACCGCTGGTTCGATTTGATGCGCATCGCCAGGCACAGGGAGGACCCGGCCTACCTGGCTGATAAGGTAGCAGCAAAATTCAGTGATGAAGTCAAACGGGAAGAGGTCAGAGCGCGTTTGATGGATCCGGAGAACTGGTATTTACCTTTGAAACTTAAATAAGTACATCTTCACTAATTATGAATTTCTAAACTTAATTCTTACTGCTTATGAAAACAAGACAAGTACTATGTTTAACCTTTGTCATCCTGCTCGCAGTAGGGTGGCAGGCTTCTGTGGGGGCCCAGGATATTCCTGCCAATTATATCCAGAACCCCAATATGGAGCATGAACTGAATGCAATCTTCTGGTATGGAGGCTGTTGTGACAACAACGGCTGGAATGGGATAGCCAATTTCCCTGACAGGTATATTTCTGATGCAGACGCCCATTCCGGCAATCAGAGTCTGTGGATCCCGGCAGGCGGCTATATATGGGTTTCTTACCCGGTTCGGGGGCAGGAAGAGAAGAAAATGAAGGCCAGTTTCTGGTACAGAGGCGCGTTCTCATCCTACTGGAATTTCATCTACCGTGATGTGGGGATGACCTACGAGGACCTGCACCCGACCCTGGCTGAGTTTACTGGAGCTGATTCGGCCGTCTGGGGCGGTGAGGGTCAGGACGCCATGCAATTTCTGTTTGGTGGAGATGATGACTGGACGGAAGAGTGGACTTACTTTGAATTTGTCTGGGATATGCCGGGAACCATCCCCGGATCGATTAATACCACCATGTGGTGGGGATGGTATGAGCCTAATTATGTGGATGACCTCTATTATGGAGAATGGTACGATGGCCAGTATTCTGGTGAGGAGCCCTTTGACTTTATCAACGGTGATTTTGAATCCACAGCGCTGAACATTGAATGGTTGGTGAATGTGGATGCCTGGAGTTATTTTGGAAGGGATGATTATCTGTCCTGGATTGAGAACAAAACAGAAGCCGGATTGCAGAGTCTGCGTCTGCAGGATTACATGTTGGTGACCATCGATACCATTGACCAGGTGCCTCCAGTTCAGGCTGATTCCATCCTGGTGGATACTGCAATGGTTGACAGGAATGTGACATACTACATTCCTGCACTCGGTGCCGAAGGAGAGAATATGGAGATGAGCTTCTGGTACAAGGGGAATGATGCCACGGTAGCGCTTGAATTCTATGGTAACTATGGTGTGACCACCGATGAATTCCCGCTTCCGGATGGAGCCGTGCTCCTTGCAGATTCGGCCAATCCGGTATACGAAATTGATACGGTAAGCATGACCGTTGATACCGTTGAAACTTTCATTGACACATTTGCTGTAGCCGATCTGGGAGATTATACCGACGTTCTGGAGTTGCAGATCACCACGATGACCCTGAAGGCGGATACAGTGCTGCATTCACAAGATTTTGATGATGAGACAGACCTGAAGCTTACACCAACTGCATGGGTATGGTCGGGATCTGATAACTGGCCCTGGGATACCTGGACAGATGCCATTTCAAGTGAAGAATCATGGTCTGATCCGAATTCCCTCTGGTTGCCTGGAGATCCCAACTGGGGAGGAGCAGAAGGATATGTCGATGTGATAGATGATACCAGTTACGTCTGGGAGTTCATGTACAAAGGACAGATGCAGTTTATCCTGATGATTGGAGCCGGGACAAAATATGATCTGGTGGGCGATCCGGATGGAATAGTTCCTGTTGATCCAATGATCGATTCAGTGACCGCCGATGCGATCTACTGGACACTTGATTCCAAATACTGGAAAAAGTTCCGGTATGAATATTCCCAGGGGTCATGGCTTGCCGATTCTTCAGTAGCGTCACCCGCAACGGTTACGTTCAATATGATAGGGACCTTTGATCTGGCTGACCTTGGTTATGTGGACGATTTCATGGTAGCCATGGGTAGCCCGATGGATCCGGTTTCGGCCGATACCAATTATGTGGTGATCGATACCCAATACGATATCGAAATCACCTATGAGATCGATACGCTCAGTACTTCCTACAATGATTTGTTAGCCATGTGGGAATTGCCTGCTGCAGCTGACTGGACCCAATGGATGCTGAAATGGACCAATCCGGCTGATGATATCGGGGGAACACTTACGCTTCGTTTGGATAACGATCTGACCGACAATCCCGACATGATCACTCCTGACAATGAGACATTCGACGATGACCATGCAGGGTGGACCTATTTCGATGATTTCCTGTATGGCATTGCTGAGCCTGAAGGAATTGATCGCAACCTGGTACAATATGATCTGCATACCTATCCGAATCCGGCAACGGATGTACTATATCTGAGTCTGGAGATACCTCTTGAGAGGGTTGTGGTATACAATTCAATGGGACAGATGGTGATGGATCAGGATCATCCTGAAAGAAAACTGAACATTGCTTCCCTTGAAATGGGAATGTATTTCATTAATGCCACCGATGACATGGGCATTGTTCACAAGGCTAAATTTGTGAAAAGATAGTAGTATTAGTTTTCTTATTTTGGAAATAGGCGCGTTTAACGGGCGCGCCTATTTTTTTCTCTTTTTAAGACGTTCACCCGACAGGTGTAACTGTTACGCTCTCTTATGATTTTTTGATTGATAAAAATCATGTTCATTCGACGATCTGATTACCTGTCAGGAGAAACTGTTTGCGTTATTGACAGCACTTCTGTGAGCATCAGATGGCTCCTGTAATAGTTATAAACTAATCTAATTCTCATGCAAATGGCTACAAAGACATCCATTGCCAGGTTTACCTATTTTCTCAGTTTATTCCTGCTTGCACCCATCTCGTTTTCGTGTACCGGCACCAACGGAGATGGAGGAACCGCATATTATATCAGTTCGGATGGAGATGATAACAATTCCGGCACATCGGAAAATAAAGCATGGAGATCCATTGACAGGGTCAATAACCATGATTTCTCTCCCGGAGACAACATACTGTTCAGGGGAGGCGATGAATTTGAAGGCACCATCATACTGACCGGTGAAGATGCTGGTTCTGATGAGCTGAGAGTAACAATCTCCTCCTATGGTGAGCAACGGGCAGTCATCAATGGAAAGGATAAGGAAAGCCTTAAAGCTGACAGCTGCAAGTTTCTGACCATAGAGAACCTTGCAATCAGAGGTCAGGGAAGGACATCCGGGAATACCACAGATGGTCTGCTGGTTACAAAATGTGACGGTGTGCTTATCAATGAGCTTGAGGTACATGGATTTCAGAAAAGCGGTGTGCATGTTCATCAATGCAATGATGCAACCATCACCCATGTGTATGCCTACGAAAATGGATTTGCCGGTATTCATGTGACCGGAACCACCATGCATGATCCGAAGAATTACGACAATCAAAACCTCTATATAGGTTATTGTGTGGCAGAGAATAATCCTGGAGATCCTACCGCACTGACAAATCACAGTGGGAACGGTATTCTTGCCAACTCTGTGAAAGGGGGTCTTATGGAGTATTGTGAAGCATTTAACAACGGCTGGGATATGCCATGGACTGGAAACGGACCTGTGGGTATCTGGATTTGGGATTGCACCGATTTCACAATTCAATATTGTGTGGCACACCATAACCGCACCAATCCGGTGGCTCATGATGGAGGAGGGTTTGATTTTGACGGAGGGGTCTCTAATTCGATCATCCAGTATTGCGTTTCTTACAACAATGAAGGCGCCGGATATGGTCTCTACGAGTTTGGGGCAGCCAAACCCTGGGAGAACAACATTGTCAGGTACAACATCAGTAAGGATGATGGCATCCTCACCAGCGGATCAGTCGGCATATGGACCCATGAGGACCGGGGCATCATGCGCAATTGTCAGATCTATAACAATACTTTTTATAACAGTCAGCACGATGGTAGCAACATCGCTCTGTCTGATAACTACCCCGGATACGTTTTTTACAATAACGTTTTTGTATATAACGGAACATTGATTGCTGAGGGAAAAGCACTTAAGGATGAAGTGTTCCGGGGAAATCTTTACTGGAACCTGGCAGGGGATGAATCCTTGTTTGGTTTTGCTGGTTTGAACAAATGGGCTGCAGCAACCGGAAACGAATTGGTCGGCAGTGAAATGGTCGGCCTTTATCAGGATCCCATGTTTACCGATGCAGGTTCGCTGGAGATAACTGATCCGGAAAAGATCAATGCAGAGCATCTTTCAGGTTATTTTCCGAAACCAGGATCTCCCCTGATTAACGGGGGCATTGACCTCAAGGAATTATTTGACCTGGATCCGGGAGCAAAGGATATCCTGGGGACGTCAATTCCTGTGGGGGAGGGATTTGACATTGGTGCGATTGAACCTGCGGAATAAAGAAATTAAACACAATGCTTATGAAAAAGCCACTTCGGTTTTCATTGGTTGCATTCGGGATCATGTGTATGATAAGCGGATGCTCGAACAATCAGATTGAGTCCTCCTCTCTCTTATCAAACCTGGACGGACCCCGATCAACAATCCTTTTTGATGCAGACTGGAAATTCCACCGGGGTGATCAGAGCGGAGCTGAAAATATGGCATATGATGATGCCTCGTGGCGAACGCTGGACCTGCCCCATGACTGGAGTATTGAGGATATAGCCGGTACAGAAAGCCCCCTGGATTCGACTGCTGTGGGAGGTATTGACATGGGCTACTTCCAGGGAGGGACAGGATGGTATCGAAAAACATTCGATCTCCCATCCAATCTCGTGGGGAAAAAACTATTCCTGCAATTCGATGGTATCTATATGGATGCAGTGGTCTGGATCAATGGAGAACACCTGGGCGATCATCCCTACGGTTACACCAGTTTCTGGTATGATATTTCAGACAAGCTCAAATTTGGCGATGAGAATGTCATTGCCGTCAGGGTTTCCAACGAAGGGGAAAATAGCCGGTGGTACTCCGGATCGGGTATCTACAGGCATGTCTGGCTGACCGTCACTGAACCTGTTCATGTGTCTCAGTGGGGTACCTTCATTTCAACTCCGCTTATCGAGGAGGATCGGGCAACGGTGCTGGTAGTCAATGAAATTGTGAATCAATCCGGCAAATCTGAATCCGTGAAGGTAAGAACAAAAATTCTGAACACCTCCGGAGAGGTCACGGCCACACGGGAGGATAGAATTGAAATCGGATCTGGAGAGAAAGTTGTGGTGAACCAGGAACTGGATATATCCTCTCCCGATCTCTGGTCAACAGAGTCTCCGGTGCTGTATACAGCTGTGACCCGGATTGAAGAAGGGCAATCGACACTGGTTGACCACGTGGAGAACCAGTTCGGGATCCGCTCGGTTGAATTCACAACTGAAGGTTTTTTCCTGAATGGGGAGAATTTGTTATTAAAAGGAGGTTGTATGCACCATGACAACGGGCCCCTTGGAGCAGCAGCCTATGACCGGGCTGAGGAACGAAGGGTGGAGTTGATGAAATCCAGCGGATTCAACAGCATACGGTGTGCCCACAATCCCCCCTCTCCCGCATTCCTTGATGCATGCGACAGGCATGGAATACTGGTGATCGATGAATCCTTTGACATGTGGAGAAGAGGGAAGAATCCTCAGGATTACCACCGGTTCTTCGATGAGTGGTGGAAAAAGGATATTGAAAGCATGGTCCTGAGGGATCGCAACCATCCATCCATCATCATGTGGAGTACTGGCAACGAGATCCCGGAAAGAGGGGAACCGGAG
>SDBV01005776.1_pt1 | contig 17367 bp, 18 predicted proteins | sample 2277081 | NCBI WGS metagenome assembly SDBV01 (sample SAMN10402039, study PRJNA504765) | marine sediment metagenome | isolation source: marine sediment core GS10_PC15, 223 cmbsf | place: Arctic Ocean: Southern Knipovich Ridge | collected 2010 | reverse complement strand
TCTTTAAAAAGATTGGGGTATTTGGATAAAGAAATAATTTAGACAATTGCTTTTCACTATTATTTTGAATGTTTAATAGGGTTTAATGTGACGGTTAGCAAACCTGTGAAAATCGGTGTTTAATGGATACGTTGGGGACTTCTTTGACTATCTTACGACTCAAGCTTTCACACCAGACTGCTATGTTGAATATGTTAAGCAGCGAGCTGTTGAGCTTTTTACCTTCATAGCAAGAGAAGCGGACACACGAGTTGAAAACAAGATTAAAGAGAAAGGAAATATAGAAGACTCAGAAGTAGAGCAGATACACACCCATTGCATTAGGGATGCGTATGACAACGTTCGCGCAGCACAAAAAAAGCTAATGATAAAACGTGCTGACATTGCAGAAAGTCTTACGAATCACCGTAGTGTCGTTAGAGATACCATCAACGAATTGCTGGAAAACCGTCCTGTCAAAGGTCCAAATAAGCGTAAGCTTATAGATGCCTGTCTCCTTGTTGCCATTGTGTTTCCTGGCATGAACCAGAGTGGCTTGGTCATTGCTGGGTTTGGCCACGATGACGTCTTCCCTTCCGCCAAGGCATTTGAGATTCACAAAATACTCGATGGTACCATCCAGTTCTTTCCCACATTTGATGGAGACATCTCGCTTGACAACACTGTCAACATAAAGGCTTTTGCACAGGCAAACGAAACTCAGAACTTCATGAATGGCGTCAGTCAACGAATCAGTAAGTATTTAGCGACTGACATGCAGAAAATCTTAGCTGGCGCCTTTGTGGACAACGTGACAGAGCTTCTTATCGAAGATGGAATTTTATCCGCAGACAAGAGTGACGAATATAAGGAGAGACTTGTTAACGCCGGGCGGGGTGTACACGCGTATATCAAGAACAGCGTAGATGAAATATCGCAGCGGGAGTTCTCAGGCCCCATCATTAGTGCAGTTGCATTTTTCAGCCCAACGGAAATGGCGATCATGGCTGAAACACTTGTGAGCCTAGAATCATTCAAACAGCAGGTCACTCTCCGCAGCGAAACTGTAGGGGGGCCCATTGACGTCGCAGTTATCACAAGAGGCGATGGATTTATCTGGGTCAAGAGGAAGCACTATTTTTCACCGGAGCTCAACCATCAGTTTTTCACTAATTACAACCGCAATAGGGAGGGAACCAATGACGATAAAGACAGTTGACGAGTATAGAGCTAACATAAGCAATAAACTAAAGAATTCCTTTGGGAGTCAACGAACAGAAGTCAAGTACTTTGTTGCAGGATTTGTTGGAGCCATGAGTGCTGCACGAGTGGAAGAAAGAAAGGCTAACCAAGCTAATACAGCCAATGCAAAAAGCCGTTCGGATGATTAGCCCCATTATACTGAGCGCTTGCGAACAGTGATTGGTTGTAGGACTTGCTGGTTAAAATATTTATATATGATATATACTATATGTTGAGCTTATAAAAGGAAATAATATGATACCTGATTTTCAGTCAATTATGTTACCGCTACTACAATCTTTTAAGGATGCTAAAATTAAATCACCCAAGCAAATTCGTTATAATATGGTAAATCACTTTAAAATTACAGATGCAGAACAAAAAGAAAAAATTCTATCAGGCAAGCAATATTTGTATTATAACCGAGTTGCTTGGGCAACCTCATATCTAAAAATGGCCGAATTGATTTCCTCACCTGAACGGGGATCTTATAAAATCACAAATAAAGGTAAAACCGTACTATCTAATCCACCAGAGAAAATAACGATTTCATTTTTAAAACAATTTGAAAATTTTTCTAAAAACAGGAACCCAGAAAAAGATAAAAACATCGAAGAAGAAAATGCTATTACAGAAAAAACCCCTGATGAATTAATGGAGATTGGTTTTAAACAAATAAAAAACGAATTATCGATTCAATTATTAAATCAAATTAAGGATGGTTCACCATATTTTTTCGAAAAATTAGTATTAGATTTACTTGTTAAAATGGGATATGGCGGCTCTGAAGTTGAAAATAGTGAGATAACGCCAAAAGGTTCTGATGAAGGTATTGATGGAATTATAAAAGAAGATAAACTCGGGTTAGACAAAATATATATTCAAGCAAAAAAATGGGAAAATAATGTGGGGAGACCTGAAATACAAAAATTTGTTGGCGCACTTCAAGGCCAACGAGCAAAAAAGGGTATTTTTATAACAACTTCCATATTTTCTAAAGATGCATTTGAATATACAAAAAATCTTGATGTAACGGTAATATTAATAGACGGAAAGAAACTTACAGAATATATGATTGAAAATGGATTAGGGGTCACATTAAAACAAAACTATAAAATCTACAATATTGACACTGATTATTTTATGGAAGAATAATTATACTTAGTAAAATGTTTCAGCATGATCCGACGATTTTTTAACAATATATCAATTCTGAAAAATGTGAATTATAACCAGGCTAATGCAGCCGACGCAAAAAACCGCGCGGCTGATTAGCGAAGTTAGCCAGATGAAAGGTTGGTAGACGAACTGAGAACACTCCTTTTGTGAGGTACTATGGCGGAACCATTTGAGACCACGTTCATTCTATTCGCAGACATGCTTGGTTTTGCGGCTCTCGTTGAGGAGGAGGGTGACGAGCTCAACGAACTTAATCCGATCTTTACTGGGGTTGAATTGTATTCGCCGTCCCCTGCGGAAAGCCTGCTCGGGTACCGCTTTATCAATTTTCATCGTTGTCTCAACCAGGCTCGTGTGCGCCTCCAGGAGATGGGGGCCGGTACCGCAATTGTATTTTCCGACTCGGCATTTTTCCGAATAGAGACACTCGACAATGCGATCCACCTCGCGCACGCGCTGATGTTCGAACTCGTCACCAGCGAGATACCTGTCCGTATGGGTCTTGCTCGCGGCTCGTACCGTATGCTGCGATTCCTCACGGACTCATCCACTCATGTGTCCTTTCATATGTCGCAGTTCCTAGGAACCGGTATCGTCCGTGCCTACCAAACCGAAAGCTGCGGCATTCCTGGCCTGAGAATCCTGTTGCATCCTGACCTCGAACCATTGCTGGATAAGAAGGCTTTCGGAATCGTGCCTGTGAAGCCAATCGAGCATATGCGGTTGAATATCCAATCTGAGGTCAACTACTTAGACGCGACAGACAATCATTTGGGTCAAGATTTCGAGGATTGTATTCCATTCGACTGCTTGCGATCTATGATGGGTGACACTGATGAGCGGCTTCAATACCATTACGTCGAGACATTCAAAGCCTGGAACATAATGCGTGCAGAACTCGGGCGTGCTCCGTATCCATGGAAGAAGTTCTTGGATCGTGATGAATACGACTACAAGCATGGAATCCGTGAGCGACCTTCGCGGAGTTAATTACGCATTGTGGCTAACCCATCATTTGAGCAGACGCCTAAAACGGAAACGTTTTTTAGCGGCACGGGCTTCAACGAATATGACTCTTTGATAAGGCGGTGTAGATTTTGCCTGGCGATGCTCAATACCCTCGATAGGCCAACTATAGGAAAGGAAATAATGATCCCAGGCAAAGTGAAGAAATTGCTTTTTGCCTAATCTGTAGGGCGTTGTGCGTTTACAGGTTGCAGGATGCATCTTTCTCAATCGGGTATGTTTATAGGAGATATCTGCCATATTCATGCACTGACACCTGGTGGACCAAAGTTTAATCCCGAAAATACGAAGGAAGATCTATTTAAGGAAGAAAACCTCATTGTTCTATGCCCCACCCACCATCGTCTTGTTGACAGTAACCCTTCTACTTACACAGCTGAATGGCTATTGAAGATAAAGGCAAGCCATGAACAGTTTGTTGTTAAAGCAATCCAGGCAGAAGCCCTGCCGAAGCCCATATTGGACACGAGCAAAGCAGTTTTTTAAATAAAACAGGCTCAAAGGTTAGTCTTCTTAATTCTTTGGCATATGCTATATGGTCCTTCTCGTTGCCTTGATACGAGGCAAACCAATACTTTCTGATTGGTATTTTCCCGTTTGCGTTAAATAAGTGATCTATTAAAAGTAAAGCTATTGATAGGGTTGGTAAGGGTGGTTTATCGGCCTTGTATTCAATTCCAAGTTCTTTTGATAGCTCAATAAGCAAATTTGAGCCGTCAATAAACCCCATAACTTTTTTATAGTATGGTGTTTGTCCACCACCGATGATATTCATTTTAGTGTCATCCTTTCAATTATAATGACCGCAGTCACCGACCACGAGGTTATCTGAAACTTATCTCTTTCCCTGCCTTCCAAACATTGGCTTTAACGAATTCCAAGCGCCATCTTCAAATGATTGAAAAGCTTTTGTGCTTATTCTGTTGTAAAAGGCATATATATTAAGGGTAATTTCCAAATCCAAGTTTTCACACCAGTGGCTAAGTTGAATCGCATATGTTCCTTTTGGACCGAATCCTAAGTGTTGTCTTATTCGGGAAATTAGTCCTTTGGAACTACCGACATAAAGGCAATGAGATTTCTTGTTTAATCTTGCATATGCTCTTCCTGATTTCTTGCTTTCTTTTGCATTTGAATATGTTTTGTAAATATTATCTATCGGATAATTGTCTGGGAGGCAGAAGGTGTAAATGTATTTATATTTATTGTGATTTATTTCCTTTTTTATTCTGTTAAGAAATAGCTCAACAAATTTAGCATCTTGAATATCCTTTGTGTTGAAATTGTAGGATAATTTATCTTCAAATCGGATATTCTTAAGGTCTTCGATAATCAAAGCTAAATCGTCTATAGTCGCTTTCTTTATCTTTACAATATCCATATTAATTATGAGTGTGGTTCAATTCTTTTAGATAACGTGCTTTTCGGCGGCCGCGGCTTTTTGCGGTCCGCTGCAAAAGGCTTGTTATGTTACTTCGTTATTCTAAGAAACTGATCAATTCCTTCAGGCTATTATTCAACATCTTTCACCTAGAGTAAGAACTAGGTTTAGGAAAGCCGCCCCGGACAACAACCACGACAATTACAATTGGGGACTGACCGGTTTGATGAACAAAGACCTCAATATCATCTTCTACGACGCCGACGGGGGCAGACTTCGGTGAGGCTTCGAGTACGGACAACACACCAATTCGCTTCCCCAGCCCGATTGCATAAGCTGCTGTCTGATTGAAGAATTTAGAGAAATCCTTCGGAGAAAGAACGTTGCTGTTCTCGACTTTCAATTCGATCGGGATGTCCCGGAATGTGAGATCAGTGATCCCACCTGCTGCTTCGGGGTGACCTTGCAAGTGCTCACCAATATCTCTCCGGTTTCGAAGCATCTCAGTGGTTTTGTTTTGGAATTGCGACTCTGACGTACCAGCCTCGAACAAGCCTCCTTTCAGAGCTTGTGCTGCGATGTTGCCCAACCCACCTAGTACTATCATTGTGTTGGCAATATCTTCTGAATACAAACCGGGGAAGGTTCTCAACTTGTTGCGAACGCTGACGAGATGCCGATCGACATTTGAAAACCCAGTCAAAGGGTGTGAAGCAACATCACTTCCCTCCAAGAGCAGCCGGCGATGCCCTACAATTGCAACATCCCGGCAATTGCTCGTGTCGTCAAACTCAGCCGCGTAAAGGAACTCGTATGGTCTTGAGCCGAACGAATGAGCCACCGCTAGAACCGCCCGACCGGTTCCAGAAAGAGTGAATGGGCCATCCCCCTCGGGTTTCTCGAACCTGAAACTAGGCAACCAGTCCCGCTCGCGGATGTCGACCGTTACAGGCGTCAACGAGAGGACGCTTGCACCTTTGGGCCAATTTGAAACCCTGACTTCTATCGTAAGGTCGTAAGACGTACCTGGCTTAAGGTAGTTCCAGTGCTTGGCTGGCTCTCCGTCGATGTCAAACTTCAAGAACGCTACGGTCGTTTCGAGTTTCTCAGGCTTTTCAGAGCTTTCGCTGGCGACAGGAATGCGAGGTCCTCTAAAATCTCGAGTCCGAAGATTGGCGAACAAGAGAAGTGGCAAGGACCATCGTTTCAACTGACCCTGTATGGCTGTCAATTCGTCAACGCTCTTGAGACCTTCGACTTGAAAGAGAAACGTATCCAGCCGTTCATCGGCAGCAAAACTCAAAGATTTGTCAACCTCTGACGCTTTTAGCTTTGCCGAATTCAATAACCTTTGAGCATCTGGTTCAGCATTGCGTATAGCATGCTTCCACTCAGCCAAGTACACAAAGATGACAATGGCGGTGTGATACGCGCGGTACTGATCCTCGACGTCACCTTGACCGATCTCGGAGATTGTTGCTTCAAGCTCCAGACAAGCTTCTTTTAGGCGTTTAAGGTCATGCGACGAAGGCTTCAGAGCCCCCTCAAGTGCCGCTGCAACTTCAATCCTCGAAGAAAAAGTGCGGTGGAAAATCCCGAAGTTTGGCTCGTTCTTCATTCTCTTTCTCCAATTCAGACAGAAGGTTTCTCCATTTTCCGATAAGCTCTGCAACCTCCTCTCCATCTCCTATAGCGTGTTCAATCTCGGAAGCCACCGCAACCAAAGCGGCTTCAAGTCGCCACTGTTCATTTCGATCTTCTACTGGAATGCTTGTCATCAGTTCCCTGAAACAAGTGCTTGCAGCTGCATAATTTCCTGCCTTGGTCAACGCAGCAGCATATAGAAGAGCCTCTACAAAACCTTCTGGCCTGAATGGCCTGAGGGCATCGAAAGCTATTTTGATGTCATCCACACAGTTTTGAAGCTCACCTTGTGGGGCTCTCAAGATCGTGGTCACGCAGTCGTCGATAGAAATGGAGCGGGTATAGTTATCTCGAATTGACTTCAGCGCCACCTTGGCGAAGCCAGGAACGTCCATAAAGCTATAGTGCAACCGATCAACGGTATGGTACAGGGCACTTCCCTCCAAGCTTAGCAAGATACCCGAGAGTAGCATCCCGAGTTTCCCTTTTCTTTCTTCGGGCGAAAGGCAGAGAAACGCTAGTGCGTCAATGCAGTCGACAACGAAATCCTCTTGCTTGCTTTCCTGGGAGTAGTAAAAAATCAGGCTCCAGAGCCTGTGTTTGATAAGGCTCCGTTTCCCTTCAGGAAATGATCTACGCCTCAGAGAATGCACAGCCGATCGATGAACAATGACATATGGGTCTGTTAACAAGACGGAAAATGCTTCAAAGAACAGATCAGGGAAGTTCTTCACCAAGTCGTATGGTACATCCTGCCATGCTTGCACAGCTTTGGCACGGACCACTGTGCTCCCGTCCATAAGTGCACGATACCAATCGGAAAGTACTAGCGTTAGGCTTTCGACCCCGGTCAATAATTTCGAAACATGAACGATCATGTTTCCACGCATTTGCGTTTGATCCTCGGGCAATTTCCTATACAGTTCCAGGAACTCTTCAATCCCTTCACGCCCCTTGGATTTTGCTCCAACCGCAGCCCACTCGATCAGCGCGCCCTGTAAACTGTCAATCGCTGTGCGTTTGTTGCTTTTCTCCATTTGAGCAAGCACATTGTCAGTCAGTTCCAAGGCGCACTCTGCATCAACTTGCTCATACTTTTCACTGAGTGTCGCAGCCGCACCGATCAAATCATCAAAATGCTCGACTGCGAGCTGAGCAAACTCGTCCCAAGAATGTCTGAAGAACTGTCCCGCATCGTCCATCCCGTAATCTGGGCATTCTACGGCAGCCCAAAGCAATCTTCTAAATGCTATCCTTTGGACTGTTCCCATCTGTGCTTCTTCTCGATAGCGGTGTTTCAGAACCGATCTATAGGTTCTATGAGCTTCTTCTCTGCCGGTATTTTCGTTGTCCGCGAGGAATAATTGGATGATCTTATCGGTTTCCTTCGGAAAATATTCGAAGCACTTCGAGGCCGCTTCCCGAAGATGATAGAGCACGCTGCTATCCCGGTGCTCACCCCGAAGCAGTGTTCTCCTGCGCATCAGCTTGGCGATGATGCTTCTAGTGTGTTTTGATAGCAGCTCGCCATCATCCGTCGCGAGGATAATTTCAACGGCAGCCCCAACCTTTTTCGGGTTCGCATCACTTAGAAGGGCGTCGACTTCCGCACAAATCTCAGCACGCCTTTTCTGGAAGAGCGAGTGAATTGGCGCAGTGTCAAGCCTTATTGGCCCGCCCCCTCAAAGATGCATGCCGGGTGGCGGCCCTAATGCCATCGACACAAAGCGATGTAGGACTGTTTTTAGGTCGTTTTGTGAAAGCTTTTCCGCGTGTGACAGAACCGCGTCGATAGCCTTTGGCGATTTCGCATAGCTGCTCACCAAGCGCACTGCCACCGAGAGCTTTTCTTCTGGTTCTAATGGCGCCCTGAGCAACGCCTTCGCGGCAGGTATAGAATACGGCAAGTACTCGTGTAGCACTGCTGGCAAAAGATGTTTGATCACCTTTCTGGTGAATGTCTCAGGAGCAAGGTTTGCAAGTTGCTCCAGACGCGGATCGTCCCTTGCTATGTCTTGCTGATCAAGCTCATCCAACAGATCGAGAACGAAGGTTTCTTCTAGAGAGAGTTCGTAGCGAAGTTTCGCCCGTTCTTGCCGTCTGTCGGTCTGCTTCTGCTTTTTGTCCTTTTCTTCTTCTTCGCGCGCTCTCTTTCGCTTTTCGGCAGCTTTTTCCCTTGGACCGACAAAATCCATAATATTGGGAATTCCTACGGGAACCCGTTCTTTACATCCCTTGCAGTTGTTCTTGTAGAAGTCGTAAGCTGCATCTTCCAGCAGCCAACAATGCATGGAGTTTTTCTTGGAGAATTTGCACTGGACACCCATGTGCCCGATTGGGAGACCAGTTTCAGCTTCAATCATCCCCCTACCAGGAGACCTTACGAATTCGGCATGGAAACACCAATTGCTTAGAAGCTTTGTTGCTCGAAGATTGCGCTTGCCTGCTTCTATTGCGTCTTTATAGCGGTCTTCAAAATCGTCCATCTTGATACCCTCAAGCACAGTTTCACGAATGCCAGTAGGTAAAAGGATTAGGGGCGCTGGGCAACAGGGGGAGTTCAAGGTAAGTTCTCGTATTGTTGCATTGCACCTTCCACTTGATTTTCTTCATTTAAACATAACGAAAAAGTTCAGTTGCGGCGGAGTTTGGCGAATAACGTCTAATAAACCACAATCCACAAAAACTTTTATAATATGTTTTCATAGTTTTCATAATTCCAATTGATTATTTTTGAATCTACAACAGAAGCAATATGAGCTTTTTCCATTAGTGATTGCCTATGAGCAACTCCAACAAGAAAAACTCCTGACGTAAACGAGTGTTCTTCGGAATACTTGTAGATATTTTTAATCATTTCTTGATCACGATTTTCTATAGCATCATTCCACGATTGATGAATTAATTGGATTTCGATATCATTTAAGCGATCTATTGATTCCCTAATGGTTTTTCTTATATTCGCCCAAATATCCATACAATCTGTACTATTAAGATATTTATACCCATATTGCTCCTGATATTGTGAATTCAAATCCATTAGTCTTCGATATTCAAAACTATTTCTTTCAACTCTATTATGAAGCTTTTGATTATTCTTAAAGAACTCTTCCGAAACATTATGAATATCTACTGGTATACACTCCGCTCTATATTCTTCAAGATATTGTTTTACGGCTGCTGTCTCTAAGTTGTTCCTGGTTCTTTCTATTAAATACTGATTATAGTGTGATGGGGGTATTTCAAGAAATATTACATCAGGCTTTAAATTTAACAGTATTTTATACAAGCCTGATACTGTACAGAGGCCACTTTCTTCGTGAATAGTACTAATTAATGTAATGTTCATAACGCTTTTTAGTTTTAATGCATTTATCGATGATCCCATTGTTTATTAGCTTCACCAATCTAATCCTCGCGCGAAGCGTCGGCATAACAGTTAAGTGACCTGCAAATATGAGGTATAATCCCCATAAAAAACTTCATTATTGCAGTATATCATTACGACATGTTGGATGATATACTTCTAAAAAGCATCATAATAGACAAAATTGCTGCAAAATTGTTTACATTTTACCTTTTTTACTTCAAAAGTACAAGGATATTGATACAATAACTGCAATTTGGTTGTTTATATAATTGTGATTGACCATTTAGGATGGTATTATGAATAAATAAATCCTAAATTTTTGGACCACTTTGGGGAGTATCTCCATTTAAACATTATTTTCCAAAAACCGGAGAAATCGTATTTTCGCCGGGTTGGCCGGTTTTAAAAAGAAAAGATTAATATTCCCCATTTAAAAAACAGTCTGATTTTACAGATTTCTTTAATCAAAACCAGGCCGGTTATTCTGTTAGCAGGAGCGCCGACCAATGTGGTCAAACCGTTCACGTTTATATTTGAATGTCTGAATACCCAGGGTGTTTTCCTCTTCGATCCGGAAACTATTTGAGCTTTTCGTTTTTTCTCATTATTTATTAAATCTGAAAGAAAGTATGTAGGTCACATCCGGTTTCAAGACGAAAGTCCCAATGTTCCCAATGAAACATTGCTTTATTTTACAGATTACTTCAATAAAAATTAAATAGGAAATTTTTTGGGTCCCTCCCTGGCCCCAAAAGGATCGGTAGACAGCCGACAGGAGGTCGGCTGTCTTGATTGAAAGTTTTTATCCCCCCCTGCCTTTGCATTGCTTTCTCAACAAACACACTGCCTTACAAAACCGGTACCTGGTTTCTATATCACAAAAAAAAGAAAGAGACCGTTTCGCGATCTCTGCTTCGATTTACGGCCCAACATTTTTACTCCCTTCTCTCCGACTGCACCCGCTTATCACTTCTAGCAGATACTGGGTCTTATAGCACATCGTCTATATATATGGTATAATGGTTTGTGCAAAATGTTCCCGATGTTGCATAATGTGCCCGGCGTGGCCAATTCTAACATTGATTATAATATTTTGATAGAAGGTTTAAAACAAATTTTAAGAAAATTTAAATATAAACCTGTAAAAAATATGAAATATTTAGTAAGGTGTCACGCAAGGTGAATTGGATAAATGCAAAATCGGAGATATGCAATTTTCCAGAATCAAAAAAAATCGGCAATAGGCTCCATCATAGAGTTAGAGATTCCATTTAATTCTAAAACTTTTGCAGATTCTTATGAATATTAGGTAAATGCCAAATAGTTATTATACCTAGAAGAGTCTCAGTAGATCGGCCGTTTTGAGTAATTCGGATTGCTTTTTTCAAAACTGCTTCTCTGAATCGAATCCTATGAGGTCAACATCTTTCTAAATCGCATTCTTTCTTTGAAATCACAACCTGAACAACCTATAATTATAGATAGATCCGACACATTCCTGCGACATTGGAGGTGTGCAATGAAACAGATGAGAGCAGTTTTATTTTTTTTATTATTACTGATAGGAACGGTAGTGGGAGGGTGCAGAGAGAATAGGGTAGCAGATATAGAGGCCGATCGAATTGAGAAAGAAATTATGAGTATAGTGAGAAAGGAGCAAACAGTTCCAGAGTGGTGGAATCATGATTTGCCACAGCGAGAAGAGAAGATTGTAATACAAGAATTACCTCTCTACCCTGCCTTTATATGGTCATTTGCAATCCCGGATAAGAAAACCACTCTGATCCACGGAATCGAACATATCGTCAATGAACATATTTCACAGAGAGCAGTGTATGAGTTTGAAAGTTTAAAGATACTTGCAGCACAAAACCCTGACACAGAACTTCCTCGTCAGTACTCGTTTCTGATTCCGAAGGCGGAAGAAAACTATAAAACAGACGGAGAGGCAATACCAACGAAATGGACTGCAGAAGCAACACTTACGGGTTTTTTTAATGAACAGGAAGCTTTTTCTGATTTTAAATATCACTATTTTAAAGAGTTTTATCGTCCTGAAGGTGCTGCTGAAATTTTTAATATCTCGTCAGCTTCAAATGTGACGATGAAGATAACAATAGAGCCAGATATTGCCTCAATATCCGACATGACGGGCAAAGAACCAACTCCATCGGATTTAAAAGAAGCTGCAGATAGAGCAATTACAATCCTAACAAATTTCCAAAACAGTATAAACCTGGAATCATTTCTTATCCAAAAAGACGGTGATACGACCGTAATCCTCTACGCGATGCCACATGATCGCAATTTGGCAAATGCATTTTCCTTCTGTCTGATAGATGACGAGAGGACCAAACGTTTACAGGATTTCACATCAACACAGGTCAGAAGCATTTTTGATAAAGATGGAAATATCAAAGCACCAGATGTCCCCGGTTCGGGATTGTTTGTTCGCGGATATTACAGGCTGGAGACCAATGAAGAAACATTCGAGGCAAAATATCTGGTTATTAGTGAAGTAACTGGGCTTAGGACGTCACATATAGAAAAGATCGAGTTTGTTAAGGACTTTATGGATAAACCTCAATTAACTTTGCAACTTAATGGCGAAGGGGGCGAGCTGTTTTATCGGATAACATCCGAAAACATTAAAAGAACACTCGTTATTCTTATGAATGATCATGTGTTATTGCATGCGATAATACAGGAACCAATCAGAGATTCTGTACGATTAATCGGGCTGAATGAAGAAGAAGCCAAGAACATAATTAAACAGTTTCGCAACAGAACTAAATAAGTGAGACAGTATGAGTAATGCCGGGCGGTAACCAGCAACTTGGTTAAACTATTCCCCTAATAACAAGCCAAACAACATCAGCCCAAAAATGGATGCCGACTGAGGCTAAGAAACCAAATTTCCTGAAATAATATGCGGCAAAAAGCGAAAGAACCGTGTTCAGGATAATTATTTCAGCTAAAAATGCAGGTGGAAATGCAGCAATCGTCCTCCAGCCCATTTGAAGCATTATCCACAAAACGTGAAGATAAACAAATGCACTAGCTGATATACCGACACATATCCAAAAAACCTGGTTTCTCCATTTTCCCTTGAGAATTACATGATGAATGAGCCACATCAAGAAAGGAATGAAAAATAAACGAACCATGATCTCTTCACCAATAGCGGCATTTGCCGAAGCCAAAAATGAAACAGGAAACGACATTCTCGAATAGGCACCCAAAGAATGGAATCGACTGAAAAGCACATTAGCGAGAAGAAAGAATATACCAATAAGGACACCGACTATCGCTGGAATTAAGATTCTCTGCCTGTTAGAAATCTTTGTATCCCAAATGTCAGGTGAGCCCAGTTTTTGTGATAGCTTGATCCCGAGAAACCCTAAACCGCCATAAAAAATGAGTGCAGTGAATGCAAATCTGACGACAAGCGCAGGCGTTGGTGATAACAGTGCCATTTGTGGCACTATCATGGAAAAGGAATCATACGTGAAAAAGGTTTTAACCGTGTTGATAACAACAAAAGCGATGACCAATCCTAAGTAGATTTTTATTGAGAGTGACAGTGTTTTTATGATTTAGCTTTCCCTTTTCTCTTTTCTGACAGAAATGTATACCATCATCGCCCATTGCTCCTGTCGTGTATCCGATATAATATTTTAATAAATGCTGTACAATTTCTCTGTATTGGTTTATCGGCGCTATGTCGCACAATGGGCCCGGCGTGGCGAAAAAAAGTAATATCACTTATCAAAGGAAAAAATTATTTATTTCCTTCCTACAAGTTCGTCTAAACTCACTTCAAGAGCATCAGCCAATTTAATTACGGTTCCGATCTTGGGGTTCTTTATTCCGTTTCTCTCAAGTTTAATAAGAGTATTGTATGAGATACCGGATTTAATGGCTAATTTCTCCTGAGTCCATCCTTTTTGTTTTCTAAGTTCAATCAAGTTTTTAAGATACATAAAATTCTGCTTGACAATGTAGTAGTATTACAATACAATATATTTCACTACTATAATGTAATACCCTGTATTCTAAGGTTATTTTACATATAAAGAGGCCAAAAAACAACTCAATAGCGTAAATGTTTTATTTCATAAAAAAGGTGTGATTTGGTACTTGTTTAAAATAAACCAAGTGACAAAATTTCTTAAACATCAATGGCCTCCGGAGCCAGAGGTCGTGGGTTCGAATCCCGCATTGCCCGAAGGTTGTTCCTGCCTACACAATGACTTATCTACCTCAATGCCTTCGGGAGCAAGGAATGATTTTGTCACAGTGCGACAAAAATGTGACAATCCCGGCCCGAAGGAAACGCCATGAGACGTTCCTATTACCTGATCAGGCGCGGTGAGTTCTGGTACTACCGGCTCAATCGTGAATCTGGTTTGGTCGAAAGCGACGAAATCACGTGGCACACCACAGGCTGTAAGAGCCGAAAAGATGCCGAAAGTTTTATGGAAGATCTCTTTTTTGCCGGTGATCTCTATCTGGATACGCCGGCCAGACACTAGTTGTTTCGTCAGTACTCATCGCCCTTTTTTATCTGGGATCGATGCCCACACATACGACGACTGAGTGAGGAAGGCAAGAGTATCACACGGCGGCACGCCAGGATTCAGCGTCAGCGACTAGAAAAACATATTCTGAGCGATCTCTTTGCAGATAAACGGTTGTCAGAGATCACCCGCGCGGATGTGCTTGACCTACGTTCGAGACTTCTGGCAAAGCGTTCCCCGGCAACAGTCAACAAGGCGCTCGGTATAGTAAAGGTGATATTCCGGGAAGCATTGTACCGTGAGGAGATAAATCGTGATCCGACTGCTGGCGCCAGTAAAATTAAAGAACGGAAAAAAGAGCGAGGTATCTTCACGGGGGAGGAGCTTCGGGCCTTGTTTCCCGACAGCGGTTACGGCCCGTGGCGTGACATTCATGATTATACCTGCTTCTACCTTGCAGCCGTAACAGGGCTTCGTCGGGGGGAGATTCTGGCACTCCGGTGGCGATACATCAACTTTGAAAGGAAGGTGCTCATGGTGAGCGAGGCGTGGAAAGGTGGGAAGGAGATCGGGCCGCCGAAGTGGGATCACAACCGGCTTGTTCCGCTCTCTCCGAGAACGATTGAAAAGCTCTCACGTCTGCAGACCGGATAGATACGTATAAGCCCCGACGATTTTGTGTTTTGTTACGATAACGGCTTGCGGTTCGGCGAGACATGGTGGCGGAAGCGAGTCTGTGCGGCTATGGAGCGGGCTGGAATTGACAGGCAGACTAGGCACCTTACGCCCCACTCATTTCGGCATACCATCAACACTATTGTACGGGATTCCGGGCACGATCCTGCCAAGATACGAGCTGTGCTGGGATGGATGGACGAGGCGGTTCAGGACAACTACACCCACTGGGACTTGGACCACCTGAAGGCATGGGCGGGCATTGTTGATGAAATCTGGCAGGAGTGAGAAGTGGTCATGGAAGTGTGAAACAAAGTTGGAAATATTTTTCACAGTAGGGCTAACCGCTGAACTTTTTTAGCAACTCCGATGGAATTTTCGGGAGAATCTGTTCCTAAAGCTTTTTAAGGAAGGGATATTACCTTCCCTCCATGGAAGGTAATATCCCTTTTATTCCCCCCAAAAAAAATTAAATAGAATAAGCCTCAAAGAGTGGGGTTTTGTTTGACCCTCCTCTCTTTATTAGTCAGGTTTCAAACATATTGCTATAATAATAAAATTGAAGATATCCGAAATTCGTTAATTTTATAATCCAATTGTCAACTTTTTCGCCACTCCAGGTACCTTGGGAGGAAGTGTGACAAGATGCTTGTATCCAGGCTGTCTAAGTCGCGTTTACATAAATAGTCACAGACTCTTCGGACTATCCCATCCATCTGGGATAACCCTACTCTCACATGCGTCTCCGGTAACAAAGGGGTGCAAAGCTGAGAGGACAAAGCGGTAATTCTGGAAGCCTTAACCCGGATGCGCTGCCAGGGTAAATGTACTGCTATGGGTAAAATACGTGAACAGTTGCAAGCTCCGTGAAAGGTGACAAACGAAATAAGGCTGATACGCTTGGACCAAAAAGTATGGGCTTTGGTTGGATGTTTTTTGTTGCGACATACTACAGGTGGACACATGAGGCCCCGGAGTAAAGACTGGCCCTAAGGCAGTATGAATTGGCTGAATACAGTAACTTGGTAAGCTCTATAGGCTCTTTTGAAGAAAGAGAGTAAGTATTATTGAGCAAGCTTACGATATTCAGTTAGACAGTGATCCTGTTTCCTCACTGGCTTTTAAACACCTTGTCGATAAGAGGCCGACGTCACCATCTATAGGAATACACGGGTCATGGGATTCGATCAAAATGGAGTGATCACTAACAAAAAGTGTATTAGTTTACATACCGATTTAATTGTAATTGCGATGGGCGCTTGCCCGAACAGGAAGATTGATCAGCATTTAAAAAACAGCAGGTGGGAGGTCGGAAAAAAATTATCTTCACATAGGCGATTCAAAAAAGGTTGGCAATCTATATGATGCTGTGAATGCTACATACTGTGATGTACATATTTTACTAATCAATCAATTAGTCTCAGAACGATGATTATCCCATATACAACAAATTTGAATATTTTTTAAACGTATTATAAACTGTGATACTGAATTATTCATCAAGCTTCTTGAGTGGAGTGTTGTTTTGTGCTTTGAAACATTATTTGTAGTTATATTGAAATAGCGTAGTTTGTTCATTCTTCGAGCTATTCAGTACTGCCGTCAATCCGAATGAAGACGAGCAGAGCGAGATGGCATATTGAGAGTTTGAGAAGGATCGTGGTACGTTAAAGTACCGCTGTTGCTTAGCGAATCACCATGGACATGAATGTAGAGGGGCCAGTTGGTGTCATGTAGGGATGGCAGTAAGAATATCGCTTAAAGAGAGGACAGACGAGTATTCACACCGTTTGCGCAATCGAATCACAGGCGGAAGAATTTTTATAAAAAGAGGACGGCGGTTGAGTACGTGAACAGCAGGCTGGATGTTTCGTTTGGTTTTGAGTATCATTATATCAGGGGGTAGAAAAGACGAAGCCGGGGATTTCTCTTACTACGTGCTTAATGCTTACGATGGCCCTGGGGAGGTTCAAGGAAAAGCAGAAGGATTATATGCGCAGTCTTGTCAAGGCTGCATGAGATATCATTTTGAGATTCAAACTTTATTGCTTTCTGAAAAACAATTTGAGAGATGCGTTTATATGATTTTAAAATTGACCAAATTAGAATATTTTTTACTATAAAATCTGTTATAAGTTAATGTAATCGGTTTAAAGAAGGTAATTTGCAGAGTTTTTAGTAGATTTTTCAAATTCAATCTGTAAAAATTGATATTCTTGTTGCTTGGACTCTATAATATTTTTACAGCGCGAATGCCTTTAACCTTTTTCAGTTTGACTAAATCATGATCCTGGGGTACAATATCTTCAAGTAAACCATCGCTTAGTTCCAGTTGCTTTTTTAAACCTGTA
>SDBV01005775.1_pt1 | contig 17367 bp, 14 predicted proteins | sample 2277081 | NCBI WGS metagenome assembly SDBV01 (sample SAMN10402039, study PRJNA504765) | marine sediment metagenome | isolation source: marine sediment core GS10_PC15, 223 cmbsf | place: Arctic Ocean: Southern Knipovich Ridge | collected 2010 | reverse complement strand
ACGACCTGCGCAGTGAGGTGGTGCTCGACGCCGCCGGCTTCGAGGAATCGACCGCCCGGATTCTCGAGAACTACGACATCCCAGCTCGAATCCGACTTCGACCACCCGGCCGGGAGCGCGCTGCGGTGGAGTGCGACCTGCAGGCCCCCGAGTACCGCTGAGCGCCTGTGTCCGGGAGCAACGGCTCTCCGGAATCGGGCCGGCTGATCTCACACGAGACGCGACGCGCGTAGAGCCACGACCGCTAGCCCCTACTGCGTCAGCAGATCCAGAAACCCCCTGAACGTCTGGGCCTTTCGCTCCGATTCGGCGTGCAGGTTGGCCGCGAAAAGAGCCGAGGCAGCGCCTTCCGCCAGGAGAGCGAAGATATCGTGATCGATCGGTGCAAATCCGTCCTTCTGGGTCAGTAGCTTGTAGATCGCGATGGCTCCGATTTGGCGATCGTCCACCTGCAACGGAATCCAGGCGATCGGTCGGCCTGCATCCTGCTCTCCGGGGGCGTCGTCAGACGTGCGGACCGTTTGCGGCGTCGAGGGCACGGCGTCCGGCGAAACGGACGGAAACTCCTTCACGTCGGCACCCTCGGCCGCGATCGGTTGCAGGCTGCCCGACGATTCCTCCAGCAGATAGACGACGAACCTCTCGGCACCGACGAGATTGATGATGATCTCGACGATGTTCTTCAGTACCTCTGGGAGCCTCAACGTCGCGTGCAGTTGGCAGTTTGCGACGTAGAGATCGATGATCTGACCGTTTTCCCGCTCCAGGTCTGCCAGCCGCCTGGCGAATTCGAGGTTCTCTCGCTCCCTCTCTTGAACGCTCTCGAGGAGGGCCTCTCTCTCGCCGTCATGAAACGCGCTCTCCTCGAGGGCCGCCCCACCACCAGCCTCCAGCTCAGCGACTCGCTTGCGCAGGGCTTCGCTCTCGCGGAGTAGATCCTCTGCGCGATCGGTTGCGCGCTCGAGGAGGGTCACGAGCCCCTCGCCCCAAGTCCGAGTATGGTGTTTGTCTTTCATCGCACCGACTCTCTCATCCACCCATCCCCTGACTCCGCAACGCGCGAGGCCACTCATAGCCGCAGTGTTTCAACAGCCTCGAGCCGATTCTGTCGAGCGAAACGACTTCGTCGACCACGCCTTGGGAAATCGCCTGCGCGGGCATGCCAAAGACAACGCAACTCTCTTCGTCTTGTGCGATGGTGACGGCTCCGGTCATCTTCATCGCGCCCAGCGCGTCGGCTCCATCGCTGCCCATCCCGGTGAGAAGGACGCCCACCGCCGCGCTCCCTGCCGCGGCCGCGACCGACTCAAACAACACATCTACGCTCGGGCGGTGCCTGGCTACGCGAGGCCCCCTGTGTAAAGAAACGAAGAATTCGCCATGCGCATGCCGGACGATCATGTGGCGATCTCCCGGCGCGATCAGCGCGCGGCCGGTGAGAACACGGTCCCCATGTTCCGCCTCCTTCACTTCGACCTCACATTCTTCATTGAGCCGACGCGCCAGGGCCGCCGTAAACTCCGCCGGCATATGCTGAACGATGAGGAGGGCGGGTGTATCCGCGGGAAGGGATTGCAGCAGCACCTTTAGTGCTTGCGGCCCGCCTGTGGAAGCGCCGACCGCCACCAGGACACTGCTCGGGCAACCCGCCGGCCGCGCGTCGGACTTCGGCCTCGGGACGCGGCGCCATACGCGCATTTCACTCGCCGCGCCGCGCCGTTTCACTCGGACTTCAGCGGCAGCGCGCACCGTCGCGATCAGCGTCTCTGCCGAGTCGTTCAGGAATTCCCGGACACCCAATCTGGGCTTGGATACAATTTCGACGGCACCCTCATCCAGCGCCCGCAATGACTTCTCGGTCCCTTCCCCGAGCGCCCCGGAACAAATCACCACAGGAAGCGGGTCTTCTGCCATCAATTTTCGCAAGAAGTCCAACCCGGTCATTCGCGGCAGTTCGAGATCGAGAACGATCACGTCGGGACGAACGCGTTGCATCTTCTCCAAGGCGATCAGCGGATCTGATGCCACCATGACGCTGATGTCCGCCTCTCGAGACAGCACGGAGGTCATGACCTGTCGAACCACAGCAGAGTCGTCTACCACCAGCACGCGAAGCGTTTTCGCCTGCCCCGGCGGATGGCTGGGCTTCGACGCGGGTTGGCTCACCGTCGACTCCGTACGCGCTCTGCGCCAAACGCACGCCCCTCGGCCGCAGCTTCCGCGCAACGCGATCCGCTCTCTTTTTTGAGAGCGTAGACCGCGGGGATCACCGACCGAACGCAGGTGTCATGACCCCACAAGCTCTCGGAGTGGCCCAGAAAAAGCAGGCCCGACGGCTCGAGATGGGCCAGGAGTCGATCGATCACTCGCAACCTCGATTCATTCTGGAAATAGATCAAGACGTTCCTGCAGAAAATCAGATCGAAGCGGCCCCTCGCGGCATACGTATCGTGGCTCAGATTCAGTTGCTCGAAGCGGATCAGCTTGCGGATCTCTTCGTCAGCCTTCATCGTGCCCGCCCGAGATCCGGTGCCCCTCAGCATGAATCGCTTCAAATGCGGATCCGGAATTTTGTCGGACCTCTCGAGCGGCCAGATCCCAGACTGAGCTCTCCTCAACACGCTGGCGGAAACATCGGTAGCCGTGATTTCCAGTTCCCAACCGCTCCCGCGCGGAAACTGCGTGAGCAGAACCATGGCCAGCGAATAGGGCTCCTCGCCCGTCGAGCAGCCCGCACACCAAGCGCGAATGCGGCGCGGGCGATCGCCCCGGTTCGCCTGCCGACTCCACGCGGGAAGGATCTGCCGCTCCAAGAGTTCGAACTGTCCGGGCTCGCGAAAGAACGCCGTCTCGTGGGTGCAGATTCGCTCCACCAGGGTAATGCGCTCGCCCTCGTCGTCGAGCAGCAGGCGATAGTAGGCGCCAAATGACGCCAGCCGCAGTTCCCGTAAGCGGCGAGAAAGACGGCCTACCAGAAGTGCCTTTTTCCCTGGGTTCAGATGAATACCCGATTCTTGCTCGATCAAATGCTGCAAGAGGTGGAACTCTCGGTCCGAAATCGGGCGGACCTCGGGCGGAGCGTCGAGGTTCACTCGTGGCGCTGACAACGTCGACGTGTAAGTAGGCGTCGTGCGGTCTGCAGAGCGATCGGACATGGTGTCCTACCCGCCACGACTCTTCGTCTCTGGGCTCATCCAGAGCTCCATGATGTTGTTCGCGCTCACGTGGTTTTCGCCGCCGCCTGCGTCGTGCCGCCGATCTCGCGCTGACGGCTTCCTCCACCCGTCTGCCACCCCACTGATCGTCGCAGCAGCGCTGGCACGTCGAGGATCAGCGCCACCTGCCCGTCGCCGAGAATCGTCGCGCCACCGATTCCGGGCAGATCTCGAAACATCGAGTCGAGCGGCTTGATCACGATCTGGCGCTCCCCGAGCAGCGCGTCGACGGCCACGCCGGCTTCCACACCGTCGTGTCGGATCACCACGATCTTCTGACGCTCTGGCACCTCGCCGTCCATGCCGAGTGCGTCGCGCAGGCGAACGTAAGGCAGCGATTTTCCCCGGTGGTTGAGGAGCCCCGAAGCCGAGGCCGTCTGTGCGTTTGCTTGCGGCAGATCCAGACACTCCACCACGGAGGGGAGCGAAATGATGTAGGTCTCCGTTCCGACGCCGACCGCGAAGCCGTCTATGATGGCGAGCGTCAGCGGGAGCCGAATCGTGAATACGGTTCCCGCACCCCGGGAGCTCTCGATGCTCACAGAGCCCTGCAGCGCTTCGATGTTGCGTCTCACCACGTCCATTCCGACGCCCCGGCCCGACGCGAGCGTCGCCTCATCCGCCGTTGAGAAACCCGGTTCGAAAAGCAGTTTGGTGAGTGCCGATTCGTCGAGGCGATCAGGTTCCGCCACAATTCCCATTGCACGAGCCCGCTGGCGAATTCGCTCCCAATCAAGACCGGCGCCGTCGTCCGCCACCTCGACGACGATGCTGGCGCCATTGTGCCAGGCGCGCAGCGTGACGCAGCCGCACGGATCCTTGCCGCACGCCTCGCGTGCTTCCGGCGCCTCGATCCCATGCGCAACCGCGTTGCGGACCATGTGTCCGAGCGGCTCGCGAAGCTGTTGGGTCACCGCCATATCCAGTTCAGCTTCTTCGCCCTCGATCGCGAGCCTCACGCGCTTGCCTTCGGCGGTGGCCAGGTCGCGCACAGTTCGAAGGTGTTGCCGAAAAATTGGACCGATCGGGACCATGCGAACCTTCATCATCTCTTGTTGAAGGGATGCAAAGATCTGATCCGTCGCTTCGTGCGCCTCGAGAAGTTCACCCGAAGAGGTTGATGCGACCCCCATGAGCAGCTGCTGGACTCGGCTCCGCGCAACCGCCAGCTCACCGGTGAGATTCAGCAGCCGGTCGATCGTCTCGACGCGCACGCGGAACGTCTGGCTGTGGCTGCTCGCGCTGGCACCCTCGAGGCCATCGAGCGACTGGAGTGGCGAATCGCCCGGTTCTCTTTCGCCGGTGCGAACGTCTTTTCCCGAACCGGACTGGTTGCGGAGTCTATCGAGCAACGCGGTGTGCTGGGTCGACTCGCCATCACGCCCGTCGAGGGCGTCGCGCAACAGTTCGCGCAACGCATCCACCGACTCGAGGAGCAAGGTCACGAGCTGCCCGGTTACAGGGATCGCGTGGTTGCGAACGCCCTCCAGGAGGTCCTCGAGGTGGTGTGCAAACTCCGCCAGGCTCGAGAAACCGACGATGCTCGAATCGCCTTTGAGCGTGTGGCAGATGCGAAAGATCTCGTGAAGCGTCTCTTCGTCCTCGGGATGGGTCTCGAGGTGGATCAAGGACTCCTCCATCCTGGAGACCCCCTCCTCGGACTGAGCCGTGAAGGCCTGAATCAGCAGATCCTCGTCGTTGTCCATACCGCTTCTCCTAGACGCGCTTGACCCAGGCGTTGCCGTCACGGACACGACAGATCAACTTGCGCCCCTGGCGGCCTCCGACGTCCTCGGCAACGATCGGTATTCGCGCTTCTGTAAGGAGGCGCCTGGCGACTTCGACATTTTCGGCGCTCAGGCGGCCGGCGCTGCCCTCGATCACGCCCGCGCCACCGAAGACCTTCGCCTGCAGCTGATCCTGCCGGCCGCCGAGATCCAGCACCCGTCGGAGGAGCTCGGGAATCGCCGCGCTACCGAAGCGCAGGGCCGAGCGGCCGCCGCCCGCGCCTCGCGGAAGCAGGTAATGGTTCAGGCCACCGGCGCCAGCCACGGGATCCCAGACGCAAACGGCGATACACGAGCCGAGGATTGTCATGATGACTTCAGGTCCGGCCGAGGCGAAGAGCTGGCCCGGGTATAGGTAGGCGGTCGACTCCGGGGGGCTCGGTTCATGTTCCCCTGGGCCACAAAGATCGATATTCCCACGATCGATGTTCCCGGGCTCATAACTCATCCACGCGCCGACGAATCCTTCGACGGTTCGTCGGGCACCCGCGTGCAGTGGAGAGCGGTCGCCGCGTGGCTCGCCAGGAGATCGAAGAGCTGCAAATCGACGGGCTCGAGACCGGGCTTCTGGCCGAGCAAGTTGAAAACCGTGATGGCACCGGTGACCCTGCCCTCGAGCACCAGCGGAACGGACGCCGTGAGCCCCGCTTCGTCGTCCGATAATTCGGATTCTCTCGGGTCGCCTTTTACGTACTGCTCGCCGGCCTGGACGCACTTGCCGATCACGCCATCGCTCATGGCGATGCCGCGAGCCAATCGGTCGAGCCGGCCCGGCTCGATACCCATCGCCCCGATGGCTTTGACATCCGAGGAGTCGCGTCCGATCTCGAAGACAGCCAGCTCTTCCGAGCCGATCAAGTTGATGACGATCTCCTGGATGACCGCCACGACTTCGTCCCTGTCCAGGGTCGAGTGCAGCCGATGGGTGGCCACGTAGAGATTCGCGAGATCGGCGTTCTGCCTCTCGATCTCGACGTACTGCTGGCCGAACTTCTCGTTCTCGTTCTCGATCTCATCGACCTTTCGCGCGAGTTCGATCTGGTTGTGCAATCGACTGTCGATCTCAGTGCGCGCTGCAGCGAGCTCGATCTGAAGCGTCTCGATTTCCTGGTCGCGCTTGTGGGTTGTTTCCCGGAGCCTCTCGTTCGCGTTCAGCAACTCTTCGATGTAGCGGCGCGTGCTGTCACGCACCTCGAAGACATACGCATCGGGATCTTGAGCACGGCGCATCGCTCAGTGGTCCGTCTTTTCGAGCAGGTTCTCGAGCTTCCGGAGCAGCTCCGGTCCGTCGATGGGTTTGGTGACGTAGTCGTTGCACCCGCTCGCGTAGCCCAACTCGACGTTGACCGCCTCACCGCGCGTCGTGACCATGATGATCGGAATGCCGTTGATGTCTGGATTGGCGCGGATCGAGCGACAGGCTTCGAAGCCATCCATCTTGGGCATGATGACGTCCATGAGGATGAGGTCGGGATCTTCTTCGAGCGCTTTCGCTACCGCCTCTTCACCGTTGGTCGCGAACACGGACTCGTACCGCGCGCCGAGGATCATTCGGGCCTTCATCAGGACGACTTGCGAATCGTCGACTACGAGGATCTTCTTGCGACCCATGCCTCCCCCCTGTTGGCCGGAACTGCAATCCCCCTTCGGATCGACAACCGGCGCTCAATCGAACTAGCCCTGGAAACACGCTTGATCGGACTAGCCCCGGAAAACTGAAGAACTAATGTGGGTGTTGGGTTAACGAAAGGAGAGAGTTGGAGAAAACCCTGAAGATTGACACTCAATAGAGACACCTAAAAAAAGGGCGGAGTCGCGGTAGCTGCGGCCACTCGAGTATCCGCACCACGGTCCACGGCGCACATCCCGGAGTCGTGCTACACCGGTTCTGGGCCCGCGTTCACATCTGCCGCGCCCGAAGGCTGGACCGAGGACCCTCGTCGCCTCGGGCAGGCTCCCCCTCCTCGATGCTCTCTGTGGTGATCGAGGCGAGCGCTATATCCCTGGAGAGAAGCTGGTCAACGTCGAGAATGGGGACGAAGCGGTCGCCGATCTTCCCCATACCGCGGAGGTAATCGGTGCAGACCCCCGCTCCAAAGCTCGGAGGCGCCTCGATGTCCGCGGGATCTAGTTCGATGACGGCGTTCACGGCCTCGACCAGGATGCCGATGACCGTCCGCTCCGTCTCCACCTGCACGTCCACGATGACGATGCAGGTGCGATTCGATACGACTAGCGGCGGAAATCCGAACTTCGCCGCGAGATCCACCACCGGCACCACGCTTCCGCGCAGGTTGATCACCCCGGGGAAGTAGTCCAGAGTCATGGGAACCTTTGTGGTGGCTCGGTGGGCGATGAGTTCCGTTACCTGCAAGATCCCGACGGCGTACTCCTCCCCCGCCACGCGGAAGGTGAGGTACTGCTGGAAGTTGTTGCCTTCTCCTGTCGTGTCCATCGATCTGCCCCGGGCCTAGTAACGAACGAACTCTGCGTCTGATTCTTCCGCGAGGACGGGCACGGGATCCTCGAGGTGGGTGTCGCTCGACCTCGCTTCGCCGTGTGCCGTTGCAGGCGTCCGCGGGCCGTCGATGCCCGAGCCCGCTCCGCTGCTCAGATGCCTCCCGTCCTCCGGGGCGCGCACGCGGAAGAAGGCCATCAGCTGCTTCAGGCCCTGCGCCTGCGCCGAGAGCTGCTCCGCGGTGCTGGACAGCTCCTCGGACGACGAAGCATTGCGCTGCGTGACGCGGTCCATCTGGCCCATCGCCTGCGTGATCTGGTCGACCCCCGACGACTGCTCTCTGGACGCCGCCGCCACTTCCTGAACGAGCTCCGCCGTCTTCTGAATGGACGGGACCAGCTCGGAGAGGAGTTCGCGAGAACGAGAAGCCACCTTCACGCTCGACGCCGCCACCTCACCGATCTCGCTGGCTGCCGCCTGACTCCGCTCCGCCAGCTTTCGCACCTCTGCGGCGACCACGGCGAAGCCCTTTCCGTGCTCCCCGGCTCGCGCGGCTTCGATCGCCGCGTTCAGTGCGAGCAGGTTGGTTTGATACGCTATCTCCTCGACGATCGAGATCTTCTGCGCGATGGTCTGCATCGCTTTCAGCGCCTCTTCGACGACCTTTCCGCTCTCCTCGATGTCGTGCGCGCCCTTGATCGCCATTTGCTCGAGTTCGCGACTGTTCTCCGCGTTCTGGGTGATCGAGGCGTTCATCTCCTCCAGGCTCGCGGAGGTGACTTCGACGGCGGCCGCCTGCTCACTCGTGCCCCGGCTGAGTTCCTGGGAGGAGGCCGCCACCTGGGTGGACGCCGATCCGAGTCCATCCGCCTGGCTGCGGACGTCGCCGATGATCTCCTCGAGCCGTGAGGTCAGCTGGTCGACTGACAGCAACGTCCGACCGAGTTCGTCGGTCGAGGTCACCTCGACAGTTGCCGTGAGATCGCCCTCCGTCAGCGCCGTGATGACCCGGGCCACTTCTCGCACGGTTTTCGTTACACCGCGAGTAACCACGAGCGAACCTGCGATCAGAATCACCACACAGGCGATGAGGATCGCAGCGATGGCCGTTGTGGTGCTGCGTTGCATCTCCCGAGTCGAGGCGAATGCCACCTCGATCTGCTCTCTAGCGGCCTGCGTGCTCGACTCCAACCTATCCGCGATCGCGTTGTAATCTGCTTTCGCTGTCTTCAAGCTCTGCGCCACGGCTCTTTCGCTCTCTCCTGCGATAAGCCGCACGCTCGCGCTCCGTGCCAGATCGTAGTAGTTCAGGAATTGATTCTGCAGCCGTTCGAGATCGGCGTCGCCCGAGGTCGGAGCGTCTTCGCCCTTCTCGAGGAGAACGAGGGAGAGGAGCCCCTCGAATCGGTCGCGGAGCATGTCGACCTCAGCGAGAGCTTCGGCATTCCCCGCGGCGATGGCTTCCTGCAATCCGACGTGAATGTCGTCGAGAGTCTCTTCCAGGTCTCGGTTGAGTTCTACGGCTGGGTAGTGGTCGTTCTCGATTAGCTTGAGCCGTTCCTCGCTTTGCCAACCCACGATGATGGTTATGGCGAGAATCAGGAGGAACCCGGCTGTTGCCACCGATGGTAACAGGGCCATCTTTAGAGCGAAGCGGAGGTTGCGTAGCATGTCTGGAGTTCCCTTGTGTCGCCTCAGCGTCCGCTGTGCGAAGTGCGAACGTCGCTGGCCAGCTTGAGGAGTTGCGGGCTGATCTTGAGCCGCGCCCGCTCGGCAGTGCTCTTGTTGATCTCGAACTGAACGCGGGACTCGGAGCGATTGAGTTGAATCATTCCGCCGCGATCTACGAAGCGGTCGATCTCACTGATGGTGAGTACGTTCCTTCCAGCGAGCGCTCGTACGACCGCAGTTACTTGCTTCGCCTCGGACAGGCTCACGAACAGGACGTGACAGGCGCTGAGCGCCCTTAAGCTAGTCGAGCGATGTATCGCGATCTCGTGCCCACGGACGGTCTTGCCCTCGAAAGTTCGCTCGAGGCGCTGGCCGAAGGGGTCTCGCCCGAAGATGCAAATGGCGAAGCTCCCGCCGGTCTTGGAGAAGCTCTCTTGTGGCCATTCCACGAAGGTGGTGAAGTGCGAGAGCAGTGCTGCCTGGATGTCGTACACGCTCGAGGCGGTGGATTTGGACCACGCCGCACCGGGATTCCAAAGCAGGAGCCCGCAGGCAACGGCGAGGACAACAGTGGGCCGCTTGGCATTTGCCTTGCTCATGCGAGCGAATATCGGTGCACCGGGAGAAGACTTTAGAAATATAGGGGAGCGTAGGGTGAAAGCCCAATGGGTGGCGTTCCCTCCAATCGCGATGACCCACTGCAACCATGAGGAGGATCAACACCAGCTTGAATATTTATTTGATTGGGTTCTAGGGTTTCGCCCGATGACTTAAGTGTAAGAACGTCGAAAAAACCGATCGCTCCACCATTTAACTTACTTTTCGCTCAAGCCTCCTTCCGCGAAGCCGATGTTTGTTCCTGTGAGCTGGGCCCTTTGAGTGCTTGTTCACGATGGGGGCGCCAGCATGAAGAACAATTCCTCAACTTCAAGGCATATCTTGATTGATCCTGTGCGATTCTTACTTGCCCTCGCTCTCTCCGGTAGCCGACCGGCTGCGGCCAAGAGCGAAGAGGTCGTCCAGGCAGCCTATCAATAAGAAATGGAGCAGCCAATCATGCGATTCCTTCACATCTTCATTATTGCTACTCTCATCTGCGGGTTATCCGCTACAGCCTCGTTGGCGGGGAGCGGCGATCCGGAGGATCTGAGCTCATTGTCTTTGGACGAGCTCCTGAGCCTCGAGTTTTCCGTGGCCTCGATCAGCGCCAAGACCACCCGAGAACAGTCCGCCATCGTCAGCGTAATTACGGCCCGGGAAATCAGTGCCTCCGGAGCGCGCGACTTGTTGGACGTTCTGTGGCTCGTTCCGGGCTTTAGCTCCGGGGTCGACGTCGAGGGCATCACAGGCATTGGGTTTCGAGGTTTCTGGGCCTACGAAGGCAAGGTCTTGATCACAGTGGACGGCATGGACATCGTCGAAAAGCTGTTTGGAATCGTCCCGCTAGACGAACACATTCCAGTCGCCATGATCGAGAGGATCGAAATCATCCGAGGCCCGGGCTCGGCGATGTACGGCGACAACGCCGAACTCGCGGTCATCAACATCGTGACGAAGGGCCCGAAGCTCAACGGCGTCCTCGTAAGCTCGAACGTCGGAACGGACGGCGATGACGTATCAGGCCAGGCGGGTGCCATTGTCGGTGCGGGCAACGACGATCTTCATATGGATATCGCTGGTTTTTGGACCTCCAGTTATCGCTCTACTTCGAAGTACACCGATAACGACGGCGTGGTGGTCGACCTGGAAGGAAACTCCGACATCAAGACGCTTTTCTTGAACACCGGCGTGAACTACAAGGACCTCGAGGTCCGCGTGTTGTATGACGTATACAACGTCGACGACGTGGTGCAGTATGGCTGGGCCATACCCCGCTACAAAAATGGCTTCGAATCCGTCGGGGTCTCCGCGAAGTACGACTTCGAACTCTCGGACGCGCTGACGATTACTCCAAAGGTCGTCTACGGCTATCAAGAACCGTGGAGAATGGACATACCAGGCGAGGAGTACAAGATTTCGACCCAGCGCATCACGGCGAACGTAACGGCGGTCGGAAAGCTGGGGGCTCTGGGCCCGATCGATTCAACTGACCTCTTGGGGGGATTCGAGTTCTACTCGGATCACGCGCGCGCCGACCAGAGTAACCCCCCGGGAGCGGAGCACACCTATTACAACGGCCGCCGGACGGTCGATTACGAGAACTACGCGGGCTTTCTGCAAGCCGACCTCGATAGCCAATGGGTCAATCTGACCGTCGGTGGCCGTTATCACCACCACAGCGAGGCAGGCGGGAAATTCGTTCCCCGCGTGGCTATCACGAGGGCCTGGGAGAAGTTCCACGCCAAGGGGCTCTTCAGCCAAGCCTTTCGCACGCCTCAAATCGAGATCATCCAATTCGGTGGCGCGGGCATCAAACCAGAGATGGCGACGTCCTACGAACTGGAGGCCGGCTATCGCTTCACAGACAACCTCTCTGCCATCGTCAATGCATACTGGATCGATATCGAAGACATCCTGGTCTACTCATCTGTTGACGACAGCTATCAGAACTTCGACTCCGTCACGAACTACGGTGTCGAAGCCGAGGTGCGTTACTCCGACACCTGGGGAAACGTAGTGATGGGCTATTCGTACTATCGCAATCATCGCAGCGACGTCCCCTCCTTCTGCACACAGGGCCCGGTGTTCTACCTTCCGGACTACTCGGCGAACCCGGCTTACACGGGTTGCGGTGAAAGAGACGGACTGCTGCTGGGAATGCCCGCGCATAAGTTGACGTTCAACGGGACGTACATGCTCACAGATCACTTGAGCGTAAATCTCAACGGCGCTTTCATCAGTAAGCGCATCACCTATGCGGTCGGCATGTTGGGACGCAGGACGCTCGATCCGCAGGTTTACGCGAACCTGTTCTTGCAGTATCAGCGTGATGACTTCAGCGTCGGGGTCGGGATCAGGGATCTGTTCGACAAGGAGTACGCCTACGCGCAACCCTTCGACAGCGGCATCCGCGAGCTCCCCGGAAAGGGTCGTGAGTTCTTCCTCAAGGCCTCATGGGCGTTCAACGGAAACCCGTTCGTTTCGAAGTAAAGGGCTTCGCAGCGGCGAGTAAGTTGAACCCTGCCACGTGCTCCAGTAACGCGAAACGCCCTCGGCCGAATGGTCGAGGGCGTTTTTGATTGAAGGTTCCTAATCGTGAGATGAAAGCGAACTCGCTTTAGTGTGAGTTGGAAGTCGAGCGATTCTCAACGTCTCCCTTTGTAGACTTGATTGTGTCTAGCCGCGAATCCTGTGAAAGATATGTGTCGGAAAGATGTACAGGCGCTTCGGACTGTTCAACGAGAAGCTGGATCAATTCCCGACCTTTCTCGGCATCGAGCCGCCTGATCTCTTCGATAAAGACCACCTCCTGCTGACGCGAACGACCTACTTCGCGGGCCACGGCGCCAAACAGTTCGGCGACTACACCGCTTCCTACTTCCTCACCACCGGCATTGATAGAAGGGGGAGCGGAGGAGGGCGCCTACCCGGTGGGATGGGATTTCCGAGTGTCGGGCCGGGTGGTTGCTGCGGAAGATATTCTGTGTTGCACTGACGGCCAGAGGATCTGGAATATTGCATGAACCGCTGCGATACGGCGTTGCTGCGGCGTCGTTGGGGGTCGCGACGCTTGGCGCCCTGATGCTGATCCAGCGGGGCTTCCATCCCGCTCTCGGAATGGCGGTCGTGGCGGGGATGCTCTACGCGGTCTGCGTGTTCCTGTTGCGGTCCGCGCTGCAGAGAGCCAGACGTTCGGCAGCCAACCTGAAGGCGCAATCTGCCAGCCGGGAGGCGGAGTGCGCTCGGTTCGAACGCGAGGTCGCCGAGCGGAGTGACACGGAGGCTGCGCTGCGCAAGAGCGAGGTCGACCTGGCACGGGCGCAGCGCCAGGCCCACGTGGGCAGCTGGCGTTGGTCGGACGACCGGGATGAATTGATCGTGTGCTCCGATGAGCTCGTTTGTATCTACGGCGTAGATCAAGAACGGTTTCGAGAACTCATGGAGGACGAGGTCGAGCGCGTGGTGCATCCGGAGGATCGGGAGCGGGTCAAGCGCGCGTACGACCGCGTGGATTCGACGCGCACGTTCACGCTCGAATTTCGCATCGTGCGGCCCGATGGGGAGGTTCGCCACGTAAACGAGATCAGCGAGTACCTGCCCGGACTTTCGAAGGAGAGCAACGAATGGTTCGGAGCGGTTCAAGACATCACCGAGATCAAACAGGCAGAAGCAAAGCTCGATGGGGAGCAAGCGCAGCTGGGCGAGCGGGTCGAAGCGCAGACCGCGGATCTGCGTGCGGCGAACCTAGCGCTGGAGAGCGAGATCGCCGAGCGAGACCGCGCCGAAGCAGCGTGGCGAGAGCACGAAGTGCTTCTGCAGAGCACTGCGGCAGTCTCGAATGTGGGTTGCGCCCTCTGGGATGAGGTGAGTGAGACCTATCTGTATTCCTCCGACGAGTTCGCCGCGCTGTTCGGCAATACGGCGGAGGATTACGTTGGCGTTTACGGGACCTATGAGCGGGATCTCGAAATCATTCATCCCGAGGATCGGGAGCGGCACCGGAAGTTCTACGAGGACTACCTCGCGGACCCGGAAGAGACAGAATTCGAGTACCGCGTCAACCACCCCGAGCGGGGCGTTCGCCACCTCCGTGAATTCGTGGCGCCGATATTTGACGACCGGGGGCGATTCGTTCAATCGGTGGTCCTTCACCAGGACATCACCGAACTCATCAGTGCCCAGGAGCGGCTGCGTCAGGCGCAAAAGATGGAGGCGGTGGGTCAGCTGACGGGGGGCATAGCGCACGACTTCAACAATCTACTGGCGGTGATTCTGGGGAACCTGGAGCTGGTGTCGGGGGAGGTGGGAGAAGCGGGCGAGGTGCCGGAGTGTACGCAGCGGGCGATCGTTGCGGCGGAGCGGGGCGGAAAGCTGACCCAGCGGTTGCTGGCGTTTTCGCGCAAGCAAGCGCTGCGGCCGGAGCCGGTGGACGCGAACGCGCTGGTCCGGCGCGTGCTGGAGCTGCTGCGGCGCACGCTGGGCGAGACGGTGGAGATCGAGGTGAGGGGGGATGCGGAGCTGTGGCTGAGCAAGGTGGACCCGAGCCAGTTGGAGAATGCGTTGTTGAATCTGGCGATCAACGCGCGGGACGCGATGCCGAGGGGCGGGAAGCTGACGATCGAGACGTCGAACGCGCGGCTCGACGCGGCGCATACGGAGGCCCAGGGCGACATCGCTCCGGGGCAGTACGTGTTGGTGGCGGTGAGCGATACGGGTGAGGGGATGGCGGAGTCGGTGATGGAGCACGCCTTCGAGCCGTTCTTCACGACGAAGGACGTGGAGAAGGGGAGCGGTCTTGGGCTGAGCATGGTGTACGGCTTCGTGAAGCAGTCGGGTGGCCACGTGAAGATCCAAAGCGAGATGGCGCACGGGACGACGATCCATCTTTATCTGCCGCGCTATTTCGGCGACGAGAAGGAGGTGACATCGGGGGAGCGCGCCGAGGGGCTGCCGCGGGCGGAGAGCGAGGTGGTGCTGGTGGTGGAGGACGACGCGGACCTGCGCACGCTGATCGTGCGGATGCTGAAGGCGCTGGGCTACGGGGTGCACGAGGCGGGCTCGGCGGCGGTGGCGTTGTCGGTGTTGCCGACGTTGTCGCAGCTGGATCTGTTGCTGACGGACGTGGTATTGCCGGGGGGCATGGGAGGCCGGGAGCTGGTGAAGGCGGTGACGCGCGAGCGTCCGGGGCTGCCGGTGCTCTACATGTCCGGCTACGCGGAGAACGCGATCTTCCATCACGGCCGCTTGGACGAGGGCATCCAGCTGCTGCAGAAGCCCTTCCGCATGGCCGGCATTGCGCGCGCCGTGCGAGAGGCGATGGGGAGCGCTGGATGTTGAAAGCGCGCGAATTTCCGCTGTGGCGGGAGAGGAAACGAATTTCGGGATGATCGATTGGATGATTCCATGATCGAGCCGATCGAAGCGTCGAGGCAGGGATTGCGCGAATCCGCGGGCGCGTTCTCCCTCGTCTATGCGATTGCGGCCACCAGCTGCGTCGCGCTCGTATGGCACGGGGAGTTGTCGCCAGAGGTCGGTGCCCTCAGCTTGTTGACCGGCGCGGGCATCGGGGCACTCGTTGCATGGCACCGCGCGCAGCTCGAACTGAAGCGCAATTTCGGCGACGTAAAGGCGTGGGCCAAGCGCTTAAATGAGCGCATGGTGGTCTTGAAGCGGGAGGTGAGCGATCTGCGCGAGACGGAGGATTCGCTGCGAAGGACGCAGTCGGAACTGGCCACCGCGCAGCGCCTGGCGAAGATCGGCAACTGGCACTGGTCAGTCGATCCCAATCAGATGACCGAATGCTCGGTGGAGGCCGCGCGCATTCTGGGGGTGGATCTCGACGAGACCCACGGTCTCATGTCCTCCGATCAGCTGATGCGTACCGTGCACCCCGACGATTGCGCGCGCCTAAAGGCGGTGTTTCGTGAAGTCGACCGGACCGTTGATCCCTACCAGGTCGAATATCGAATCATTCGCGTGGATGGCGAAGTTCGGCACGTCATGGAGATTGGCGAGGCGGTCGGCGACGAATCGGGGCACCCCATCGAGCACATTGGGACGATTCAGGACGTCACGGAGCTCAAGCGAACGGAAGAGGCGCTGCAGCGCGCCCATGATGAGCTGGAGAGGCGGGTTACCGAGAGATCGGCGGAGCTGAAGACGCTGAACGAAACGCTGACATTTGAGATCGGCGAGCGCAAGCGAGTAGAAGAAGTCTGGCGAGAGCGCGAGTTCACACTGCGGAGCGTCGCGCGAATCGCGCGTCTCGGGTACGCCATCTGGGACGAGCGTGCGGGCATGTATATCAGGGTATCGGGCGAATTCGCGCAGCTGTTCGGTCTCACTCCCGAGGAGTACATGGCCCGGTTCAAGACCGCGGAGTTGGATCACCGAACGATCCTCCCGGAGGATTTAGAGCAGTACGAAGCTTCCGATGCAATCTATCGCGCGTCTCCAGTACCCATGGAGATCGAGTACCGCGCCGCGGCGGCTAGCGGCGACGGTGTTCAATACCTGCGCGAGTTCTGGACTCCGATTTTCGACAAGGCGGGCGAGCTGATCCAGACCGTTCTCGCCGTGCAGGACGTGACGGATCTCAAACGCACCCAGGAGCAGTTGCGTCGAGCGCAAAAGATGGAGGCGGTGGGTCAGCTGACGGGGGGCATAGCGCACGACTTCAACAATTTACTGGCGGTGATTCTGGGGAACCTGGAGCTGGTGTCGGGGGAGGTGGGAGAAGCGGGCGAGGTGTCGGAGTGGACGCAGCGGGCGATCGTTGCGGCGGAGCGGGGCGGGAAGCTGACCCAACGGTTGCTGGCGTTTTCGCGCAAGCAAGCGCTGCGGCCGGAGCCGGTGGACGCAAACGCGCTGGTCCAGCGCATGCTGGAGCTGCTGCGGCGCACGCTGGGCGAGACGGTGGAAATCGAGGTGGGAGGGGATGCGGAGCTGTGGCTGAGCATGGTGGACCCGGGCCAGCTGGAGAATGCGTTGTTGAATCTGGCGATCAACGCGCGGGACGCGATGCCGAGGGGCGGGAAGCTGACGATCGAGACGTCGAACGCGCGGCTCGACGCGGCGGATGCGGAGACCCAGGGCGACATCGCGCCGGGGCAGTACGTGTTGGTGGCGGTGAGCGATACGGGTGAGGGGATGGCGGAGTCGGTGATGGAGCGCGCCTTTGAGCCGTTCTTCACGATGAAGGATGTGGGGAAGGGGAGCGGTCTGGGGCTGAGCATGGTGTACGGCTTCGTGAAGCAGTCGGGGGGCCACGTGAGGATCTACAGCGAGGTCGCGCACGGGACGACGATCAATCTGTATCTGCCGCGCTACTTCGGCGACGAGAAGAGGGACGCCGGGTGAGCGTGCCAAGGTGCTGCCCATTGCGGGGCCTTTCTCCAGTAGAGAAATTTCGCGAAAGTGTTGCGTTGACTGCTTGCGCCCAATGCATTTCGTTAAGGGGGGTTGGACGTCGACCCCGGCCGCGAGCGATCAGCTCGACGCGCGGCCGGGTCAGGTGATGCCGTAGCGTTTCATTTTTTTATAGAGGCCTTCTCGGGTGATCCCGAGCCGCCGTGCGGTCGAGGCTCTGCGGCCGCTGTTGGTGTCGAGTGCGCGGCGGATCAGCCACGCCTCCACG
>SDBV01005774.1_pt1 | contig 17369 bp, 11 predicted proteins | sample 2277081 | NCBI WGS metagenome assembly SDBV01 (sample SAMN10402039, study PRJNA504765) | marine sediment metagenome | isolation source: marine sediment core GS10_PC15, 223 cmbsf | place: Arctic Ocean: Southern Knipovich Ridge | collected 2010 | reverse complement strand
AAAGGGACAGGGGAGCTGTTGAAAAAGTGAGTGTCATAGTGAATGTAGGCCGACGAGGGGTTGTAGCTGTTCTGGTTGGGACGCAAGAAAGGGGACAGTCCCTGCTCGCGGACTCGCGAGGACAGTCCCCTTTTTGCTTAGTTTCCAGTGTGGGGCTTTTTCAACGGCTCCACAGACACGTCTTCGCTCGAAGACTCGCTACGCTAGCGTCAGTCCCTTTTTTGCTAAGTTTTCTTTGCCCTTGCACGGGTTTATCGAATACTTACCCAATTGCATGATCTGGGTTCAAAGCGACAATGGATTGAAAAACGAATGATGGAGGATGTTGATGAAAAACCCCGGGATGGCTTTTTCTTACCCTTTACTTGCAGTGTTGAGTGTGATTGCTGGCTTGCAGGAACTTGCTGCCGCAACTCCTGATCTGATGGTTGTTCCGCAACCGCGCCGGATCGAATGGCGAACAGGCAGCTTCCGTGTGGAAGATCATACGCACATCCTGCTAAGCCAGCGAGCCACAGCGGAAGAACGCTTTGCAGTTGCCGAAATGCGCATGTTTCTCCGGGAACGGATCGATCTCAAACTGCATATTGAGGGCATGCCGGAATCCGCTACGGTTTCGCCGGGCATTCTTATCGGGAATCCCGAGCGGGATCCAGCGGTAGCCAATCGCATGGCCGACTTAGGACTATCGATATCCGCACCTATGGTGGATGAAGGGTATGTCTTGGGGGTGGACAGTGATGGGATTGTTATTGGTGCGCGCACATCCGAGGGCATTTTGTACGGGACCATGACACTCCGGCAAATGCTGGCTGCGCATGCTGAAAACGGAATCCTTCCCGGCGTGTCGATTCATGACTGGCCGGAATTTCAAATCCGGGGAACTCAGGATTGCATCTCCTATGGCCAGGTCTCAACCATGGAGAACTTCAAGGACATCATTCGGTTCTTGGCCGAGTATAAAATGAATACCATGTTTCTGTATATCGAGGATATGTTCCAATTTGAAGCCTACCCCACGATCGGCGCAGGACGGGGCGCCCTGACACGGGAACAGGTGGATGAGCTGGAGGCCTATGCCGCTCCTTTTAACGTTGAGATTATCCCGGATTTTGAGATGTTGGGCAACCAGCCCACGTTGCTGCAACTGGTCGACGAAGTCCGCCCCCTTGCCGAGTTTCCCGGGGCACACACTTTTGCGATCAATGAAAAGACCTATGAGTTCCTGGACAACTGTGTCCGTGAATTAGCGGCCGCCTTCGACAGTAAATATTTCCATGCCGGCCTGGATGAAAGCTGGGACCTTGGATACGGGAAGACGGAAGAACTGATGAATCGCGTTGGGACCAGTACGGTTCATGTCGATCATTACTTGCGGCTGAATGAGATAATCCGGAAGTACGGGAAAACGATGATCATGTATTCGGATTACTTGCTGAAATATCCGGAGAGTATGGAGCGTTTGCCGCGTGACATCATCCAGATGGACTGGCAGCATGGCCTTGACCCGGCGCGCATCGAAAGTATGCAAAGTTTTCTGGACGCCGGATTTACCCAGATTACCAGTTCCGCGATTCGCAATTCGAACTGGATTATGCCGCGTTTTGATCGAGGTGCGATTGCCAAGTCGGATCGTGTTATTAACGGTTCGTTGCGATATAAAGAAAAAGGCGGCACAGTGCTGGGGTCGATGGTCGCCTCCTGGGGAAATGACGGCTGCAAGAATCTTCGGGAACTTAATTATTACGCCTACGGATATTTCAGTGAACTCACGTGGTCGCCGGAACAGCGGGACGTATCGGTGTTTGGCAAACGGTATTTTACCCAGCGCAACGGACCGGGAACGGCGCACCTGCTCCAGGCGGTGTATGCAATGCTGGAGCGCTGGCCCGAGCCGTGGGACTACGCAATGCGTGATATCTATCGTCATCCGTTTCTTCCTCGGAGCAAGGGGATCGTCCCGTCCTGGCAGAAACTGCACTGGCTGGAAAAGGATTCCAGGGCGTCTTTGGGTCTGTTGGATGAACTGGAACTAGTGGTGCAATACCGCAAGGGAGATCTCGATTACCTGCGCTTCGCCGCGCATTCCCATTGGCATTACGCACGGAGTCAGCAACTGGTACAGGCGCTCCAGAAATTTCAGGCCGATCAGGAATCCCCGGAAGCTCTTCGGAAGGCCCAGGCAGAATTCTTAGAGGAGAGTCGCGCCATACGGATAGAATTGGTGCGATTGCGTGATGAATTTTCGAGGTTGTGGCTGCGTACCAACATTCCGGCCGGGCTGCAATATGCTATCGATGAATATGACATGCTGATTAAAACGTGGGCGGATACGGAACAGCGATTGCAGGCGGGGCAGTTTGCCTTTGAGCCGATGACGCCGGCGCGGTTTATCTATCATCCGGACGGGTATACAAAGAAAGCGAAGGTTCAGCACTCCTGGTTCCGGATGACCTTTGAAAAACCGGACGAGGTCCGGCGCGCCCATCTGCAGTTGCAAGGGGATACGCATATTGTGATCTATGTGAATGGACGCCGCATCGGGGAACAGTTTATCCGGCGCGGACTTCCCGCGCCTGTGAATCCCCGGCTGCTGGAACTATATGATATCGCGCCATACCTGCAATCGGGAACGAATGTCATTGCCGTCGAGGCGCACAATTACGGAACGCGTAACAGTAGTCTGGAACCCGGCGGGCCTTTGCGGTGCGGGGGATTTATTATGTATGGGGAAATTGTGGACGGGAACGGACAGTTGCAGCGACTCGTATCCGATGAATCCTGGCTGGTATCGGACCGGAATCCGGATGGCTGGAACGAGCTGGCGTTTCAGGCGCGTGGGTGGATGAATGCCCACAGCGATACCGATCCAACAGTGCTGGTGACATACCCTGATTTTGTACACAACATTAAAGGATATTCCGCTCGCCGGTAACGATGCGTACTTGCAGCCACGCCCCTGGCGTGGTGAGATATCCGTGCCAGGTTTTCAGCCAGAAGATTAATTCGCGTCCTGAAAAACGGCGCGATGAATCGAAGAAACAGCTCTGATGTCAAAAAAGCGAAAGGTCTTCCCTGCTATTGATATTGTTGCGGCAATATTTATGCCGGATTGGGCACGAAGTCATCACCGCGGCACTGCTTGAGATAATTCAAGCCGCGAACCTGGCCTGTCATCTCCAGTTCACCATTGTAGACCGGGTCATGCCATCCCTCGATATCGATGGCGCCGGTGTATCCCCCACGGCGAAGTTCCGTAATGATATCAGACCAGTTGCTGTCGCCAAATCCGGGGGTGCGGTGGAAGACGAACTGTTCCGGGCCGTGCACGCCGTACTCGCGGATCACATCCCAGTGGATAGTGGCGTCTTTACCATGGACGTGGAAGATTTTTGGAAGCCACTTCTTCAATTGCGGCATGGGATCGATGAGGCTGACCATCTGATGGCAAGGCTCCCATTCCAGTCCCACGTTCTCTTCGGGCAGGGCGTCGAAGATCATTTCCCACGCGCTGGGGTTGTGGGCTATGTTCCAGTCGCCACTGTCCCAGGTGCCGCCCATGTCGCAGTTCTCGAAAGCTATGCGCACTTGCCGGTCTTTGGCGCGTTGCACCAGGGGCGTCCAGATCTCCTTGAACCGGGGCACTGACTCGGGGATGGACTTGCCGCGCAACCGACCGGTAAAACCGCAAACCAGATCCACTCCAAAACGATCCGCGTTGTCGATGAGCGTTTCCCAGCCCCGCAAAGTCTCCATGTCAATCTCCCCGGCTTCCAGCGGATTACCGAAGATGGCCAGGGAGCTAATCACTGCGCCGGAACCATCCAGGACCTTAGCGCACTCGTCTGCCAAGCATTCCAGATCAGTATCACCCAGGGTCTGCCAGAAGGTAATCGAAAAGGACTCGAAACCGTAGGGAAGTATCTGCCGGATATAGTCCGGCGCGTCCAGCCCTCCTTTGACCAGCGTGCCAATACGAATGTCACAACTCGAAGGATATGCGTGTTCAGTCATTTCCCGCTAAACCTTTCCTCTGTTACCCGATTTCAACGGGCATTCCAGTTTCAGCGCTGTCAATCGCACCAAGCACCATAGCCAGACTCTTGATGTTGTCCGTGCATATGGTCTCGGGCGTCGCGCCGGTCCTGACACATTCCGCAAACTCGCGAATAAGGCCCTCGTGGCCTTGTGCATCGTCCTGTTTTTCCGGTACGGGCACCTCGGCGTCGTCGTACGAGTATACAAGACCTTCGTGTTTCCCCACAGTCTGTGCCTTGAAGTCATCGGCGCCGTCCCACAAGACGCTTCCCTTCTCTCCCACAACGCGCCAGTCGCTCGTCCAGTTTGTATTCATACCTTCGGCACACCAAGATCCCCGATATGTAAAAACGAGACCGTCTTTCATTTCAAAAACCGCAACGGCGGCAGCGCCGTGTTTATACCAGGAACCTTTGGGATTGAACTCTTTGCAGTAGACCGATACGGGATCGCCGTCAGAGATAAACCGGGCCGCGTCGAAGGTATGCACCGCCATGTCAAGGAGCAGCACATGGTCCATCCGCTCACGGAATCCGCCAAAATGAGCGCCAAGATAGAAATCGCAATTGAGCATTGTCGGATCTCCTATTATTCCTTGATCGAGAAAGGACTTGAGACGGCGAATTGCGGGGTTGTAACGCTGGTTCTGAATCACCGCGTACAGCTTTCCGGCCTCATGGGCAGCGGCAACCATCTTACGGCCGTTTTCCAGGCTGTTGGACATGGGCTTCTCGCCAAGAACATGACAGCCGTGCTTTAAAGCGGTCAGCGTTACATCGATATGGGCTTCGGGAACGGTGCAATCAAAAACGGCGTCCGGTTTCAGGCCGTCCAACATTGTGTCGAGGTCAGTCCCGGTTTGTGCGTCATTCAGACTGAACTCATCGGCCCGTCCCCTGGCGTTGCTCTCATCCAAATCGATAAAACCGACCACATCGATATCGTCCATCTTCGCCATCGAGTCTAGCCAGGTCCCCGAAATCGCGCCGCAACCTGCCATCACCACACGCAACTTTTCACTCACTCATCAAATCTCCTTTGGACAACACGGAATTCTATTCAGAAACAACTTGACTCTTCTTTTCGATGCGTTTATAATAAATTATAATGTATTCTAAATGCAAGTCGCGACTCCTTGATGATGTCACATAGCTGACGCAGTCAGGTTTGACGAGAATTATAAGGACTTCTCGAACTCGATTCTTCGTGTTTTGACGGGGGCGTAATATGTGTGACACCGAAAAAGTTGACAGCTCAATGCGGCACACCATCAGGGATTCACGTTGGCAGCCTTGGCTGCTGATTGCAGTTTTTCTCGCAACTTACCTTGGCGCCACATACTTTCTACTTTTCATCAAGGAGGAGAAACCCCGGTACGAAGTGGTGAATGGACAGCAGGGCCACGTCATCACATACTGGGACTGGAACGCGCTTCGAATTCAAAATCTCGAGAAGTATATTGAACAATACCAGGATGTCACCGGCGGCAGGGTCAAAGTGCGAACCCTGCAAATAGGGTGGTACCAGTACTGGCAGAAAATAGTTGCGGCGAGTGTCGGCGAGAAACCACCGACGATAATACACATGCACAATTCACGCCATTCGCAGCTAGTCGATCTTCTTGAGCCCTTTCCAAGAAAGCTTTTCCCCCTGGAAGAGATGCGGCGCCAGTATTTCATGTTCGACGGTGCGTTCATGCACAAGGATCGGCTGGGCGAAGATCAGTTCTACTATCACCCCGGCGGGTTAATGACAGGCTTGTTTTTCTATAACAAAGATGTCTGGGAAGATCACGGGTTGACGCAAGCCGACTACCCAAAGACGTGGGATGAACTGCTGGCGCTGTCCAAACGGCTTACCGTCAACGATGACAGGAATCCGCGGAACATACGAGTGGCGGGATTGAACTTCAACTCGTATATGGGTCTGATGATGGTGGACATAATATACCAACAGGGCGGATACATGTTCTCACACGATGCCAAGTCGATTCTTTTCGACACTCCGGAAGCTCATTTTGCAGCGCGCCAGGCAAACCGCTTCTACGAGGAACGGGTGACCTCGCCGCGATTGCCGGAATACGACTTGTCTTTCGCTTCGTACAAACGCGAGAACAAGGACACACACCCTTATCCGGCGATGGTCTATTCATGGGGGTGGTACGCCGGAATGCTCAATCGGCAGGCCCCGGAAATTCGGTGGGGCGTATTTCCTACACCCTCGCTCACGAATGACCCAAGCAGGCCTTTATGCCGTATGAACTACGAGGCGGCCCAAGCGGTGATGGCGGGGGCTCCCGAGGAAGACAAGATCGAAGCGTTCAAATTCATCAAATGGCTTTATGAACAGGATGAGTATCTCATCGGAGGCTCAATCAGTAACGGGAACCTGACCGGGAAAATGAGGCTCTGGGACGATCCCGTCCTTATGGAAGCTCCTGTGCCATGTCTTTTTCGAGAGAATATTGGCAAGACGGTCTTTGTGGGCGAGATTCCCGAGAGAATCTTTAGTGACCTAAGAGGCATGCGTGCAATGTTGATCGACAGAATGCCGCTGGAAACGGCGCTCGAAAAAGCCAACAAGGTAGCCAACGAACGGTACAGGGCTGCGCCGAGCAAATGGGTTGTGGAACGTGAATTCTGGATGGAGCGACAGGATGAAGGACGTATGTAGCGAACGCAGAGGCGTCATTTTGTGCGGTATGGTTCCCATGACAATGCTCATATGTACGTTTTCGTTTATTCCGATACTATACGCGCTATACATTAGTTTCCATGAATGGAGCTTTGTTGATAAACCGACCTTTGTCGGCTTCGGCAACTATGTTCGCGCACTTAAGCTGGGCAGCGATCCTCTGTTCTACAGGTCGGTCGCCAACACCTTCTGGTTTGTCCTGCTCACCGTTCCTGTGAGCAATGCGCTGGCGATCTTTGTCGCGAGCCTGATCGCCAAGTCGGGTAAATGGGAACCATATTTCAGGATGCTCTTTTTCATGCCCGTGATTACCAACCTTGTTGCGATTACGCTGTTGTGGAGAACCTTCTACGATGCCTCCAGCAGCGGCCTCTTTAACGTGTTGTTGTCGTTTGTCGGAATACCCAACCAAGCATGGTTGCAGGATGTCAATCTGGCGATGATATGTGTAGCCCTGATGTCAATCTGGCACGGAATGGGCTATTCGGTGATCCTTTATACTGCAGGATTCAAGAACATCCCAAAGCAGTTTCATGATGCGGCAAAGATCGATGGGGCGAGCATATTGCAGGAATTCTGGCATGTCACTATTCCGCTTCTTATGCCGACTATTTCGTTCTGTCTGATTATCGGTACGATAGGCGCCCTGCAGATGTTTGTCCAGGTGCTAATGTTGACCCGTGGCGAGCCGCTGAACGCTACCCTCACTGTGGTTTATCACCTTTATACAGTTGCCTTCGACTATTTTGATATGGGCTATGCGTGTGCAATGGCGTTCGTGTTGTTCATTATAATCATGTGTTTCACCATGATCCAGTTCAGACTTACAAAGTCGAAGTGGGAGTACTGATATGAAGAAGGCCGCATTTGTTGGGAAATGTCTGCTCGTTCTCGGTGTGGTGCTGTACGCCAGTGGTTCCACATGGGTCTCCGCATTTAGCGAGTCAGCCGACAGACTTGCATTGGCGGGGTTGTGGATGGCCCTCGCCAGCGCCGTTGTTCTTGCCTCGGTGCACGCATTTGTCGATGCAAAGCAAACGGTTGTACTTATCATACTGACGATAGGCGGGCTGCTGATGGCAGCTCCGCTCTTATGGATGGTTTTGTCGTCATTCAAACCGAACTCCGAAATTCTCAGTCCGTTTCCGACAATTTTTCCGGAAACGTGGACTGTTGAGCACTACAAGAACATTCTCGGCTATGGTGGCACACCGGTGAAGAATTACAACTTTGCGCGGTATTTCTTGAACAGTCTTAAGGTCGCCGGAACGATAACGCTGATTAGCGTGTTTGCAAATACATTTATCGGCTACATATTCTGCAAGTTCCGTTTTCGTGGAAAGAAGATACTGTTCAGCATGCTGCTGGCCACAATGATGGTGCCCTTTCCGGTCACGATGATACCGATGTTTCTTATCATGGGCCGTGCCCATCTTATGGATACCCACATAGCGCTCATCCTGCCCGGCATGATAGGGGCTTATGGAGTTTTTCTGACGCGCCAGTTCATCAAGACAATTCCTGACGACCTGTTTGCTGCTGCCCGCATAGATGGTTGCAGCGAGATATCGCTGTATTGGCATCTGGTGATACCGGCGTGCAAGGCTGTCATGTTTGCGTTGTCCTTGTTCACATTCATGGGAGCATGGAATGCGCTGGTCTGGCCGTTGATCCTCTTGCAAACACAGGACAAATATACCCTGCCTCTGGCGCTGATGTCGTTTGGCAATGAACATGAGACGAACTATGGGTTGGTGCTGGCCGCCGCAACTTTTGTTATCATGCCCATTATTGTCCTGTTCCTTATCGTGCAGAAGCATTTCGTTGAAGGGATAGCCATGAGCGGCATGAAGGCCTGACCGCGGACACGCGGGCAATCCGCCGAAGGTCAGCGCCAAAAGCCCTGAACACACTGTAGAAGGAACAGGAAAGGTGAACAATGAACAGGCCGAATATTCTATACTTACACACCCACGACATGGGCCGGTACTGCCAGCCTTACGGCTACCCGGTGCCGACGCCGGCCATTCAGCGGCTTGCGGAGGAGGGGATGCTATTCCGGCAGGCCTTCGCGGCGGCCCCGACCTGCTCACCGAGCCGGGCCGCACTTGTCACCGGCACGTATCCTCACAATTGCGGTATGTTCGGCCTGGCGCACCGCGGCTTTCAACTCAACGACTACAACCAGCACCTGGTGCATACGCTTCGCGGGGCCGGCTATCATTCCGCTCTCGTGGGCGTGCAACACGTCGCGCCCTCCCACGAGATAATCGGTTACGACGAGCGGATTCAGGAACGCGAAAAGAAGGACACGGAAGCCATCGCCGCCGCGACGGTACAATGGCTGCGTGATGCGCCCAAACAGCCATTCTTCCTGTCGGCGGGCTTCTTCGTGACACACCAGGTCTTTCCTGAACCGGATCCCGCCCACGAGGATCCACGCTATTGCCGGCCGCCCGCGCCCTTGCCGGACACGTCGGAGACGCGTAAGGAAATGGCCGCTTTCAAGGCGGCGGCCCGCATCCTCGACGGGGGCTACGCCGCCATTCTCGATGCACTGGACGAAACCGGCCTCGCCGGGAACACGCTGGTCATCTGCACCACGGACCACGGCATCGCCTTTCCCGCGATGAAGTGCACGCTCAGCGACCACGGCACAGGGGTCATGCTCATCCTGCGCGGTCCCGGCGGATTCGAGGGGGGACGCGTCTGCGAGGCCATGGTGTCGCATATGGACCTTTTCCCCACCCTGTGCGATCTGCTCGAAATCGATCCGCCACCGTGGCTCCAGGGCGCGTCCATGATGCCCCTCGTCCATGGCGAACAGGACGAAATCCACGACGAACTGTTTTCCGAGGTCAGTTTCCATGCATCCTTCGAGCCCTTGCGCGGCGTGCGGACAAAGCGCTGGAAGTACATTCGCCGTTTCGACGGACGCGACCGCCCCGTCATGCCCAATTGCGACCAAGGGCCGAGTAAAAATGCCTGGCTCGAACATGGCTGGCGGGAGCGTGCCGTGCCCGGGGAGCAACTCTATGACCTGATCTTCGACCCCGTTGAGAGCGCAAATCTGGCAGGCTGCGCGGAGCATAAGGACGTCTTGGAGCACATGCGCGGCCGGCTGCAACGTTGGATGCGGGAAACCGATGACCCACTGCTATCCAGCGGCATTCCCTATGGTCCCGAGGCCGTCGCTAACGATCCCGACGCGCTCCATCCCACGACGGAGGAAATGCGGCCAGTGGCTGAGTTGCACGGCGGAGACGGTTTTGTTGCTTTGTAGGCGCAAAGGGCGGCCATTTCATATCGGCCGGAGTAGGTGTCCACCACTGCGCCACGGAACATCTGGCGCGTCCACCTAAACCTACCTGTGCAAAGCGTATTCTTTCACCCATCTTTGTGTTTCACTCCTTAGCAGCTTTGTCCGCTTCAGTTGCAAGACGGCGGGCACTTTCCGGAGCGCACAGCATCTGTGCGACGGTCTTTATCTTCTTGCGGGCAGCGCCGTTGCCTTTTCGCGTTCCCAGGACTTTCTGTGATGCCAGGCGTTTGCGCGCTTTGGGAATCTCGCGTCTGTATTGGGGTAGCCATTGCGCCTGTTCGACCAGCATTTCGTCTACAAGTTGCCATATCTCCGGCGGATTGCACACGGCGGCGGTCAGCGGATCATGCAGCATCGCCTGTTTGAGCAGGGTCACGTCGGCATGAACGGCGGCTTCCATTGCCATCCGCTGCACTTGCACGCTTGCGTTACACGTGGCGGCACAGGCCAGAGGAAGATCGCCCACATACGTCATGCTGATCCCATTGGCGTCCACGTACGCGGGCGCTTCAACGATACAATCGTCCGGGAGATTCGGGATGCATCCGTTGTTCGGCATGTTGACGTATCCCCGATACACGCGTCCGGTCTCGATCGCTTCGACTATACGGCCGCCGTGTTCCAGGGAACGGTTGTCCACTGAAATCTCCGGTGCGGGTTCCTTCAACCAGTTTGGGAAATCGGTTTCAAACCAGTTGCGGCTCTCGGTGCATACACGAAGGTATCCGCCGGTTTCTCCGTTTATCCAGTCTCCCATGTCAATCCACTTTCGGATTTCCTTGGGACGTTTCCGATACCATGGCACATATTCCGACACGTGGCCGTTGCTCTCAGTAGTGAAGTATCCGAAACGGCGAAGAATGTCGATTCGCGTCTTTTCAGTTTTGCTGTATTTTGGATGCCGCTCCATCGCGGCAAGCAGCTTGTTCTTTAGTTCTTTTCCACTGTACTTTAGCGAAAGAAACCACGTCTGATGATTAATGCCCGCGGCCGTGTAATCCAATTTCTCGAAGGGTACGCCAAGCGCCTCGGCGATCTTCATGGCCGTGTTGGTGACGCCATGGCAAAGGCCCACAGTCTTGACGCCGCCGTACTTGTTGCACGCCCAGGTGTTCATGGCCATTGGGTTGGCATAGTTTAAGAGCAGCGCCTTGTCCGTGGCCACTTCTCGTATGTCTTTGCAGAAGTCCAGCATTGCGGGTATGCCACGCTGGGCGTACATGATTCCGCCGGCGCAAATCGTGTCGCCAACGCACTGGTCGATTCCGTATTTCAACGGGATGTCGATGTCCTTTTTGAAAGCATCAAGCCCCCCGACGCGGACTAATGAAAAGACGTAATCCGCTCCCTCCAACGCCCGCCGCCTGTTCACCGTTACGGAAAGTTTGGCAGGCAGGTCGTTTTCTCTTATGTCCCGCTTGGCCAACTGCGCGACCATGTCGAGATTGCGTTTATTAATGTCCGTGAAGGAGAAGTGTGTATCTTGCAGTTCGGGCACTGCGAGAATATCGTGCATCATTTTTCTTGTAAATCCAATGCTACCTGCACCGATTATGGCCACTTTGATTGGCATTTAAACCTCCTGTTCATTTACAAATGTCTGCCTCAATCCCATTGCCTGGATGAGGGTTTAGCGCTGCCTTTTACATGCTAGCCTCTTCGTCCGACACGGTACGCTGCCCGATTGCCGGTCTACTCGGGGTGGCGTGAATACAGGGGGCTGCTTCGCCCACTTCTTCAATTCTGCGAAGTAGACGCTCCCGCATTACGTCCGCGACCTTTTGATGAGACTCCGTCCCAATAAGATTCACCAACTCACATGGATCGGCCAACAAATCGTACAAGTATGCTTCTTCATAGCTGTCGGCGGCAGCGTCATTCCATGAGTCGGCCTGAGGAGCAGTTACGCCGTATTTCCATCTTTGTGTTCGCACAGCCCTGCCAACTTGAGACTCGCTGATTTGGATGTACACATCTTCCTGCCATTCGCATGCCCCGGCACTTGTCAAGGGCAGGACAGAGCTTCCCTGCATACCATAGGGCACTTTGATGCCAGCGCCATCCAGGAGCGTTGGCGGAAGATCAACCAGGCTGACAAGTTCGTCGACTCGACCGCCGCCGTCAAAGCCTGGACCGCAAAGCGCCGCCGGGATACGAATTGAACTTTCGTGTCCGGAACGCTTGTATTCGTCATTGCGTGTCTTGAAGTGGCAGCCGTGGTCCGAAGTGAACAATACGATTGTGTTGTCGGCGATGCCCATACTTTTCAGGGCGTCGAACAAACGTCCTAAGGCTTCGTCAAGCCTTTTGACCATGCCAAAATATCCACCAATATGTTGATGCGCCGAGCCGGAAAGCGCGGCCAGATCGGGCGGAAGCCACCTGCCAGTGTATCTTTCACGGTATCCCTGTGGCGGCGGAAAATCATCAATGTGATTCTGATGATGAGGTTCCAAGAATGAAAGAAACAGGAAAAATGGGTTGTCGCGCTGGCTTTCAATGTACCGAATGCCCGCATCCAGTGTTGCGTCCACACGATATCCCGGAAGCCTCACTTCCCTGTTTTCATTGTCAAAAAGTACGGTTCTATAGGAATCAGAAACGAATTCGGTCAAGTTCGCTGCAAGCCAATATTCATATCCGCCTCGAAGCTTCTCGGGCACCGCTGAAATGTCGTGCTCCGCCAAATGCCATTTGCCAATGTATCCGGTTGTGTATCCTGCTTCACGAAAATAATGCGCCAGGGTGCGCGCGTCTTCACTGAGGCACAAACCGTTCCTGAACACACCTGTAGTTGTCGCGTACTGCCCGGTTTGCAGGCACGATCTGGCGGGTCCGCAGACAGGCTGGCAAGTGAACGTTTTGGCCAGATGCGTTCCACGCCGCGCCATCCTATCGAAGTTTGGCGTTAACCCCAATGGGTTTCCGTGTACACCGGTCGTGTCCCAACGCTGCTGGTCAGTAAAGAACACGACAACGTTGGGCGGTTTCGGATTTTTCCCGGCCACTAAACTTCTCCCGAGTTCTTCCTCTTCAGATTGCTCCTGGAAACCCGTTACAACGAACGACGGCCGAGCTTCACTGTACTGTACCATAATTGCCTCGGGCTTTTGCTGTCGGGTGCCTGATTGACCCACTGAAAACTGAGACTGATAGGCCCAATGCGCCTGGGACATTAGTATAAAGTCACGAACGGGCACGTCCCAGGAGTCTTCAGGATCGAGTTTCACGCCGGGGTAAGGGAAGCCCTGTGGCGGCTATAACTTTAGGAAGCCTAACCGGAAAGAAGCACAGCAGCGCCCTGAGGCCCCTTCCCAGAACAAGGCGAGGAAGAAAACGGCAAAACGAAGGAAGAAAAGCAATTGAGCTTTAAAGAGATTTCGTTAGATGCCCTTCTCGCCCTACGAACCAGACATTTAGGGCGTGGTTAGACCAAGGTGGAAAACAACACGTTGCAGTTGCCTTGAGCCAAGAAGACCCTAGGTTCATATTCTAAGTGCAACACTTTTGCTTATGCAAGCTGAAGCGGTTCTTACGTTTAACCACCAATTGTGGCTGCCTGAACGGAAGCGCTGGATACAAGTACTGCATGACAGCAGGTCGCCGATTTGAAGCAAGCATCTTACGAACGACTAACAAATACTGCAAAAGCGCTGGCGGCATTTCCTTCCCCTAGGTGCCGACCAGACTCACATTCTGCTTTGAGAGCAAGGCCGCAGTGAGATGGCTCTAGAATTATTAGCCACGGCCCATCCATTTGTGCAATGTCAATATGGCCTTTCAGTGTATGAAGACCTTTATAATAAAGGCTGTACTTAATTATTGACAGATGTTACCTCAGTACATAAGGACATGTTTAGTCAATGAAGAGCCTGAGTTTTGACAGCCGCTTGTTTTATCTGGACCGGCAGGTTGATGTGATTCTCATTGTCGACAAGGAGGTAAACCCGCTTCCCGTTTTGTTGTCCAATATTAGAGAATGATCTCATACTGACCTTCAACATACAGTTGCCTTTTAGGAGGCTCTTTCCCGGCAGGCTCGGTAGTGTATTGCCTTTACTTTATTGAAGGAGGACTTTTTCGGAATCCTGGAAACGGCGCCGCACTGCGACGAACTCGGTTTCCGCTGCAAGAAAGGCGTCTACGATATCCGGGTCAAAGTGTTCCGCGCGGCCTTCTTCGATAATGGCCTTGCTTTCTTCGTGACCGAAAGCATCTTTATAGCACCGTTTAGATGTCAGCGCGTCGTAGACGTCCGCTAACGCGAGTATCCGCCCAGAAAGAGGGGTGTTCCTTTCCGTGAGGCCGTGCGGATAACCTGTGCCGTTCCATTTCTCGTGGTGGCTTTCAGCAATCTCAATTCCCAGCCGGATGAAAGCGTTGCCGGTATGTTGGGCATGAACCGCTCGCAGCGTATCGGCCCCGATAGTTGTGTGCAGGGTCATCACGGAAAACTCCTCGGCCGTGAGCTTCCCCGGCTTCAAGAGAATCCGGTCGGGGATACCGACTTTTCCTACGTCATGAAGGGGTGCGGCCGCGTATATGTTCTCGACAAACTGGGCATCCACGACTGACGAGTACTTCGGCACTGAGCCGAGTCTCCTGACAATGATCCTGGCATACTCTCGCATCCGTTCGAGATGTTCACCGGTATCCGGATCGCGCGATTCGGAGAGCTTCGAAAGCGCGAATATCGTCGTGAGTTGCGCAGATGAGATCTCTTGCACTTGCTGGCGAACTTGCTCCTCCAATAGTGTCTTGCTTTGTTTCTCATGGTCGTGAAGCCGCTTTTTTTCGAGAGAGGCGTTAATGCGGGCCGCTAACAGGGTTGCGTTAAACGGTTTTGTGACATAATCATCAGCCCCGGCCCTTACGCATTGGGCTACGATCTTAGTCTCGTCCTGTCCCGACACCATGATGACGGGCACGTTGCGAATTTCCTCATCGTGCTTTATGACTCGAAGGACGTCGAGCCCATCCATGACCGGCATCATGACATCCAGCAGGACAAGGTCGACCTGACCCTTGCGTATTTCCCTGAGAGCGGCCATGCCTGTCTCGGCAAGGAACGGCGCATGCCCGAGACTTCCCACGAGACGGGACAGAAGCCGCCGCGCAGGCTCTTGATCGTCAACAATCAATATGGTTGCGTGATCAACGGCTTCTTCTTCGACGGTCACGGTGTTCGCGCGCCACTCAGACATGTTGAACTCCATGACTGGAACAGGCCGCGGCGGTCTCTTCGACGCTTCGAGGATCGTCTGTTTCGGCACTCATGTGCTGTTGTGTTTCTCCATGGGTGAGTGCCTCATGGATGGCACCCGCGAAGTCCGCCAAAGCAACCGGTTTTGCGAGGACTCGCAGAATGCCAGCATTGCGGGCCTGTTCGCGGATGGAGTCGTTGCACAATCCTGTTGCGAGTATCACGGGAAGATCTGGCCGAATGGCGAGCAGTTGTTGCGCCAAGACAACTCCCGTCATATTGGGCATGGCGCTGTCCGTGATAGCCAGTTCCACGGCTTCGGGATTGGCGCGAAAATAATCCAGGGCCTTGACGGCTGACTCAAAGGCAGTAACTTCGTATCCAATACTATTCAGCAGGCGCTGGTTCGCCGCCAACACGACCGGTTCGTCGTCAACAAGGAGTATGCGCTCACCCTTTCCGTTGGGTGGCGCCTCTGTGGCTTGTGGTACTTCCGTGCTTTCCTCGCAAAGAATGGGAAGGTAGACCCTGAACGCTGTTCCTTGACCCGATTCACTGTACACGTGAACAGCGCCGTTATGACTCTCGATAATGCCGTGGACGACGGAAAGTCCCATGCCTGTCCCCTTTCCCTCGGGTTTGGTAGTGAAGAAGGGTTCGAAAATCCGCTGCTTGGTTTCCTCGTCCATCCCGTGGCCGGTATCGCTGACAGTGAGATGCACGTAGTTTCCGGGCTTGAGTTTGAGATAGACTTCGGCTTGCTCGGACGTGACGGACGCATTCTCCAGAGCCACCGTAAGCGTGCCGCCGTGCTCTTCCATGGCATGGAATGCGTTCGTGCAGAGGTTCATCAGCACTTGGTGCATCTGCGTTGGGTCAGCGAGAACAGACGGACACCTTGGGTCAACATTTACCCTCACTTCAATCGTGGACGGGAGTGACCCTCGCAATAACCTCAAGGCCTCTTTCACAAGGGGGACGAGGGACACCGGAACGCATTCCTGCTTTCCGCCGCGGCTAAAAGTGAGGATCTGGCGCACCAAGTCCCCGGCTAGGTTCCCGGCGCTGACGACCTCCTTCAAGTCAGCGTAGGCGCCGCTATCCTCGTCCAGGCGAGCCATGGCCAGGTCCGTAAAGCCAAGGATGCCGCTGAGGATGTTGTTGAAATCGTGGGCAATGCCGCCGGCAAGTGTGCCTATGGCCTCCATTTTCTGGGCCTGGCGAAGCCGTGCTTCCAACTCGACCTCATGGGTCACGTCGCGCTTTACCGACACGTAGTTGACGATCTTTCCGCCGGGCCGGTCACGGAGGGCGGTTATGGTGGCCTCTTCTTCCCAATGGGAACCGTCCTTCTTCCGGTTTACGATGTGACCTTTCCATGTCTTTCCCGCTTTGATGGTCTGCCACATGTTTTGGTACATGGCGTCATCGTGTTCTCCGCTCTTGAGTATGCCGGGCGTCTTCCCGATGACCTCCTCGCGCGTGTAGCCGCTGATGCTCTCAAAGGCCCGGTTGACGTACTGAATCACCCCTTCGGGATCGGTTATGACGACGGTCTCCGCCGCCTGTTCGACGGCTGTTGCCAGGCGCTCCGTTTCCTCTTGGGCCTCCTCGCGGACAGTGATTTCCTTCTGGAGGCTTTCATTGGTAGTTGACAGTTCCACGGTACGGGCCGCGATGAGTTTTTCCAGGTGCTGCCGGTACTCGGCCAGTTTCGATTCCATCTGTTTGCGCTCGGTGACGTCCACGTCGTATTCGATTAGCTGGGTCACGTTCCCTTCCCTGTCCAGGATTGGATGGGCATGGATCTCATAGTGTCGCAGCGATCCATCAGTTCCAACACGGGCCCCGTCCACCACCACCGATTGTTGGGCCTGTTTTGCGGTAGCCATGGGGCAGGCACGGTCCGGGTCGTCGCAAGGCGCATTGAGGTGGTACTTCTGGTCATAGCATGTGTGATTCTCCTTGATCCCGGCCTCGTGGGCCGCTGAGTTGGCCAAGGTGATCTTGTAAGTCTCGGCGTCAATGACGTAGAAGGGCTGGCTGATCGATTCAAGTATGGCGTTCAAGAAAGAGTTCCGCTCCTCCAACTCGCGCTCGGCCAGACGACGC
>SDBV01005773.1_pt1 | contig 17370 bp, 14 predicted proteins | sample 2277081 | NCBI WGS metagenome assembly SDBV01 (sample SAMN10402039, study PRJNA504765) | marine sediment metagenome | isolation source: marine sediment core GS10_PC15, 223 cmbsf | place: Arctic Ocean: Southern Knipovich Ridge | collected 2010 | reverse complement strand
TGCCGGTGAGAATATGAATGATGTGCTTAGGAAAAGAGACGCAAATCGCAACCCGCCCATTCAGATGTGTGATGTCCTGTCGCGGAATGTACCAGAGGCATTAAAAGTCATTCTGGCCAATTGTCTCTGTCACGCTCGCCGGAAGTTTGTAGACGTTGCCGAGGTCTTCCCGGAGGGATGTCGGTTTGTGCTCGATGTCCTGGAAGATGTGTACAAGAACGACACAGAGTCGAAGAGACAACAAATGTCGGCTTAACAGAGGCTCGAGTTACACCAGAGCAAGAGCGATCCGTTAATGGATAAGATTAAAGATTGGTTGACGGCTCAGATACAGGAGAATAAGGTTGAAACAAACTCGAGCATGGGGAAGGCTTTCTCTTACATGCTCAACCACTAGGAACCATTGACCCTATTTCTTCGGGTGCCTGGCGCCCCGTTGGATAATAACATTTGCGAAATAGTGCTGAAAAAAGCTATCCTGCACCGCAAAAACTCTCTGTTTTTTAAAACCCTTCATTGTGCGTACATCGGAGATTTGTTCATGAGCATTATCTATACCTGTAATCTTGCCGGCGTCAACGCTTTTGAGTATCTGAACGCCCTGGAAGATCATTCATCCGAATTATTCAAAAACCCCGAGCGCTGGCTACCCTTGAACTACCAGGAGCAACTGACCTGCCAAGCTGACCAATTGGCCTGACCGGTACGCCTCCGGGCCGCTGGCGAGGATTACGCACACTTGCCAAAAAGACACGGTTCACCGAACATTTACAGGGGGCATATACTATCTCTTTATGGCATCAAGAATTATTGATGTATAATTGAGTTGACCATCTTCGTTTCTCTTGTCATATCTTTTTGATCGATGTATCATTCCCGCGTCCTTATCCCACTCTTTAAAATTAAAATCTCCTTTTTCATCAAACCACTCCAGCAATTCAATATCAAAGACAGCCTTACAAAAAATTTCTGAAAATGTTTTGTAGTTATATAATACCTTGTGGTCATTAGATCCCTGGCCATTTCCACCAGGCTTTACGGCATCAATATATTTCATTGAAGGATGTAATCCATCAGGCACAGCAACTCGCAGATACCCACCTTTTTTCACAAATTTAAAACAGTTTTTGGCTGCAACAAAGCCTTCTTGCAAAGTTAAGTGTTCCCACACGTGCTCAGCCAAAATAGCATCTATGGAATCTTCCGCAAAATACCTTTTAAAACTTTCCTCATTTAAGAGATTAACATGGTTAACATCGGTAGGAGTCCATCCTTTCGGATAGACACCTGAAGACCCAACGACAATCCTGAGAGGAGAGTGCTTAGCAGACCACTTGATTTTTAAATGCACAATATTGAATTTTACTGATCTGGCAATTTTCAATAGTAATCTGTATATGCTCTCAATCGGGCGAAGGGAAGGGTATAAAATAAAAAGTCTTGAGAGGGAACGGGCAAGATGCGACCATTTCCATTGGCGTTTTTTAATACCACAGGCATTAAGAATCCAATTTGTATCACGTAAGGTAAACACATAATCCCACCCCCCCATTGAATCGATATTAATATCACCTTCCGGCCCTCTACAATCCTTTCCATCTCCACCGGGAATATGCTTATAGTCGTGGTTTTGATGAATAACAGTAACTACAGGAGAAATATCTATTACGGGTATTCCAATCTTGCGGCCCCGATAGATAACCCATGTATCCCATCCCGGCCTACCCACGGCAAATGGTGGAAATTGTCCTAAAACACCTTTCGGAAAAATAAAATAATCACTTCCAGAAGGTGGATGGATTTTTCCATGTGACTCAACAAAATCTCTTAAGCTCTTCTCCCAATCATCGCTTTGGTAGTCCAATAATTCTTCAATATCAATATCCCACCTTTGCCCAACCATCAAAAATTTGTCAAAGTTTACTTGCTTAACAGCCTCAACAATATCATTAAGTAAAATAATATCAGCATTGACGTAGCACACCTTATCATTCTTCGCTATCTGTTGTGCTTTCTCAAAAATAAAGTCAAGAAGAGGAGTCCCGTACTCGTTCTTCTCAATATCAGATACGTGCTTTACTCCAAATTCCTCAGCTGCTTCCGCCACCCCTTCATCATCACCGAAAAGAACAACCTCGCAGCCCGATCTAAGCTTTGCCCAGCTCTTAAGTGCATTTCTTTGAATGATATCAATATGCCCCTTAAAAGCCTTGGGGATAGAAAAAATCGTAATCATAATCCTATAATATTTACAGTTTTCGTAATAGCAAAATTAAGTTATCTCCCATATTCAAGGAATCAAAAAGCCTTGTAATGATATGATTGATTTTGGTCAAGTGAATAAGAGAAATAAATTTCACAATAATCTTTTGCTTAAATGTCAATACAGCTTTAGGTGACCAAAATCCTGAAGGCTTCCCCATATCAGGGTAATTAGCAAGATGCAACCATTGATAAAAAAGCCACTGTGAGCTGGTTGTTGTTTTACTTTTTTCAATAACTATGCCTGCCTTTTCTGCAGCAAGCTTAATTGATTTTCCTGAAAAGAAATGTATGTGATATGGGGCATGCCAGTTAATCCACTTCTTTCCAAATATGATAGCACCCCATCCTTTGGCATTCGGCGTCGAAAGTATCAGGCAGCCTCCTGATTTTAGTACTTTAGCTACATCTTTAAGCGTTTCAACCGGGTCAACAACATGCTCTATAACCTGAGCCATTGTTACATAATCAAAAAAATCAGGTTCATAAATATCTGGCTCAAACAGCCCTACATGTACATTGTAACCAAACTTGTCTGCCACCCTACGTATATTCTCATCAACCTCCACCCCGTAAGCCTCGCAACCTCTGGCCTCATAGTAACCAAGAGATTCCCCAAAACCACAACCTATATCCAGAACCCTCACGTTACGAGGCACCCATCTGAAAGGTGCGCTACCTACCCCCTCAAACCAAGCCTTTAATCCAAAAACCTCTTTATGAGATTTATGCTGTTCGATATCAAATGAAGAACGGGGATAATATTTTGAATACAATTCTTCTAACAGTTCCGTAGAGAAATCATACTGCAAAAAGGCATGATCACATGATGGGCATAAAAACAACGGGAAGATTCCAGGATAGCCGTATCTGTCATCATATAAAGCCGCAAAAAACATTGGCGAATTATTATTGCAAACAGGACATTTGTAAGGTTTTTTATTTGTCATTGGCTAACGTTATTGCTGCCTTTCCAACACCTTCTATATGGTTCAAAATCGTCCAATATTAGCATTAATCTCTGGATATAATCAATTTCACTAAACATAGAGACCTGTTTGTAGCCTTTATAGATCAACTTGTCTCTTGCAGAGGAATCTTTATCAAGTGTTAATATAGCGGAAGCAATCTCACCAGGATCTTTGGGATTAACAGCCATAACAGCACCACCCAATTGATCTTTATAGCCAGGAATATTAGAAGCAATAACTGGGCAACCTAAAGCAAAGGCTTCCAAAGGTGGTATGTTATCTGGACCAAAAAATGTAATGTAAACCATAGCAAATGCAACTTGATATAGTTTTTCCAAATCTTTTTGGGGCACAAATCCTAAAAAATATACCTGATCATTAATGCCTAGTTTGTCTGCTAAGTCTTTAACATATGAGAGATTACCCTTGTCTGAACCAACGAAGACGACGTCAAAAAGTTTTAATTTATCCTTTTTTAAAATATGAATGGAATGCAGCAAATTAATATGATTTTTATGTGGCCAAAACTGTGCTGGGTAAAACAAAAATTTTGGAGGTAAATTGTATTTTAATAAAATCGTTTCATCTTTATCCAGGTTCTTTTGGATCTTTGGATTGGGAAAAGGTATAACCTTTATTCTTTCTCCTGGAACTTGGTAATATTTTTCAATTTCCGCTTTGCCGATCTTGGTGCCGGTCACAATAACAGAGGCTCTTCTAAGGGTTTCTGAAAAATGTTCTTCTCTTTTTTTCCACAAACCACTTTCACTAACCTCAGGGAAAAATGGGTACTTTCTATGCTCTAAATCCCACAAAGTCAATAGATAGGGGATATCTTTAGTTGGAACTGTTTGGTTAAATGAAATAATAAAATCAACTTCTGCTTTTTTAACTCCTTTTGCTATTAATCTTTCATAATATTTATCATGAAAATTTGAGTATTTTAAAGCAAACAATAATTTTAAAACAGAGTAGAGTTTTGAAAGAAAGCTCCATTTGAGTTTCTCAAAAAGCTTAATTCTGATTAAATAAAAACCAAACTCCTTAAATTCTGTTGTAATGAGTGGAAGCAAATTCTCGTTGCTTATAATAGTAAATGAATGATTCTCCACAACTCCATGTTTTGCCAGAGCTCGTAGCAACCGCGTCTCATGGCTGTAAGCTCCTCCAAGCTCAGGAGCTATATTTTTCAAAAAGATGCCTACCTTCATTGAGACAACCTCCTTACCACAAATCAAACATTCCAACTGCCAAAACTTGCTTCGCTACCGGTCAACCATTCTTTAAAGTTTAATATTTCAAAACCTGCTTGTGAAAGGAGGCGCTCAATTTAGGGGCGAAACAAATATCTCATCCTGTGATTTTCATAAAACTCTTCACATAAATTGTTATCATCTTTTTTAACAATGATTTGATAATTAAAATCTACAATATTATCGTTGAGATGCATTACCGAGTCTGCAAATCTCAGCACACTGATTCTATCATCCACCTCTTAATACGAACTTCTGGCCTGTCTGTCAGTACAGCAGGCCCATACCATCAGTCAAATATAAAAACACCACCGTCATTGAGATGTTTTCTCGCAGTCATAAAAGCAGAAAGTAAATTTTCGTTGTAAATTTGATAGCTTAGTACGTAATAAAGTGACAAAACTATATCAAACTTTCTCTTCAGTATTTTTTGATCAGGTTTTTAAATCAAGCTGAATTCATTCTATATTACTTTATCGTTTTGTATTTTTTTTTATAAATATCATCTACTTAATACTAAAAGTCCATACCATGATTTCAAAGATAGCTCACAATATTTCATCCACTCAAATGCATTAATTACTTTTAACCCTGTATTTACACTATACATATTTATCTCAGGCAAAAACAAATATCTCATATTATGTTTTTCATTAATCTTTTTTAGTATCTTAGTCTTTTTATCCATTATAAGAACTTCTAAATTAACATCAACTATATTCTTATTCGGATAAACCGTTGGTTCAGCTATTCTTGTTATTTCAATTTCTTCGTCCTCGAACCTTTTTATTTTTAAAACAGGCGGATCAGTCAAAACAGCTGGACCATACCAGAAATCAAAAATAAAAATACCGCCTTTTTTTAGATGTTTATAAACGTTTTTGAATACCTTTTCAATCTCCTGATTTTTCGTCTGATAACTCATTACATGAAAAAGCGAAATAATTACATCATATTTTTTATGAAGGTCAAAATCAGAAGCTTTGCAACAAATTAAATCATTCTTTTGTGATAAATGTTTCTTTGCTTCAGAAATCATGCTTTCAGATAAATCAATTCCAGAAACCTCATATCCTTCCTCTTTAAAATATTTAAGATGTTTCCCAGTACCACATCCAATATCAAGTACAGTCTTACATTCATTTTTGCAATATTTTATTATAATTTCATTAATATATTCATATTCTCTCTTATAATTTTTATCTTTATAAAATAGATTATAATACCTTGAATAGTTTTTACCAAATACACTCATTAAAATCACCCTATTATTCTTTTTGAAAAGCAATAATCAAATTACATATTCTTTTTATATCGTTCTTTGCCAATCCACTTGATGAGGGTAAATAAAATCCATTTTTTGAGAGATTATCTGTAACTTGAAATTCATCAACGCAATTACATCCATATTTTTTTAATGATGGTTGTCTGTGCATCCCATTAAAGAGAAGTCTTGTATCAATACCATTTTTCTTTAAATAATCCATAATAGCTTCTCTATCTTTACCATATTCGATAGGATCAATAAGTATTGAGTTCATCCAATGACAATTTAAAGAATCTTTTTCATCAAACTGAAATATTATACCATTACAATCTGAAAGATATTTCCTATAAAATAAATGATTGTTTATTCGTAAATCTCTATAGTAATCAGCTTTTTCAACCTGAGCAAGTCCAATTGCAGCATGAAGATTACTCATTCTGTAATTATATCCAATATGCTCATGGAGATAATTCCTTGTTCCATTCAAAGGAAAACTCATATTTTTATAATATTTTGCTTTTTTATATAAATCTTCATTATCTGTAACAACAATTCCACCTTCACCTGTTGTTATATTCTTGTTTGCAAAAAAACTAAAAGCTGCCATATTAGATAAACTTCCCGCTTTTCTTCCCTTATATTCAGCACCATGAGCTTCAGCTGCATCTTCTATTATTAATAAATTATATTTATCAGCAATTTCCCTAATCTTATCCATATTGCATATATTGCCATAAATATGCACAGGCATTATCGCTTTTGTTTTAGAATTAATTTTATTTTCTATTTTAGTTACATCTATATTCCATGTATTATTGTCTGCATCGACAAATACGGGTAAAGCACCTGTATAACATACTGCAAAGGCAGAAGCGATCATTGTAAAATCAGGAATAATTACTTCATCGCCAGATTCTATCCCTAGAGAAACAAGCGCAAGGTGTAAAGCTACTGTACCATTGCAAACAGCAACAGCATATTTAACTCCGCAATACTCTGCGAAAGTGTTTTCATATTTTTCTATATATTTACCTGCTGATGATATCCATCCATTTGATACTGCATCTGTTATATATTTCAGTTCATTACCATCAAGAAGCGGCTCGCATACAGGTATAAATTTATTTTTCATCTTTAATTTTCAAATCCCTTGCATCAATTCCTTTGAAACGTGTTTTATCTTTATCCCCCGTATAAGGCCCCTGCTTAACTTCAAACATATCAAGATCTTCAAGAACTACAAAACCGTGTCCTCCTGAAGCAAGAAGAATTACATCCCCTGCAGATAAAATACGGCTTTCTAAATATTTCTTATTTTCACTGTAAAAATCTACCCTCACTTTCCCTTTTCGAATAAAAAGCACTTCTTTAGTTAAATGTACTTCTCTTTTTACAGCATTGTGAACATGAGGGTCAATAACTTTTCCCTTTTTATGAGACATGAAAGCTAGCTGCTGTGAAAAATTGTCAGGGGTAAAAAACTTAATTCCATCATTAATATATTTTGAATAAATTATTATTGCCAACAATTCATTATTGTTTTTAATTTCTTCTGTCATTATTTAACCTATTTATTATCATTTTTCATTAAATAATCATTGATTATTTGACCTTCTTTTGATAATGCATTAACACTATACTTTTCCTCAACCATATTTTTGCAGTTTAAAGCTATCTTTCTAGAAAAATATTTATCATTCACTAATTTTATTATTGCATTAGCAAATTCAATTGTAGTATCTGCGATAATAATACTCTCATTATGTATAACAGGTATACCTTCTGCACCTAAACTTGTTGAAACTATCGGAATTCCACACACTCCAGCCTCTAATATTTTAAATCTTGTTCCAGATTCATATTTCAGAGGAACCATTGAAACATCGGCATTACATAAATAAGGTAATACTGTTTGAACCTTGCCAGTAACAATTATTGAATCGTCTTTAATATATTTATTTATTCTTTCTGAATTTTTTCCGAGTATACAAAGACTTAAATGAGGAATACTTTTTTTAACTATTGGAAATATTTTATTTATTACCCATTCTGCAGCCCTGTTCATAGGACTATTATCATTACCAAAACTTCCAGCAAGATATATATATGGTTTTATTATTTTATTGTTATTAAAAGACTTATTTGCATACATTTTTAAATCAATTACATTTGAAAATATTTTTATTTTTTCACAATCAGATGCTATAGATCTATAATATTCTGCATCTACTTCTGAAACAGCAGTTGTTACATCCATAAAATCAACCCACGATTTTTCTTCTTTTTCCTTTTTCAAACCGTTTTCTTTAATTTTTTTAATGCGAACATAATCATTTTCTACATCTAATTCTCTTAAAATAAATCTTGACCATACGCTATCAGTGTCACAAACCATTTTCACTTCTGGTAAGGATTCTTTAAGATTTTTCATTAATTCATATGAAATATTTCCATAACCAAACCAAACTATATCAATTTTATTCCTTTTAATATATTTTCTAATGTAATTTATATCATTATAATAAATTATCATAATATCCTTCATTAAAATTGAATATACTCTATTTATTATTTTAAGTGGGATATTTATTATTAAATTAAGTATTTTGCTATTAATTTTTAATCTATAGCTTAATACTTTAAATAGTAGACAACTATTAATATATGCACTTGGTGAATATCTATAATTATAACAAATATTTTTGAAATATTTTTCAGCACAATACCCTCCTGTATTTTTAAATGACACTCTTGATATAATATGCAATTCAGAAACCATATTTAATGCTTTAATAGTATTAGCTATTCTTAATTCAGGACCTCCTGCTGGAGGATATTCAAGAACAGGAGTTGTAAATAATATTTTTATTAACACAGCTTTTAATTTATTCTTTATTAATCCAATAATCAATTATATCATCAATACTATTCTGTATATTATAATTTATTTTCCAACCAATTGTTTTTGTAATTTTATCATTGCTACCAACTATCATTTTATTTTCTACCGGTCTTAGTAATGATTTATCCTGTAACAAATCTATTTTTAAATTAAGCTTATTAACCATAATCATTATTATATCATTTAAAGTTATTCCGTTACCGCTACAAACATTATATACTTCCCCCTTTTTACCTTTTTTAAGCAATAAATTATATGCATCAACAACATCTCGGACGTCAATAAAATCACGAACAACATTGACGTTACCTACCCTTATAGCTTCATAATCATTCTTTTTTTTATAACACGATACAATCTGTTTTGCAAAAGAAGCTACTGCAAATATTTCACTTTGTCCAGGTCCAATATGATTAAATGATCTTGTGAGTACAATATCTAATTTATAAGCATCAACATAGATTTTTGACAACATCTCTTGAGATACTCTTGCAACTGCATATGGACTAAGTGGAGATAAGGAATCAGTTTCCTTTAAAGGTAACTTATTTTCTGATACTTTGCCATATTCTTCAGATGATCCAACAGATAATATTCTACAATCAATATTATTCAATCTTATTATTTCAAGTAAATTTAAGTATATATTTGTATTATTAACAAAACTAGTTTCTGGCTTTTTCCAGCTAAATGATACGCTACTATAAGAAGCAAGATGCAATATATAATTGGGTTTAAATCGTACAACAACATCATTTAATTCAGTTTTATCAAGCATATCTATTTTTTTAAAAGAACATCTAAGTTTAATATATTCAGTTATTGAAAAATGTGGCGATTGTATATCAATACCTAATATATCTTTTATTTCTTCTTGCTTTTCCAAATAATCTAGAAAATGCTTACAAACGAAACCAGAAAAACCTGTAATTAAATATCTAATCATTGTTTATTTCTTAAAATAGATTATCTTTCTTGTATCAGGATGAGACTCTAACAACTCAAATTCGTTAAAATATTTCATCCCTTCATCTATAATAATTTGTAAATTATAATTATTCTCATTATATTTTTCTATATTCTTAAAAAAGAATAGTTCTTTCTTTATTAAATAATCATTAATACCAATAAACTCCAAAATTAAGCATTTATCAGTCATTTTTGAAAGTACTTTAATAATATAGGATATTTCTTTTCCAGATCCTAAAACAAGATGATGAAGTAAACCTAAACACATGATAAGATCACTATTTAATCTATTAATTGGTGCAGTAAACAAAGGAATATTATTTATTTCTCTTGTACTATATATGGAATTTTTTTCACAGCTATAATATTCTTGACTCAATTTATCAAACGGAATAATCAAGGGAATTATATTTTTCTTTTGTACCTTCGCTTTTTTATAAATAGTATTAACGCAATCTTCCTCTATATCAATTGCAATTACACTTGCTCCAATATTTTCAGCTAAAAAAGAAAACCACCCTGTGTTTGAACCAAGATCAATAACATTTTGAGGTTTTTCTCTTTTTAATATATTATAAACACTATTTTGTTTCTTTCCCCATTTATCATAATTATTGATATTAAAATCTTCATCCTTTTCATTATAATAATTTGAATAACCACTATCATTAGGTGTCACATCAATATACGAAACTATATTAATTAGTCTCTTAATATATTCTATAAAATCCTCATCTCTATCTCTTTTAAAAGAATATATTTTATTTATATCTATCATATCATTTTTTTTGAATGATTTAATAATAGCTTTAATAAAATAACGTAGAGACTTATATTTAGTTTCATTATGTTCTGAAAAACCACTATTTATTGTTGGTTGTCCATTACCCATATTACATGCTTTTTCTGAAAGCATTAAACGTGCTTGTAAATAATTTTTATTGCACATAGCAATTAATGGAATTATCATAAAAGGTAAAAGCATTTTTTCCACCACTAAAAATCTTTTATCCTTGTATTTACTATCTTCAATTAACCATTTTTCTTTTTTTATATTCCTTGTTTTAATAATTGATAAAAAATCAACAAATACAGGGATAGTATTATCAAAAACAATATTTGATGGAAGTGCATCTTTTAAGGTTAATCCATACTTATCAAGTTCTATAAACAGATTTAAATGAAATAAAACAGCATCTTTATACATTTCAGCAGGCCATTCAAATGGGTAAGAAATGATATGTTTTTCATGAATCATATTGTTGTTTTCAATTGTCGTATTTACAATATTTACTTTATTCAAATTATGTATCTTATATTCATAATATATTTCTTTTGCAAAATCAAGATAATCAGAATTAATAATTCGCTTAATATTTTTCCCTGTATCTATAACAAATCCATTATTATCGTAACCAACTAATATCTTATCATCATTTATCAAAGCAAATCGACCTTTATGTCTTTTTATACTTCATATCAAGCATATTTATTAATTCTTCTTCTAAAATAAAATCATTGCCGTCAATTATATGATTATAAATAAATTCTATTATTCTATCTTTTCCGGGTTTAATTAAATTCAACTTGTTATAATCTATTTCAAATTGGTTTTTAACAACGTTGAAAGGTATTTGTCTTTGTATAAAATAATTATATGCATACTTTCTTGCCAATTCAACCTTCTCTTTATCTAACTGATAAATCTCGCCTGCATTTTTTAGCATATTAGAATAATGAATTCTATCTTCTGAATCATAGGTAAAACCTTTATTAGCATAATGAGGTTTTCCTGCTAAAATTACAGGCTTACTCATCAATGATAACTCCAATCCTCCTGTTCCGAAAACAGTTATACCTCCATCTATCAGATTATAAAAATCAAGCGGGCTTATATCATCATCCATTTTAATAAGTTTGACATGTTCAGGCAATTCTGGAAATTTATTTTCAATAAGATTTTGTGCTCCACTATCTGGATTATCAATTTTTTCTGAAGGATGTATTTTTATAAGCCATTGAACATTTTTATTACACTTTATCTCTTGAATTGTATGTAAAAGCCATCCATCTAAATCATCATGAATCATTGGAAAATAATCAATTACACTATCCCACGTGATATGTGTCATTATACCCCATATAGGTTTAGATCCATTTATATTATATTTTTTGAAATATTTTTCATTATTCCCCTCATACTTAGCAAGAATGTTTTTCATATCATAGCTTTTACTTTTTTGATACCTTTTATTTATAAATATATTTAACTTTGTATTTTCTTTTTCGGTTAAGTTATGTTTTTTTATTAATTTCCATTTATTATCTTTAATTGATTGAAATGTTTCACCACTCTTTGTTACTGTTCCAAAATAAAAATGATTATCTAAATAGCTTGTAACGTATGAAATAACAGGTATTTTTTTATTAAGAGCATTCATCAGGGCTGGCCCCCAATCTACATACACTCCATGTGACATATAGACTCTATCCGGATTAGTTTTATTAATAGCAGATTCCGATGCTGCTGCAACAATAAGTGCTGTATAACTAAACTCGGAAATCAATTCTTTATTATTTTCAAAAGGCATACTCCGTGTATGTCGATTTATTGAAGAATAAATATATTTCCCAATTATATTTCCATTATAACTAACTTTTTTTATTGTGACATATTTTATGCTTTTTATCATTTCAAATAATTCTTTTTTCTTTTTATCAGATATATAATCCCCTATATAAGAATAATCCATATTAAATTTTTCAAGTAATTCACTTTGTTCTTTTTTGCATTTCCTACAATAGTCACTCCATTCAAAAACAGGCATATCTGGAAAGTCAAAACGACGTGCACAAGCCTTATAAATACCACCACATATAATAAAATGAGTTTTAAAACCTCTTATTTTTAATATCAATCCAATTAATATTTCTACATTCAATAATCCAACATATCCTCCTGGAACCCAGAATAATACTTTTCCTGAACCTTTTTTTACACTATCTATATTTTTTATTAGTTGATTAAAACAAAATATTTTGTATTTAGTTTTAATCAGAGTAATTATTTTATTTATCACTATTATTTCCCTAACCTATATCTTTAATATTGGTTTTACACCTTGCGGAATATAATTCTTTTTGAGTGCGTATTTTATAAAATTAAACAATAAAAGATCATTATATTTTCTTGCTACAATCTGGAGGCCATACGGAAGACCATTTGGAGATTCAAAAACAGGAGCGCTAACAACCGGCAAATGGGTCATAGTCCAGATCAATGCTGGATCTGGATTTTCAATATTTTCTCGATTTGGAGCTTCACCGGCAGTACTTAAGGATATTACAATATCACAATCTCTAAAAAAACTATCCATCAATGTAATCATTTCTTCCTGTTTCTTTAGCGCTTTGTAATAATCATCTATAGTAATTGATTTTCCGCTCTCAATCATTTCATTCATTATTGGCGATACTAACTCTTTTTTCTCATATTCATCCTTAAAATAATATGATAACGTTTTGTTATAAATCATTTCATGAACATCATGAGAGCTTTTCATTTCATGAGGCAATTCTTTTTCTACTACTTCAATATTGCTATCATTACTAATTAATTTAGCCCAATCCAAAATAGCCTTCTGTGCATAATTTTCAGCTTCTTTCCATGTATGAGTTTTAACTAATGCCACCCTCCACTGTTTATTATGTGATTTAAGTTGGCGCGTCTTATCTTTAAGTGCATTATAGCTAAACGGATAATTTGGTCCCGAAACAGTTATTACCTTAAATACACGTTCAATATCTTCTGCATTAGAAACAAAATAACCAACAGTATCCAAACTATCAGTTGTTTTTAGCATTCCAGTTCGGGGTATTAATCCAAAAGAAGGTTTTATACCATAAATACCGCAAAAACTTGCTGGCCTTACAATTGATCCAGCAGTTTGAGTTCCAATCGTAACGGGAACCATCCCTAATGATATGGCAACAGCTGACCCACTAGATGATGTTCCTGGTGTTTTCGCTATATTATAAGGATTAAGAGTTTTTCCAAGAGTATGCACAGCAAATTCTGCTGTAACGGTTTTTCCAGCTATTAATGCACCTGCATTTTTTAAATAGTACACAATTCTAGCATCGTTACCTGGTGTAAATTTATCCCAAAGGGGACTTCCCATTTCAGTTGTAAATTCTTGAGTATTTATTATATCTTTTATTCCAATTGGTATTCCATAGAGTAACCCAAACTTTTCTCTTTCAATGTACTTAAGTTTTTTAGCTTGTTCATAAATAGTATTTTTATCAAATACTACCCATGGCAAATATTGTCCATTATATTTACATATTTGTTCAATATAATATTCTGATAGTAATAAAGGATTAAATATTTTGTTAATAAAATCATTATGTATTTCGCCAATTGATTTTCTAATAAATATACTATCTCTAACCACAAAAGCTTTCTCCTAAATGTTTATTATGACTCACGAGGATCCTTTCTATTTTGTATTTTTTCAATAATTTGTTCTACAAAAGGTTTTATTAATTCTTTATTTTTATGTGTTTTTATTGTTATTGGCAAATTCATATTTTTTATTTTATCTACTTTTTTTTCTTTCATTAGTTTATAAAATTCTTCTTCGGTCATTCCTGTTATTTTTAAATAATAATCAAGAGCTTCAGGTCTTTCAGTATCATGTTTATTTGCAAGATTAAATCCTTCTTCTCTTGTTATAAGTCCATTTCTAACATCCATAGACGCATGATATGTTCCTCTTCCATATCCCCTCTTTAAATAACAAGTGAAATCATGTATGCCAGCCATAATGCATTCTGCACTTTTATAACCTTTATAAGTTCCTTCCATCTGCGTCTCTTTCCATCCATAATGTTCTCTAACAAATTCAGTTTGTCTTTCATCATCCCAAAAAAGATAATCACCCATATGAATCCCAAATACTTCAGCTTTTTTAATTTCTTCGACAGAAGGAACTTCAAACATGTATAAATCTCTTTCTGACAAATACTCACAAACCATTTCATTTGGTTTAAGTTTTGCTGAAACCTTTGTAAAATATTCTCTATCAAATTTATGAATAGGACAATTATATGTTGCTCGACCAGAAGAATCAGCAATTGACTCACCCCAGACCGACAATGGTATTTTAAATTTTACTGCAATATGAAGAGGAAAAGATCCAACTCCTGCGTGACAATGCCAACATGCATCACCAATTCCTGATAAAGCTTTTTTAGCTAATCTATTAACCAAATCTCTGTTAGGAGTAAACATTATATGATCAACATTAAACTGTTGAAGTGCATTTTGTAAATTATACCAACCCGTTTCACTATACCAGTTATGGCTAAATGTCACAGCTAGAGGTTTCATACCATATACTTTAACAAGAACGTGCATTTGAAAAGTACTATCTTTCCCCCCACTTATAGGCAAAACACAATCATAATTGTTCCCTGCATTAGATTTTGCTTCTTCTAATATCTTGCGCAATTGTTTTTCTCTTTCCACCCAATTGATATGTATTTTCTGTTCAGATGACTGACAAGCTTGACATATACCCATTTCATCAAAACTAAGCCCTTCTTGGGTTTCTGGCATACAACATCGTATGCAATATTTTATTCCTTTATTTTCAAACAGTGGTTTATTTTTATTATCTGAATTGTTCAATTAAATCCTCCAAATTTATTATAAAATTCTTTTTTCAAAACTCCATAATCAATTTGATCAATATATTTACCATTCTTGTATTGTATCTCTCTTCTATTCCCTTCTTCTTTCATTGCTAAAAATAAGGCTAGTTTTTGCATTGCAATATTATCCTGAGAAGTTCCACAATATATTTTGTGTAAATTTAAGTAATCAAAACCATGTTTAAAAATAAGTATTGCAGCTTCTTTTGAATACCCTTTTCCCCAATTTTCTTTATCCCCTATTAAAATTGCGAATTCTGCATTACGATTTACTAAATTTATTTTTTGAAGTGAAATATTACCAATATGTCGATTATTTTCCTTAAGAACTATTGCAAGTACAATATCTGTAGATGAATTATTAACTCTATCAATATATTTTATTGCTTTTTCTTCTGTATATGGAAAAACATGATGCGAATTATACTTACAGACTTCTAGATCATTAAACCATGTAAAATAGCCATTTCCAATATCATCTTTTAATAATGTACGCAAATAAATATTAGTACCTGCTAAAAATTTATCATTCATCTTAACTCATCCCGATTTTCCCAGACTTTTGTAAAAGCACTTATAACATCATCAAGATCTTCTTTTGTCATTGGAGGAAGCATCAATTCATGTGTAATTAAAACATCTTGATATAATTTCTCTGCCGTTGGGCAAATTCCTTCTTTGTATTCTACATTTCCTTTATATTTATCACAAATCCATGGACAGCCATTTTTTCCATAAGCAATCTTTTTTTGGAATATCGGCTGAAGATATAACGGTTTCACATATCCACAACCGATTTTTACACCTTCTGTTTCACGTAATTCTATTGTTGGCAGTTCAGCTTTCACTGCTTCAATATATTTATTTCTATGTATTCCTGCTTTTTCTTTATTATATTTTATTGCATGTAAATAATAAACATGCTTACAATTATCTTTTGTTTTAACGTTTTCAAGACAGGGTATTTCTTTCAATTTTTCTGCTATATAATTAACATTTTCAATTCTTTTATCAATTAAATACTTCAACTTTTTTAATTGCTCTCTTCCAATTGCTGCATCAATCTCAGTCATCCTATAATTATAACCAATCATATTTATTAATGACGTTACACCTTTTGCTTCTACTACTGCCTCTGCATGATTACGAATTAATCTAACTTTTTCTGCTAATTCATCATTATCTGTTACAACTATACCACCTTCACCAGTGTGAATATGCTTATGATAATTTAAAGAGTATATACCAATATCGCCAAGAGTTCCTGCATGTTTTCCCTTATATTTTGCACCAGGTGCTTGGGCACAATCTTCAATAACAATTAAATTATGCTTAGCTGCAATCTTATTTACAACTTCCGCATCATAAGGATGACCAAATATATCGACAATTATTATTGCTTTAGTCCAATCAGTTATTCTTTTTTCAATTGAATCAGGAGACATAATGAAATAATCACTATCAATATCTGCAAAAACTGGTATAGCATTATATATTAATGGTGCAACAGATGATGGCGTCATAGTATATGGAGAAACAATTACCTCATCTCCTGGTTGAATACCTGATGCACCGACAGCACAAAAAAGCCCAGAAGTTGCTGAATTTACTGCAATTGCGTGTTTAACATTAAAATACTCTGCCCATTCATTTTCAAATTTACGAACTTCTGGTCCACCATAAAAATCTTCATGCCAACATCCTATAAATCGTGATAATATTCCAGACCTAATAACCTTTTCTACTGCTTTTATCTCCTCATCTCCCGCTGTTTTATAAGCTGGAAATAGTTTTTTACGAACTTTATTACCACCTTTAATTGCTAATTTTGACATAATATTTTCTCCATATTATTTATAATATTTTCTATTGGTTTTTTAATTACATTAAATGATATAATTGGATATTTATTTTCAAGTAGTATTTTACTAAATACTACATTCAACTCTTCTTCATTGTTAATGCATTTAACTGATCCATTTCGACATAATATAAAAGGGTTTTTTCTTTTTAAACCAATCTGAATGC
>SDBV01005772.1_pt1 | contig 17371 bp, 17 predicted proteins | sample 2277081 | NCBI WGS metagenome assembly SDBV01 (sample SAMN10402039, study PRJNA504765) | marine sediment metagenome | isolation source: marine sediment core GS10_PC15, 223 cmbsf | place: Arctic Ocean: Southern Knipovich Ridge | collected 2010 | reverse complement strand
ATTTTTTTATTGACTTTATAATGATAATTATTTATTATTGCAAATCTATTTGGTTCTTTGTGCTGTGATTTGTTAAATGGCTTTATTAATTGCGCATAACTTATTTTTTAACTGCGGGGTTCGTTTTTGGCGTTCCCGAAGCCCAGCAGAGGACAACGGAAGCAGTAATGAACTATATTGTACAACAAAAAGGTAAGGATGAAAAGATATAAATTTACAGAAATGTTCTGCTGGGTTTAGGCGGAGTGAGCCTTTTTGCGAACGAAGCCGGGAACGCTATGTTATCGGATGTTGGCAATCGAAGAATTGATAGGCTTGACCAATGTGCGCAGGCATCGACGTTGGCCTTTAGTGTGGGAAGGCGTGGAGGGCAAGCCGATTACGTCAAATTAAGAGGATATTTCAAAGCAAGAGCCAATCTTATAAAAACGATTTTGTATGATTTTAAAAGTTTAACGATTACAATTTAAAGTTGAAGAAACGATAATAAATATATTAATTTCATATAATCGCCAAACGAGCAGCCAATTTCCGATAACTTGCAATTACATGTACTTCATATATCCAGTCAAAATTAAGAATTATACGTAGTACGTGAAATTATACTATGTTAACCCATCTAGTGTGTCAATTGGGTTTTTAATGTTTTTTAAGTGACATAGGGCAACATGTGTATAGATTTCAGTTGTTTTAGTACTCTTATGTCCTAAAAGTTCTTGAATATACCGAATATCAACTCCGGATTCTAGTAAATGGGTTGCAAATGAATGTCTAAGGGTATGTACTGTAGCATGTTTTTCTATTTTACACTTTTTAACCGCTATTTCCATTATTTTTTGAACAGATCGTTTGGACAAATGTGTATCTTTTGTTTGCCCTGGAAAGAGCCATTTTTCTTTTTTATAAGTTTTAATATATTCATTTAAAATATTTATGGTTTTCATGGATAAAAGACTATATCTATCTTTTTTTCCTTTCCCTCCTCTTATAAATATTAATTTTCTTTCCAGATCAATATCTTCAGGTTTTAATTTCACAACTTCACTCAATCTTAAACCTGCGGAATATAATATATAAAATATCGAACGATGTTTTATATTGCATATTGAGTTTAATAGGTTTGTTACTTCCACCCTGTTTAAGACTTCAGGCAGTTTATGCTCTTTTTTCATTCTTTCAATCGATTCGATTATTGATAAATCGTTTAAGATATTTTTACAAAAAAATATTATTGAGCTTATAGCAATATTTACTGTATTGATCTTATAATTTTTAGATTTTTGTATGAAAATAATATATAGTTCAATAAGTTCAGAGGTGATATTGGATTCTTTTACAAATAAAAGAAATAGTTTAATAGCAGAAATATATGTTTTACTTGTTTCTTTGCTATAACCTTTTAATTGTATTCTTTTTTTTATTTCATCGACTATCTCAGTATTATTTTTACTAAGTTTTTTAGGATAAGTTTGATTTATTTTTGAATAATCAACATCTTCTTCTATAAATATTTCTTTAAAACACTCAAATGTTTCAATATTATCAGGGATTGTCCATGCTTTTATTTTTGGATTCCATTTTCTGCCTTGAATCCTGCGTATTTTCATAATTAATGTTTGAGAATATGGTATTTTAACAATAAGGTTTTTATGAAAATTACTATTCTTAAATATTTCAATTTTCTGCATATTTACTCCTTTAAATTAAAAAATAGTCTCTACTTAATATAAAGCACAAAATTTTCTATTTGGGCTTTATTTAATAAAGATAAATTTAATAAAACTAAAAAAACAACAGTAATTGATATATATTTTATGTTTATTTAATAACAGCTTTAAAAAGTATTTAATATATTACTCTAAAATTATATATGTATTAGGCAAGGTATTAATTAACTTTTTGTTTTATTTATATAATCTTTGGTTCCGAAATAATTTACTCATTATTGAGTTTTTCATATTGAAGTTTGTATAAATTATAATACAGGCCTTTCTTGTCTAATAATTCGTTATGCGTGCCATGTTCTACAAGTTCACCATGGCTTAAGACTAAAATTCTGTCAGCATGTTTTATTGTAGAAAGCCTGTGTGCAATAACTATGGCTGTCCTGTTTTCTAATAGTTCATCCATGGCTTTCTGAATAAGTTTTTCTGTTTCTGTGTCTATATTCCCTGTTGCTTCGTCTAGAACTATAATTCGAGGATCATGGGCAATTACCCTTGCAAATGAAAGGAGTTGTCTCTGGCCTGTGGAAATATTTGTTGCTCCTTCATTTAAAACTGTGTTGTACTTTTCGGACATATTGCTAATAAAACTATCTGCCTGAACAATTTCCGCAGCTTTTTTTACTGTGTCGGAACTTATATCACTTCCCAGTTTTATATTTTCCTCTATTGTACCGTTAAAGAGGAATACATCCTGAAGTACAGGCTGAACAACCTTTCTTAATTCGCTTATTGGAAAGTCCCGGATATCATGTCCATCTATTCTAATTGTACCTGAATTCAGATCCCATAAGCGTGTAAGAAGGTTTATCATTGTTGTTTTCCCGGCACCTGTGTATCCGACTACTGCAATAGTTTCTCCAGGTTCTACAGAAAATGAAAGTTTTCGTAATATAGGCTCATTTTTTCTATATGAAAAATCAACATTATCAAATTCTATGCTGCCTTTTATACTTTCTAAATTTTTAAAATTGTTTTCTATAAAGTCATTTTTACCTGTCTCTGGAATTCTTGTATTTTCAGAGAATAGATGAAATATTCGTTCACCGCCTGCCATGGCAGACTGAAATACAGTAAATTTTTCTGAAATGTCTTTTACAGGATTATAGAATTTTATTACAAGATGGATAAATGCTACTAAAATACCCAGAGTTATCAACTCTTTAAAGATAAAATATGCACTTACATATATTATTACAGCAGTGGAAATTGATGCAAACAGGTCCATCATAGGACGGAATATTGCCAATACATACATTTCTGAGATATGTGATTTAAATAGTTTTTGATTTGTCTCTTTAAATCTTTTATTGCTCTTTTTTTCACTGCTGAACATCTGGACTATTGCCATTCCGGAAATATGTTCGGATAGGAAAGTATTAAGTTCGGAAACCCACTTACGGACTTTTCTGTAAGCATTCCGGGCAAAGTTTTTAAATAATATAATGATTACTAAAATTGGTGGAAAAGAGCAAACTGTAAATAATGCAAGCCCGGGATTTAAAATGAATAAAGTAATAATTACACCAATAATCATGCATATATCTTTTAGCAGCGAAGTAACTACATTAGTAAATAATTCATTTATTGTTTCCACATCGCTTGTAATTCTTGTAACAAGCCTTCCTACCGGATTTTTTAATAGATAAGCAGACGACTGATTAATAGTATGGCCAAATAACTTTAACCTTACGTCCTTCATCACTTCCTGTCCTGTAAAGGCCATAAAAAAAATCTGAATAAAAGAAAAAATTAGTATACAAAGCAGTATGCTAAGAAAAATTAGAGTAATATTACCAATTTCATGAATATCACTTCCCCGGATTATTCTTTTATCATCCTCAGAGATTTGTTCAAGATCTTTAATAAGAATAATGCCGTAATTATTATTTATATGAATAAATTCGCTGTTATTTTTTACTACTTTAGTTAGCTCGTCAGTATCAATTAAAAAAACATAGTACTCACTTTCTCCAATAACATTGTCAGAATAAAGTTCATTTCTTTTTGTTTCGGAGATTGAAAGAAATTGAGAATTAGTTATATAAATATCATTATTAATAATTATTTCACTATTATCAAACTTGATTCCTAAATCTATTAATCTGTCTTTGCTCTGAATATCTGTCTCATAATAAGAAATGAGGATATGGTTATCAATTGTTTTTTGTAATATTACAGGCATGAGCAGTTCCCCGATTGTAGTTAAAAGAAGGGCAATAACTGCAATTATTATCCATACTTTGTAAGGCTTTAAAAATGGCAGGAGTTTTCGGACTATTTCAGGGTCATATCCTTTTATTATTTTTTCTTCTTGCATATTTTTAAATTTCCTTAATTTGATCTTGAGCTGATTCCAAACTATGACTTTCCTTTTCCACTTTTTGAAGGTTGTAAATTTCGGAGTAAAGTCCCGGCTCTCTAATTAATTCTTCATGTTTCCCCTGCTTTGTGATTTTACCCTTATCTAAAACTATAATATTATCTGCGATCTCTAAAGTAGAAATTCTATGAGACACTATAATATTTGTTTTGCCTTTTCTAAATTCGAGAACCTGCTTTAATATTTGTTCCTCTGTTTCTGTATCTACATTAGATAGTGCATCATCAAAAATAAGTATTTCCGGTTTTACTGCAAGTGCCCGTGCAATAGATACACGCTGCTTCTGGCCTCCGGAAAGTGTAATCCCTTTTTCACCAACTTCTGTGTCCCATCCTTCGGGGAAATATTCTATATCTCTTGTTATTGTTGATATTTCAGAGACCTTTTTTATAAGTTTTACATTGTCTTCTGTATCTACCAGACCAAAGGAAATATTGTCCTTAATAGATGCGGAAAACAGGAATGTATTTTGTGATACAATTCCGAACATCGAACGTAGAACATTCAAATCATATTGTCTTATATCATTGCCGCCAATTTGTACTGTATTTTCCGGCGGGTCTAATAATCTGGGTATTAAATTAAGAAGAGTTGTTTTACCGGAACCGGTTCTGCCCAAAATGCCAAGCGTTTTACCGGATGAAATAGAAAAACTTATATTTTCTAAAATTTGCGCTTTTGTATCCGGATAAGTAAAATTGAGCTTATCTACATTTATATTGCTCGAAGGAATTTCATTTATTGGATTTTTCTGATTTTTAATTTCAGGCTTTTCATTGAATATAGAATTTATTCTGGATAGTGAAGCTCCGCCGCGCTGAATAATATTTACTGTAAATCCAGCACTCATTACCGGCCAGATAAGCATTCCCAGATAACTTAATATTGCTACAAAGTCCCCGATCGTTATTTTGTTTAATATAACAGCTTCACCGCCAAAGCGGAGCAGGCTTAAACTTGTAAGCCCGCCTATAAAAATTGCAATCGGAAAAAAGAAACCCCATATTTTTACGAGGTCCATATTTCTTTTGCGATATGATTCATTAATAATTCTGAACTTTTTTAAAAACGCACTCTCCTGAACAAAAGCCTTTATAACACGGATGCCTGTTAAGGATTCCTGAACATATTCGCTAATTTTAGAGAAACCTTCCTGTACTCTTTTAAACCGCTCTCCTAAAGCTTTACCAAAAAAAAGTATAATTAAAGTTAAAATAGGCAGTGGGATAATTGTAGCCAGTGCTACAGAAGGATATTTACTAAAAAGAATAAGAAGTATGGCAAGTGTCATAAATAAACCGTCTGTAAATGCTACAAGTGCAAATCCTGTAGACATGCGGATTGCATTCATATCATTAGTTGCTCTGGACATAATGTCGCCGGTTTTAGAATTATCATAAAATTTTGATGATAAAGAAAGCAGATGAGTAAAGAGATTTTCCCGCAATTTGCGTTCTATGTTTCTTGATGCGCCATGTAAAAAGAACCTCCATCCGAACCGGCCAATAGCAATTAAAAGTGCAATAAAAATTAAAAATAACATTTTATTTAAAATAGATTCCAGCGTAAAAACTCCAAATTCTATAGAATTTACTGCTTCTCTTACTATCATAGGAATAAGGAGTTGTCCGCCATCGGTTAATATTAAGAAGAGGAGACCGAAAATATAATTCGGAATATGTTTTTTAAGGTATGGAAATAGGCTTTTGTATTCTTTTATCACTTAAAGTGCTCATTGTCTATCTAAGTTTATATACTTGCTTTAAAGTAAATAAATATTTTGAAATAATCAAGTTAATAAAAAAAATATGCGATTAGGAAAAAAATTATAGTATTTTTTTAAAAAGGTGATACTATTCAGTAATAGGACTACAAAAAAAGATTTTTTGAATTTTGTAATCCATTCTTCCTTGCTAAATAATAGTCGTTTTAAAAGCTGTGATATGCATCCCTTTAACATATTGCAGCTTTTATTATTTTTAGCCCTTTATTCTTACAGCCGAAATATCCCGCAGTTCTATTGCGGAGATGAAGGCTAAAAACTGGTGCAGATATCTTGTTACAGTCCGCTCCTTGACCATAGTCTGTTAATAAACATATTATAGTTTTCTATTATGATTGAATTTTTAACCAGTATAATTACAGAAACACCTTATTTTTTGCGTATTATCATAGCCCTTGGAATAATACTAGTTGTAAATAAATTTACAGGATTTTTAAGTATAGCTGTTTTAGCTGGCAGTTTAACATTAGGTTTCTGGGCAGGATTTGGAATACAGGAAGTTGGATTAATTGCATGGCAGAGATTTACTTCTTTAGATAATATTTTTCTTTTACTGGTTATTTTTGCAGTAATCTGGCTTAGTTCGCAGATGTCAGAAACAGGTATTATGAAAGATCTTGTAGATTCTATTAGGTCGCTTGCTACAAGACGTATAGCGATGGCAATTCTGCCTGCAGTTTTAGGCCTGCTACCCATGCCGGGCGGTGCTCTGTTTTCCGCGCCATTAATAGACAGCTGTGATGAGAAAAAAGAAGTGCAGCCTATATTAAAAACTAAAATAAATTACTGGTTTCGCCACATCTGGGAATACTGGTGGCCCATTTACCCGGGAGTACTTTTAGCCATTGATATATCCGGACTTTCCGTATGGCAATTTATAGCCCTGCAGTTACCTATTACAATTGTTGTAATTGCAATAGGGTATATTTTTATCTTAAGAAAGATTGATGATGCTAAACAATCTTTGGGCAAACAGGTTAATAATCTTTTTTTACTTGTACTTCCGATTATTGTCATTATCCTGATATATGCATTTATACGGCTGTTTATTCCTGTTGTATATAATTTTAGTAAATACCTTCCAATGTTTATTGGAATATTATTTGCAATTTTTTTAATCCAGAAACAGAGACCGCTGGGGTTACAGGATTGGAAAAGCATTATTTTTTCAAAAAAAACCTTTAATCTTGTTTTTATAGTTGTGCTTATTAGAATATATGGTGCAATAATAGAAGCAAAGCTTCCCAGTGGCAATTTTATTATGGATTTTGTAAGAGTAGAACTTAATTCGATTGGTATCCCTGTTATTTTTATTATCATGCTTATTCCTTTTATAAGCGCAATGACCACCGGATTATCAGTAGGATTTGTAGGAATAAGCTTTCCGATTGTAATTAGTCTTATCGGGCAGAGTCCTAATTTTTTTGTACTTAGTTCAACAGTAGTGCTTGCTTATTGTTTCGGTTATATGGGAATGCTCCTTTCTCCTGTGCATGTTTGTTTGATTGTAACAAATAAATATTTTAAAACAAGATTGATGCATAGCCTTTTCAGTCTTGTTAAGCCGGTTACTGTTTTGATGATAATAATAATTTTATATTATTTGATTCTTTCTTCTTTTGCGTAAAAAGTATTTCTGTATATTGATAATAAAATGATAATGTTAAATAATATAATTTAAAAGTAATAGAGTTGCGGAGTTTTTACACACGCTTTTTGTGCGGGAAATAATAAGTTAATTATAAATTACTTTGAGGATTATTATGCAGTACAGAACTTTGGGAAAATTAGGGTGGAATGTTTCAGCTTTAGGGTTCGGAGCAATGCGGCTTAAAACTATAAAAAAAGATGGAAAAGAATTAGTAGATGAAGAATTCGCTATTTCCCTTATTAGATCAGCTATTGATAAAGGAATAAATTATATTGATACTGCCTGGCCATATCATGATAAACAAAGTGAAGTTATTGTTGGAAAAGCATTGCACGATGGTTATCGTGAAAAAGTAAGATTAGTGACAAAATCTCCATTGTGGGAAATAAATTCAATTGAAGAATTTGATACAATCTTGAATAAACAATTAGAAAAATTACAAACTGACCATATTGATATGTATTTACTTCATAGTTTGAATAACTCACATTGGGATAAAGTAAAACAACTCAATATTTTAGAACATATGAAAAAATTAAAAAGTGAAGGAAAAATTTTAGCAATCGCTTTCTCATTTCATGACTCATATAATCTTTTTAAAGAAATAATCGATTCATTCGAATGGGATGCAGCCCAAATTCAATTTAATTATGTTGATACAAATTTTCAAGCAAGCCTAAAAGGTTTAAATTATGCGGCAGAAAAAAATATTCCCCTTATTATTATGGAGCCATTAAGAGGTGGAAGTTTAGTAAGACCAAATGAAAAAGTGAATGCAGTTATTAATTCAGCAGAAACCCAGCGAAGTTTAGCAGATTGGGGATTAAGATATATTTGGAACTATCCTGGGGTAGCTGTGATTCTTAGCGGGATGAACACATTTGAAATGGTTGAAGAAAATATTAAAATATCGGATACAGCTTTACCAAATTTAATGAATCAAAAAGATTATGATATAATAAAACAATTAAAAGATATCTTCTCTCAAAATATAAAAGTTCCATGTTCATTTTGCGAATATTGTATGCCCTGCCCTTATGGAGTAATGATTCCGGAAAATTTTGATATTTTAAATGGCCAGTCATGGGATTTAAAAGGTACATGGTTTAGAAGTGTTTATGAAGGTTTAGCAAAAACAGAAGAAGACATAAACAGTTCAAATAATGGAAATGCTGGTATATGCACAAAATGTGGAGAATGTCTCGATAAATGTCCTCAAAATATTGATATTCCAACAGAATTAGAAAAAGTATATAAAATATTTTCTCTTAATGAAGATTTCCATAAATATTATTAATTGGATCTTTTGGTTCTTTTTTACTTTTTACGCATGCATGCTGCTTTATCGAAAATACTTTTTAAGTATTTCTATTTTTTCTGCAGATTCAATTAAATGTTCATAACAAAAAATAGAAATACCTGCATAATCAAGCCCGGCTTTTAACTCGTCTTCAAATTGTTGTAAAGGAATCTCCTTAGACTGATAGACTTTCTCGACCTGGAGATAGCTAATTACCGGTTTTCTTGTAATGTTTTTTACATCACTTAACAATGCTTTTTTCCATTCAGGAGTTTGCTGAAGGATATGGGTAAACGCCATCGGAACAATTCCGTCTACCAATGCTCCCAGGGCCGGAATGTCCTGTCCTGCGGAATTAATAATAGCACCATCAAGATCATTTTTGTTCCATGGAATAGTTTTAATTCAGATCTTCGAATCAGGGCTTGCTGTGCGTAAAGTATCAATTAGCAGAGTAGCTATATCAGTTATCCGCTGTGTCTTCCAGTTTCCCCACTCTTTTAGCGCATTCGTTCGAATAAATTCGATAGGAGATGTTGATGGTATGGGCTGTTCTATAACCTTTGAGAAAGCTTCGAGACAAACCGGACAGTAGCAGCCGTCTTCGATGCTCTCCGGACTCCCGTTTAAATCAACCAATTCCCAGAACACAAAATGCCGGATAAAATCAAGGCTTATAATTTGTGGCTTGAGTTTCTCTGCGAGTACCATTTTCTCATTTATTAAACGGTCTATATATTCCGGCCTGTTTGGACAGGCAAAATGGCACCAATCATGAATAGCCTTTCGGCCTTTATTGGTAATGCAGTAATACTCCGGATTTGCTTCTAAAAATTCCGGATCATAATATACCGGAAAATTGAGCCATAGCCCAACTTCGTTGCGTTGTAAGGCATCCCTCATCTTTGTATTTTCAAAATATCCCGGATGCAGAATTGCATGATTTACACTCCATTCCCGGCAATTTACTGCAAATTGTTCTGCATCAATAGTAGGTTCAAATGCAAAAATACTTCTTACCTTTTTCATAATTTCAATTCGCTCTCCACAATTTTAATCCTTAATATAATTTCTTGCCCATGCTTATTCTTTGTTCTATATCAAAACCGCATTTGTTATAAAACTCAATAGCACTTTTATTTGATTCTGTTACCTGCAGATTAACTTTCATACAGTTGAGTTTTTTTAGTTGTTCTTCTACTTTTTTTATAAGCTGCATACCAATACCCTGTTTTCTGCAGAATTCATGTACTGCTAATGAATATATCCAGCCTCTGTGACCGTCATATCCACCCATAATAGTTCCGATAACTTTATCACTTTCTTCCGCAACATAAAATAATTTTTTATCATACTCTGTTTTGTTTTTTATTGAAGTTTTCGCATCGTGGTGTGGAAGAGTTCCCTGAAAAATTGATTTCCACAAATCTATTATCTGTTGTTTGTCGTTATCTTTATATTCTCTTATTTGCATTTTTTCACTCTAAAATATTACAGAACTAATATCAACTATTTCTGTATTTCCATTTTCAAAATACAGAGTTAGAGATTTTTTTTCGCTATTAAAAATGATTTCAATTGGTGCTATTGCATGGTTTGTTTCGCTAAATGAATTTCCATCATCATATTGGCTTAAATCTTGTTCAAAAACTGGTTTTACGTATTTTTGATTTCCAAGAATAGCATCTGTAATGTTTACATTATATATTTGTAATATTAAAGAATGTTCACGGAATCCTAGTACTTCTATTACTATATCATAATTACTTTCACCAATTTCAATTGTTTTAAAATATTGCAGTTGATGGTTTTGAAATAAATCCGGTCCTTTATCCTGTTCACTGTTGAGATACAAGTATAAAAATATAATGGCTGAAAGTATTAATATTATTGTTACAAGTAATATAATTGTTATAATTTTCTTAATAATATTTAATGCCATAGCATATAAATTCCAATACCATTTATCTACATTTACTACTGTTCCGAATTAAAAAAAATAATTATCTCTTCAATTAATCTTTGTAAAGTCAGCATAATTGCTTCCTGCTCTGCCCTTTTCATGGTTTCAGTTCTATTCGCATCAAATTCATTTCTTACTGTTAAATATCTTTCTGTAACCACTGTAGAAAAAGGAATAATCCCTGTTCTCGCATCGAGTAGAAAAGCCTCACAAGTTGCATATGCTTTGTATTCGTCTTTTGCAAAAAATCTATAATTTGTGAATATATCACTCTGTACTCTGTATGCAATTAAGACATCCGATTGCATTCTTATTGCAGCTTCACGCATATTGCGTATGGACATGTTATCACTTATCATTATAGAAGGCAGAAAAGTAATTTCTATATCATCCATAGATGAAAATGTATCTGTAATAACCTTGTTGTAATCTTCCTGCATGTCCATATACTCTTCGGAACTATAGTAATAATAACCGTAGTATTTAATATCACTCCGCTTTGTAGGTATTTTTAGAACAACAATATTAAGCGCATCCGGAAAAACAATTTTTCCTTCCAGTATTCTTTCTACTTCGCTGTCACTTAAGAGTTCCCTGTCACTGCTAAATAATGATAAACTGATAATATCTTCATCCGAATTATTATAGTACATTCCAGGACTGGAAGACACACAACTTGCTGTTAGTAAAACTAATAATAAAATTGATAAATATTTTAACATATAAACCTCCATTTTTAGATTTCTACTGCGTTTTTTATCATATAAATATAAGATATTGTCAAAAGGGCTGCAACCAAAGCTATTTGTTTATTATTGTGACAATATTTTTCTACAGACCAGTTCACCTTTACCAATTGGTATAATTATTGAGTCGAAGCTGGAATCATTTTGAACTTTTTCTGCAAATGGTTTTAATGCGACCGGATTGCTTAAAAGATTGTCTGCTACTAAAATCCCTCCGGGTACAATTTTTGTGGATATAATTTCCCAGCATTTTTGATAAAGTTCCTTTTCTATGTCTAAAAAGCAGAATGCAATATTATTTATATTTTGTAAATTTTTCACAGCATCTCCTTCTATCAACTCTATATATTGTTCAATTCCTGCGGATTTAAATGTTTCTTTTGCAAGGGCTATTTTATCAAGATATTCCATTCTGCTCTTCATTTTGGGTGTAATGTGTTCAAACATGGATACTCCAATAATTTTTAATTAAAACAGTATCTTATCAAAATAATTTTTATTAGAATTATATAGTGTTAAAAAGGTATTTAAAGTTATTACAATAAATACTCTTTCATTTTCTGTTGGGACAAATACGTTAAATGCTTTTGAATAACTCTTAGTTCTGATGTCATAAATATTGAACGATAAAGTAAGATAACTGTTAAATATATCAACACTAATGCTTTCTGTGTTTATATAACCATCCTGATAGCATAAAATCATTTTAACAAAATCATCAATAGTTTCGATATAAAGGGAATTAAGATCTAAAACTTCTGCAAAAATTACAGCATCCATTACTGTTTCATTTGATAATACATGCATATTGTTTTCATTAAGCTGCCAGTTTTCATCCAGGCGTATTGAAACAAGATTATTTACATTTGAAATAATATCTGTATTGTAATTTATTATATATTCTGGAGTCTTATTTATTTCTGATGGTAATTCAAAATTATAAAAATCATTATCGTTGCTGTTTTTAAGTGCTCCAATTTTAATAAGCTGTATTTTATTTTCAGTTTCACTTTCTATCCTTGTTGAATATAAATTAAAAAGAGGAATCCATTTATTATAAGAATGTATTAAAGAGTAATCCGTCCATTCATCTGTTATGCCAACTTTTTCTGTAATATCATCAACAGCTGTTCTGTGTCTTTGGGTAATCATATTCAAGATATCCGGTATCATATTTGCTGCAAATGCATCAGCCAATTCACCCTGAATCATTCTTATATTTTCAGGTCCTAAACCTCCATTTTCATTTATAACAGTCATAGTTAGGGATACTATTTTACCTGTTTCAAGTTCCTTCCTGCTAATTAAATATGTATCCTCATCTAAATATGCAATACTTAAATATGCATCATTCATTCTTGTATCATGGTAGATTACATATTCCAGTTGTATAGGTGTAAATAAATTTGCAGGTTCTACTTCTTGAGTCTCTTGAGGAATTTCTTGTGGAATTTCGGTTTGTAATTCTTCATTAACCGGAGTTTCCATTGTTGAGACACAGGAAAAAATGATAAATGCAAATATTATATTTACTAACGATTTTAGTTTCATTTTTCTATCCCTTATAAATTCTTTCTTTTAAACCATTTTTTATCTGCAAGAACAACAGAAGTGTCTACCTGTCGTTCCGGGATGGACCAGTATTTTTTTAATAGTTTGTCTTTTTCCTGGTTTGTTACCTTTACGAATCCATGTTTTTTATAGAATTTAACTGCCCAAAAAGCAGCTTCCCATGTCCCGATTAGAATTGGCTTGCTTAATTGTGAAGAAAGATGCTTAAGAAGTTTTCCGCCTATGCCTCTGTTTCTTATTTTTGTTCTTACGTAAGCATGCCTTATTAAGTCTACTTCGTGTTTATCCTGAACACCCATTACTCCAAGAATTTGTCCGTCTTCTTCATAACACCAGAATACAACTCCTTCATTTATTTGTTTGGTCAATTCAACTCTGGGCATATATGGTTCATGCCATCTGTCGTCTGGTATTACACTTTTATATGCGATAGCAGAGTCATTAATTATTTCATAGATTGTTTCAAAATCATCTTTTTTCGATGGCCTAATCACTTTAATCTCCATAAATATATTTCTGCTACATTTTTAATAAACCTAAAGAAATAACAACAAATATAGGCCCATTGAATAAGGCATGTATAAATATTCCTACTAACGTATTTTTTGTTTTTGAAAACGTATAAGGAAGAATAATGCAGATTGGAATAAGCATAATTACCATACCGATTCCAAATGGTAAATGAAATATTAACCAGAGAATAGATATAATCAGCCAGGAATACTTTCCTTTTAATCTGTTCTGTATGTAACCCCTCCATAGGATTTCTTCACCAACTATATTAAAAAACCACATTGGAATCCAAATAAATAAAAACAGTTTCTCGGTTCCAACATAGGGAGTAAATTCCAGAAAGTCTGCAGAAAAATTAAGTTCTTTAAATCCGAAATTAATATGCAATAATTTGGAAATAAGAAAAATAACTCCACTAAATACAAAACAGAGGATTAATGAGATTACCGCATATTTAAAGTCTTTTTTTGTGAATTTTTTTATATTCAAAGCAGTTAATATTTCACCGAACGATTTAAATCCTTCCTTCCTGCACAGAATAACTGCAAGTAAAAAAATTGGAATAAAAAGTAGATAACCTGTTAAATACCAGTATACAGAAGTATGAATTGATAAAACTTTTTTTAATAATGGTAAGAAAAACTGAATTAAAAAGTAAAAATGTGCAGTAAATATTGTGAATATTATTATAGCAATAATTATACTTATATTCTGTTTTTTAGTTTCCATGGAAGAAGTATATATAAATTGGTAATTTATGTAAAACTAATATTCATATCATTCTTATATCTTTTTTTTTAACCTTCTTCTATAGATGTCCGGATAGTTTTCTTTAAAACAGTCAGGGAAGAGAGTATGCGTAAAATCCGTATCTGAATGTTTACTAAAATATGCTTAAACTGCTTACAATAAGCATATGAGTAATAGTTACAATAAGGTTCAATATTACTATTCTATCAAAAAGCATAGGTTTGGATGTTTTTCTTAAAATAAAAATAGCGGATATCAAGGTAGCAATACATACTCCGCGGCTGATTACAGTAATAATGAGTTTTGTTTTAATTTCTATAAATATTAAATCTATAATAATAAAAAAGAAAACCAAAAATGCGCTTATCGTAATGATTATAAGGCCTAATGAAATGTCTTTAGAAAGATTAGTAATGCGGAATTCATTCGCATTGATCCATTCCTCTGAATCAGGTATCATAATTTCTTTGAACCAAATATAAAATAGTCATTTTTTTTCTCGAGTAAATCATCGAATTTTAACCAGATTGATTGTGATTCGTCAGCTTCTGGTAACTCAAATTTTCCTGTTTTAGAAAGGTTGATAATAGCATCAACAATATATTTTGCATACTTCGGATATTTCTCCATATGCTCTTTGAATTTTCCTGTTGGAGCTCCATCTTTTAAGAAATTATAAATATTTAAAGAAATTAAAGGTATTTCAAGTTCTTCATAAAATTATATAAAATTTCATTTAATCCGCGTTAATCTTTTAAATTTGTGTCAAATTTATAGTTTCTAAACCATTTGCATAAAGCTTTAAAAAATTGTATTGTCCAAGTACGATAAAACCTATATAATTCCCAGAACTTTGTTATTAAAAATTTTTATTTCTTCTTTAAAATATTTATAAAGATAATTAATAAATATCCTGGTTATAACTAATTTTCGCGGTAGAATTATAAATATTATAAAAACAATAAGGTTTTTAGGAAAATAAAAAATTGGAGTAATTATGAATATAGAAATTCATCCGGATGCAAAAGCACTTATTTTTGATATAGACGGCACTCTTGCAGATAGTATGCCTGTTCATTATGACTGCTGGGTAGAGGTTTTAAAAAATAATGGAATCCAGTGTAATAGAGATATTATTAAACAATTAACTGGAATACCGACAGCTGATATTGTACTGGAAATAAATAAAATGTTTAATAGTGATTTAGATGTGGAAACTATCGTAAGGCAAAAAGAGAAAGCATATATAATGAATATAAAAAGAGTTAAGCCTATTAAACCTGTAATTGATATAGTAAAAGAATATTATAAAAAACTTCCTGTTTCTGCAGGTACGGGATGCTACAGGAATATAGCAGAATTAACACTTAAAACGATTAATATGTATAGTTATTTTGATATTCTTGTTACAGCAGATAATGTGGAGAACCATAAGCCGAATCCGGATACATTTTTAAAATGTGCAGAACTCATGAAAGTAGCTCCCGAACATTGTCAGGTTTTTGAGGATACAGAGAACGGATTTCTCGCAGCCAAAAATGCTGGAATGATTTTAACTGACATAAACAAGTATCTTTAATTTTAATAATTTTGATTTTTAAAATATTAAAATTATTGTCTTTGAAAAGTAATTAAAAATAGTATACCATTGTTTTCAGAAATATCAATATATCAAGAGAAAGTCATTTTATAAAAAAAATTAATAAAAACTTTTAGAATATCACTATAATTAAAAATGAGGAGATAAAACCGTTGTAGCTGGATATTTCTTTTAATTATGAAAAAGGTTTGTATTTTTTTATAAGGATATGCATGTGAAAAGAAATTTATTGATTATCTATGATGTATCTGCAAATGGAGAATCAGTAACAAAAGTATTAAGTAGTAATCCGGATTATGATCTTATTCCTTTAAAAATCGAGAATGGAAAAGATATAAGGCTTTATCAAAAAGAATTAGATGTTGCAGATCTTATTATTATTAGTTTACAAAATAAGGACCAGTTTGATTATTCAAAAAAAATCAGATATGAGCTTGCTCTTAAGGAAATACCTATTATATTCATATCCTCATGCACCGAAGAAAGATCTATAGAAAAGGCATTTAAAATAGGCCGTTCAGATTATATTCGCAAACCTTTTAATGATTATGAAGTATTAGCAAGAGTAAAAGAACAGTTAAACCTAAAAGAGCTTTATGAAAAATACAAACTTAAAAACTCTATACTAGGAATAATAGAGGAAAAGCTTTTAGAAAAGAACACTATACTGGAAACAAGCCTTGATATTCTTGTTCACGATACTAAAAACCTATTTTTAAATATTCAGTTTAACCTTTCACAGAAGATAGACAAAAAAATGCAAAAGACTTTAAAGAAACAGATTGATAATCTTTATGAACTTATTATGGAAGCGGCAGGATATTTGACTTCCAAAAAAAGAATTTGCTCTGTTTATGAAATTATTAAAAATATCCGTATAACAAAAGACCGTATTCCAATTACAGAACATAAAAACATCAATCTGGAATATTCATCACCTAAAATATTATTTATCGAATCTTCTTTAATGATAAAAAATGCTATAATTAATCTAATAGAAAATGCTTTAAAGTATAGTCCCAAGGAATCACAGATCAATGTGAAAATAAAAAGAAAAGGAAAAAGAATTTATATTCATGTTGAGGACAGGGGTATAGGAATACCGGATGAGGAAAAGCAGGAAATATTTAAAAAAAATTATAGAAGAAAAGTAACTAAAGCTATAGAAGGAACAGGCTGGGGCCTCTGGATAACACATAGCGTTGTTAAAAAAGAAGGTGGAATGATTAATATTATAGATAATCCGGGAGGAGGAGCTATTTTTACAATTGAACTTCCTGCATTTTCAATTGCCAGCCTTGATAATGAATTAAAGAAACTTTCCAGCTGGTTCGAAATCCCATTAAACATAATCAAAAAAAAGGAAAGTACAATTCGTACTATGTT